>Ga0318547_10000260_pt1 | contig 14861 bp, 11 predicted proteins | sample GRESIP169b2f20_FD_203515 | JGI IMG/M metagenome (GOLD analysis project Ga0318547, IMG submission 203515) | Tropical soil microbial communities from Luquillo Experimental Forest, Puerto Rico - GRE.SIPMG.169b2f20 | ecosystem: Environmental > Terrestrial > Soil > Tropical forest > Bulk soil...
TGGGACTTCGAGGGTCGACTCCATCGGCCCGGGCTCGGGCGGCTCCCCCGGTTTGCGCAAGCCCGTCGTGGACCCGGCGACCGTCTTGCGCCCAGCCTGGGCAGAGCGGGGCGAGGCGGCCGGCGGAGGCACGGTTGACTTGTCGCCGCCAGCACCCGCAACGGCCGAAGCGATCGAAGCCGGCGGCGGCGAGGCTGACGCGGCCGCGACAGCCGGTGCAGCGGACGGGGCCGGCGGCGGAGCAGGCGTCACCGCGGCTGCTTGAGTACCCTCAGGCTCGCTCGCCGGGGCAGAACCGGGCGGCGGTGGAGGAGCTGCGGGCGTGGTGGAAAAGCCGGCTCGCAGCTGCTCGTCGGAGTATCGCGCATTCGCCCGATCAGCGATCAGGCTCTGGGTCAGTTTCTCACGGTCGGCTGCCGTCATCGCCCGGACTGGTGGCGGTGGCACCGTCGCGAGGTTCGGGTAGTCCGACGCCTCTCCTGCCGCCAAATTTCGCGTGTTCGGCGTCGTCTCGGGATCGGGATCATTCCGACTGGTGCCGGTCCAATCGCGCCATGTGTCGACCGGGTCGCAAGCCGCGAGGCCGAGCAGCACCGCCATCATGGCGGGCCGGCACACCCGCCATCCTGTCCTTCTCCCCGCGCCGGAACCGCGGGACGGCGATTTCGCTATGATCATGACCAAGTTACCGACGAATGGCCCCCGTGCCTTCGCAGGCGTTCGGGATCCGCGTGCGATCGGCACAATCGATCCGTGCTGATGTATTAGATCCGGACCGGCGCGTCACTACATTTGATCGCGGGGACTTTCGCCTAGCTCCGAGCCTGCGGTCGCAGCCGGATGCTTCGGGGGTTTCGATCTTGAGTTCTGAACGGGCAGTATAATCAAGGAAATGGCAATGGACGAAACGGGCCGGGACAAGCCCGGCGCTGAAAGCCGGCCGGCCGGCACTCGCCATACCACGAGCCGGCGGGCTAGCAGGGCTGGCACGAGACGAGCAACTGCCCCACAGGCCCATCAGGAGACCGACGGGCCTGCCGAGACGGTCACGGCTTCCGGTAACGGGGCGCCCGGCGACTCCATTCCCGATGCCGCCGATCTATCGCAGAAAATGGCCGAGATCGCCCGACAGAGCCAACGGCTGGTTGCCGATTTCATCCAGCGGCAGGCCCCGGAAAATGGTGTCGGATTGGCGAACACGCTGGGGATTGGCATCGCCTTTCTCGAGATGACGGCGCGCATGTTGTCGGACCCGTCTCGGCTGGTTCAGGCGCAGCTGTCACTGTGGAACGACTATTTGACTTTATGGCAGCGGACGGCCCAGCGCTTTCTCGGCGGAGAGACCGAGCCGCTGATCGAGCCGCCGGCTGGAGACCGGCGCTTTCGCGACGCAGCGTGGACCGACAACACGCTGTTCGATTTCATCAAGCAGAGTTACCTGCTGACAGCGCGGTGGATGCAAAAGACGGTTCGCGAAGTCGAAGGGATCGACGAGCGCACCGCTCGCAAGGTCGATTTTTACACCCGCCAGTTCGTCGACGCCCTCGCGCCGTCGAATTTTCTTCTGACCAATCCCGAGGCGTTGCGCGCGACAATCGAAAGCCGCGGCGAGAACCTGCTCAACGGGCTGAAAAACCTGCTCGAAGACCTCGAGCGCGGCAAGGGCCACCTGACGATCAAAATGACCGATATGGAGGCGTTCCGAATCGGCCAGAACATCGCAGTGACGCCGGGGAAGGTCATTTACCAGAATGACCTGATGCAGCTTCTACAGTACGAACCGACGACCGAGAAAGCAAAGCACCGTCCCCTCCTGATCATCCCGCCGTGGATCAACAAATTCTATATTCTCGACTTGCGGCCCAATAATTCGTTCATCCGCTGGGCGGTGTCGCAGGGCCAGACCGTATTTGTAATCTCCTGGGTCAATCCCGACGAGCGGCTCGCTGCGAAGACATTCACAGACTACATGCTGAAGGGCCCCCTGGCCGCTCTGGATGCGATCGCAGCTGCGACCGGTGAGCGCGAAGCCAATGTAATCGGCTACTGCCTGGGCGGCACACTGCTCGCCAGTACGCTCGCCTATATGGCGGCCAAGCGCGACAATCGCATCAAGAGCGCGACCTATTTTGTGGCGATGGTCGATTTTGCCGAAGCCGGCGAGCTGTCGGTCTTTATCGACGAGGAGCAGCTCTCCGCATTGGAGGAGCGCATGAACGCGAGGGGCTATCTCGAAGGCCACGACATGGCGACGACGTTCAACATGCTGCGCGCCAACGATCTGATCTGGTCGTTCGTCGTCAACAACTACCTGCTCGGCTAGTCGCCGTTTCCGTTCGACCTGTTGTATTGGAACGCCGATTCGACGCGCATGCCGGCGGCGATGCACAGCTTTTATTTGCGCAACATGTACCAGCAAAATCTGCTGGCAAAGCCCGGCGGCATTACGCTCGACGGTGTGCCGATCGATTTGCGCCAGATCAAGACGCCGTCCTTTCTATTGTCGACCCGTGAGGACCACATCGCGCCGTGGCGGTCGACCTATTCCGCCACGCAGCTCTATCGCGGGCCAGTCAAATTCGTGCTGTCGGCCTCCGGGCACATCGCTGGCGTCGTCAACCCGCCGGGCGGCAAATACGGCCACTGCGAGAACGACAAAAACCCGCCGACGCCGGAGGAGTGGCTCGCCACCGCGACAGCCTACCCCGATTCGTGGTGGCCGACCTGGGAGCGTTGGGTCTCGCAATACGCTGGCGGTGAAGTGCCGGCGCGGCACCCCGGCGACGGCAACCTCAAGCCAATCGAGGACGCCCCCGGCTCTTACGTCAAGGTCCGCGCCGCGGATTGACGAAACCTTCGATTGCCCCTCGCTCATAACAAGCTAGAGTAGACGCCGTTGCCAATACTGCATTCGGCACGTGAGAGTTGCCAGAAGCAAGGGCATTGGTGAGGAACGCCATGCTCGCCTGGTTCGGTGAATTGAATGCCAAGGAGCGGCGAACAATGGGCGCCTGCTTTGGCGGCTGGGCGCTCGATGCGTTCGACGTGCAAATGTACAGCTTTGTGATCCCGACGGTGATCGCGCTGTGGGGTCTATCGCGCGGGCAAGCCGGGCTCATCGGCGCGGTGACCCTGCTGATCTCGTCGCTGGGCGGGTGGTTTTCCGGCACCCTGGCCGATCGGTTCGGCCGGGTGCGGATGCTGCAGATCACGATCTTATGGTACTCGGTCTTCACTTTTTCTGTGTGCGTTCGCGCAGAATTTCGAGCAGCTCTTCGTGCTGCGCGCCTTGCATGGGCTGGGCTTTGGCGGCGAGTGGGCAGCCGGAGCGGTGCTGATGGGCGAGGTGATCCGCGACAAGTACCGCGGCCGCGGTGTCGGCATCGTACAGACCGGCTGGGCCGTCGGCTGGGGCATCTCGGCGCTTGTCTACACTGCGCTCTACGCTTTTCTGCCGGAAGCGATCGCATGGCGGGTGCTGTTTGCGATCGGGCTCCTGCCCGCGGTCTTTGTGTTCTGGATCCGCCGCCACATCGATGAGCCCGACATATTCCGCGACCAGCGCCGCGATCGCCCGTCCGTCGGCATCGGCTATCTGTTCGCCGCGTTTCAGGGGCAGCATTTGTGGACGACGGTGAAGGTCACCCTGATGGTCGCCGGCGCGCAGGGCGGCGGCTATGCCCTTGGGATCTGGATGCCGACCTACCTGCGCACGGTGCGCGGATTGTCGGCAACCAGTACTGGCGGGTTTCTACTGGTCCAGATCCTTGGTGCGCTAATGGGCTTTCTGCTGGGCTCCTATCTGAGCGATGCGATCGGCCGGAAATCGACGTTTATGCTGTCCGCGATCGGCTCGTTCGTAATGATCCTCGTCTATATGTTCGTGCCGATGGACAACATCGCGCTGCTGTTCGTCGGCGTCCCGTTGTTCACAATTTTCCTGATCAAATTCCCCCGATGGGGCCGTTCATGACGGAACTCTACCCCACAGGCGTACGCGGCACGGCCCAGGGCTTCTGCTACAACGGTGGCCGGGCTCTCGGTTCATTCCTGCCGACCTTGGTCGGGTTTGTCAGTCAGAGTCTGCCGCTCGGCGCGACGATCGCGCTGTCAGCGCGTTTGCGTCCGGGCTCATGATCATAATGCTGCTGGCGTTACCGGAAACCCGCGGCCGCAGCCTCGCAAGTCTGGAAGCGGCGCCCGCCGACTAACAGCGCCGATCAGTTAGACCTAGGGCCGAGATCCAGCATCAGCCGCAAATTCTGTACCGCGGCACCCGATGCTCCCTTGCCGAGATTGTCGAGCCGGGCAACGAGCACGGCCTGGCGCCGCGCCTCGTTCTCCGCGACGTAAAGCTCGAGCCGGTTGGTGCCGTTGAGCGCCTCCGGTTCGAGCTTGTCCTGCCCGTTGCGGGCCATGACCTTCACGTGCTCGGAGCCCTCGTAAAAGGCGCACAGTGCCTCTCGCAAATCGGCGCCGTTAGGCCTCCCGGGCAGGTCGTCGAGGTAGAGCGGTACCGAAACCAGCATGCCCTGGCGGAAATGCCCGACCGAGGGGACGAAAATCGGCCGGCGCGTCAGGCCGGAGTAGAGTTCGGTCTCGGGCACATGCTTGTGCTCGAGACCGAGCGCGTAAAGCTCGAAGGCGGGGCCCCCGTCACGGTCATGCGCCTCGATCATCGATCTGCCGCCGCCGGAATAGCCGCTGACGGCGCTGATCGTGATCGGGTAATCGGGCGGGATGTGCCCCGCCTCGACGAGCGGACGCAATAGGCCGATGGCACCGGTCGGATAGCAGCCGGGATTGCTGACTTTGCGCGAGCCCGCGATCCGTTCCGGCTGCTCGGGCGCCATTTCCGGAAAGCCGTAGGTCCATTCGGGATCGACCCGGTGCGCGGTGCTGGCGTCGAGCAATTTCGGTGCCTCACTGCCGAGCGCCGCGGCCAACCCGACTGCCTCGCGCGCAGCATCGTCCGGCAGGCACAGCACGACGAGGTCGCAGTTTGCCATCATGTCCTGCCGCGCCGATCGATCCTTGCGCAGCGCCGCGGGCAGGCTGCGCAGCGCTATCCCGGGCATCGTTTCGAGGCGTTGGCGGATGCCGAGCCCCGTCGTGCCGGCTTCGCCGTCGATAAACACGCTCGGTTGATTGCTCGCCATTGGGGTGCCCCCGCGCTATCGTGCGTTTGACCCGAGTTTCAGTGGAGTTCTCCGTTATGCCGGAAAACAGCGCCCCCTTGCAATGCCTCGCCGGTGTGCGAGTTCTCGACCTGACCCAGTTCGAGGCCGGTCCGTCCTGCACCGAAGCGCTTGCTTGGCTCGGCGCCGAAGTCGTCAAGGTCGAGAACCCGAATGGCGGTGAGCCCGGCCGGACGTCCTTTGCCGGCGCCCCCGGCAGCCCCGACTCGTTCTATTTCTTCGAATTCAACGCCAACAAGAAATCGGTCACCGTCAACCTCAAATCCGAGCGCGGCCTGGCTCTGGTCAAGGACATGGCCAAGAAGGCCGACGTCATGATCGAGAATATGGCGCCCGGAACGATCGAGCGGATCGGGCTCGGCTACGACGTGATCCACGCGCTGAACCCGGGCATCATCTACGCCCAAGTCAAGGGTTTTGGCGAGGGCAGCCCCTATGAGAAGAACCTCGCCTTCGACATGATCGCGCAGGCTTCCGGCGGGACGATGAGCATCACCGGCGAGCCCGACGGACCGCCGATCAGGCCGGGCGTCTCGCTCGGCGACACCGGCACCGGCATGACGATGGCGATCAGCATCCTCGGCGCGCTCTACGAGCGCCGCGCCACTGGCAAGGGCAGGCGTCTCCAGGTGGCGATGCAGGATGCGATGCTGCACTACATTCGCTTCGCGTTTCAGACCCAGGCGGTGCTCGGCCGCGCCGCACCCCGCAACAGCAACCGCAGCAACACGGCGCCGTCGGGGATCTTCCCTTGCGCGCCGGGCGGACCCAATGACTGGATCTATGTCTTTTCCCGCCAGAAGGACCACTGGCACCGCCTGCTCAAGCTTCTCGGCCGCGAGGAGCTGATCGGCGACCCGCGATACGAGACGGCAGCTGCCCGCGGCGAGCGCATCGAAGAGGTCAATGCGATAGTCGCCGATTGGACCAAGCGGCGCGACAAGCACGAGGCGATGCGCCTGATCGGCGCGGCCGGGGTACCGGCGGGGGCGGTGCTCGACACGATGGAGCTGATGAACGAGCCGAGCTTCACCGAGCGCGGCATCCTGCAGGTCGCCGAACATCCCACTGGGCCGTTCAAGATGCCGTCCTGGCCGGTGCGCTTTGATGGCAAGCCGCCAAAGCTCGAGCCGGCTCCGTTGCTCGGACAGCACACGACGCAGGTCTTTGGCGATTGGCTCGGCATGAGTGCCGGCGATGTCGCGGCACTGAAGAAAGAAGGGGTGATCTGACGGTACATCGAGATCATGCGTGCTTGGAGACGCGCCCTTGCGGGCGCTCCTCAGCATGAGGTGATCCTGAGTAATTCCTCATCCTGAGGAGGCGCGAAGCGCCGTCTCGAAGGATGTGTGGCGTAATAGGAGAGAGGAGAGGAGATACCGAGATGGCGGAATTGACCGGTAACGAGATCCTCGCCCGCTGCCTGAAGGCGCAGGGGGTCAAGGACATCTTCTACATCATGGGCGGGCCGATGCTCGACGTCGAGTCGGAGTGCATCAAGGAGGGCATCCGGCTGATCGACACCCGCCACGAGCAGGGTGCTTCGTATATGGCGCAGGCCTACTCGCGGGTGACGCAGGGGCCGGGCGTGTGCATCGGGGCGAGCGGTCCCGGTGCGCTCAATCTCGGCACCGGGCTCGCCAACGCATTGATCGATTGCTGTCCCGTGATCGCGCTCGGCGGGTCGAGCCCGATCAGCCAGTTCGGCCGCCAGGTCTTTCAGGAGATCGATCAGGTCAAGGCCTTTGATGGCTGGGTCAAATACGGCGACCGCGTGCACAACCTGAAGCGCCTGCCGCAGCAGATCAACTTCGCCTTCCAGACGGCGCTGAACGGCAAGCCCGGCCCGGTCTATCTCGATTTCCCCGGCGACGTGCTCTACACCACGGTCGACGAGGCGGATGTCGATTGGAGCTATTGCGGCCGGGAGATCATCAGGGCGCGGCCCTATGCCGAGCCCAAGGCGCTCAACGCGCTGGTCGATGCGATCAAAAAGGCGCGCCAGCCGATCATCGTCTCGGGCAGCGGTGTGCTGTGGTCGCATGCCTGGGATGAGATGAAAGCGTTTGTCGAGAAGGCCGGGATCCCGTTCTACACGACCCCACAGGGGCGCGGTGTCGTGCCCGACGACCACCCCTATTCCTACCTGACGATGCGCAACGACGCATTCCGCGAGGCCGATCTGATCATCATCCTCGGCACCCGCACGAATTATGTGATCGGCCACGCCTTGCCGCCGCGCTTCAGCGCCACCGCCAAGGTCGCGCGCATCGATATCGACCCCGAGGAGATGGGTAATTCGGCGCGCGACATCGACATTCCAGTTGTCGGCGACTGTAAGTCCATATTGCAGCAATTGTGCGAGGCGATCGACGCGCGCCCTGCTGAGCGTTTTGCACCTTGGCGCCAGAAACTCGCCGACGGCGAGGCCAAGAAACGCCTACGCGCCGGCGGCAACTACCCGACCGACGGCGACATCCACCCGCTGCGGCTCTGTGAGGAGGTCAAGAACTTTATGCAGCGCGAGGCGATCCTGTCGGTCGACGGGCAGGAGATCCTCAATTTCGGGCGCCAGTCGATCCCGACCTTTGTCCCGGGCCACCGGCTCAATTCCGGGCCCTTTGGCACGATGGGGGTCGGGCTGCCGTTTGCGGTCGGCGCCAAGGCCGCCAAGCCCTCCGCCCAGGTCATCTGCCTGCACGGCGACGGCTCGTTCGGCCAGAACGCGATGGAGCTCGACACCGCGGTTAGGCACAAATTGCCGCTCCTCTGCATCGTCAGCCTCAACGGCGGGTGGACCGCCGACCCCGAGCGCAACAAGCCCGGCCGCGATCTCGGCTACACCCGCTACGACAAGATGGCCGAAGCCTTGGGCTGCTTTGCTGAATATGTCGAGGAGCCCGAAGGCATCCGCCCGGCCCTGCAGCGCGCCTGGAAAAAGGTAGAGGAGGGCATGGTCGGCTTTGTCAACGTCAAGACCGACTACCGCGCCCGGGCGACGACGGTGCGTTTTTCGAGCCGCGAAACCTGAGCCGACGCCTCCGCGAAACGAAGGGGCGCCCTGCTTTCACTGCACCTTGTTTGACAGCGCATGTGAGGGCCCTTGGCGGCTCTCGGGAGAAATGGATACCGCGGAAGCAAATACTTTACCGCTGACCTCCTTTTTCTTACCGTCACATTCCGTGGTCTGCTAGAGACGCGAATGAGGAGGGCTTCCGGGGTACGGGCATGGTGCTGGCGTTTGGCGACCACCGGCTCGACATCAAGCGCCGCGAATTGCGCCGCGGCACCGAGCTGATCGACCTGGAACCGAAGGTCTTCGACTTGCTGGTCTTCCTCGTGCAAAACCGCGGCCGCGTGGTCAGCAAGGACGATTTGCTGCAGGGGGTATGGGGCGGGCGGATCGTATCAGAATCGGCACTGACGACGCGCATCAACGCGGTGCGCCGGGCGCTCGGCGACGACGGTACCGCGCAACGGCTGGTCCGCACCTTTACCCGCAAGGGCGTTCGCTTCATCGGCGAGGTCACAGAGATGTCGGACCCGGCGGTGCCGGCTGTGGCACCCGCGATATCGATCGCGCCGCCCCTAGTCGCGCCGCGCATGTCGATTGTCGTATTGCCGTTCGCCAACCTCAGTAACGACCCCGAGCACCAATATTTTGCGGACGGCATCACCGAGGATGTGACAACCGACCTATCGCGTATTCAGAATAGCTTCGTAATCTCGCGCAATACCGCCTTCACATACCGCAACAAACCGGTCGACACAAAGCAGATCGGCCGCGAGCTTGGTGTGCGCTATGTGCTCGAAGGCAGCGTGCGGCGGTCGGGCAACAAGGTTCGCGTCAATGCCCAGCTGATCGACGCCGAGACCGACACGCATCTTTGGGCCGAGCGATTCGACTGTGATGTTACCGATCTGTTCGCCCTGCAAAACGAGATCACGAGCCGTATCGCTATTGCGCTCAATGTCGAGCTGTCGCGCAGTGAAGCCGCATCGCCGACCAACAATCCCGACGCGCTCGATTACATTCTCCGAGGACGCGCCGCATACTGGAAAACAGGTCTGCAAACGCGTGATTTATTTGCTGAGACGCTCGGGCTCTATGAACGAGCATTGGCACTCGACCCGCGGTCAGTCGAGGCGCAAAGCCAGGTCGCTAATATGCTCGCGATTCGCGCCGGAAACGGCTGGACGGAGTCGCCCGCATCAGACTTTCGTCGCGCGGAAGAACTGGTCGAGCAAGCGTTAGCGGCATCGCCGCGTGATTACCTCGCCCACTACGCCAAAGGCTCAGTGCTCCGCTTTCAGGGCCGATGCGATCAGGCCATTCCCGAATATGAGAGGGCACTCGAGTCCAACCCAAACTGGTTGAACTCCTTAGACTTCCTTGCCGCGTGCAAGATGATGACCGGATCCATGGAGACGGCCATCTCCCTCGAACAGCAAGCCATTCGTCTCAGTCCGCGCGATCCCTACATCGGCAATTTCTACTTCCGGATCGGGCAAGCGCATCTGCTGCTGGCGCATACCGATGAAGCAATCATTTGGTTTGACAAGCAGGCAGGCGCCATTCCGGGGTTTGGCCGCCCGCACGTCTATCTCGCCTCCGCCTACGCTCTCAAAGGTGAGACCGAGCGCGCCTCCGCGGAGCTTGCGGAAGCCCGCAGGCTGGCCGCCGACGGTCGTTACTCGAGCATCGCGCGCATCAAGGCCGCCGGAACCGTCGGCGGACCCGGATATTGGGGCGTGCCGAAGGTCCGGGCCTTGTTCGAAGCAATCTACTTCACCGGCCTGCGCAAGGCCGGGGTGCCCGAGGAATGAGCGCCGACCGTCTTCGCCGCCTCGGCGTGTTCCCAAGCATCGCGAACTGGTCTCGTCGGGGGTGCGCTTGGCGGCTGGCGGGTCAGTGTATGAACCGGATTCGCCGACTTGCCGAGATCGTCGCCCCGACGTCGCGGGACGGGTTACGAAATATCGATCGGTTGATCCGGAGGGCCATGGCAACCCCCGCGAATGCATAACATCCGACGATCCATGCAGCCCACGCCAGAGCTAAACATCCTCCATCGTTGGGGCTACATGTTGCTTCGGGCAACACTATGTAGAAGAGAGCGAGCATCAGCGCGAAGCCCGTGGGGAGCAGGAGCAACAGCGCAGTTGCAACACCGGAGCTATTTTCATTTGAGCGCATGTTTGGTGAACGGCTTAAAGGCGACTGTGCTCGGGCGCACAAATACCGCGAATGGCGGTAAAGAGCTTTACGGCGAGCTTTCTTTTTTCTTACGGTAGGCTTGCGATTCCCATGGATGTGCGCCGTGAAATATCCCTGGGACGCCCGCGGCACCGGCATATGGCGGCCAGCGGCTGAATTTCGGGTCGTTCGGGACGATGGGTGCGGGGCTGCCTTTCGCGGTTGGCGTCAAGGCCGCCACGCCCGAGGCACAGGTCATCTGTCTGCACGGCGACGGCTCCTTTGGGCAGAACGCGATGGAGCTCGACACCGCGGTACGCCATAAATTGCCGCTGCTCTGCATCATCAGCGTCAACGGCGGCTGGACTGCCGACCCCGAGCGCAACAAGCCCGGCCGCGACCTCGGCTACACGCGCTACGACAAGATGGCCGAGGCCTTGGGCTGCTACGCCGAGTATGTCGAGGAGCCGGAGGGCATCCGCCCGGCCCTGCAGCGGGCCTGGAAAAAGGTAGAGGAGGGCATGGTCGGCTTTGTCAACGTCAAGACCGACTACCGCGCCCGCGCCACGACGGTGCGCTTCTCCAGCCGCGAGACCTGAGCGGCCGTCCCCAGCTCACAAGAAGGGCGCCCGCGGCCGCCCCTTTCTTCTGGAGCTCAAAAGCCGTTGGCGCTGTTATTCGCTGTTATTCCCAAAAAATACAGCGGTGGACCCCACCTTAGCCGCAGATTTCCTCGGTTTCAGAGAAGCGCCTGAGCGAAATAACAGCGAAAAACAGCGGGCGAAAACAGCGAAAAACAGCGGGATCCCGCTGTAAACTGCTGCGAAAACAGCGAACGGGACTCGGTCTTTGTGTCTATTCATAATTATTCCAAAAATATCATCGGCCGTAGGTCTCTTATACACGCAGTGGCGTCAATTTTCCGACCGACAACCCAGATTGGCGCAAGCCGCTTTGCTTAATGCGTTCGTCGCGACGGATGGAGTAAGATTATCCGCAACCGGGGAGGCGCCATGGAGCCCGCACGGCCAGCTCGCGTCGAACGACGGCTCGCGGCGATCCTCGCCGCCGATGTGGCTGGCTATTCGCGGCTGATCGAGGCCAACGAGGAAAGCACGCTCAGCCGGCTCAAGGCACTGCGTGCCGAGGTAATCGACCCGAAGATCGCCGCCCACACGGGCCGCCTCGTTAAGACCACCGGCGACGGGCTGCTGGTCGAGTTCGCCAGCGTCGTCGACGCCTTGCGCTGCGCGGCCGAGATACAGGCGGCTCTGGCCGAAAGGAATGCCCCGCTGCCAGCCGATAAGCGCATCGACTTACGGATCGGACTAAACATGGGCGACATCGTCGTTGAGGACGGCGACATCTTTGGCGACGGCGTCAATGTCGCGGCTCGGCTCGAAGGGCTGGCCGAGCCCGGCGGCATCTGTGTCTCGGCGCGGGTGCGGGAGGACGCCGCAGGCCGCCTCGACCTCGGTTTCGAAGACATGGGCGATCAGGCACTCAAGAACATCACGCGTCCCGTCCGGGTCTACCGGGTGGTCATCGCCGCTCGCCCGGCGATGCCGCAGGCCGGCACTCCCCTCGCCCTCCCAGACAAGCCGTCGATCGCGGTCCTCCCTTTTCAGAACCTGAGCGGCGACCCGGAGCAGGAATACTTCGCCGACGGAATGGTCGAGGAGATCACAACGGCGCTCTCGCGCATCCGCTGGCTCTTTGTGATCGCCCGCAATTCGGGCTTTACGTACAAAGGCAAAGCCGTCGATGTGAAGCAAATCGGCCGTGAGCTCGGGGTCCGCTATGTCCTCGAAGGCTCGGTCCGCAAGGCAGGCGGCCGCGTACGCATCACCAGCCAGCTGATCGACGCCAGCACCGGCGCGCACATATGGGCCGATCGTTTCGATGGCGCGCTCGACGACATCTTCGAATTGCAGGATCAAGTGGCGAGCGGTGTGGTCGGCGCAATCGAACCGCGACTACGGCAGTCTGAGATCGAGCGCGCGCATCGAAAGCCAACTGAAAGCCTCGACGCCTATGACCTGTATCTACGGGCGTTAGCGCTGCGTGACATTCACACCGACGAGAGCATGCGCGAGGCCATTGCGCTGCTGAGGCAGGCGCTGGCAATCGATCCCAACTATGTGCCGGCCAAGGCGGCAATCGGCTGGTCGCGCATCCATCAACGTTCTCATGGCCGCAATCCGGTTTCCGAGACGGACACCGCCGAAGCTGTCGCTTACGCAAGGGAAGCTATTGAGGCGGGGAAAGACGACCCTGACGCGCTATTCATGGCAGCATTCACACTGCTCTATCTCGGTGGCGATCTTGCCGTAGCGGCGACAGCCGTCGACCGCGCCCTGGCACTTAACCCCAATTCTGCACACGCCTGGATGGTTCGGGGGTATGTGTCCCTGCCTCACCCGGACATCGCAATTGAAGCATTCGAACGTGCGATGCGGCTAAATCCGTTCGATCGGCTGGAACGAGGCTTTATTTGCGGAATTGCGGTCGCTCATTTGCTCGCACGCCGATATGAACAGGCGCTGGATTGGTCGCTTCGTGCTTTGCGCGAACAGCCGTCCTATCCAGCTGCGCTTCGTGCCAAGGCGGTAGCGTGCGCCCATCTCGATCGGGTCGAGGAAGCCCGCGAAGCGGTACGACAATTGCTCGACCTTCAACCCTGGAACACGATCGCTCGGACCGCACAGTTCTACGCGCGTCTGTTCGGATCACAGGAGGCGGCGGCGGTCTACACCGAAGGGCTGCGCAAGGCCGGGATGCCGGAGGAATAACCGCAACCCGCCGACTTGCCGCGATCCCCGCGGCCGATGTTGCGGGCTATTCGCGGCTGATCGGCGCCGATGAAGGCGGCACCCTGCAACGCCTCCGGACGCTGCGCCGCGAGCTCCTCGACCCAAAATCGCCGAGCACCGCGGCCGCATCGTCAAGACTACCGGCGACGGGTTGCTCGTCGAGTTCGGCAGCGTCATCGAAGCGCTTAGCTGCGCGGCCGAAGTGCAGGCGGCCCTGGCTGAAAGCAATTGCCCGCTGTCGCCGGATCGGCGGATCGAGTTCCGCATCGTCATCCATATGGGCGACGTCGTCACCAAGGACGGCGACATCGTCGGCGACGGCGTCAACGTCATCGCCCGCCTTGAAGGCTTGGCCGAGCCCGGCGGCATTTGCGTGTCGGCGCGTCCAGGAAGACGCCACCGGCAAGCTCGATCTCGTCTTCGAGGACATCGGCGAGCCGGAACTCAATTTCATTTGCGAGGAGGCCGTCTGAATGCGGCTCGTCGTGCTCCCGTTGAGGCAGATCAAGGTCTCGGTTATGGTGGGCGTCAAAGGCTGGGGAGGACGCCATGAATAAATTGATCGCTCCCGCCGCCGCGGCTCTTCTGATCGCGACCGCGATGCCGGCCGACGCGACACCGGTCACCTGGACTTTCATAACGACCAACTGTAACGCACTATTCGGCGGTAGCTGCAATGTCGGGGAGCCGACGCCGTCCGGCATGTACGTGCCTCCGACCCTCTCGCTGACCCTGCCTGGACCAACCGACAGCGGCAGCAGGCATCGGGGACAGCCGGGCTTACCTGATTTCTCTTCGGGGAACGCGAGTTCGGGTGCCGCCAGCTACAATACCTATCGCAACAGCAGCGAAGTCGGGTCTGCAACCTCGACGTCCTACACCGACAGCGGACTGTCGGCGAAGACGTCCCACACTTGCGCCGTAATCGCTGTGAATCCGGCGGGCGAAAGCGCTCAGTCGAGCGCGGAGACCCCGACTTCCCCGGATACCAGAAGCGGTGCAATTACAGCCCCGCCGACCGGTCTGACCGTGTCAAGCACGACCACCAGCTCTGTGACCCTCACCTGGAATGCGAGCACGGGTGCTACTAGCTACGATGTCTATCGCAGCGGCACCAAAGTGGGATCCAGCGCCTCTACTTCCTACACCGACGACGGGCTCTCACCCGGCACTACCTACATCTATGCAGTGACCGCAGTAAGCACTACCCACCTCTATACAGCGACCGTCGTGAACTCCTCCGGCGAAAGCGCGGAATCACAGGCCGTCAAGGCGGCAACGCAGCCCGAGGCGGTGACCGCGCCCTTGACACTGCACTACGAAGAGGGTCACATCACGGGGCCGCAGTACCGCCAACTCGGTCAGGAATACGGGCATTATACACCATTTACGCTCTACCGGTGCGGCTCGACTTGGACGAACTCGTCGACTTGCGAATCACTGCACTGAGGCCGAACACGCGTCTTCGAACTGGAAGGATCGGCTGGTCTGCTCGCAGTGCGGGAGCCGCGAAATCGATATGGCCGCCACGACGGGCAGACAACTAACGCTTAAGGAAGGTCTGAACAAGGGCTGCGAGTAGATGCCAGCATTGAAACTCCAGTAGCCGGGCCAGTGTGGGAGTGCCGGTGTCGCGTTACGTTATTGGTGCGG
>Ga0318547_10000267_pt1 | contig 14785 bp, 9 predicted proteins | sample GRESIP169b2f20_FD_203515 | JGI IMG/M metagenome (GOLD analysis project Ga0318547, IMG submission 203515) | Tropical soil microbial communities from Luquillo Experimental Forest, Puerto Rico - GRE.SIPMG.169b2f20 | ecosystem: Environmental > Terrestrial > Soil > Tropical forest > Bulk soil...
GTAGCCTGCTTGTAGACGCTCGTAAGCCTGGGCGTAGCTGCTGCTGTAGACGCCGCAAGGTGCGGCGTAGCTTGTTCCGTAAGGTAAGTAGTAGCCGCAGTTGGCCAGCGACGACCCGTAGCCGTATGGACCCACTCCAGCCACTGCGCTTGCGTAAGCTGCGCGGCGATATGCCCGCCGATGAACTCTGCGGCTGACGCCTGCAACGCTCGTCGCAGTTAGCGGCCGTTCTTGGGCTTCAGCGCTGGCAAGCGATAGCGTCACATTCTTTTGCGACCATTGAAGCGAGAGCGGCACCGCAGTCAATATTGCGGCCCCGCCGATAATCCCAAGCATACCGAGCTTTTTCATGATCGGTCCTCCATCTCGATAATTGCGCTTTATGCTACCTGCGGCATTTGGCCATGTCGGGCCATGCAGGTCCGATACAGATGGATTTGGGTGTTACCCCAGTCGTGTAGCGGATATCGTGCCGCCAAGAGGTTGCACTCGTGAATGGCCGCCGCGCGTGCCGCGCTGATTTGTTCGTTAGCAACCGCGCCAGTGATGGGAACCACGCTCAACCAAAGGGCCGCAATGGTCGTTGTCAGCCCGAGCTTTGTCGTGGTCTTGGCGAATAACTTCGCAACCATTCCGAAGATGATTGCGAGTCTATCTGGTTTCGGTGCCATGTCCTCCTCCTGGCCTCAGATCGGATGTCGTAGTTGCCAGGTAAGGAGGGACTGAAAGAGAGTCTGTGACCGCAATCACACTTTGGGCGAATAGGAAGAAGCTTGAGAACACAAGCGCGTGTTGGCCAACCAAGCTGGCCTCACAACGTTGTGAGGTCACGTTTCACGTAGCCGTGGCGCTGGCGAACAAGACGGCGCGCATCGCCTGGGCGGTGATGCACCGGCATGAGAACTACCAGCGCGTGGCCGCGGCGGCGTAGGCCGCTGAGCCACGTTCTGGAGCTTGCGAGAGAGCAATGACGCGTGATGGCACAGTCGGTCGATCCGACGCAACCGAGCCAAACCTGGCGTTTCATCGGGACATCGATCCCGTTCGAATGATGAGGACTCGGTTCGCGGACCCCATCAGGGCCAGCAGTCCACCCGGACTGCACCAACAGGCCGGACACATGACTGCAAGCGACCTCTGCGCTGCACGCCAAATGATCTCTTGCCAGGCGGGGGCCATCCACACATGAAGCGCCGCACGTCGGCTCGGTAAAATGGACAAGGACTATCTGGTCCTTAAGCGCGCCTCGGCGAGCCGATCATCCGGTGAGTGGAGTGATGACGATTCCGATGTGCTGGCCGGCGGTGTCGTGGTCGGCCGCATCTTGAAGTCCGCCGCCGCCCCCGTGGGGATGCCGTGGCTCTGGACGCTGGCCTACGGCCACCACGAAGATCGAACGCCCACTACGGCTATGAGCCGACGCGCGAGGACGCGATGGCAGCGTTCGCCAAGAGTTGGCGGAGGGAATGATCGCCGATTTTCGTCGGGGCGCGGTCGCCGTGAGGAATATTCACCGCGCCCAGGGTGTTTGCCTGATGGAGCCCTCGCAGATTCGCCTGTGAGGGTTCCCGAGACCCCGCCCGGGCAAATTTCCCTTTGGACCGGCGGGGCAGGATGGTAGCATCGACCCACTGCGGTATGGCCAGAGAGAGCCCACACCGGCGCGGTACGTCAGCATCCACGACCGTTCAACTCATAAACGTGAGGCGGCGTAGTGCCCGCTACTGGTAGGCGTCGGATGCCGGATGATATCCCGTGATTGGCCAAGAGAGCACAGTCAATGACTGCCAGCCCGCTCTTTGATTTATCGCAACCCGACCCAGAGTTGCTCCCCCATCTGAGCCCATCGACAAGTTGACCTAAGTCAAAAAGCACTGACTCAATCGGCCCTAAATTGAGCTGTAATCATAGACTGCAACAGGAGGAGGGTTAGATGTTGGCCCTATCCGTTGGAAAAAAAAGCTGGTCTCTGACTAAAGCGACGATGGAGAATCGATCGCTGATCTTGTTTGCGTCAGTTGTTGTTTTTGCTCTTGCCGACACTTCCGCCCTTGCCGAAGACGGCGTCACCAAGGACAGGATTGTTTTCGGTCAAGTCGCGGCGCTTGAGGGTCCTGCCCAGGCACTCGGCCAGGGTATGCGCCAAGGCCTTCTCGCCGCGTTCGCGGAAGTCAATCGCGCCGGCGGAATTGCCGGCCGCCTGCTCGAGTTGAAATCCGCCGACGATAGCTATGAGCCTCAGAAGACGATCGAGGCGACGAAGAAGATGCTGGGCGAAGAAAAGGTGTTCGCGATCGTCGGCGCGGTCGGAACGCCGACATCGAATGCCGGCCAGCCGATCGCGACCGAGGCCAAAGTTCCTTTCATCGGCCCATTTACGGGCGCGGAGTTCCTGCGCACTCCGTATAAACGATATGTCGTCAATATTCGCACGTCCTATTTTCAGGAGACCGAGGCGTGGATCGAGCATCTGACCAAAGATCTCGGCATCACCAAGATCGCGATCTTATACCAGGATGACACCTTCGGCCTGGCCGGACTCGACGGAGTCAAGATCGCGATGGCCAAGCGCAACATGTCGCTTGTCGCCGCAGGCACGTTCCGGCGCAACACGACCGCGGTGAAATCCGCCCTGCTCGAAATTATGAAGGCTAACCCCGAAGCTGTGGTGACGGTTGGCTCTTACAAGCCCGTCGCCGAATTCATCAAGTTGGCGCGTCAGGCGAGGATGGACGCGGTTTTCGTGGCTATTTCCTTCGTCGGCGCCGATGCTCTCGCCCAGGAAATGGGCGACAAGGGCGCCGGTGTAATTGTCAGCCAAGTGGTGCCATTTCCCGGCGACAAATCACTCCCAGTAGTCGCGTCCTATCAGGCAGCGCTCGCTGCGCTCGACCCTGAAGCCAAGCCCGGGTTCGTCTCGCTGGAGGGCTATCTTGTCGGCCGTCTGGTCATCGAAGCGTTGAAACGCTTGCCCGGCGAGCCAACGCGCGAGGCGCTGCTCGACGCCATTACTTATGGCGGCGCCTTCGATCTCGACGGAATCGAGCTCACGTACGGTCCAACGAGCAATCAGGGCATGAACCAAGTGTTCTTTACCGTCCTGCAAGCCGACGGTTCGTTCAAGCCGGTCACGCGGCTTGTCAAGTGACAGTCGCGGCCTACCCTTAGAAGCCACACATGAGCTCCGCAGTGGCAGCGCCTGCTTCGATTCAAGCCGACCACGACGGCAAAGGCCGGGTGACCGCGCTGTCCGGGCTGAGCACGATCCGCGCGCGCCTCTACATCGCGTTGGGCTTCATGGCGATCACGACGGTGATTTGCTCGCTGATCGGACTCTACGCATTCACGAATATCGGCGGGACCACCACGGAAATCGTCTCCCAGAGCTTGCCGGCGACGGTGCATTCGGTTCGGCTCGCCGAGGAGACGAGCGGGCTTGTCGCTGCGGCACCGCGGCTGATGGCCGCCGAGGATGAGCCCCAACGTGCTGAGATCGCCGAGCAAATCGCGCGGCAAACACGTGATTTCCTGGCGCGGATCGACCAGCTGCGGACGCTGGACGCAAAGATGAGCACGGAAATCCAAACAGCACAAACCGCAATGGTCGACCGGATCGTTGCACTCAATCAGGCCGTGACCGAGCGGATCGCCATCGCGGGCCACCGACAGGCAATGGCGACCTCGATTCGAAAGGCCCACGAGGAGTTGCTGGAGGGAATCACACCGGCGATCGACGACGCGAATTTCGATCTAATGACGAAGAGTCAGGGCGCGGAAGACAAAGCGGCTTCGAACGAAGCCGTCGAGTCGCTGCGCCGTTTGCTCGAAGTGCAGGCCGAGGTCAATTTGCTCGCCGGCTTGCTGATCGAAAGTTCGCTGGTTACGGAGAGCGTGCGCCTGCAGCCGCTGCGCGAACTCATCGATGCAGCGCGGGGTAAGATTGAAACCAACCTCAAAGCGCTTGCCGACCCCGAACTGCGGAAAAACCTGACCGGCCTCTACGACAGGCTCGCCGTGATGGCGGGCCAGGACGGGATCATTGCTGTGCGGGCGCGCGAATTGCGGCGTCAGCACGAGGCGCAGCTCGCGTTTGCGGCAACGCAAGCCGAGGCCGTCAAGCTCAAGCATGCGGTCGACAGCCTTGTTGCGCAGCAAGGCAAAGACGCGGAGGCCGTTTCCGCGCTCGCCGCCGACCAAATCCGCTCGGGCCGAATCCTTCTTGTCGCGCTATCGATTACCGCTCTGGTGGCGGCCGGCCTGATTGCCTGGCTCTATGTTGGGCGCAACATCGCATCTCGCCTTGCGCGTTTGAGCAGCGCAATGCTGGCGATTGCGGCGGGTCGACGGGAAAGTGCCGTTCCGGTGACCGGGGCCGACGAAATCGGCGCCATGGGAAGAGCCGTCGAGGTATTTCGCAGAAATGCCGTGGAGCTGGATCAACTGCTCGCTGAGCGCGCTGACGCAGCCATTAAGTTGGAAAAGACCATCGAGCAGCGCACCGCCGAGCTGCAGCGACGCGGCGAGGTGATGCGCGTCACGTTCGAAAACATGGAACACGGCGTGCTCATATTCGATCGCCGGATGAAATTGGTTGCTTGGAATCCGCAAGTTGCCGAACTGCTCGAACTACCCAAGACGTTCTTGGCTGGCGAGCCGCATTTCAGCGACTTTATTCGCTTCCAAGCAGAAAGAGGCGAATACGGCGACATCGATGTTGACGCCGAGGTCCGGCGGCTCGTGGCAGGGGTCGCCCGGCATTACTTGACGGAGCGGACACGGCCTAACGGTACGATCGTCGAAATCCGGCACAATCCGTTGCCAGATGGAGGTGTAGTCAACATTTATACGGATATCACCAACCGCAAGAATTATGAGAAAACTCTTACGGCCGCGCGGGATCAGGCCGAAGCGATGAGCCGCACCAAGTCGACCTTCCTCGCCAACATGTCACACGAATTGCGTACCCCGCTAAATGCAATCATCGGCTATAGTGAAATTCTGCGAGAGGACGCCGCCGCCAAGGATGACAAGGAGCCGATAGAGGACTTGCAGAGGATCGAAAGCGCAGGTCGACACCTATTGGGGCTGATCAACAACATTCTCGACCTGTCGAAGATCGAGGCCGGGAAGATGGATGTCTTCATCGAGGAGATCGACATTCAAGCCCTGTTCAAGGAGGTGCTGTCGATCGTCAAGCCGCTTGCCGATAAGAATGAGAACGTCGTCGAGGTGGTCTGCCCCGCCGATATCGGTACCTTCCGCTCTGACCAGACTAAGGTCAAGCAGTGCTTGCTCAATCTATTGAGCAACGCCAACAAGTTCACGAGCAAAGGGACGCTCACCCTGACGGCGGCGCGCGAGGGCAATGCTCGGGTCTCTTTCCGCGTGTCGGACACCGGCGTCGGCATGACGAAGGAACAGCTCGGCCGGCTGTTCGAAGCGTTCAGTCAGGCGGATGTCTCGACCAGCAAGCGCTTCGGCGGCACGGGACTTGGGCTCGCCATTACCAGGCACTTCTGCACCATGCTGAGCGGCGACGTGACGGTCGAGAGCTCGCCCGGCAAGGGCTCGACTTTCACCATCATCCTTCCGGATCAGGGCGATGCGCCCGCGATTGGGCAGGTGCCAGTGGTGACGCCGGCGGCGGACGGACGCGCGACGGTGCTCGTCGTGGACGACGATGCTACTGTGCGTAGCCTGCTCGCCAAGACACTTGAGAAGGAAGGCTATCGCGTCGTATTGGCCAGCAATGGCGTCGAGGCGCTCTCGCTCGCGCGCCAGCACCGGCCACAGGCGATCACCCTCGACGTGTTGATGCCGCAGATGGATGGCTGGAGAGCGCTCAAGGAGCTCAAGGCCGACGCCGCGCTGCGCGATATACCCGTGATCATGGTGACCGTTCTCAACGAGCGCGGCATGGCGATCCCCTTGGGCGCCGCCGATTTCATGACCAAGCCGGTGGACCGGCAGCGCCTGACGGCGCTCCTGCGCGAGCATTGCCCAGTTTCGAGCGACGCCTCGATCTTGGTGGTCGAAGACGACCTGCCGACCCGCGAGGCGCTCTGCCGGATGCTGACGGGTATGGGATATGCGGCCCCCGCCGCGGTGAATGGGCGTACCGCCTTGGACTGGCTCGACAGCCATCCGGCCCCGAGCCTAATCTTGCTCGACCTTATGATGCCGGAGATGGACGGCTTCGAGTTTCTGCAGGAACTGCGCACGCGGCCTGTCTTCGCGGGCATCCCGGTCATCGTGGTGACGGCAAAGGAGCTGACCGCGGAGGATTTCGGCGTCCTGAGCGGACAGGCGGAACGGATCATTGCCAAGAACCCATCGTATCTGATCGAGCTGGCCGCCGCCGTCCGCGGGCGCCTGGCGAAGCAACCTGTCCAGGAGGCTGAGCGCATCGCCAACTGAACGAGGAGACAACGAGAAAGACGATGCCAAAAATTCTGTTGGTCGAAGACAATGAGATGAACCGCGACATGCTTTCGCGCCGGCTCACCCGCAACGGCTACGAGGTCTCTATCGCGGTGGACGGGCAACAAGGCGCCGATATGGCGCTCTCGGAGCGGCCCGACCTCATCCTGATGGACATGAGCCTGCCAGTGATCGACGGTTGGGAGGCAACGCGCCGGATCAAGGCCAACGATGCCACTCGGCGGATCCCGGTGATCGCGCTCACCGCGCACGCGATGGCCGGCGATCGCGAGAAGGCCATGGAAGTGGGTTGCGAAGATTACGATACCAAGCCGGTCGAAATCTCGCGTCTGCTTGGCAAGATTGCGGCTTTGCTCAAGGCGACCGCGGGTTGAGCCGGAGCGATGGTGGCGGTTCTCGGAGAAGGCTAGCAGCTGTCTCGCGGCCCAGGGAGAAAGCCCCTTGTCGGCCAATGCATCAGAAGAGCGCTTCAATCGCGCCGTGACGGCATACTTAAGGCAAGAGGTGCAGGCTCCAGCCGCTGCCGTTTCCGATTTTCTCGACATCATCATCGAGGATGCGCGCAGGCTAAAGCTTGATCATGTGCTTGCGGACCTCGAGCGCATGCGCAGCGCAAGCATCCAGTTGACCACGTTCGTGAAGAGCGTAACCACGGATGGCTCTTCGGCCCAAGGGCAAGCCGAAAATTTCGAAGCGTTTCAGCGCCGACTTCGCCACGACTTGCGATCGCCGCTCAATGTCATCAAGGGCTATAGCGAGCTGCTGATTGAGGACATGGATGCGGACAATAATCATCCGCTTCGGGAGGATCTTACCAAGCTGCGAGACTCGGCCGATCAGCTCCTTGCTCAGATCGATGCCATCGTCACCTTGACGCGATCAGAGCAGACACCCCAAGAGAGCCGTGCGCAACAAGTCGGTTTTGTCGAGGATGTGCTGCGCACCGTACAGCCGCTGCATGTGGGTAGTGCGGCGCCGGAAGCGGCGCTGTCAAGTCGAGTTTTGGTCGTGGACGACAATGCCGCCAATCGCGACGTGCTTGCGCGCCGGCTCACGCGCGAGGGGCATCAGGTTGTGACCGCCGCCAATGGTGCTTCGGCGCTGGAGCTTGTCGCGACCGAGGAATTCGACCTAGTTCTGCTCGATCTCATTATGCCGGAGATGAATGGTTTTGAGGTGTTGCGTCGGCTCAAGGCAACCGAGCACACCAGCCACGTTCCGGTCATCGTGATTTCCGCGCTCGATGAGTTGGACAGCGTCGTGCGTTGCATCGAATCGGGCGCCGAGGATTACCTTACAAAGCCGTTCAATCCCGTGCTGCTGCGGGCGCGCATTAGCGCCTCGCTGGAGAAAAAGCGCCTACGTGACCGCGAGAGGAAATTCATCCAGGACTTGGAACAGGAACGCCAACGGTCCGAGTCGTTGCTGCTCAACATCCTGCCGCAGATCGTGGTCGATCGCATGCGGGATGGCGAAAAGGTCATTGCCGATCGAATCATCGACGCAACAATCCTGTTTTGCGACCTCGTCGGGTTTACCGCGCTCAGTCAGGAACTGTCGGCCGACCGCACCATCGAGCTCCTGAGCAGGATATTCTCCGCTTTCGATCGCCTTGCCCTCGAACACGGGGTGGAAAAGATAAAGACCATCGGCGACGCTTACATGGTGGCGGCCGGCGTTCCCGAGCCGCAAGCCGACCACGTCCTTCGCATCGTGACGCTTGCCCCGCGCATGCTGGAGATGGTCGATGTCGTTGCCAAGGAGACAGGCCTTAAGCTGCAGGCGCGCATAGGAATTCACACTGGCCCGATCGTTGCGGGCGTGATCGGGACGCACAAATTCGTCTACGACGTGTGGGGCGATACGGTGAATACCGCGAGCCGCATGGAGTCGCATTCGCTTGCCGGTCGGATTCAGATTTCAGCCGCAACGCGCGCGGCGCTTGGGAATCGATTTGAGCTCGAACCGCGCGGCATGGTGGACATCAGGGGCAAGGGAATGATGGAAACCTATTTCTTAAAGCCTTGACCAGTCGTTTGACGCTCCGAACCAGCCACACTACGATTAACGGCGGCCGTGTGGTCGTTCGTTCATTCCCCGATACGAGTTGCTGAAGGAGGGCGGGGACCGGCGTCGTCCCTGCCGTTCTGGGTGCAGCACCCTTGAGGCGCGCGAGGGTACAAGGATGGACATCCGGTTTTGGGGGACCCGCGGATCCTTAGCCAAGCCTGGTCGAATCACGCTGCGCCACGGCGGCAACACGTCGTGTGTTGAGGTGCGGGGCGACGACGGCACGCTGATCGTCCTCGATTGCGGCACTGGCGCCCACGGATTAGGCCAAGCGCTGTTGTCCGCCGGGCCGCGCTGCGACGGACACCTCATGATCACCCACACGCACTGGGATCATATCCAGGGGTTCCCCTTTTTCGCACCACTGTTCGTGCCCGGCAACACGTGGCACATCTATGCTCCAGGGGCGCTCGGACGCCAGCTCGAACGGACGTTGGCGGGTCAGATGGAGTACAATTATTTCCCCGTCACGCTGGCGCAGCTGGCAGCGACGATTCACTTTCACGATATCGCCGAGGGAGAATTCGCGATTGGTGAAATGCGCGTCACCACGCAATATCTCAACCACCCAGCTCTCACGCTGGGCTATCGCCTGCAGTCCGGAGGCAATACGGTTGTGTACTCGGTGGATCACGAGCCACATTCCCCGAACCCGGCGGCAAGAGCCGAGGGTGATCCACCGAGGCACAAGGAGGACCAGCGTCACATCGATTTCCTTGCGGAGGCCGATCTCGTCATTCACGATTCTCAGTACACGATTGCGGAGTATCCGCAGAAGACGGGCTGGGGCCACACGCCAGCGGAGTGGGCGGTCGACTACGCGGTCGCCGCGCGCGCCAAGCGACTGGCTCTCACCCACCATGATCCGCTCCGCGACGACGAAGCGGTCGATAGCGTCGTGGAGATGTGTCGCCGGCGCGCCAGCGCGGCCGGGAGCGGACTCGAGGTTTTCGCCGCGGCCGAAGGGCAAGAATTGCGATTTATCGAACGCGATGCCAAAACGCCGGCAGCGGCTCGCGCGCCAGAGCCGGCGAGGAAGGTAGGTCCGCATACCATTCTCGTCGCCGATGATGACCCTACGATCCTGCGTCTGCTCACGCTCGCACTTGAGCAGGACGGATTCCGCATCGTGACCGCAAGTGACGGCGAGGCCGCACTGCGCCTTGCCCGGCTCGAGCAGCCGGATTTGGTCCTGCTCGATTGGCAGATGCCGAGTGCCGACGGAATGGAGGTCACACGCCGACTTCGCAACGAGCCCGATCTTGCACTGCGAGACGTGCCCGTCGTGCTGATCACGGCACAGTCCGGACCCGAGAACACAGCGGCGGGATTTGCCGCCGGCGTGACCGACTATCTGACCAAGCCCTTTCGCCCCGCGCATGTTCGATCACGCGTTCAAGCGTGGTTGCTGCGCCGCCCGGCTGAGGCTCCGCGCGACACATGAATGACAGCAGCGATGCTCGGATCCCGCCGTCAGGAGCGGCTGGCCTCAACCAACGGCTTGTGTCATCGCTCGAGGCGTTGAGCCGGGCGTCAAGCTGCTCGACCGCGGTCGTTGGTCTGGCGGTACTTCTCGGATGGCACTTCGACATCGAGCTGCTCCGCGCCGGATTACCTGGCCGCACGCCAGTCAATCCTGCAACAGCGCTCGCGTTGCTTTTAGCCGCCTCCGCGCTTTGGATGCATCACCAAGCGAGGGCCAGACCCGATTCTGCACCGGTTCGCTGGCTGGCGGTGACCGCCGCTTCACTCGTCATCGCACTAGGCGTGATCACGCTCACTGGCTATTTCATCGGTCACAACCTTCGCGTTGACCAGGTCCTGTTTGGAGCGCAGCTCGTCGGCAATCGCGTTGCGCCCAATACCGGCTTTGCACTGTTGCTGGTTGGCGTCGCGTTATGGCTGCTCAACTCGCCGCGCCACTTGCGGCCCGCGCTTGAGCAACTGGTGGCGCTGTTTCCGATCGGGGTCGCCCTCATTTCGCTCCTCGGCTATGCCTATAGCGCGGAGGGAATGTACGGACTCGGCGAATTGCAACGCATGGCGTTGCCGACGGCGGTCTCTCTCTTCGTGTTGGGGATAGGCATCCTCTGCGCTCGTCCCGACAGCGGATTCGTTTCCGTGATTGTCAGCGATCATGCGGGCGGAGTCCTCGCGCGTCGAATGCTACCCGTCGCGATCCTCGTCCCCGCCGGCCTGGGCTGGCTCACGTTGTCGGGGCAGCGAGCCGCGCTTTTCAGCGAAGCACTCGGCGTCGCCATTGCCGCGGCGGTGACAATCTTCGCGTTCGCGGCGTTCATCGCAATCACAGCCCGCTCACTCTCGCGAGCCGACCGTGTCCGTAAGGCGAGCGCACGTCATCTCGCCGCGCAGAACGTGACGACATGCGTGCTCGTGGAATCGGCCACGCTGGCGGAGGCCATGCCACGCGTTCTTGCGGCTGTTTGCAAAAGCCTCGACTGGGTCATGGGAGTGCGCTGGAGCGTGGATTCCCAGGCGCACGTGCTCCGCTGCGCGGAGATACACGTGACCCCGCCGCGGCTGTTGCAAGAAATGATCGAGGTCAATCGTCGCGCCACATTCCCGCACGGCGTTGGGCTTCCGGGTCGGGTTTGGAGCACCGGGCGAGCCGCGTGGATTGCCGACGTGGTCGACGACCCGAACTTCCCACGGGCGGCGGCGGCGGCGAAGGACGGCCTGCATGGCGCGTTTGGCTTTCCGATCATCGGTCCCGGCGGGTTTTTGGGCGTGATGGAGTTCTTCAGCACTGAGATCCGCGAGCCAAACGCCGCAGTGCTCGCTCTGTTTGAAGGTATTGGCGGGCAGGTCGGCCAGTTCATCGAGCGCAAGCGTGCGGAGGCTGAGCTCGAGCGCGCCAAGGTTGCCGCCGAAGCTGCGACGCAGGCGAAGTCAGACTTCTTGGCCAATATGAGCCACGAAATCCGAACGCCGATGAACGCGATCATCGGTATGTCCGATCTCCTGACGACCAGCCGGCTCGAGTGCCAGCAGCGCGAGATGGCCGAGACGATCCGCATGAGCGGCCAGCATCTGCTGACGATCATCAATCAAATCCTCGACTTCTCCAAAATCGAATCCGGGAAGCTCGAACTCGAGCAGTCGCCATTCGATCTCGCCGACTGCATCGAGGAGGCGCTGCAGCTTGTGGCGCCAAAAGTGGCGGGTACCGACATCGAATTGACCTATGGGCTCGACGACGCGATGCCGAGGCTGGTCGTCGGCGATGCCGCACGGTTACGGCAGGTGCTCGTCAACCTTTTGGCCAACGCCATCAAGTTCACACCGGCAGGCGAGGTCGGCGTGAGCGTCTCGGCTCGGCGGCTCGAGGGCTCGCGGCGGGAGGTTCACTTCGCGGTGCGCGACACCGGGATCGGCATCCCAAAGGATCGGTTCGACCGTCTATTCAAGGTTTTCAGCCAGGTGGATGTCTCGACGACGCGCCGATATGGCGGGACAGGCTTGGGGCTGGCCATCAGCAAGCGACTGAGCGAACTCATGGGCGGGCGGATCTGGGCGGAGAGCGAGCCGGGAAAAGGCTCGACATTCCACTTTACGATCGTCGCAGATGAAGTGGAGGCTTTAGAGCGTGCGGCCGCCGACCGTGAGGAACCGGAGCTGGCAGGCAAGCGTGTTCTGATCGTCGATGACAATGCCAGTAATCGTCTTTTGCTGAAGCTCCAGACGGAGCGATGGGGCATGCATGCCCGGGATACCAACTCTCCCGCCGTGGCGCTCGAATGGATCGTGCAGGGCGATCCCTTCGATGTGGCACTTCTCGATTACCAGATGCCCGAAATGGACGGGATCACGCTGGCCCGAGAAATTCGCGCCGTGCGGGGCGCACACGCGCCGGTGCTCATTCTTCTGTCGTCCACCGGCCAGTCGCTGGCGTCTGTCCACGCCGACGCCGGCTTTGCCGTGGGGCTGTCGAAGCCCTTGCGGCTCTCGCATCTGCGCGATCGGCTGCTCGAGACAATCGGCGACCAACGCGACACGTCGGCCGGCGGGGTTCCTCTTGTGGCGTGCGATGTGGGCTCGCCGGCGCCGCTGCGCATCCTTCTCGCCGAGGACAACGCGATCAACCAAAAGGTCGCGCTTCGCCTGCTCGAGAGGCTCGGATACGGGGCCGACGTCGTTGGCGATGGACGCCAGGCGCTCGCGCGGCTGGACCATGCCGCCTACGACGTCATACTCATGGACGTCCAGATGCCGGAGATGGATGGGCTTGAGGCGAGCCGCGCCATCTGCGCGCGCTGGGCTGCAAGCGAGCACCCGCGCATCATCGCGATGACCGCCGAGGCGATGCAAGGGGACCGCGACAAGTGCCTGGCGGCAGGCATGGACGACTATATTGTGAAGCCGGTGACGCTGGACCAACTCGCAGCGGCGCTCGCCAAATGCCGACCTTTGGGGGCCGCGACCGCACCCGAAGCTGCGGCCGCGCCGCGGGTTGAGAATCGGGGAATCGCGGCCGGCACCGCAGTCGACCGCGACGTGCTCGATCAGCTTCGCGAAGATCTCGGAGGGACGGCGGCACTGCAGGAGGTGATTAGGAGCTTCCTCGATCAGACCCCATCCGCTCTCTCGGCACTGCGCGACGCAGCGGCACGAGCCGATGTCCCGAGCATCCGGCGGGCCGCGCATATGATCAAGGGTACAAGCTCAATCCTGGGCGCTCGCGAACTCTCGGAGCAATGTGCGGAGATTGAGCGCGTCGGCCAGACCGGCTGTATCGCCGATGCCGGGTCCCGCGTGATCGCTCTTGAGGCGTCGTACCGGACGATCGAAGCCGCGCTCAAGGCGGAGATCGAGAGGCTTCGGCCATAGCAACATCGTGTACAAATTGCGATCATAGCGCCGTTGGCCGGACCAAGCGGCGCGAGTTCATCACGCTGCTCGGCGGTGCGGCGGTATATCCGCTCGCGGCGCTTTCGCCAGGCGCTAAGTTCAACTATTTTGGCCGCGATGGCCAGACAGCGAAGGATCGTGCGCGTCAACGACAAGATGCAGCGTGGTTACCGTTACACCATCACCGCGCCGATTGGGCGCAGTTTCGATCCTGAATTTTGTCCTGAGCTTACGCCGAAGAAAATGCTCGCGCTTGGAGTATTCTGCGGGAAGTATATGACGGACTGCCGCAATGAATTTCCCGCCAGTTGGTTCGCGCACGCACGGCTCTCGCCCTCAGGTCGCGACTGCTCTCTAAACTACTTCGGTGTTGACGCTAGCCAGCCGCTCTCCGTCTGGCGTGATAAAGGCTGGATTCATCCCGATGATCCGCGCGGCTGGTTCCAGTGGTATTGCCGCTACTACATGGGCCGCCGAATGCCGCAGGAGGACGCCCGCCAGATCAGGCGCTGGAAAGCGATCCGGCGCCACGTCGCGCAGATCAAGAAGCACTGCGAGCCGGGCGACCCGCTGTGCAGGCCGCGTCAGCGTCAAGCTTTACTGCAGTGGGCCTACGATAGCCGCACCATATGAAAATGAGGGCGCGGGGCCGAGGGCTTGTATATTCCACCCTGACTGATCCTCCCCAATTCGATATCCTGTAATCCGGCCTGGCTGGCGGGGACCGAATGCAATTCGATCAGTTGAAACGACGCCAGTTCATCACGCTCATCGGCGCGCGGCCGCAGCGTGGCCGCTCGCGGCGCGCGGCAGGCGCACGGTCTGAAACCCGCATCGCGTTCCTGGGTGCTCGCGGCTAGAACAATGGGAGCGAACTGATGACTGGTGATTCGCCGAACAGATGAGGGGAGGAAATGATGCAAACACGTCTTGGTATTAGCGCCGTCGTGCTCGTGTTGAGTGCAGGCGTCTCAGTAAAAAGCGCGACGGCGTGCTCGAAAGAAGCCGTCGCAGGTGTAGTGGACAGGTGGACGACAGTCTTGGCCGAAAACAATCCCGACACCATCGTGGCGCTTTATTCCAAGGACGCAGTGTTGTGGGGCACGCTTTCGTCCACGGTTCGATCAGATCCTGCTGGGCTGAAGTCGTATTTTGTGGGGGCCTTCCAAGCGCTGCCGAAGCTCACCGTCAAGTTCGGAGAGCAGTTTATCCGCGTATATGGAGATACCGCGATCAATACGGGCTACTACACGCTATTTTACACGAAGGATGGCGAAACCAAATCAATCCCCGCCCGCTACAGTTTCACATTCGTGAAGGAGGGCAACGATTGTAAAATCGTTGACCATCACTCATCCGCGATGCCTACGCCGCCGAGGTGAAAATGTCGGGAAAGCAGCATATA
>Ga0318547_10000280_pt1 | contig 14602 bp, 14 predicted proteins | sample GRESIP169b2f20_FD_203515 | JGI IMG/M metagenome (GOLD analysis project Ga0318547, IMG submission 203515) | Tropical soil microbial communities from Luquillo Experimental Forest, Puerto Rico - GRE.SIPMG.169b2f20 | ecosystem: Environmental > Terrestrial > Soil > Tropical forest > Bulk soil...
CCGCTCGCGAAGATCACCTCGGCGGTTTCGGCTGCGATCTGGCGGCCGGCCTCCGAAGCCCCGGCCTGCACGATGACCGGCCAGCCCTGGATCGGCCGGGCGATGTTGAGGGGCCCGCGCACCGAGAAGAACTCACCCTGATGGTCGAGCACGTGCAGTCGCGCGGGATCGAAATAGACGCCGTTCTCGACATCGCGGATGAAGGCGTCGTCGGCCCAGCTGTCCCACAAGCCGGTGACGACATCGAAGAATTCGCGGGCCCGCCGGTAGCGGTCGCCATGCTCCATGTGCTCGGTGAGCCCGAAATTCAGCGCTGCGTCGGGGTTGGAGGTGGTAACCAGGTTCCAGCCGGCACGGCCGCCGCTGATGTGGTGGAGCGACGCGAAGCGCCGGGCGATCAGGTAGGGCGGCTCGAAAGTCGTCGAGGCGGTCGCGATCAGCCCGAGATTTTCAGTCACCATCGCGAGCGCCGGCAGCAAGGTCAGTGGATCGAACGAGGTGACGGTCGCGCTGTGCTTCAACGCGGCCATCGGCATGTTGAGCACGGCCAGATGGTCGGCCATGAAAAAGGCGTCGAACCGGCCGCGCTCGAGGGTCTGCGCAAAGCGGATCAAATGCCTGAGATTGAAATTGGCATCGGGGTAAGCGCCGGGATAACGCCACCAGGCGGTATGAATACTGACCGGGCGCATGAACGCCCCAAGATGCAGGTGGCGTGGTGCCATCATCGCTGCCGCTGTTCCCCGTTTCGATCGATCGAAGCGAAATTGTGAACGGCCACCCAGGCGGCGGCAAGCAAATCGGAGAGCGTCGTCGCTATCGAGCCAAGCTCGCCTTTTCGGTTATATGGCATGACAGGTTTGCTACTGAGACGCTTGCGGACGCGACGGTGCCAAGCTAGTATGCGCCACAGTCAAGCGAATGATGATCTGGAAAAAGTTGCCTGGCCGGGAACATGGCGGCGTGTTTCAGCGTTCATGTCCGGCGGTGTGTCGTCGCCTTAGGGACAGGAAGGGTATGTAACGATATCGCAAACCTGGGGCTCGATCCGGTAAATTGCAGCTGCAGCAAAGGATGACATCATGAAACATCTCCTGACCGGCGTGGCGGTCGTTGCCGCGCTTGCATTCGCCGCCCCCGTTTGGGCGCAACCAGTCAGTCCGTCAGGTGGGAACGCGGTGGGCCTGCCAGGCCCGAACCCCGGCGGACCAGGCCTGACGCCGTACAGCGGAGGTGCGCCTGGGCCGAAGCCATCGGGTTCAAACTACATCCCGCCATCGGCGCCGCCTGCGGCGATGGCGCCCGCGGCTGGGGCGCCGATGTCGGACAGCACCTCGGCGATGCCGCCCAGCCATCGCCATGCCCGCCATGCCTCGCATGGCAAAATGGCGCATCACGGCGGCAAGGCGACGCGATTGACCGGCACCAGTGCCAACCAGCTCAACCAGGAAGAGCTGGCACGCCTGCAGTCCGGCAACGTGTCCATGCCGCCGGCTCCTCCACCGCCGGGCGCTGGTGCCCCTCCGCCGCCAATGGGAACTACCGGAGGTGGGGCGCCTTACCGTCCGTAACGTACATCGCGAACGCAACGGGGAGCGAAAGCTCCCCTTAGCCGCTCTGTAAAGGCAACTTCGCGAGCGGGCGGCGGCTTAGTTGTGGCTCGGCGCATCGAGTCGGCGGGCGAGGCGTTCCATTTCTTCGAGCAAGTCGTGTAAGGCCTGGTCGGCAACATAGGCCATTTTGGCGAAGGCCCGCAGGAAGCTGTCGGTGCGGGGCAGCTGGAAGAGCGCTTCTTCCCCCTCCTTACCTTTGCTGGCGCTGACCAGAACGACGTTATCGTAGGGCTGCAGCATCAGCTCTTCGAGGGCTTTGCCTGGACCGGTGACGTACTCGACAACCCGGCACCGTTCGGTGGAGTGCGTTTCCTGCACGATCGTCATTCGATAGGCGGCGCGGGTCGTCGCGGCCTCGATCAAGGCCCGCGCGAACGGGCGCAGAAACGCCTCGTCGAAGCCGAGTATCGCGGTCGGACGCTCATCGGTTACCGATGAACGCATTTCCAGCGTAGCCCACAGCGATGCGCGGCCCCCGAAGTAGTCGGCCGAGGCAAGATCGAGGTTGATCGAATCGATCGGCATCGGCGGCGAGATCGACCGCGGCGACAGAAAGGCGAAGCAAGCCGGTTCCCGCTTCAGGGAAATATTCGTCGTCGCTTCGAGGTTCCGATCGGTGAGCGCGGGAGTGTCGGCCATGGCAAACCCGGTTCGAGGGAGGTGTTTCGGATGTTGGATAGGCCGGTTCCGCCGAGTTTGTCAAAGTGTAACAAAGGATTAACGTAATCTGCGGCCTTTGGCCGCGAGCTTTCTCGACTGATCTTGCTTTCTCGAGAATGCCGCAATTGTGGCCGAAGAATCGCAGAGATCCAGCAGGCAGCTTCACAGCCGAATATTACCGCTCGCTAGGACAAGCCGCGCCGGCGCCCCATCTCACTTGGCTTCCCGCTCAATCGACTGTTCGGCGGCGAGCCACTCCCTCTCCGCCCTCTCGATCGATCGCACGAGTTCGGCGCGGCGTTTCAGTACAGCGAAGAGCTCAAACCGATCGGATCTGGGGCCCTGCGGCTCGGCCAAGGTGCGGTCGAGCGCCTCTCGCTCTTCTGTTAGCCGCGCGATCGTCTCCTCGGCCTGCCGAGCAACCCGCCGCAATGGGTCGAGTTCCAGCCGGCGTTTTGCGGCTAGGCGCCGGGTAGCGCGGCGATCGCCGGGTGCGGCGGTGGTCGAACGGCCAGCGGTCCCCGAGGCGTCGGTTTCCAGCACCAGTCGCTCGTAATCGTCGAGATCCCCGTCAAACGGCCGAACCGTCCCACCGGCGACCAGCCAGAGCCGGTCGGCGATCAGCTCGACGAGGTGGCGGTCGTGGCTCACCAGCACCACCGCACCAGCGAAATCGTTGATCGCCTGGACGAGCGCCTCGCGGGCCTCGATGTCGAGGTGATTGGTCGGCTCGTCGAGGATCAGCAGCGCCGGAGCGTTGTGCGTGATGAGAGCCAGGTTCAAACGCGCCCGCTCGCCACCCGACAGCTCGCCGGCCGCGACAAAGGCCTTTTCCTGGCTGAAGCCGAACCGGCCGAGCCGCGCCCGCACGGCTTCGGGGGGGCCGCCGGGCATCAGCGCCGACAAGCGATCAAAAGCCGAAGCATCGGACTGCATCTGGTCGATCTGGTGCTGTGCAAAAAAACCGCAGGCGAGGTTCGGAGAGCGGGCCACTCTTCCCGCCATCGGCTCGAGCTGACCGGCGAGCAACCGGGCGAGCGTCGTCTTGCCGTTGCCGTTGGCGCCGAGCAGCGCAATCCGGTCGTCGGGATCCAGCCGCAAATCGAGCCGCGACAATACCGGTTTGCCCGCGACGTAGCCGACCGCAGCGCGCTCGAGAGTGATCAGCGGCGGGCGAAGATGCAGCGGTTCCGGGAATGCGATGCGTGGCGGCGCCTCCTCGACCGACAGCACGATCGGCTCCAGACGCGCCAGCGCCTTGAGGCGACTCTGCGCCTGGCGCGCTTTTGATGCCTTGGCGCGGAAGCGGTCTACAAAAGCCCGCAATCTCTCCCGTTCGTCGGACTGCCGGCGGGCCAAGATTTCGAGGCGCCGCGCGGCCTCGGTGCGCGCCCGCAGAAAGGCGTCGAAACCGCCGGAGTAGGCGGTCAGTCTACCGCGTTCGAGATGCAGCGTGAATGTCGTTACCGCATTCAAAAACCGACGGTCGTGGCTGACCAGGATCAGTGTTCTGCGATAATTGCGCAGAAAGCGCTCGAGCCACAGCGCCGCTTCGAGGTCGAGATGATTGGTCGGCTCGTCGAGCAGCAGCAGATCGGATTCGGCAAACAGGATCTCGGCGAGCGCGACGCGCATCCGCCAGCCGCCCGAGAGCTCGTTGAGGGGCTGGCGCTGCATCGCCTCGTCGAGCCCGAGGCCGGCGAGGATACGCGCCGCTCGGCTCGGCGCCGAAGCCTCGATTTCGACAAGGCGCGCCTCGATCTCGGCCACGCGCAATGGCTCCGCCCTGGTGTCCCTCTCGGCCAGCAGCATGGTGCGCTCGCTATCGGCGGCGAGCACCGTCGCGAGCGGGGTCGTTTCCCCGTCCGGCGCCTCCTGCGCAAGAAAGCCGATCCGATGTCCGCGCGGCAATTCGATCGCACCGCCATCCGGCTGCAACGCGCCGCGGATCAGGTCGAGCAATGTCGACTTGCCGACGCCGTTGCGGCCGACCAGCCCGACCCTGCTGCCCTCGGCAATCTGCGCACTCGCTTGGTCGAGCAAAATCCGCCCGCCGATACGGTAAGTCAGGCCGGAAAGAGTCAGCATGCCCGTCTCTTACCACAGACCCGCAACGCCCGGCGATGAGTGCCCCAGGGCAGGTGCGGATCGGCATTTCCGGCTGGAACTACGGCGGCTGGCGCGGCACGTTCTATCCGCGCGGATTGCGCCAATCAGACGAACTCTCCTACGCCAGCCGTCAAGTCGACTCGATCGAGATCAACGGCACGCATTATTCTCTGCAGCGGCCCGATTCCTTCGCGCGGTGGTACGAGGATACCCCGGAAGGCTTCATCTTCGCGGTCAAGGGCAGCCGCTACATCACGCACCTGAAGCAGCTGCATGACATCGAGACGCCCCTCGCCAACTTCTTTGCCTCCGGCGTATTGCGGCTGGAGGAGAAATTAGGCCCCTTTCTGTGGCAATTCTCGCCCCGGTTCAGGTTCGATGCCGAGCGCCTGGACCATTTCCTCTCGTTGCTGCCGCGCGATACCGAGGAGGCGGCAGCGCTCGCCGAACATCACGACTGGCGCTTGGCTGGCCGCGCCTGGATGCGAACCAATCGCAAGCGGGCTCTGCGGCACGCAATAGAAATACGCCATCGGAGCTTTTTCGACCCGGCTTTCATCGGGCTGTTGCGCCGCCATAGCGTGGCGCTCGTCTTCGCCGATTCGGTCGAGTGGCCCTATGCCGAGGATCTGACTGCGGATTTCGTCTTTATCCGCCTGCACGGCTCGGAAGAACTCTATGCGAGCGGCTATTCGGACGAAGCTCTCGACCACTGGGCGGCGCGGATCAAGTTGTGGGCCAACGGACTACAGCCCAATGATTCGCGTCTTGCCGCACCCGATTTGCCGCCGCCGCAGCGCAGTGCTCGCGACGTCCTTGTTTATTTCGACAACGACGCCAATGTCCGCGCGCCGTTCGATGCGCGTGCGTTGCGAGCAAAGCTGAGTTAGCTTCCCTAGAACAATCGAGAAGGACTGCGATGAACACCCGCCCGCCGGCCGAGATCGGCATGACCCTCGACGAGGTCGACACCCCCGCGCTGGTGATCGATCTCGATGTGTTCGAGCGCAATCTGCGCCGGCTGCCGGAGCGCATCGCCGGCACTGGGGTGCGGGCGCGACCGCATGCCAAGACCCACAAATGCCCGGTCATTGGGTTGAAGCAGGTCGCGCTCGGCGCCATTGGCGTCTGCGTGCAGAAGGTCAGCGAGGCCGAGGCGATGGTCCAGGGCGGGGTTCCCGACGTGCTCGTCACAAACGAAGTCGTCGGTCGGCAGAAATTGCGGCGCTTGGCGGCGCTCGCGCATACCGCCCGCATCGGCGTGTGCGCCGACGATCCGAGCCAAATCCGCGCGCTCGACGAGGCGGCGGGCGAAGCCGGGGTTACGCTCCCGGTCTATGTCGAGGTCAACATGGGCGGTAACCGCTGCGGCGTCGAGCCGGGCGAGCCGGCGCTCGCCCTAGCGCGGCAGATCACGCAAGCGCCGCATCTGACCTTTGGCGGGTTGCAGGCCTATCACGGCTCGGCGCAGCATCTGCGCGGCTGGGAGGAGCGCCGGCAAGCGATCCAACAGGCCGCCGACAAGGCGGGGCGCACTCGCGACCTCCTGGCGCGCCACGGCATCGAATGCCCGACCGTGACCGGCGCCGGCACCGGCACCTTCGAGTTCGAAACGGCGAGCGGCATCTACACCGAATTGCAATGCGGCTCGTACATCTTCATGGACGCCGATTATGGCCGCAACCTCGACCGCGACGGCGCCCCGACCAAGGTCTTCGAGCCGAGCCTTTTCGTTTGGGCGACGGTGATGAGCCGCCCGACGCAAGACCGCGCGATCCTCGACGCCGGGCTAAAGGCGCTCGCCTTTGATTCTGGCCCGCCGCTGGTTTGCGACGAGCCCGCCGCGACCTACGAGCGCGCCTCCGACGAGCACGGCAGGCTCGGCATTTCGGGCGCCACGAACCGCCTCGGGCTAGGCGACAAGATCCGCCTCATCCCGGGCCATTGCGATCCGACTGTCAACCTCTACGACTGGTATGTCTGCGTCCGAGGCAACCGGGTCGAGCAGGTCTGGCCGATCACTGCCCGCGGCGCCGTGTATTGACGCGTATTCCCTGGTAATGCCGGAGGCGGGACGCCTCGGACGCGTTTGTTGCCCTGGGTACTTGACCGCTCGCGACGACAAGTTCGGGCAAAATCATCAACTAGCAGATGGCGAGGCTGAGGGGGCCAGTCTGATACTTTGCTTCTATGGAGAATGTGTTGGACAGTGCGGTCAGCAATGCCATCTGACTTGTCCAGATCAGTCTCAGCAGCTGAAAACGTCCCAGTCTCCGGGGTCAGAACTTGCGCCGGGCCGAAGCCGCACAGCGCGAGTTTGTTGGTGAGCCCTATTATCGTGTTGCAGATCGGACGAGCTGCTACGCCGCGTTTTTTGCCGCTGGTGCGGACACCGGATAGCGCAGATCCGCGCCTGTCACTCTCTTGACCTCTGTTATCGAGTCGAATGGCAGGTGGACTGCTTCATGCGCTTTTCGCACTGCCTCTTGATCCGGTCCGGACATAAAGCAGAACGCCTTACCCTCGCTTAGATTGACGTGCGCGGCATGAGCGCCCACCCCAAACTTCGGGGCAGCCTCCTCTAGCTCGTCGAACTTTGCAAAAAATTCCGCCTCAGTCACTTGCCCTGGAGGAAAGCTGCCCTTGTTCCGATCGTGCGTGTCGATGAAATACTTCATGCTGGGTGTCCTGGTTCTGGTTAAGGTGGACATGTCATGCATATGCACGACATTACAGAGTCACGATGACGAGCTTGGGTCCGAATCATCGCTGACCTCCTATTCCGGGATAAGGGACGCTATGCCGCTCGGATAAGCTGATCCAGATCGTCGTGGATGTTGACCCAGTTCTGCTCGCCCAGTTTACGCCGCAGGGTCTGTTGAGCTTGCTTCCAGAGCGGCAACGCTTCGCCCAGCCGCGATCGGCCTTTTTCGGTGATCTCCAACGTGCGACTCCGACGCCAGCCTTCGACACCTACCGCAACAAGCCCTTCCTCTTCCAAGGGACGCAGGTTTCGGGTCAGGGTCGAGCGATCCATGATCATAAATTTCGCCAGTGCCGTAATCGACATGGCGCCCTCGACAGCGATGGCGACTAAGACCGCGAGCTGGGTTGCACGAAGCGCGACAGGGCGTAGCGCATCATCGTAGGCTCGGGTCACGGCGCGGGCTGCCATTCGCACCTTTTGGCAAGCACAACTCTCAACGATGTAGCTCTCGATGACGTCGTGATAGGAGGCCATATCGTGCATATACATCACTTTGTCCCGATTGTCAAGCGGCAACCCTCGTAATCCGTCAGCGTTGTTGTCAGTGCTGAGGCTGTCTGCCTAACAGGGCCTTATGATGGTTGACCTGCGCATTCAGCGGGTCGCTACTATTATTGAAGCGGTCCAATCTCGCCCGCGACGGCGCGCCGACCAAGGCTTTCGAGCCGAGCCTTTATGTGTGGGCTCTCGGATATGCAGAGGGTGACAGCACCGCAATCAAATACCGTCGGGCGGCGGGCCAATATGATCGAATTCCCGAGCTGGGGGCCGATCTTGGCCAGCATCAGGTCTCCATCATCGCTGCACCCAGCCTGAAGCAACATTGGCCTCTAAGGCGCTGCGCACTCTTTCTTCGGTGCCTACCTGGCATAAACCTTGATCTTCCGTAAAGGTTAATCGCCCCGCCACGCTGTGCGCAGCGACGGGAAATGCGCAATGACTGGCGGCGATCGCCTTTTCACACGGCCTCGACCCCCTTGCAGACATTTGCCGGGCGCAGAAGCAGGCGGCGGGGGTGATGCCCCCGCCAAGCTAGTCACGGCCTCAGTCGCAGCAATGGTCCCTTGTCGTCACGGAACTGCGATGTGTTCAATACCTGAATGCCGGCATTGTGCTCGCCGTTAAACGGCGTCACCGTGTTTGGGCAACCCGCTTTTGCGGCGTCGTCCGGCGAGTTGAACCAAAGACCCAGATGGTAGGTCTGTACCGGACCAGTGGTGTTGCCATCAGGGCCAACGGTCTTCGGGTTCTGTAATGCATCCGGGAATGGTGGATCTGTGAAGACTTGCGGTGCCGGTGCGACGCCGGGGGCAATGATGAACGTCTCGATGCTGAAGCGCCCCCTGAAGTGTTGGACGGCGTCGCCATCATCGTCCGATTGCATATCCCCTTGATACCAGGACAACCCAAACGGTGAGTTGGGCACTTGGATTACGAAGAAGTCGAAAGCGGTATTGGGCGGTAGACCAAACGCCACAATGAACATGTCTTCGGCTTGTCCGTCTGAGATGATCTGGACCTTTGCTCCGGCGTTAGGAAGACAAGTACTAGCACCGTTTGATACGACCATCTTGAAAGCAATGTGGTCTTCATCCGCTGCGGACACCGAGCCCGCTCCCATAAACATCAGCGTAGAGCTGAGCAAAGCTGCTTTAAGCGCGTGTCGATGCATTTTGCTTTACCTCCCACATGATGAACATTTCGGGTATGGATTGGGAAAGTGCGGAGGTCGCCTGTGTTCGGCTCAGCCAGTCAACATCGCCAGTTGAGGGCAGAGTCATGGATAAACCTCAACATGGAATTGTGACCGCTGTGTGAACCAGTTCACAGGTGCCCGGTGCGAATTTCACTTTCTACGCTCGGCCCCGTTCTGCTTCAGGTGACGGATGCCTGAATGTCCACATTATACTCGCCATTGAATGGCGTCACGTCTCGGTAGCGCGTTGCGGAACGTTGCGAAATCTACCACCAAGAAGCCGCGCCTCACCGCAAGGTCGTGACGCCGACCGCCGCGCCCGCGGGCGCGTATACTTTGGCGACCACTTCGATCTCGATAAGGTGCGGCAAACACTCAACGCGGCTTCGCCTCCCCGCTTGCTTTACAGTTACGGGACGTTGATCAAAGGACCCGCGTCATCGGGGAATGTTGCCGTGTTGAGGACCTGGATGCCGGCGTCGTGGTTGCTGGTAAACGTCGTTGCGGTACCCGGACAGCCTGCCTTCACGGCATCGTCCGGCGTATTGAACCAAACCCCGAGGTGATAAATCTGCACGGGGCCATTAGTTACCGCGCCCGTCTTTGATTGGGCGAGGACCGCGGGCGGTGCTGGGAAAACATCAGGCGAGGGCACAGCGCCAAGAGAAACGATGAATGTCCCAATATCGAACCGCCCGACAACGTTAATGACGCCGGTGCCGGTGTCATCGGTCATGATGTCGCCGTTATACCAGGCGAGCCCAAACGGCGCGTTCGGAACCTGAATTATGAACAGGACGAAGTCGGTGTTCGGCGGCATATTATGAACGATGACTTGGAGATTTTCGACATTCCCGAAGGTATGAGCGATGACTACGCCCTCGGCGTCAGGATCCAGGCAGTTCCTCGCCGCTGGCGATAGCACCATTGGGAACGTGAAAGTCGTTGAGTTGGGTTTATTGGCGGGGAGCTCGATCTCGCCCTGGCTTGCAAGCCCGACGCCCGGGGCAAGCAAGAGCGCTGCCATGTACATTGCTGTTGCGAGCTTCATGGAAGATCTCCTGTTGCTGCGAATGTACCTACCGCTGGTTGAAGGGCTTGATGCTGCGTCAGCGTGGATACATTATTCTACCTCCTCAGGATTAACGTCCTCCCCCGGCCAAGCGACCGTTTACGGGGCTGTGACTTTTGTGAATTTTTCATGGAAGTCGCCTCCGGTCTTGATGGCTCGGCTCCAAACACACTCGTCCCAGTGTCCGTTCTGATGCCGTCGAGGACCGTCAGTAATGCAGGAAATGCCCATGTCAGCGAACTCCCGGACATTCTTCGGCATCGCCACGCTCCCTTAAGCGAGCGTATCCGAGCGCAGACGGTAAAACCTTGAGATGCGCTTGATTTACCGTTAAGATTATCTTTTGGTTCCCTTAAGAAGAAACGCGCGCTCGGGCCGGCATAGGGGGCACGGGTGGTTTTCAGGTTTAGCGATCACGTGCTCGATATCGAACGGCGTGAATTGCGCCGCGGGGCCGAATTGGTCGCGCTCGAACCCCAGGTGTTCGACCTTCTCGTCTATCTGGTGCGCAACCGTAGCCGGGTCGTCAGCAAGGATGATTTGATCGACGGCGTTTGGGGCGGGCGGATCGTCTCAGAGTCGGCATTGATAACGCGCCTCAGTGCAGCACGCAGGGCGGTCAGTGACAGTGGCGCCGAGCAGCGCGTTATTCGGACACTTGCACGCAAGGGTGTGCGGTTCATCGCCGAAGTGACGGAGGACGGAACCCTCGAAGCAGCGGCGGCTGCGCCCGAGCCATCGCTCCCCCTCCCAGACAAGCCATCGATCGCGGTGCTGCCGTTTGCCAATTTGAGCGCCGACCCGGAGCAGGATTATTTCGCTGACGGTATCGTCGAAGAGATCATCACCGCGCTCAGCCGCATCGCGCGGTTGGGTCGTGCTGACGGCAATGTTTGCTTCTTCAGCAATTGCCGCGGCGCAGACCGGCGGCCCCATATCGGTCGATCTTTCGGCTGCGGGGCCGGACGGAACGCCGGCGCAATTTACCTTTTCGCGCACCGGCCAGGGTGAGAATGGGAGATGGACCCTTGTCAGCGATCCCACGGCGGTCAACGGCCGTGCGATCGCACAACTCAGCACAGACCGTACCGACTATCGGTTCCCGCTTGCGATCTACCAACCCTACTCGGGCTCGGACCTCGAAGTGTCCGCGCGCTTCAAACCGGTCGCTGGACAAGTAGATGAGGCGGGCGGCATCGCTGTGCGTTTGCTGACGCCCGATAATTACTATATCGCCCGCGCCAACGCGCTCGAAGACAATGTACGCTTCTACCGGGTCGTCAAAGGCAGCCGGCAACAGCTGGCCGGCGCCAATCTCAAGGTCACGGCGAACCGGTGGCATACGCTCGCGCTCAAGGCCGAAGGCGACCGGTTCACCGTCTCGTTTGACGGCAAGGCACTGTTCTCGACACAAGACAGGACCTTTCCCGACGCCGGGAAAGTCGCGCTGTGGACCAAGGCCGACAGCGTCACCTACTTCGATACGATCTCGATCACACCATTGAAGTAAAGCAGGAGAACCGGAGGAGCCAGATATGACGTATAAGATGCTTCGATTGGCACTGGGTCTGTCGGCGATCGTTCTTTGCGGCGCCGCCCCGACCCCCTCAGGGGCCGAAGAAGACTCGGCCGCATTAGCCGCAGCCATGAAAGACGCGACGATAACCTTGCAAGCCGGGCTGAAGGCCAGTGAGCGAGAAGGAACGCCGATCTCGGCCAAATTCGAGATTGAGGATGGAAAGCTGCAGCTCTCGGTCTACACGATGAAGGGCGAAGGCTTTATGGAGGTAGTTGCCGATCCCAAGACCGGCGCGATCGACAAGGCCGAGAAAATCAGCGACGCCGACGATCTCAAGGCCGCGACGTCGCAGAAAGCGGCGATGGCAAAGTCGAAGGTGGGCCTGCTCGTCGCTACCGAAAACGCGGTTAAGGTCAATACCGGCTCACGCGCGGTCAGCGTCGATCCGCAGCTGCAGAACGGCCGTGCGCTGGCCGAAGTGACCTTATTGCAGGGAACGGCGTTCAAGAAGGTGACGGAGAAGCTCGATTGAGCGCGGACCCCACCTGGACAACTGAGGGAGGATCACTATGACGCTTCATCTACGAAAGTTGGCGCTTGCGGCCCTTCTGGCAGGCGTTTCCGACGTCTCGCTTGCCGCCGATAACGATTGGCAGGTGCGTGTCGGCGAAGCCCTCGGCAAGCCCGGCGCGGCGACGCCGAGCGGCATTTATCGCGTCGCACTGCCACGCACCGATCTCAAGGTGACGCTCGACGGCGTCGAGCTGAAGCCCGGCTTTGCGCTCGGCAGCTGGCTCGCCTTCGAGAAAATGGGCGAAGAGGGCATGGCGATGGGCGATCTCGTGCTGACGATGGAGGAGGTCAACCCGGTCATGACAAAGCTCGCGGCAGGCGGCATCGAGGTGACGGCGCTGCATAATCACCTGCTGCGCAACCAGCCCTTCACGATGTACATGCACGTGCTCGGGCACGGCGATCCGGTGAAGCTTGCTGCGACTTTCCACACGGCGCTTGCCGAAAGCAAGACACCGCTCGCCGCGGCTGCAGCGGCACCGCCGCCACCGATCGATCTCGACACCGCCGCGCTCGACCAGACGCTTGGCGCCAAAGGCACGAATAACGGTGGCGTCTACCAATTCGGCATCCCGCGCGCCGAGCCGATCAAAGATGGCGGGATGGATGTCCCGCCGCCAATGGGCTCGGCCAATGCGATCAATTTTCAGCCGACCGGCGGCGGCAAGGCCGCGGTCACCGGCGATTTCGTCCTAATCGCGAAGGAAGTGAACCCGGTGCTGAAGGCCCTGCGCGACCACGGGATCGAGGTCACGGCGCTCCACAACCATATGCTCGACGACCAGCCGCACCTCTATTTCATGCACTTCTGGGCTAATGACGATGCCAAAAAGCTCGCCGAAGGCCTGAAAGCGGCACTGGCGCAGATCAACATTGCCAAGAGCTGAGCGTGTTTGCGCGCGCGATCCTGCTGACGGCAAGCCTGACCTGGCCCGCCGCGCTGCTGGCGCAGACCCCGATCCCGCCTCTGGCGCTAGAGGCGAAAATCCCGCTCGGCGAGGTAAGCGGCCGGATCGATCACCTGGGTATCGACTTGCCGCGTCGGCGGCTGTTCGTCGCGGAGCTCGGCAATAACAGCGTGGGCGTGGTCGATCTGGCGGCGGGCAAGGTAATGCGCACCATCAGCGGCCTCAGCGAGCCCCAAGGAGTGGCCTATGCCGCGTTCGCCGATAGCGTCTACGTGGCGAATGGCGGCGACGGCTCGGTGCGGGTGCTGCGGGGAGAGGATCTGGCACCGGTTGGGCGCATCGCACCGAGGGTATGCGAGCGAATTTTCCGATGGCGCTGGACCGCGAGGCGCGGCGGGTTGTGGTCGTCTTTCGCAGCCCGCCCGCGTTGGCGGCGTTCTCCAACCAGGACGGGCACGTCGCCGCCAAAATCGAAACCTGCGGTGACGCCGATGACGTGTTCGTCGATGCCAAACGCCATCGGGTTTATGTGAGCTGCGGAGAGGGGGTCGTCGATGTGCTCGAGCAGGATGCTGCAGGCTACGGCCGGCTCACCCGCGTGCCGACGGTATCCGGCGCTCGCACGTCGCTCTTCGTTCCCGAGCTCGACCGGCTCTTCGTCGCGGTGCGGGCAAGCTCCGGCGAGCGGGCGGCGATCTGGGTTTTCCGGCCGGCTCAGTGAGGGCGGTCGAAGATGCCGCGACGCTGGCTGCAGCGGCCGTGCTTGCCTGCTGGAGCCATGCCGCGCAGGCCTATCGTCCGTTCGACGGCACGGACGCGGCGGTGGCTGGAACGGGTGAAATCGAAATCGAGCTCGGCCCGGTCGAGTATCTTCGCGAAGGGGCCGACCGCACATTGCTCTCTCCCAATTATCGAATAAATTACGGCTTCACCTCAGGCTGGGAAGCAGCGCTCGAAGGTAAAGTCGCTCATGGCCTGACCGCCGACCTTCCCGGAGTCAGCGTGATCGAGGGCGAGGTCCTTCTCAAAGGCGTGCTGCGCGAGGGCAGCCTGCAGGAAAAGCCCGGGCCCAGCATCGCAACCGAATTCGGCATCCTGTTACCGGGTATCAACGACGAACACGGGGCTGGAGCAATCCTTGACGCCATTGCCTCGCAGCGCTGGAATTGGGGGACGATCCACCTCAATGCGCAAATTGCGCTTACCCGCGAGCAGCATGCCGATTACTTTCTCGATGCGATCATTGAGGGTCCGTACGACTGGGTGGTGAGGCCGGTCTCGGAGATTTTTTACGAACAAGATATTGGCCTCTTTCGGACGCGTTCTATCCTGATCGGGGCGATCTGGCAGGTGCAGGAAAATATCGCGGTCGACCTCGGACTCCGGGGAGCGCACGTCAATAGTGCGACGGCGGGCGAGATCCGCGCCGGCGTGACCTTCGCTTTCGGCGTCACGAAGGGACCGGAGGTCTTGTCACGAATTAGCGCTTCGGCGCCGCACGGAGTGCGCTGATGCGGCGCCGACGCGCGAAGGGCGAAGAGTGGTGGCGGCCGACGCCTCCGGGAACATCGGCAGATGCGCTGAGGGTACTGGCGGCAAGGGGCGTTCGCGCGTTTGGCGACGGCTTTGTCGCGCTGCTGTTGCCGGTCTATCTGGCCGATCTGGGGTTCAGCGCGCTCGCGATC
>Ga0318547_10000284_pt1 | contig 14564 bp, 9 predicted proteins | sample GRESIP169b2f20_FD_203515 | JGI IMG/M metagenome (GOLD analysis project Ga0318547, IMG submission 203515) | Tropical soil microbial communities from Luquillo Experimental Forest, Puerto Rico - GRE.SIPMG.169b2f20 | ecosystem: Environmental > Terrestrial > Soil > Tropical forest > Bulk soil...
TTGGCGTCGGCAGTACCACGGTCTGCCACAGCTCCCGCGGCATGATCGGAGCGGGAAGCAAATAACCCTTTCCGAGCATGCCGGTAATACCCGGGAGATCCGGGTCGGGGGCCAGATCAGCGCGTTCGACATTGACATGCGCAATACGACGGCGGTCCCGCTCAAGGACCTCGTAACGTGGGCGCACCATGTGCTTGCCGGCACGCAGCTCAATCTGCCTCGGCCAGTAGACATCCGGCAGCAACTCAGAAATGTCGACGGCGCGGGTGGCGAACGGCGCAATCGGCCCGGCGAGCGGCACAATACAATCCTGGCCCATCGGATTGAGGCCGACGGCCCCCGCCGGGATCGGCAACGGGTGGCTGTTCTGAATCCATAGCACGACGCGCTCGCCGGGAGCGGGAGCGGGCAGCCCGGCATATCGGTCGGCCGGCCATGCGTTAGCATCATGGGTGCATGACAAGGTCTCACTACAGCACCCGCCGCGACTCGCCTCGCCGAAGATGTCGAGCGAATATTTGACGACGTCGTGTCCCGCTGCTCCGACAACGTGAAAAAATAGCTGGCCGGTAAATTCCGGGAGTCCGAAACACGCGCGTATCTTCCGGCTGTCGAGGATGATTGTGCCGCCTGACGCTTCAAAGCTCTCGCGCCATTCTGCGAGCACTTCGCCGTCTTCGGCAAACAGCGTCAACCAGCAGGCCACCTCGGTGGCGCCGTAGCCCGACCAGTAATTCACGGTCACCAACCGAGTGTGCAGTTCGTCGGTGTCGCGAAAGAACGCAAAGTTGGTCGCGAAGTTGAGCGGATCGAGATAACGGCGTCGGTTGGTAAGGCGGCCTGCCGGGAGCCGCAGCGCATCAAGGGTGTGCACTGCGGCGCCGTCCGGCAGATACGGCCGCATTTGCGCGATGATGCGCTCGGAGTCGAAGGCAGCGACGAAAACCGCGCGAGCACGGGAGCGAGCGAGTTCGGTGACGGGTTGCACCGGACAGCCTAGAATGGAGCTGCCCACCCCTGCTATGTGCTGGACATAAACCCCCGCGATCTCGGTTCTTTCGAGGCTGTAGACAGCTTCGAAGGGTTCGAGGGCGCCGTGCGGATCGTAAATGGCGACCGGTCCGTGATCCGCGAAAGCGGCAAGCAGCGCCTGCGCCGGACGCGCCGCGCCCGGGTGGGTCAGCGCCTTATAAAGCGTGTTGCCGCCACGGGTATTATCAAAGGTCTCGATGCGCAGTGTCATCAGTAAGAGCTGACCGGGGTGCCGCAGTCCGGCTTCGGCGCAATAGTACATTCCTTGCGGTCAGCACACGCAACGGTCCCCGTTTCCCGCAGCGTTACCGACGCGGCGCCGGTTGGTGCCCGGGCGAATCGCCGACAGGGCCAAGGCGGTGTCTCTCCGGCGCCGTGCCTTCCCCTACTCGCCGCCACCAGATCGATGCCGTTCTTGGCAAAAATCAAGGCCACACCCCAGGTCGTGACGATCGCGATCAGTGCGCCGGCGAGGATGTCGCTGAGATAATGCGCACCGACCACCACACGGCTCAGCGCAACGACCATCGCGATCAGTCCGTAGAACAGCACGTGTTGCGGCCAGACAAGCCAGAGTGCGGTCATCAATGCCGCGATCGTAGCGCTATGGCCCGACGGGAATGACCAACGGTCCGGACGCAGCCCGAGCCAGCTAAAATCATACGTACCCGCGCTGAAGAGCAGCTTGGGCCGAGGCCGACCGAATATCACTTTGAGCAGGTCCACGACGACGCCCGAGGTCGCGATGGACAGAAAAAGAAAAGCCGGTACTGCCGAGAACGCCCGCATCGAATGGGCGAACCGCCTCAAGCGCGATAATGCGCCGCCCCAATGCAGCGCGACAAAGGCAAGACCGAAGGCAATCAGGTAGCCATAGGATAGGCCAAGCCTCGAGGTCAGGTCGAAAAGCGAGCGCAGATCGGCATCGCGGGCGTGGAAATACAGCGCGAGTGGTCGGTCGACCAGCGCGATCGAGACCCCTATCACCGCCACCGCTGTGGTGGCGGCGAGCGCGATGCGAGCCGTCCTTCTGCGAAGCGCTCTGGATCCAAGCGCCCAGGCTGCGGCCGCGCCCGCTCCGACCGCTCCATAAAGGTGGTGAAGCGGCGGCGAGGCGAGGCCATCTCGGTCGACAATCCACCAGTAGAGCAGCGCGGTGGTCCCATAGACGAGCAGCCCAGCGAAGACCACATCGGACAGAAAGTGAGCCCCTTGGATGATCCGACCAAGCCCAATGATAGCACCGACGCCCAGAGCGGCGACGGTAGCCGCGCGCCGGTAACCTCCCCGCGGCAACACGAAAGCAAAAGCAACGAGCGAAAAGCCGAGTGCGGCGTGGCCGGAAACAAAGGCACAGTTGCTTAGGCATTCCGCTGCCGGCAGAGGAGCCGCAGTAAACTGGTGGGTGCCGCCGAAGGCCTCGATCTGCGTTGGGCGCGCTCGACCCCAATGATCCTTGAGAAGCGTATTGGCGAGCAATCCCGGACCCAGCGCGATGGACGCGACAAGAAAGACGAGCGCTTTGTGGTCGAACCGCCAAAGCGGTCGGTCGGCAAGGAAGAGCCAGATCCCCATCGACGCAGCGAAAGCGAGTACAGCCCAGGCTATCCACGGAACGGCTCGATAAAGATAGATGACGGGCGGCCAAACCCCCCAAATAAAGCCGCGTCCCGGGACGTAGAACCAGCGGCTCGTGACGAGGTCGATCTGCGGCACAAAAGCAAAGAAAACCAGCACCAGAGCGAACAGCCCGGTGTAGATCACGATCGCTCTCATGTAGGCGCCAGCCGCTCGATCCTGCTCAGGACAAGCGCCCTCACGGCTGCGCCGGCGCGCGCGGTATCATCGGGGATCGGATACGACCAGGATTCGATCTCCCCGGTGAACGGCCGTGTGACGCCCGCCGCCCGCATCACGGCGTGAAACCGGGCGAATTTGGCATTGCCGCCATTGAGGCCGAGAATATGCACCGGCTTGCCTGTCGCTGCCGCTTCGCTGATCATCGAGACCGAATCGGCAGTCACCAAGAATGCATCAGCGAGTGCAAGAAACGCAAAATAGGGATTCTCGCCTGCACCATCCCAAATGACGGCAGGAAGGCCGTTAAGCCTGTTACGCAGCAAGGCAATGCCGGCAGCTCCGGTTCGACGTGACGGCGTCAGCAGCGCCGAGCCGCCTTGGTTACGCAGAATCTCACCAACCGCATCGGCAATCTCGCGCACGCGCCGCAGCGTCAGCCGGTACGCTTTGTTCGTACCACCGATCAGAACCGAGAGGATTGGTCGCGACATTGCTGCCAGGGCGGGAAAGCGATGCGTTTCGGCGGCTAACCGAGACGGGGTCACACGATGAACGGCGCCGCGCGTCACGATAACCCGCGGCCCACGCAGACCATCGTGCTCCGGGACAACAGACAGGTCGAACTCGCCGACGCCAGGGTCCTGGATCTGGACGGCCACGGTATGCCCGCCGCTCGCCCGCCGGATCGCCAATGTCGGCATTGCCGCGTTGCGGCCGCAACCGATGACGAGTTGCGGCCAGGGCGGCACCAGGTCGAGTCGATGATGGGTCGCGGCAAAAGGAAAAAACCAAAATCGCGGTGGCAGGTACGTCCAAGGGAAGCGGATGGTCAGCCTTTTCTCGATGAACGGAAAACCGACGGCCTCGGCAAGGCCGAGCGCCTGGCTGACCATACCTGGTTTTCCGTCGTGAAGGACCCAGGCGAGCGGCAAACGGCTATTCGCCGTTGCGCATATGGCCGCACGCACTGTCATCGAAACAGACGCCACTCGTCCCGTTTACGAGAACAGCCCGAAGACCGCAACGAAATGGAAGCGCGGCGTAAGAAAATTGCGCGCCGTACCGGTAGTTCCTATGATCGAGTAGCCCGGAGAGAGGGGAGTGGATGCGGCGAATCAGACTTGACCGTATCGATCGCCGCATTTTGCGAAACCTGCTCACCGACGGGCGAATGACGAATGTCGAGCTTGCGCGTCGTGTCGGGATCTCGGCGCCGCCGTGCTTACGCCGGGTCCGCGCCCTCGAAGAGGCCGGGATCATTCGCGGCTATCGCGCTGATCTCGCGCCCGAGGCGCTCGGTTACGGAGTGACCGTTTTTGCGCAGGTTGGACTCTCCAAACAGGCCGAGACTGATCTGAAGGCTTTCGAGCAGCTGATCGCGACGTGGCCGGAAGTACGCGAAGCTTACATGCTCGCCGGAGAAACCGATTTTCTGTTGAAGATCATCGCGCCCGATTGGGACGGCTACCAGCGTTTCCTCACTGCAACGCTCACTGCAGCGCCAAATGTGAGCCACGTCAAATCTGCTCTGATGCTGCGCCCGTCTAAAAACGACCCCGGCGTTCCAATTCCCGAGCCGCCAGCCGAACTAGGGGGTAGTCTCCTGTCCGAGCCCCCGCCCTACTCTCCGCGAGGGAGGCGCTGACCGCGGCGAAACTGCCCCCGCCCTCAACCGAATGCGACCGTAACGATCTCGTAGGATTTCGGGCCGCGCGGGGTTGTAACCTCCACGCTCTCGCCTTTGCCCTTGCCGATCAAAGCGCGCGCGAGCGGCGAGGTCACCGACAGACGACCCGACTTGATATCGGCTTCGTCCTCGCCGACGATCTGAAAGGTTTGTTCCTCGTCGGTCTCTTCATCCGCGAGCGTAACCCTAGCGCCGAACTTGACGACCGAGCCCGACAACTTTGAGACGTCGATGACCTCGGCGCGCGCGACCTTGTCCTCGAGTTCCATCACCCGTCCCTCGACGAAGCTCTGGCGGTCGCGGGCGGCGTGATATTCGGCGTTTTCCGCCAAATCTCCATGCGTGCGAGCCTCAGCTATTGCACGAATAATGGCCGGCCGGTCGATGGTTTTTAGGCGCCTCAGCTCCTCCCGGAGCCGATTGTAGCCATCGGCCGTCATCGGGATCTTGCTCATCACGACTGCGTCGGATCCTACTGTCGAATGTCAAATACGGCGGCCAGCGCCGCCGTTGGAGCCATCAAAGGTATGATTGCAGCGGCGCGACTTCAAGGTTTCCGGCGCGCAGCGCGGCGATCGCTTGGACGGCGGCCCGAGCTCCCGCCACCGTCGTATAATAGGGTATCTTATGGGTCAGGGCCGTACGCCTAAGGCTGAAACTGTCGGCAATTGCCTGAGCCCCCTCGGTCGTGTTGAATACCAGCTGAACCCCGCCGCTCAGCATACGATCGACGATGTGTGGGCGCCCTTCGCGGACCTTTTTCACGCGCTCCACCGGCAAATCCGCAGCGCTCAACGCATCGGCAGTGCCCTGAGTAGCGACAAGCGAAAATCCCATCGTGGCCAGGCGGCGGCAGGGCTCGACCAACGCGGCCTTGTCCTCATCGCGCACCGATACAAACACACAGCCTTTGAGCGGCAGGTTCGTCCCGCTGCCGAGTTGAGATTTCGCGAAAGCACGCCCGAAATCGGTGTCGAGCCCCATTACCTCGCCGGTCGATTTCATCTCCGGGCTGAGGATCGGATCGACGCCCCGAAATCGCTCGAACGGAAACACAGCCTCCTTCACTGCGACATGCCCGCCGCTACTAAGGCGCTCGCGGATTGTCCCGACGCTCCCATTACTCAGCTGCTCGCCGAGCATGACGCGGGCAGCAATTTTTGCGATCGGCACGCCGGTGGCCTTGGCGACAAACGGTACGGTGCGCGAGGCGCGCGGATTGACCTCGAGGACAAAGATCACGCCGTCCTGCACCGCGAACTGGACATTCATCAGGCCGACGACGCCGAGCGCCCGCGCCAGCGCGATCGTCTGCCGCTCGATCTCGGCAATTGCGGCCGAGCTCAACGTGTACGGCGGCAGCGAACAGGCGCTGTCGCCGGAGTGGATGCCCGCTTCTTCGATATGTTCCATGATACCCGCGACTGCGACCTGCCGACCGTCGGACACGGCATCGACGTCCACCTCAATCGCATTCCGCAGGTACCGGTCGATCAGCACCGGGCTGGTTCCTGAGACCGTGACCGCGTGATCGATGTAACGGTGAAGCCCGGCAGCATCGTGCACGATTTCCATCGCCCGGCCGCCGAGAACGTATGACGGGCGGATGACGACTGGGTAACCGATGCGCAGTGCGATCTCTTCTGCCTCAGCCGGTGAATAGGCGGTGCCGTTGGCCGGCTGCCGCAGGCCAAGGCGGGTTAGGAGACCCTGGAACCGCCGTCGGTCCTCCGCCAAATCGATCGCATCGGGTGAGGTCCCGAGGATCGGCACCTCGGCTCGCTCCAGCGTGGCGGCAAGTTTGAGCGGCGTTTGCCCGCCGAATTGGACGATGACCCCGAGTAGCGTTCCGCGACGCTGCTCGACCCGAACGATTTCGACCACGTCCTCGGCGGTGAGCGGCTCGAAATAGAGGCGGTCCGAGGTGTCGTAATCCGTAGAGACAGTCTCCGGATTGCAGTTGACCATGATTGTTTCGATACCGGTTTCCCGCAGACTGTATGCGGCGTGCACGCAGCAGTAATCGAACTCGATCCCCTGGCCGATGCGGTTCGGTCCGCCGCCGAGAATGATCACTTTGCGACGGTCGCTCGGGTCGGCTTCGCATTCCGGTGGTCGGAACCCGTCCCCCTCATAACAGGAGTACATGTACGAGGTCAGTGATGGGAACTCGGCAGCGCAGGTGTCGATGCGCTTGTAGACCGGCTGCACTTCCAGGCGCCGCCGCCGCGAAGAGACGGTCTCCTCGGCGAGACTGACGAGTTTGCCGAGGCGGGCATCTGAAAAACCCATTTGCTTCAGCCGAAGAAATCCATTGCGGTCCTCTGGCAGCCCATCGCGACGGATGCTCTCCTCGGTCTCGACGATTTCGCGAATGCGTTCGAGAAACCACGGCTCGAAGCGGCTGGCGGTGTAAATCTCCGCGGTGGTGAGTCCCTCCCGGTAAGCCTGCGCGATCAACAGCAGACGGTCGGGCACGGGTTTTGCCAGCGCCGCCTTGACGGCCTCCCTGCCGGCGCTCTCGATACCATCGATCGCGACCTCGTCGAAACCCGTGAGGCCGGTTTCCATGGAACGCAACGCCTTTTGGACAGATTCGGCAAAACTGCGGCCGATCGCCATCGCCTCGCCAACCGATTTCATCGAGGTTGTCAGTAGCGGCTCGGTGCCGGGAAACTTTTCGAAAGTAAACCGAGGCATCTTGGTGACGATGTAATCAATCGTCGGCTCGAACGATGCTGGAGTGATACGGGTGATGTCATTGGCGAGTTCGTCTAGCGTGTAGCCGACTGCCAGCTTGGCCGCGACCTTGGCGATCGGAAAGCCCGTCGCTTTCGACGCTAGTGCGGAAGAGCGAGATACCCGAGGGTTCATTTCGATAACGACTAGCCGGCCGTCGGTCGGGTTGACCGCGAACTGCACGTTCGAGCCGCCGGTATCGACGCCGATTTCGCGCAAGACCGCAATTGCGGCATTACGCATTAGCTGGTATTCTTTGTCGGTCAACGTCAATGCCGGCGCTACGCAGACCGAATCGCCGGTATGAATCCCCATCGGATCGATATTCTCGATCGAGCACACGATGATGCAGTTGTCCGCGCGATCGCGAACCACTTCCATCTCGTATTCTTTCCAGCCGAGGACCGACTGCTCGATTAGCACTTCGCCCGCCGGCGAAGCTCTCAAGCCTCCACGAACGATTTCCTCAAATTCCTGCGCGTTGTAGGCGACCCCGCCACCGGTACCGCCGAGGGTGAATGAGGGCCTGATGATCGCCGGCAGACCCACTGTTTCGAGCGCCTCGACCGCTTCAGCGAGCGAACGCACGAGGCGGCTCGTCGGCGAGGCTATCCCGATCTTGTCCATCGCCTGCCGGAATAAGAAGCGGTCCTCAGCTTTGGCAATCGCGGCTTCGCTGGCGCCGATCAGTTCGACGCCATAACGTTCGAGAACGCCGGCGCGGGCGAGCGCGATAGCGGTATTGAGCGCGGTCTGTCCGCCCATCGTCGGCAGCAGCGCCTGCGGCCGCTCACGGGCGATGATCTTCGCGACCATGTCGGGTGTGATCGGCTCGATATAAGTCGCGTAGGCCAGTTCAGGGTCGGTCATGATCGTCGCCGGGTTCGAATTCACCAGCACGACCCGATAACCTTCGCTTTTTAATGCCTTACACGCTTGGGCGCCGGAATAGTCGAATTCGCAGGCCTGGCCGATGACGATTGGACCGGCGCCGATAATGAGGATGCTGTCGATATCACCGCGCCTAGGCATTCTCGTCCATCAGCGCAACAAACCGCTTGAAAAGATAATGGCTATCTTGCGGGCCGGGGCTCGCTTCTGGGTGATATTGCACCGAGAACACCGGCTTCCCAACCACCCAAAGCCCCTCGTTCGTGTTGTCGAAGAGCGAGACACGCGTGGGCTCGACCCCCGCGGGCAGGGTTTCGGGATCGACGACAAAGCCGTGGTTCTGACTCGTAATTTCGACTTTTCCGGTCCGGAGGTCTTTGACCGGGTGGTTGGCGCCACGATGGCCACGCAGCATCTTGCGGGTCGTTGCACCGAGCGCCAGGGCTAACAACTGGTGACCCAGGCAGATGCCGAAAATCGGCTTTCCCGAGGCGATCAGCTCGCGCAGCACCGGGACCGCATAAATTCCGGTCGCCGCCGGGTCGCCCGGCCCGTTCGACAGAAAAATGCCATCCGGCCGATGACGCAGGACGTCCTCTGTCGAAACCGTTGCCGGGACCACAGTCACGCGGCAGGCGTGTGCCGCGAGCATCCGCAGGATGTTGTGTTTAGCGCCATAGTCGATGGCTACGACGTGGTAACGCGGGCGATCTTGAAGACCATACCCACGCTCGCGATCCCACACTGCCTGCGTCCACTCAAACGCCTGGCGGCAAGTCACCTCCTTGGCGAGGTCCATCCCCTCAAGGCCGGGCCACTCGAAAGCTTGCGTTTTGAGATCCGCGATGTCGAGCCGTCCTGTTGGATCATAGGCAATCGCTCCGCTGGGTGGTCCGAGATCGCGAATCCGGCGGGTCAGCCGGCGCGTATCCACTCCCGAGATGCCGATCAGCCCGTGTGATTTGAGCCAGGCTTCGAGTGATTGAGTTGCGCGGTAATTGGCCGGAGAGGTAATCGGAGTGTGCAGGACCAGGCCGCGGGCGGCGGGTGTCGGGGCTTCAATGTCTTCCTGGTTGGCTCCGACATTCCCAATATGCGGGAAGGTGAAGGCGATGATCTGCCCGGCATATGAGGGATCTGTCAGGATCTCTTGGTAGCCGGTAACAGCGGTATTGAAACAGACCTCGCCGACCGCCGTGCCGCTCGCGCCGAGTCCGCGACCCCAGAATACAGTCCCGTCCGCAAGAACCAGCGCAGCGTCGCAGTCGGGAGGTCGTAACATTGGGTCGCGCATCGCGGCAAAATCCTGTGAGCGACCGCGATCCGTCCGGACCGCACCGCGCAGTCAGGAGCGAAACAGCAGAGCCTCCAGCAGATAGCCAATCGAAGCCGCGGCGTCAACTCTCTGGTCCTAGGAACTGGCGTTATTTCAACGGCTTAGATTTGCACGCGAGGAATTGCCGCGGGTTCCAAAACGGGCTAAGCTTCTATTTTTGACGGATTAACGAAAGTACCAATGTTGCGGCAGGCCTTCACCGAGCGGCTCAAAGAAGCGATGAAGGCCAGGGATTCGGGTACGATTTCGACCGTTCGCATGATCCTCGCCAAGCTCAAGGAACGGGACGTCGCGGCGCGCGGACAGGGTAACAGCGACGGTATCCCTGACGACGACGCCCGCCGGATGCTGGAGGCGATGATTAAGCAGCGGCGCGAATCGGCGGTACTCTACGAGAAGGGTAACCGCGCCGACCTCGTTCGCCAAGAGCGCGAGGAGATCGCAGTAATCGAAAGCTTTCTGCCGCACCAGCTCGACGAAGTCGAGATCGAAGCCGCGGCCAAAGCCGTGATCGCTGAGACCGGAGCCGTAAAGACCGGTGACATGGGCAAGGTAATGGCGGTGCTGCGGGAACGCCATGCCGGTGCCATCAATCTCGGTCGAGCGGGCGCGATCGTCAGACGCCTGCTCGGCTGACCCCTAGATGGCTTTTCCACCAGGCTTTCTCGACGAGTTACGCAGCCGCATCTCGCTTTCGGGAATCGTCGCGCGAAGGATCAAACTGGTCCGGCGTGGGCGCGAATTTGCCGGTTTGTGCCCGTTCCACCACGAAAAGACGCCGTCTTTCTACGTCGTCGACGACAAGTCCTTCTTCCATTGCTTCGGCTGTGGCGCGCATGGCGATGCGATTGGCTTCGTCATGCGGACCGACAATCTCGACTTCATCGAGGCAGTCGAGAAGCTCGCGGGAGAGGCCGCGATGACGGTTCCCGCGGCGACGCCGCAAGATCGTGAGCGTGCGCAGCGCCAAAAGACCCTGCTCGAGGCGACAGAGGCTGCGACCGCCTTTTACGAAACCCAGCTTTGGACGCCGGCCGGTCGGCGCGCTCGGGAGTATTTGCACGGACGGGGGCTCGATCCGGAGACGATCCGGCGCTTTCGTCTTGGCTGGGCGCCAGACGACCGGCGGGCGTTGCGGCGTAGTCTCACGGCCGACTTTTCCGACGAGCTCTTGATCGAGGCGGGGTTGTTGCGCCTTCCGATTGAAGGTGACGAAACTTCGGACCGTTTCCGCAACCGCGTAATATTCCCGATTGGCGATCGCGCCGGCCGGGTGATTGCCTTTGGCGGTCGGGTGCTCGGGGATGGGCAGCCCAAATACTTGAATTCACCGGACAACGCGCTGTTCGAAAAAGGGCGAGTCCTGTACGGCTGGTCCACGGCACGCGCTGGTGCAGTGCGGGATGTCGGCACATCGCCGGGCACGATCGTCACCGAAGGCTACATGGATGTGATCGCCCTTTACCGGGCGGGTTTTGCCTCGGTAGTTGCGCCGCTCGGTACCGCTCTGACTGAATTCCAATTGCAGGAGCTATGGCGTCTGGCGCCGGAGCCGATCATCTGCTTCGACGGCGACGTAGCGGGTGAGCGCGCCGCCGCTCGGGCGCTGCACCGCGCTTTGCCACTGTTGCGGCCCGGGCAGAGCCTGCGATTTGCGCGGTTGCGTCCGGGAGAGGATCCCGATTCGATCATCCGCAAGGCAGGCCGCCGCAGCTTTGACCAAACCCTTGCAGCCGCGCTGCCGCTCTGTGACTTGCTTTGGGAGCTCGAACTCGGCGGCAAGCGTCTGGACACACCCGAACGCCGTGCCGATCTCGAGCGCCGTTTGATGGAACGCGTCGGTCTGATTGGCGATCGGACAGTGCAAGCCGAGTACCGGCGAACTCTACGCGACCGCCTGTTCGGCTTGGGGCGACCGGCCCGTCGGGGATCGAAGACGCTTATCGGCCCCCGGCCGACCTTTGTCCGCGACGGCCCGGAGGCGCCACCCCCCCTTTTGGGAGAGCAAGCACAGCGAAACAATCTATTTCGCATTCTTCTTCGGTTTCCCTCATTGGTGCGCGAAGTCGCGGAGGAGCTTTCGGCACTCGATGTTCCCGAGCAGGAGCTTGCCAGCCTGAGAGGTCAAATTTTGCAGGCTGCGGCCAGCAAACCGGGGCTTGACGCCCGTGCGCTCCAACAACACCTTGTGGAGAATGGGCAAGGGGCGGCCGTGGAGAGATTGCTTCTGTCTTCGGTCGACACAACCTTCCTGGTTCGATGCTCCGACCCGACTGCCGCGCGCAAGGAGTGGGTCAGCGTGACCAGGATGCTGACGGGAGACAATCGCTGCGCTTTGACCGAGGCGACGAACCGCCTGATCGGCGATCTCTCCTCAGAGAATTGGGAGCGGTTTCTGGCTGCGAGAGAGAAAGCGTTGCATCAGGGTTCGGTTGATGAGGATCAGACCTGAACCACGCGGCTCGCCGCGGATTGTCCGCGGCCAAGTCCGGCGCACAAGTTCTCCGCGCTTATCCTCAGCTGACGAAACGTAGGTCTTACCCAAGGACGGTGGAATGGCGGGCAAAGCGGTAAATACGGCAGAGGTCACGGAAACCCGCGAAGAAGCGGCCGAAGCGCCACTGCTCGACAGTGTGGCGGCTGCGATCAAAAGAATGCTGGCTCGCGGCAAGGAACGTGGCTATGTGACCTATGACGAGTTGAACGCCGCATTGCCACCCGACCAGGTGTCCTCGGAGCAGATCGAAGACACAATGACGATGCTCTCCGAGCAAGGGATCACCGTGATCGAGAGCGAAGAGAGCGAGGAGGTGGCCGCTGCAGAAGGCGACGAGGGCGACGGCGAGATCCGCGGCAATTTGGATGACGAGGATATCGGCCGCACCGATGATCCGGTCCGTATGTATCTGCGCGAGATGGGCTCGGTCGAGCTGTTGTCGCGAGAAGGCGAGATCGCGATCGCCAAACGGATCGAGGCGGGCCGCGAGATGATGATCGGCGGGATCTGTGAAAATCCCATGACGATCCGCGCGATCATCGGCTGGCGCGACGCTCTCAACGACGGAAAGATGTTGCTGCGTGACATCATCGACCTCGATGCCACGTACGGCAGCGGAGGATTCGAGCTGATGCCGGCGGGGGCAGCGGTCGGCGCAGTTGCCAACGGAGAGCTCCGGCCCGAAACCGAAAGCGGCGGTCAGCTCGCCAATGATACCAACGGCACCGACAACGCTGGCGTGCAGGCCGACGGCGAAGCGGGGAATGGCGAAGATCCTTCGGGTGAACTTGCCGAGATCGAAAGCGAGCTCGCTGCAGACGAAGGGGAGGCCGAGGAGAGTTCGATCTCGCTCGCGGCGATGGAGGCGCAGCTGAAGCCGAGTGCGCTGGCCACCTTCGACGCGATTGCCGAAACCTACAAAAGGCTGCACCGGCTCCAGGACCAGCGCGTCAATGCCTTGCAAAAAGGTGAGCCGCTGCCACGCGTGACGGAACGACGCTATGAGAAACTGAAGGCGGAGACCATCGAGAGCGTCAAGCGCGTACGCCTCAACAACACGCGCATCGAATACCTCGTCGAGCAACTTTATGAGATCAATCGCCGGTTGGTCGCCGATGAGGGCAAGCTGTTGCGGCTGGCAGAGAGTGGCGGCGTCAAGCGTGCTGAGTTTCTCCAGCAGTATTTCGGCAACGAGCTGGCCGCCGATTGGCTGGAGCGGCTGCAGGTGTTGCCGGGCCGCGGCTGGGAGAGGCTGATCGAGAAGCACGGCACCGAGGTGGCCAAGTTGCGCGGCAACATCGCTCGGATCGCTGCCGAGACGAAGCTTCCGATAGGCGAATTCCGCCGCATCATGCAAACCGTGCAGCGGGGCGAACGCGAGGCGGGCCGGGCGAAAAAGGAGATGGTCGAGGCTAATCTCCGCCTCGTCATCTCGATCGCGAAAAAATATACGAACCGTGGACTGCAGTTTCTGGACCTGATCCAGGAGGGAAACATCGGCCTGATGAAGGCGGTCGACAAATTCGAGTATCGCCGCGGCTACAAATTCTCGACTTATGCGACTTGGTGGATCAGGCAAGCGATCACCCGCTCGATCGCCGATCAGGCGCGCACAATTCGCATCCCCGTTCACATGATCGAGACGATTAACAAGCTGGTGCGCACCTCTCGGCAGATGCTGCATGAGATCGGCCGCGAGCCGACCCCGGAGGAGCTCGCTGACAAGCTCGTGATGCCGCTCGAAAAGGTGCGCAAGGTGCTCAAAATCGCCAAGGAGCCGATCAGCCTCGAGACGCCGATTGGCGATGAGGAGGATTCGCATCTCGGCGATTTCATCGAGGACAAGAATGCGGTGCTTCCGCTCGATGCCGCGATCCAGGCCAATCTGCGCGAGACGACGACGCGAGTCCTGGCCTCGCTGACGGCGCGCGAGGAGCGGGTGCTGCGCATGCGCTTCGGCATCGGCATGAACACCGACCACACCTTGGAGGAAGTCGGCCAGCAATTCTCGGTGACGCGCGAGCGGATTCGCCAGATCGAGGCAAAAGCGCTGCGCAAGCTCAAGCACCCGAGCCGCTCGCGCAAACTGCGCAGCTTCTTGGACACCTGAGCGTCAGGCATCCGGCCCTGGGCCCGTAGTTCAGCTGGTTAGAACACGCCGCTCATAACGGTGGAGTCGCAGGTTCGAATCCTGCCGGGCCTACCAATCATTTCAAGATTTTAGATCGACAGCTCCCACTGGCAACTGCTACAGATAAGTGCAGGGTAAGTGCGAAACACCGAATCCGAAGATCCGAAGTACAGAAACCCTATCTGAGAACATCGCTCTCAAAATCAGCAAATCCCTGCCTGCCGCGCCCTATCGGCGCGAGCACGTCATCGCCAGCGTCGTCGAGCGAGCGGGCCGCCGATCAAGGTCGATATCAGATCGACCGCCTGCACCGCCGCCTGGACGGCGTGCGTGCGCGCGAGGCGCAGCACCGCGACTTCGCGCACCGACAACTCGCGCCCGCGTGTACCGCGTCCCACGACTGCGTCACCGAATCGTAGAGAAACGAGCGGCCGGAGAGATACAGGGCCTC
>Ga0318547_10000329_pt1 | contig 13978 bp, 8 predicted proteins | sample GRESIP169b2f20_FD_203515 | JGI IMG/M metagenome (GOLD analysis project Ga0318547, IMG submission 203515) | Tropical soil microbial communities from Luquillo Experimental Forest, Puerto Rico - GRE.SIPMG.169b2f20 | ecosystem: Environmental > Terrestrial > Soil > Tropical forest > Bulk soil...
TTCCTGCGCTCAGCTGGTAAATCCGGGTGAGCCGCACGCGCGAGGCGCGCTGGCGCTTTCAGGTCTCGTCCATTCGGTGAGCGTCGCCGCGTCGCTGGTGCGCTGCCCGGACAGGTGCTTCTGCTCCTCGTCGGCTGGCGCCGGGATGTTGTTCGCCTCGCCGATCGCGTCGGGGTGGGCTGACTCGGGCCGCCGCTGCAATCTCTGCGCGTTGACGCTTTCCGGAGCATCGTCGATCGGCTGTCGGCGACCTGACCCACCTTTACACGCGCGGCGTGGCTTGACACGCGACTTGACTTGAGTACTGTCCGGCTAGCGCCCTCGTGCAGGCCGCAGCAGGTTTACATGCCGCCAGCGAAGAAGCCCACCCCTTCCTCCCCTCGGAAACGCGCGGGGTTCAAGGAACCGGCCGCGCTCAAGCGGCTGAATAGATCGCTGGACGCTGCCCAGGAGGCGCTGGGGGAGCTGCGCAAGGACACCGGGCGCGATGTTGGCGAGGGGGCACGCGATCTGTACAAGGATCTGCGCACCTTCGTCACAAGCGCGCGGCGTGACAGCGGCAAGCTCGCGAAGGCGCTGCAGCGCGACTTCGAGCAGGCGCAGAAGCGACTCGCGGGTGCCCCGGCGGGGAAGCCTGCTCCGGCACGAGCCGTGCCCCCACGCACGAGTAGTACTGGCCCGGCGACTGGGCGACGCAAGGCGAGCACCGCCGCCAAGGCGACCACGACGCGGAAGCGGACAGCGAGCCGTTAGGGCGAAGACCGTTAAGGCAGGCCGAGCCGCACGCTGTGCCGGCGAGCCATCGTCATCGGCTGCCGTGAGCGCGGAGACGGAGACGGGGCTCGCCCGGCGCGCAGCGCGCCGGGTCGCTGCATCCGGCCCGGATCTAGCGTCGCCGGCGAACTGGGCGTAACACGCTGCCCGATCCCGTACGGTCCTGCCAGTCGGGTTGCCACTGCGAGAAGTAATCGTTCCGCGAGTGCCGTAGTCCACGGGTCGGGTCGCTTGGTCCGCGCTGGACGCAGACCACATCATCCGCGTCGGGCCGACGGCGCGACGCAAGATCCAGCCCGGTCCTGACGGCGTTCGGCTCCTGGCGATCGGCCGAATTCCCGCTCGAGCATACGATCCAGCCCCCACCATCTGAAGCGAAGTAGGAGACAGGCCATAACTGAGAACGCCGAGCGGCGAGCGCGGTGGCGACGGCGGACGAAAGCGTGCCGCAAGCGCGACGCCGGCCGGCACATGCTGCGGCCGGACGCCGTCGAACGGCGCCTCCCATTCCCGCGGGAGGCGCCGATTCCCGCAACACCGCACGGGTGATCCGTCCCGGGACCCGGGGCGGCAACCGGGACACCCAGCCACCTGGCCACCGCTACAACCGTCTTTGCTTCGGCGTTGGGACACGCATCCCGGCGGCGTCGGCAAGACACCCGGAATGCGGCGGAATCCAAGCATGCATTCGACCGCCGTGGGTGGCGTCAAGGACCGCAGACCCAGCGCGCGCCAGCTTCGCCGTCCGACGAATCCGATATGGGCGTCTTGCATGCGTGATCTGCGCGTGGGATCTTCGGTGGATGGAGTTCGAGCGCTTTGTAACCGGAGGGGAAGAAGGATGAACCGCGTAATCGCCGGCATCGCTGTCACCGTCGTCCTCGGAGGCGCGCTGGCCGGCATGCTCGTGGGGCCTTCCAGCGGGCAGGCCCAGCTCGCCCGAGCCGTGCCTGCGGTGCATTGCCCAGCCGGCGCCAAGGGGCTGCCGGCCGGGGCCGTTGCCCGGGCCGCCGATCGAGCGCTCGTCGAAGCGCCGCTCCTCTACCCGGGTCTCGGTGCGGCGGTGATCACGCAGTCTGCTCTGTCGCCCTACGCAGGAGTCCGCGGCAGCGAGGTCAAACATCAGTGCGGGCGGCGCGCCTTCCACCGGACCGTAGTCGTGGAGCTGCTCTTTCCGAAGGAGCTACCGAGCGCGTCGCTCTCGCAAGGAGTCGTCTTCGTATCGCGCTTCGCCACCGGGTATCGCGTGTGGGAGGTGGCGCACTAACACGCCGTGCGCGCGCGGTGGGTCAAACGCCTGGACTGTGACCTCAGCCCGCGCCCGCCCAGCCGATCGGGGCGCAGCGGGCGTGAAGTAGCAAGGCGCCCGGTCGCTCCGCGAGCGCCGGCTCGCGGGCGAGCGATGTTTGCCGGTCCCCGTCGTGCTCTACCACGACAACCTGGTCATCCCGGCTGATCCCCTTCCCGCAGTACAGACAGCTGGGAAACGGATCCATCGGGGACGCGAGCACCCGGCCGGCGCGCCGTGACCGCTTGGCTTGACGGCCGCGATCAGCCGCTCCGGGCAATCCGTCTACTCCTCGACCTCGGAATTTCCATACGCCGGCGGCTCCGGCGAGCCGCTCGATGGGATCCTCGCGCCGGTAACGACGGACGCATCACCCGATCGAGATGACGCGCTGATCTCTACCACCGCTGGTAACGCCGCAATCAGGGCACTCAGCCGCTGACTTCCCGCTCCGCCGTCGGGAGATCCACAGGGAAGCCTTCGGGCCACGCCAGCGAGCCGCTGACACGGCTCAGGTTTCATGAACGGGGCAGTGGCGCCGCACTCCTGGCGCTCTATGCAGCGGTTATGTGCGCGGCAAGGACCTGGCTGGCTTGCGGCCGGGCCCCTCGCCCGCCTGGCGCAACTGGACCGAGACGCGTTCGGTGTTCCATGAGGCGCTCGAGAGGACGGTGCGGCTCGGGTAGCACCGGAGGCAGACCGATCCAGCCGAGCCAGGGGCCGCCGAACGGGACGCAAGCGCGGAATGAGCACGCTCAGTGGTCTCCCACTCCCCGCCTCGGGCGACGTGGGAGGCCCGGTCGGGACCGGACCGCCCGGCGTCGAGCGAGAGGAGAACGCGCAGGAAGCGCCACCTTTTTTGCCCCACGTGACTGTCCAGCACGCCCGATAGGGTGCTCGCTGTGCCGACAGCGAAAGCTGGAGACGACGGTCGACGCGGAGGTACCAAGTGAGCGATCGAGTTGTTGTGCGTCGGCGCGCCGCGCAGCTTGCGCGCCACTATCGCGACGAGGAGAACCTGACGATCGCCGAGATCGCCCGGCGGCTAGGACGCGCCGAGGCGACCGTCAAGGCATACCTCTACGACCCCTCGGACGATAACAAAAGGCCTACAGATAGCCCGCAGGACAGAACTTCTGGGCGCTCGCTCGTCATGCACGGACGTCGATTTGTAAGCCCCTCCTCGGCTGTCGCTGCTACGGCACGAGGCCGGCGTTCCCGACTGACCGATTCGTCCGCGTGCGGAAGTCTCGAGCGTCGTTATCGCGGTCCCAGGTACTGCCCCTCATTCGTGATAGCAGTCGTCTCGCGGCGGCCACGCAGATGACTGCTTCGCGCGGATGAGAGTCGTCAGCGCCGTCCGGGGCAGACGAGCGCGTTCGTGGCGAACGAGCAGTCTCAAGTCCGATGAGAGCAGCAGCGCGGCGACTGCCGGGAACTTCGTCCGGTCCGGCTTGCGCATCTCCCGGGCGATGCAGTCGTCCCGCCGGGCGCGGCGAGACTGCTGAGCGCGTGGCAAAGGTATAGCGAGGCCGGAGCAGCCGCGAGAGCGGAAGCAGTCGTGGCCCCCCAGGGTCGAGCACGCCCTGGATGTGCGCGATCACGACAGGGCACCGAGTTTGCTGGATCGCGATTCCGATCAAGCACTGTCAAGTTTGTGCCTAGGCACGGCCGTCCCAACGCTCGCCGCGATCTCGATCACGCGGCTGCTGCTCGACCAAGGCGCAGCGGTCATCTCATCGCTGCCGCGATAAAGCGCTACTCCGTTTCGTCCATCCCAGGAGCGCGACCTCGGCGGGGACGGGCTTGTGCAACGCCATGGCCGAGCGGCGGTCGAGCGCTCCGGCTCGGCGGTCCTCCGGGTTGTGACGAGCTCACATACCCACGGCGCTGCGACCGCCAGCCGGCCCGGTCGCGACGGCCTGCACAGCCCTCCCTTCGTGTGCGAGCGGATCTGCGCGCTCGTGCTCCCGCTTCCCTGCTGGTGGCGAATAGGAGGTGCCTGGCCTCGCCGCCGGGCGAGACCCGCATCCGTGCCCGCGGGGGCTTCGGTCTGCGACGTGCGACGGTTGCGGGGGGTCGCGAAGTCGGGTGGGGGCCGCGAGGTCGCGTTCCGTCCTTGGCTTGCTCGTCGCGGTAGGTTTGGTCGTCCGTGGCCTCGCCAGCTGAGCCGCAGGAAGCCCCGACCCACCAGGAGGTCAAGCGCAAGCTAGTGCGCGGCGGGATTGCCGTCGCTGTTCTGGTCGCGGTCGTGATTGCGGTGATCGCTACGTTGCCTGGTTTGTCGGGGGTGCGCTCGGCGATCGCTGGCGCGTCGCCGGGCTGGGTGCTGGCCGCCGCTGGTATCCAGGCGGTCGGGATCATTGGCGCTGTGGTGTTCGTAGAGCTTGTTTTCGCGGACGTGCCGCATCGGTTGACCTGGAAGATGGGGGGCGCGCAGCAGGCGGCGAATGCGCTGATGCCGACGGCGGGCAGCACGTTGGTCGGCTATTGGACGCTGAGCTCGATCGGTTGGGGCGCTGAGCGGTTCGCGGAGCGCACGGCGGTATTGATCGTCGCGCCGGCGGCGCCGAACGTGATCGCGATCATCGTCATCGGGTTAGGGATGGGGTTGGGCGTGTTCGCAGGTCCCAACGACGCGCTGCTCACGTTTCTGCCGGCGGCGGTCGCGGTTGTGGTGGCCGGCGCGGCGATCGCGGCGGCGGCTTGGGGGCACCGGCTCGCCGCCCGCACCAGGCGAAACTGGTTGCGGACGGGGTTGCACGTCGTCGCGACCGGTGTGTCGGGGACGGTCGAGGTGCTTCGCCGGCGCGACTGGCGGGTGCTCGGTACCTGGGTCGATCTGCTCGGTTCGATCGGCGCGCTGTGGGCGGCGTTGAACGCTGTCGGTGAGCACCTGCCGTTCGCGGTGGTCGCGATGGGCTACCTGATCGGACAAATCGCCCAGGTGATCCCGATGCCGGGCGGGGTCGGCACGATGGATGCGAGTATCACGGGCGCGCTGGTCCTGTATGGCGCCGATGCCTCCATGTCCGCGGCGGGGGAGCTGATCTTTCACGCTTTCGAGCTGCTGGTCCCGATCGTTATTGGCGGCGTGGCGTTCGCCCGGCTTCCCCGCGCAATCGCCGAGGGACGTCAGCGACCTCTCGGGCCGGTGGACGAAGCCGCCCCTTCCGACCCCGCCTAGACCCAGCGAGAGATGCCAGAGCGAGCGGGCGGGAACGTCGCGCCGATTCATACCTTGAGGAGACGCAGCGCGGCGAGCATCCCCCCGATTCCCAGGGCGGTTCCGAGAGCCCAGGCGATGAGCGTGCCGCCCCTGGGGGTGGAGAGCTCGTAGAAGCTGCGCAGGAAGGGGACGATGAGCGCGAGCGCGAACAGGAGTGCCATCAGGGCGCACAGACCGACGACCGCGACCCGGCGCCATCCGGGTTCCGTCTCGAGCCGGAGGACCACCGCGAGCCCGCAGAAGACGACGATCCCGGTGGCGACGGTGCGCGAGCGGCGCACGTTGAGGTCAAATCCGTAGCGCGCGAGCAGATAGCCCGCCGTGATGCCGATCCCGATCGCGATACCGGCGGGAATTGCGAACCGTGCAACGGACTGTAGATAGCGCTCTGGCCGCCATGGCCCGGAGCTCGGGGCGAGCGCGAGCAGGAAAGCGGGGATCCCGATCGTGACTGTCGAGGCGATTGAGAATTGCCGCGGCAGGAGCGGGAAGCTCCCGGTCGGGATCGCAACCGCCAGGCCGAGCGTGGCGGTGAACACGGTCTTGGTTACGAAAAGCCGCGCGACCCGCTGGATGTTGCGCAGGATCTGGCGCCCTTCGGCAACCATCCCGGGGACGACGCCGAAGTCGTCGCGGACGAGCACCAAGTCGGCGACCGAGCGCGACATCTGCGTCCCCGAGCCCTGGGCGATCGCGAGTCGCGCCTCCTTGAGCGCCGGCACGTCGTTGACCCCGTCGCCGATCATCGCGACGTAGCGGCCGGCGCCGGCGAGCGCAGACACCACAGCACGCTTGCCCTCGGGCGAAATCCGCCCGACCGCAGGCGCCGCGAGGACAGCATCGCGCAGCACGGCCGGGTCGGACGGCAGCATCTCGCCGTCGATCGCCGGCGCCGAGCCGGGAATCCCCGCGTCCCGGGCGATCGCTCCCGCGGTCGCGGGGGCGTCACCGGAGAGAACCTTCAGCTCGACCGCCTGATCGGAGAAGAAAGCGACGGTCTCGGCCGCGTTGGAGCGCAGTCGCTCGGCGAGCAACACCAAGCCCAGCGGCTGCACATCCTTCGGGAACGGCGGCTCCGGTCCGGCCTCGGGCAGGCGCGACGGACTGCGGCCAAGCGCCAGCACCCGTCGGCCCGCGGCCGCCTCCGCGCGGGCGCGCTGACCAAGCTCGGTATCAGCGCCCGCGAACCACTCCGGCGCTCCGAACACGAGCCGCTCCTCCCCAAGGTCAAGCGCGCTCCACCGACGCCGCGAGGAGAAAGGCACCTGGGCGATGACGCGGCGCCCATTGACATCCCCCAGCCGGGCGTGCGCGATCGCCTCGAGCGTCAGGTTGCGAGACGGGGCGCTGACCGCGTACAGGCTCAGCGCGCGCGCGAGCGACGTCTCGTCCTCGCCAGCGGCCGGCACGAGCCCGATCACCCGCAGCGTCGGCTCGGTCAGCGTCCCCGTCTTATCGGTGCAGACGAGGTCGACCGAAGCGAGAGACTCGACCGCGTTGAGCTGCTGCGCGAGCACCCCGCGCTGGGCCATCTTCAATGCCGAGACCGCCGCGGTGAGGCTGATCAGCAAGATCAGCCCCTCGGGAACGAGGGGGACGATCCCGGCGGTGAGGAACTGCACACGAGTGGCCGCAGACCCGGCCCGGCCGAAGGCCGAAATCATCAGCCCGAGCACCAGCGGGATCGAAAGCGCGATCAGCCACAGCAATAGCCGGTCGTTGGCTCGCTCCAGCGGAGAGCGGCGGTGACGAAACGCGCGCGCAGTCGCGGTAAGTCTCTCCGCGCGGCTGTCCGGACCGACCGCCGTGACCTCGACCAGCGCCTCGCCCTCGACCACGAACGAGCCCGACCACACCGGCTCCCCCGAACCGCGCAGCACCGACTCGGACTCGCCAGTCAGGTTCGCCTCATCCAGGGCAAGCCCGTCGGTTGACACCACCGACGCGTCGGCAATCAGCTGGTCGCCCGGCGACAGACGCACGAGGTCGCCGACGACCAGCTCGTCGAGCTGAATCCGGCGGTCGACCCCGTCGCGGACAACCACCGCGACCGGCGCCACCAACGCCGCGAGCCGGTCGAGAGCCCGCTTAGAGCGAATCTCCTGAAACGACCCGATCGCGATGTTCGAAACCAGGATCCCCAGGAACAACGCATCCCGCCACGACCCAAAGGTGATCGTCAGCACTCCGAAGCAGAACAGGATCCCGTTGGGAATCGTGAGCGTGTTGGCACGGACGATGCTCGCGTACGAGCGGCTCGCGGCCCGCCGCGGGAGGCGCCCACGCGCCTGCCTCCGCCGCGCAGCCTCGACCTCACTCAACCCGGTCGACGTGATCTCGCCGACAGTCACGATCCCCCCGACGCTACCCGACGCCACAAAGACCCACAACGCCCTCACCCGCACGACGCCGACAACGCGGGCACAGCACTGACAATCATGGCCGCACCGGCAGACGGGGCCCGATCACCGGTGAGAGGCACACCCGGTTCGTCGCCAGCGCGGCGATCTCAACCAGACTGCCGCTCCTTGCGCTCCGGACCCCACGCCCGGGTCCCGCTCGCGATCGCTGGAGACGGGACCTGCCTTCGCGCTCCGACGGGCATCTCCCTCTCGACGTCCAGGACCCCGCTAAGCGCGGGCTGCGGGGCCGGTTGCTGGGTCAGGGTGTCTGGATCGGCGGCCCGACCACTTCGATGTCGTAGCTCGCGGAGAGCCGGTGACGGAGCTCGATCGCCTCGTCGTCCGACCGGGCTTGAGCGAGTCCGGCGGACAGCTCGCGGAAGTACGCCTCGAAGCCCGGTGGCGCCAGCACGATGAGGCAGACCGCTACCTCGTTGCCGGCGTTCCAGAACGTGTGCGCGCGACCCTGCGGGACGAGCACGTGCGAGCCTGCAGGTGCCAGCAGCCGCTCGCCGTCGCGTTCGAACGCGTACGACCCGGCCGTCACGTAGAAGCCCTCGTCGGTGTGGTGGTGGATGTGAACGGGTGGGCTTGGAGTACCCGGCGGTGCTGACCATTCCAGCAGCGAGTACGGGCTGGAGGCCTGTGCGTGGACGTAGCGGATCGTGACCTCGCCGAGCGTGATCAGGTTCGACGCGCTGTTCGTTTGGGCGTGCACATCGGCCGCTCCGCCTGCGGGCAGTGGGCCGTGGAACATGACGATGCGCCGGAGTCGGCCGGAGGTGTCGCGCTCAGCGACATCGAGCCCTTCCATGAGCTCGTTACCGCCGGCATCGACGATCTTCCAGGCGTAGCGCTCGATGCCGTTGTGCTCGTCGACGCCGCTTGCTGACGCGACGATCGTTCCCGGTGCGCTGGAGTGGTAGTTGGCGATCCGCTCCGAGAGCCCGGCGATTCCCTGCCAGCGGCCTGTCGGATCGATGAGCTCGACATCATCGCTCAGACACCGCCCAAGCAACTGCCATCGATCATCGGCGTTGGTCTCGTTCCACGCCGCGAAGTAATCGGCGAGCGTCGGATCCACGACGCAAGCATGACCCGGCGCGCCGCGACGGTCAACAACACGCGCTATCCCGTCGGGTCGAGGGCCACCCTGCGTTTAGCTCAGCACGCGCATCTTCACGCGATCGACCAGCCGGCTCGCTTCGCGCGGATCTCGCGCATCTCGGGGCCGTCGAACTGGCCAACGCTTGCCAAGCCAAGTTCAGAGACGCGCCTGCCGCGCTAAGCGGCGCTCCGACGGACTGGCGCCGAGGTACCGCCGCGAGGGGAAGGCAGGCACGGACGGCGTGCGCGATCCGTGCTACGTAATCGGGTCATGTGGCGTTCTCGCGCCTCCACGGCTTGACGCGATTAGCCGGGTGTAGCGGAAGGCGCGATGAGGTCGACGTCTCGGGTGGCGAGTGTGCCGGGGAGCTGCTCGCGGGAGGTGATGTCGAGCTTCTGGTAGGCGTGAGTCAGGTGTCCTTCGACGGTTCGAGTGGTGATGAACAACTGTTGGGCTATCTCGCGGTTGGGGAGGCCGGAGGCGGCCAGCTGGGCGACGCGCCGCTCGCTTGTGGTTAGCGAATCAAGTCCGGTGCGGACAAGCCGGCGCGGTCGCCCGCCAGCGGCGACTAGTTCGGTGCGGGCTCGCTCTGCCAGTGCAAGCGCCCCGCAGCGGTGGGCAAGGTCGAGCGCCGCCCGGAGGATCTCGCGGCTCTGGATCCGCTGTCCCACGCGCCGAAAGGCCGCGCCCAGGTCTGTCATGGCGCGCGCGTACTCGAGTCGCGCGTCGGAGCCCTCAAGCACGCGCGCGGCATGGTCGAGCAGCTCGATGCCCCGCGTTCCCCCTTCCACGAGGCCTGCTGAGCGTAGGGCGATCCCGAGTGTGCGTGGGCCGTTGTGCACGTGGGCCAGCGCGACTTCCTCGGCCGAGAGCGCTCTTGCTTCGGCTCGTTCGCCGAGCGCGAGCTGGGCGAGGGCGGCGTCGGAGCGCCACGGCGCGGTCGTGGGGGTTGGGCTGTGGAGGCGGACGAAGAGGTCGCCAGCGGCGAGGAGATCGACGAGCGCCGCGGCCGGGTGAAGTTCGGCCAGGCGAAGCCGGCCGCGGGCCGCGAGCAGCCATCCTGCCTGGAGCATTGTCGGGAACTCCTCGGCCAGGCGGTAGCGCTGATTGGCCGCCTCGGCCGCCTCGAGCTCCCCGCGCTCGACGAGCGTGTGTAGCAGCACGGCGAGAGCGGCGGCGGCGTGGACGCCGGGCGGGCGGGGGGCGGTCTCAAGCGCGACGCGCGCGTCGGCCTCGGCGTCCCGGAGGTTGCCTGCGAGGAGGTGAGCGAGGGCGCGGTAGCAGGAGAGCCCAAGCACGTGGGGGAGCGACCCAAGCCGGCGGGCATCCGCGAGGGCTTCGTCGAACCGCGGCAGCGCTTCGTCGTAGCGCTCGGCGAACGCGAGCGCGTTGCAGGCGTGGTAGAAGAACGGGGGTCGGTCGACCGCCTCGGGCAGCAGCTTGGCCGCTCCTTCGAGCGCGCGCAGCGCTAGGCGCGCGGCGGTTTCCGCGGGCTCGTTTGCCATCGTCGCTGCGATCGCCAGCGTGCCGAACACGCTCGGCGGAACGTCTTGCTCTTCCTCGGCCACCCGGCGGAGGCGGGCGATCCGCGGTGCGGCATCCCCCGCGGTCTCTGCGTCGAACTGGGCCGCGCCGAGCGCGGCGCCCTCGAGCGTGAGTGCCGCGCGCCGGTCGGCGCTGCCGAGGCGGGCGCGTGTGCGGTCGAAGACCTCGAGCGCCTCACGGTTGCGCCCGTCGATCTGGAGCATGCGTCCCAGCGCAAGCGTGATCGACACCTGAGCGCTCGGGGCGGCTGCGGTATCGAGCGCCGCTTCGAGATGAGCCGCCGCCTGCCCATCTCCCGCGTACGACTCGGCGAAGCCAAGCTCGAGGAGGACGTCAGGGAGCACTCGCTCGGAGGGCGGCTCAGCCAGAGCCCGCCGCAGATACGCGACGGCCGAGTCCGGAGCGCCGTTCGCGTCCGCGAGCTTGGCAGCTGCCCGCAGTGAATCAACGACCCAGTCGTCCTCGGCCGCGTCGCTCGCCAGCAGGTGAGACGCGATCAAGAGTGCAGACGCACCTTCGCGCGCGAGGCGACGCGCCGCGGCCGCGTGCAGGCGTGCCCGGGCGCCACGGGACAGATCTCCCTCCACGGCCGTCCGGACGATCGGGTGGACGAACCGCAGCGGGCGACCCTCCTCGAGAATTCCAGCCGCGGCGAGCTCGTCGGCCGCGGCCGCGGCAGCGCCGGGGTCGACGTCGGCAAGGCCTGCCGCGAGCCGGAGGTCGGCCTCACCGAGGACTGCTGCCGCGCGTCCGAGCTCGCGCGCGGGGACAGAGAGCCGCCCCAGCCGCTGCACGATCGACTGCGAAACCGCGCGTGGGGTGAGGCCCGCGACGCTGGCGGACGCCGCCGCCGTTGGCTCGATCCTCTCGTCAACGATCGCCCGCACCAGTTCCTTGACGAGGAACGGAACTCCGCCCGTTGCGTCATGACACGCTCTGGCGAAAGCTGGGTCCACCTCGTCCCCGAGTCCCGCCCGTACGAGCTCGGCAACCGCCCGCTCGCTCAACGGTGTGAGCGCGAGTAGCTCGGCCGACGCTTCGGCGGCGAGCGCGGCAACCAGCGGCGAACCCTCGGGCGACTGCGCCGGCCGGGTCGCGGCGACCACGGCAATCGGCAACTCCTCAACTCTTCGCCCGAGATAGTTCAGGAAACGCAGCGATGCCTGATCAGCCCAGTGGGCGTCATCGATGCACAGCAGCAACGTCGAGCGTCGGCCGAGGTTGGCGCACAGCCAATAGAGGCCATGCAGGATCGCGAACGACGGGTCCAGCAGCCCACCGGCCGCGTCATCCTGCGGCGCCGCAGCACCAAACAGCGCCGCCGCGCGGCCGGCCGCGCCGGCGAGCAACTCGGCCCTTTCCGGCGGCGATGCGGCGAGGACCGGGGCCTCGAACAGCTGTCGGACGACGCCGTAGGCGAAGTCCCGCTCGAGTTCAGCGCCGCGCGCGCTAAGCGTGTCCAAGCCGAGCTCGCGGCCCCGCCGCAGGGCCGCAAGGATCAAGTGCGTCTTGCCGATCCCCGCTGGGCCCTCGACCAGAAGCAGCGAACCCTCGCCGGCGACCGCGGCACCCAGCCGCTGATCGACCTGTGCGAGAGCCGAGTCTCGCTCCAGAAGGGCTTGCCCGCCAACAACAGCGGCCACGCGCCGATCCTACGCCACCAAAAGTCCTCGGTCCACTCGTGAAAAAGCAGGTGGTCCCCCACGTCGCGAACAACACGCGGCAGCGCGAACCTCGCCCCAGAACGAACGCGAGGTGAGCCATCGTGAGCACATCAACACAACAACATGCGACTGCCGATCGACAACAGGAGCGCGGGCATCCTCACCGCGGCGGCCCCGACACACCAAGCGACCACCCCGACCCGATCGTGCCGGTGCTGTGGCAGGTTCAGGTCTCGCATTACGTCGAGAAGGTGCGCTGGGCGCTGGACTACAAGCGCGTCCCCCACATTCGCCGCTCGCTGCTTCCGGGGCTTCACGCCGTAAAGGCCAAGCGCCTGACCGGCGACACCTCGACGGCGCCCGTGCTCACCATCAACGGGCGCTCTACCGGCGACTCCTCCCGAATCATCGCGCTGATCGAGGAGCGCTGGCCCCAGCCGCCGCTCTACCCGAAGGATCCGGCGCAGCGGCGTCGCGCCGTCGAGCTCGAGGAGTTCTTCGACGAGGAGCTCGGACCGCACATCCGCCGCGCCTTCTACCACGAGCTGCTTCCCCATCCCGAGCTCGTAGTACCGCTGTTCACCCAAGGTCGGCCGCGCGCGGCGCGCGCCTTGCTGCGGACCGGATTCCCCATCCTCCGTGTGGCCATGCGACGGAGATTCGAGATCAGCGCCACTGCCGCCGCGAACAGCCGCGCAAAGATGGTCGCCGCGATGGACCGGCTCGAGCGCGAGATCTCCCCGAGCGGCTACCTCGTCGGCGACCGCTTCACCGTCGCCGACCTAACCGCAGCGGCGCTGTTCTACCCCGTGCCGCGTCCCGCCAGGTTCCCGTACGCGATGGTTGCCGACGCCGACCTGCCCGATTCGTTCCGCGAGTTTGTCGACTCACTCGCCCGCCGACCGGGCGGCCAATGGGTCGCGCAGATCTACCGTCAACACCGCGGCGCGTCCGCCGAACTGCCACCCGCAAAAGCGCTCATACCGCGCCCCGAGCCGGGCGTTAGGCAACCCACACAATAAGCCACGCCACCCGAGTCACCGTCGATCGCACCGGCCACCGGACCTGGCCACGATCCTCCTGCCGCGGTATGGCGGCGTTGGCACCGCGTCCCACAGCCCGGGCTTAAGGGGCCCGTCGAGGCCTCCGACGGCACCGCGTAGGAACTACTCGTTAGCGCTTCACCTCGTTTCCGTAGCGATACCCGCGCCGGCATCAACTCGGGACTCGCCGCGAGCGACGCGAGAGACGTCGTATTCGCCAGCCTCGGGTCTCTCGAGGTCATCGACGGCGGGAAGTCCGCCGCCCTCGTCGAGCTTCCCTCGTTTCCGGAATAGCGGGGCAGACGAGCCTCTTCCCCGCCTCGCCCATGAGCAGGGAAGTGGGTCGCGCGCCTTGCTCCGCGCGGTCGGCGCGTCTCGGTCGCCGCGCCGACCGTCGTCGACGTCGTGAAGCCGCTCCCGGACCCGCCAACCGCGCAAGGCAGGCGTCTGGATGGAGTGCGGGGGAATACCGCGGCGCCAGCGAAGCGGGTCTCGCCAAACGCTTGCTGTTTTGGGCGCGACTGCTCTCAGGGACCGAGGCGGTCGAGTCAACCGCTACTCGTCGTCCGCAGCACGCGAGATCCCTATGTGGCTCCGTCCTTCCGCAAGCCGTCACGAATGATAGTTCTCAGGTAGCTACGGGCCGAGGTGTTGGCGCGCGGCCTGTGCCCAGGCGTGGGCGCCGCACGATTCGCTTAGCGCAAGCGCGTTGGACAGATGTTGGCGCGCGACAGTGGGTTGCCCTGTGGTCTGCGCCGATAGCCCAAGGAAGTAGTCGACAGGCCCGTAGGCTTGCGCTCCCCGTGCGCATGTGACGATCCGGCCGGCGAACGGAAGCAGCTGCTGATACAGGACTGCGGCTCGCTCGGCGTCGTTCAGGAGGTGGCAGGCTTCGGTGAGCTCAGCGATTGCCGCGATCCAGTTC
>Ga0318547_10000354_pt1 | contig 13656 bp, 12 predicted proteins | sample GRESIP169b2f20_FD_203515 | JGI IMG/M metagenome (GOLD analysis project Ga0318547, IMG submission 203515) | Tropical soil microbial communities from Luquillo Experimental Forest, Puerto Rico - GRE.SIPMG.169b2f20 | ecosystem: Environmental > Terrestrial > Soil > Tropical forest > Bulk soil...
TACGCGTCGCCAGGTGTCCTCGATCGTCTTGTCAACCGGCTCACCTGAAGGCCCCTTGAGCCGGTATTTCATGTCCCAAATCTGTTGCGATATCGAGGCAACGATCGCCATTTTCCGATGTCTCTCTTTTTCCAGCTGTGAAGGATACCACAGGGTTCTGGATTCGTTCGACCGGAGTTTGCTCCGGACCGCGATCGCGGTCGTCAGGTCTGAGCAGACCTCTTCCTCGTCCCTGGAGTAGTAACGAAAGATTTCGCCTCGGCCCCCGCTTCGGCCTCGCGCAGCAGTGATGCGGTAGCGGTCTCGATCCGCCGTTCGAGTTCGGCCATCATCCGGCGACGGGGCCAACCCGGCGGGATCGGCTCGAGGAATTCGAGAACGATCCTGCCCGGACGCTTGATAGAGCTTCGTCGCCCCCAGTAGAGGCCGGAATTGACCGCGGCAGGAATCAGAGGCACTGCCAGTGCCTGATATAGGGCGGCAACGCCAGGGTGATAGGGAAGACGCGCGCCCGGTGCGACCCGCGTCCCTTCTGGAAAAATAACGATGGAGCGTCCTTCATTAGCGATCGGGCGGGCCGCTGCGATCATGCGGCGCAAGGTCTTGGCGCCGGCCTTGCGGTCGATCCCGATCGAGCCGGCGCGCGCCGCGTACCAGCCGTAAAACGGCAGGAGCAGTAATTCGCGCTTCACGACTGCTGCCGGGTCACCAAGCACGACGAGGGGGATCAGGGTATCCCATGCGGATTGATGCTTCATTGCAATGATGCAGGCGCTACGCGGTAGACGATCAAGCCCACGGATTTCGTGGTCCAGTCCGACGATGACGCGGAGTAGCGTGAGGACGGTGCGCGCCCAAAACTGGCCGAACCGCATTGTCAGGGCTCGGGGTGCGATCAGAAACGGTAATCCGACCGTGCCGGCGATCGCGGTCCAGGCGAAGAAGGCGACGTTAAATATCAGGGCTCTCGCCCAGATCATCGCCCAATCTCGGCTTCAGCAGACCGCAAGGTGGACGCCGATTGCAGTCGCTCGACGACCGGGCGTATGAGTGCTCCCAGATATTTGCCGTATTCGTTTGCCAGCAGTATCGCCGTGCCCCGCGACACCCACCAATGTTCCTGGCGGACCTCGTCGGGAAATACCGGGTGCGCAATGATTTCGATCCCAGGCATGGCGCGGTCCAATTCGAGGAGACTGCGCGGCATGTGGTACCAGGCCGTGACGAGACGTAAACTATTGAAGCCTTGCTGCCGCATCCACTGTGCAGTCTCCCGTGCATTACCGACAGTATTGTCGGCGTCATAGCCGAGAGAGGTGCAGCACGACGCCCAATCGGGCGCATTACCCGAGACCCGCAGCAGCTCCTCCAGATCGACCTGTTGGTTCACTCCCGATACAAAAAGTTTCCGCCCTTTCCCAGCGCGCAGCAGGTCCATGCCGCTCTGCAGGCGCAAACGGCCGCCAGTCAGCACAACGATCGCATCGGTGGGCACCGTTTCATTCTCGGGTGAGGGTGGAGCCGCGAACCAGATGAAACCGGCAACCCACAACGCGAAAAGTGCAGCGCAGGTGATCGCTAACCCACGGACGGTGCCCGACAGCAGACTGGAACCCCATCTCACGGCAGGCGCCATAACTGGCGCGTTGGGCTGATTTTAGCCGTCACCGTTGCAGCTATCCGGGTCGCCAGCGATAGAGATGGTTTGGAGCCAGGAAATCAGCCGCTGACCTCGCCAGTGATCACCGGACCGAACAGCACCCACCGCTCGCCGTCGAAGCGCGCCATCTGCATCTGCTTGATCGGGTAGAAATTGGTCGGGCTGGTGTTGACCTTGATCCCCGGCAGCAGCATCGGCAATTCGAGATCGTGCAGGTTGGCCACCTGCTTCATCAGGTTGGCGCGGGTTAGGTCGTCGCCGCACTGCTTCAATACCTGCACCAGTGTCTGCGCCGCGCAATAGGCGTAGGCGTTGATGTTGTCGGTCTTGTCGCCTTCCGGATAGTCTTTGTCCATGAAGGCGAGCCACTGCTTGTAGCCGGCATCGTCCTTCCAGGTCGGGTCGGTCGGGTCCTTGTACCAGAAGGTCGACAAGATGCCCTTGGAATTCTCGAGCCCGGCCGGCTTCAACGTGATGCCGACGGAAGTCGCCACGTTGTTGAGGATGTGCACCGGCTTCCAACCGATCTCGGCCGCCTTACGGATCACCTGCGCGGCGAATTTCGAGATCGTGACGTTATAGAATATGTCAGCCCCCGACGACTTTAGATTGACCATCTGAGAATCGACGGTCGGATCGGTCGTCTCGTACGGCGCCTCCATGACGATCATCGACTTGGCCTTGGCGCCGAGCCCGTCTTTGAGGCCCTTCACGTAGTCCTTGCCGTAGTCATCGTTCTGGTAGAGCACGCCGATCTTGCCGCCGGGATGTTTCTCGAGAATGTAGCTAGCATAGATCTGGCCCTCGCTCTGGTAATTGGGCTGAAAGCCAATCGTCCACGGGAAATGCTCGGGGTCGCCCCATTTGGTCGCGCCGGTAGCGAGCAACAGGTGCGGCACCTTTTTCGCGTTCATGTATTTGTGGATCGCGGTGTTGGTCGGGGTGCCGGCGGTGTTAAACAGGAATAGCACTTCGTCGCTCTCGACCAGCTTGCGCACCTGCTCGACCGTCTTCGGCGGGCTGTAGGCGTCGTCGTAGGAGAGGAAGTTGATCTTGCGGCCGTTGATGCCGCCCTGGGCGTTGATCATCCTAAAGAACGCGGCCTCGCACTTCCAGATTGTGCTATAGGAGGAAGCCGGGCCGCTGTAGGGGCCGGTGTTGCCGATCTTGATCTCCGTGTCGCTGGCGCCGACATCGTATTTCTTTTCCGCGCGCGCCCCACCCGGGATCAGCAAAGCAGTCCCGCCGAGGCCGATCGCGATCAGCAGCTGTCGTCGGTTTTGTTCCATTCTCTCCTCCCTGGTTGAGAACACTCAACGTCGCTGGGGCGTCTCATCGCGCGGGCCGCGCCGTCGCGAAGGCGCGGGCGAAGCGGACGAGGCCGGCGGCGCCGGACGGCATCACGAAGATGACGAGCAACATGATACAGCCGTAAATCGCCCCCGCCAGCCCAGTCGAGACCCGCTCGGCGAGGTTCGGCACGTACAGCACGAACAGCCCGCCGACCAGGCATCCTGGGATCGAGGCGACGCCGCCGATGACCAGCCCGACCAGAAACGAGATCGATAAGAAAAACGTAAAGCTGTCAGGCGCGACGAATTGCACGGCGATGGCTCCGAGGGTGCCGGCGATGCCGGTGTAGAGCGCGCTCAATCCGAAGGTCAGGGTCTTGTAGAGGGCCGTGTTGATGCCCATCGCCGCCGCCGCGATCGGGTGGTCGCGGATCGCCATCAGCGCCCGCCCTGTGCGGCTGTTGACGAGGTTCGCCGCGCCGGCGAGCATCACCAGGAGCACAGCCAGGGTGAAATAATAGAGCCACTGGTCGGGGTTGAGCGGCAGTCCCGCGGGCGCGTCCGGCTTGATCAGCACGATCCCCTGGACCCCGCCGGTCAGCGGTTCGAGCGGCTGGAATTTGAGGATCTGCGGCAGCGCCGCCGCCAGCGCGAAGCTCGCCAGCGCCAGATACAGTCCCTGCAGCCGCAGCGCCGGCAGCCCGAACACAACGCCGACAAGAAAGCACACCGCGCCGGAGCACGGCAGCGTCCAGTAATAAGCGAGGTCGATCTTGTCCATCAGGATCGCCGTGGTATAGGCGCCAATGCCGTAGAAGGCGCTGTGCCCCAGCGAGAACTGGCCGTTGAACCCAGTCAACAGGTTGAGGCCGAGGATCGCCAGCCCGTAGACCATGACCAGGGTCAGCTGGAAGATCACGAAATTCGTTGCGACCGAGGGCAGCACCAAGGCGACGGCGATCGCCGCACCGATCGAGAGGTAGCGGGCGCCCGGACGCGAGATCGCTGCCGCGCGCCGCGCCGTGCCCAGCGGTTCGGTGGCTTCGCGCGACGGCATCGTCATACCCGGCTGACCACCGTACGGCCGAAGACGCCGCTCGGCCGGACCAGCAGCACCGCGGTGATCAGCACCAGCGCGATGGTCAGCTTCAGGTCGCGGCCGAAATAGGGGATGAAGGTGCCGGCGAGGTTCTCGATCACGCCGACGGCAAAGCCGCCCGCCACTGCACCGCCGGGGCTCGACAGCCCGCCGAGGACGGCGCCGGTAAAGCCGTAGAGCAGGACGCCGAGCATCATGTTCGGCTCGAGGAACACGACCGGGGCGATCAACATGCCGCCGACGGCGCCGATCGCCGCCGACATGCCCCAGCCGAGGGCAATCATCCAGCCGACTCGGATGCCGACGAGCCGCGCGGAATCCGGGTTGGCCGCCGCGGCGCGCATCGCCAGCCCGAGGCGCGAGCCCCGGAAGAACAGGTAGAGCAGCCCCAGGATCACCGCCGTGACGCCGATCATGCCGGCCTCATGCGTGCTGATCAGGCGCAGGCCGAACAACGGCTCCCTGCCGAACGGTGTCGGGAAGGTCTTGATCGTGAAATTCCAGATCTCGCCGTCGACACTGTTGAGGATGCTGAACAACGCGATGAAGGCTACGAGCTGGCCGAGGATCGGCGCGTTGTGGATCGGCCTAAACAAGATCCGGTCGATGACGATACCGCCGAGGAACGATACGGTTACCGCGATGGCGAATGCCAGCCAATAGGGCTGGCCCCAAGCGATCACCTGCCAGGCGATGAAGGTCGAAAACGTCGCCATCTCGCCCTGCGCGAAATTGAGGTGATCGATCGCCTGGTAGATCATCACCACGGCCAGCGCCATCAACGCGTAGATCGCACCGTTGGCAAGCCCGGCTAGCACCTGCTGCAGCAACAGTTCCAATGCCGCTCCTAATACCCCAAGTACGAGCGCCGCACGGCCTCGTCCTGGCCGATCTCCGCCGCCGGGCCGGACATCACGATCCGGCCGGTCTCGAGCAAATAGGCGTGCTCGGCGAGGTCGAGCGCCAGCGCCGCGTTCTGCTCGACGACCAACATCGCAACGCCGAGCTCATGGTTGAGCCGGCGCAGGATCTCGAACAATTCCGTGACGATCAGCGGTGCCAGGCCGAAGGACGGCTCGTCGAGCAGCATCAGGCGCGGCCGCAGCATCAGCGCCCGACCGACTGCCAGCATCTGCTGCTCGCCGCCGCTCAAGGTGCCGGCCGCCTGCCGGCGCCGCTCCCTGAGGCGCGGGAAATGCCCATAGACCTCTTCAATGTCTCGGGCGATTTGGGCGCGGTCGCGCCGCGTCATCGCGCCCAATTGCAGATTCTCCTCGACCGTCATGCGCACGAAGGTGCCACGCCCATCCGGAACGTGGGCGATGCCGAGGCGAACGATCTCCTCGGTGGCACGGCCGCCGATCGGCTTGCCGTCGAAGCGGATCTCGCCGGTCGTCCGCACCATGCCGCACAGCGCCCGCAAAGTCGTCGTCTTGCCGGCGCCGTTGGCTCCAAGCAGGGTGACGATGCCGCGTTCGGCGAGCCCGAAGTCGAGCCCGTGGAGCGCCTGGTTCTGGCCGTAGAAGGCGCACAGCCCGCCGACCTCAAGCATCATCGCCCCGGCTCCGTGCCCCCAGGTGGCCGTAGGCCTCCAGCCCGCGGGCTTGTCCCGTGTGCCTGGCGGGCCGTCCCGGGGGTCCCCAGGTAGGCGAGGATGACGGCGTCGTCCTGCTGCACCTCGGCCGGCGTGCCCTCGGCGATCTTACGGCCGAAATCGAGCGCCACGACCTTGTCGGAGACCGACATGACCAGGTTCATGTGGTGCTCGACGAGAAGGACGGTGATCCGCCGGTCGTCGCGAATGCGCCGGATCAGCGAGCCGAGCCCGGCGACCTCCTCGTGGTTGAGCCCGCTGGCCGGCTCGTCGAGCAATAGCAATTTCGGGCGCGCGGCGAGCGCCCGCGCCAGCTCGACCCGCTTGCGGGTGCCGAGCGGCAGCCCTTCCGGCGCTTCGTGCGCGAACTCGGCGAGCTCGAGCATGTCGAGGATCGCCCGGGCCGCCTCTTCGAGCGCCACTTCGTTCCACCGCACCCAGGGCAGGCGCAAGAGGTCGCTGACGAAATCGCTGCGGCTCCCGGCGTGGCCGCCGATGCGCACATTATCGAGCACCGACTGGCCCGGGAACAGCGCGAGGTTCTGAAAGGTGCGGGCAATGCCGATCTCGGCGATGCGGTGCGGCGGGCGATCGAGCAGCGAGCGGCCTTCGAACAGGATATCACCCCGATTGGGGGTGTAGAGGCGGCTCAAGCAGTTGAACAAGGTTGTCTTGCCCGCGCCGTTCGGGCCGATCAGGCCGAGGATCTGTCCCTCTTCAAGGTCGAACGACACGCCGTCGAGTGCGACGATGCCGCCGAACCGCAGAGCCAAGTCGCGGACATCGAGCAGCGGTGTCACGCGATTGTATCAGGCGACCTGCGGCAACGCCCGCACATTAATCCTCCCCGCGCAGTCGGTGACAATTTTCGCCAATGAACCTGCCGACCTTGACAATTTTAGTCAAGCTGAGGCGCTCCCGATTCCGGGCTTCATCACATGGGCTTGTCAGGCTAGTCTCCGGGATGACGCGCCAGAATCCGAGACCATTATGGGCAACATCAACGCCAGCGTCGATCTCCGCCAGGACGGCGAGATCGCGATCATCACCGCCGACAACCCCCCAGTCAACGCGCTCAAGCACGAGGTCCGCGCCGGCCTCACCGAGGCGTTGCGCCAGGCTCGCGAGGACGCGGCGGTCAAGGCCATGGTCATCGCCTGCGCCGGACGCACCTTTTTCGCCGGCGCCGACATCACCGAATTCGGCAAGCCGCCGCAGGCGCCGGGCCTCGCCGAGGTCATCGCGGTGATCGAGGCGATGCCAAAGCCGATGGTAGCGGCACTTCACGGGACGGCCTTCGGCGGCGGGTTCGAGGTGGCGCTTGCCTGCCATTTCCGCGTTGCCGTTGCCGGGGCGCGCGTCGGCCTGCCCGAGGTCAAGCTCGGGCTCCTGCCCGGCGCCGGCGGCACCCAGCGCCTGCCGCGCCTGATCGGACCCGAAAAGGCGCTCAAGATGATCGTCACCGGCGACCCGATCGAGGCTCGGGAAGCGCTGGCGGACGGGGTCATCGACGAAATCATCGAAGGCGACCTGACCCAGGGTGCGATCGTCTTTGCCCGCCGTGTCGTGGCCGAAGGGCGGCCGCTGCGGCTCGTCCGCGACCGCGAAGACAAGCTTGTCGCGGAGGGCTTTGCCGATGCCGCCGAAACGTTGACCCGGAGGCTGCGCGGCCGCGATGCGCCGGCCGCCTGCGTCGAGGCCGTGCGCAACGCCATTACCCTCCCGTTTGAGGAAGGGCTGAAGCGCGAAGGCGAATTGTTCCGCAAGCTCGTTACCGGCGATCAATCCAAAGCGCAGCGTTACATTTTCTTTGCCGAGCGCGAGGCGGCAAGGGTGCCCGGTGTCCCACAAGGAACACAGCCGCGCCCCATTGTGTCGGGCTCGGTCGTCGGCGCCGGCACGATGGGCGGTGGCATCGCGATGTGCTTCGCCAATGCCGGCATCCCGGTCACGATCGTCGAGACCGGCCCCGACCTCTTGCAAAAGGGCCTCGACCGTGTCGCAGCCAACTACCGCGCCACCGTTTCGCGCGGCGGGCTCCGGGCCGACGACATGGAGCGTCGTATAGCGCTGATCAACGGGGTCACCGAACTCGATGCGGTAGGTGCCGCCGATTTCGTGATCGAGGCGGTGTTCGAGGAGATGGACCTCAAAAAGCGGGTCTTCGCCGATCTCGATCGCATGGCAAAGACGGGGGCGGTGCTCGCCACCAATACCTCGACGCTCGATGTCGACGAAATCGCGCGGGCTACAAAACGACCGCAGGACGTGCTCGGAACGCATTTCTTCAGCCCAGCTAATGTCATGCGGCTATTGGAGATTGTGCGCGGCGCGGAGACCTCGCCCGAAGCCCTGGTTACCGCGGTCGCGCTCGGCCGGCAGCTCGGCAAGGTGCCTGTGACCGTAGGGGTTTGCTACGGGTTCGTCGGCAACCGTATGCTGGCGCGCCGCTCAGTCGAGGCCGAGCGGCTACTGCTGGAAGGTGCTTTACCTCAGGAGGTCGACGCCGCGGTTACCGGGTTCGGGTTCCCGATGGGGCCGTTCGCGATGGCCGACATGGCCGGACTCGATGTCGGCTGGCGGATCCGCAAGGGCCGCGGCGAGCGCAACGAGATCGAGGACGCGCTGTGCGAGGCCGGGCATTTCGGACAGAAGACCGGGAAGGGTTATTTTCGCTACGACGCCGGATCGCGAACCCCGCTGCCCGATCCGGAGGTCGAGCAGACTATTCTCGATGCTTCGTCTCGGCTCGCCATCACCCGTCGAGCGATCGCGTCGGAGGAGATCGTCGAGCGCATGATCTTCCCGATGGTCAACGAGGGCGCACGCATTCTCGAAGAAGGCATCGCGACCCGTCCCGGCGACATCGACGTGATCTGGGTGTATGGCTATGGCTGGCCCGTGTGGCGTGGCGGACCGATGTATTATGCTGATCGGCTGGGGCTCGCTCATATTCGCGACCGGCTGGCCCTTTATGCCGAGCGCTCGGGAGACGAGACGCTACGACCGGCCACGCGGATCCGTCGGCTGGCCGCCGACGGCCGCGGCTTCGCCGCGACCCCACCCGCTTGAACAAGGAGTTCGCCCATGGATCTCCGCTTTACTGCCGAAGAGCTAGCGTTCCGCGACGAGGTGCGGGCGTTCTTCCGTTCGGCCCTGCCGGTGAGCATTCGCGACAAGATGGTCGCGAACAAGGGGCTTGCCAAAGACGACATCGTGACCTGGCAGCGCATCCTCAACACCAAGGGCTGGGCGGTGGCCAACTGGCCGGTCGAATGGGGCGGCACCGGCTGGACCCCGGTTCAGCAATACATGTTCCAGGAGGAGCTGCAGCTGACACCGGCGCCGCAGCCGCTCGGTTTCGGCGTGACGATGGTCGGGCCGGTCATGATCGCCTTCGGCTCCGAAGAGCAGAAAAAGCGTTTTCTGCCGCGCATCGCCAATCTCGACGACTGGTGGTGCCAAGGCTTTTCCGAGCCCGGCGCCGGCTCGGACCTCGCCTCGCTGCGCACCTCGGCCAAGCGCGACGGCGACCACTATGTCGTCAACGGCCAGAAGACCTGGACGACCTTGGCGCAGCACGCCGACTGGATCTTCTGCCTGGTGCGCACCGACCCGCAGGCCAGGAAGCAGGAAGGAATCTCGTTCCTGCTGATCGACATGAAGACGCCGGGGATTACGGTGCGCCCGATCGTCACGATCGACGGTGGACGCGAGGTCAACGAGGTTTTCCTCGACGAGGTCAGGGTCCCGGCCGAGAACCTCGTCGGCGAGGAGAACAAGGGCTGGGACTACGCCAAGTACCTGCTCGGTCGCGAGCGCACCGGGATCGCCCGGGTCGGCTTCTCCAAGGAGCGCATCCGGCGGATCAAGGAGCTCGCCGCGACCGAGCGCGCCGGCGATCAGCCGCTGATCGAGGACGAGCGTTTTCGCGAAAAGCTCGCCGCGGTCGAGGTCGAGCTCAAGGCGCTCGAGATGACCCAGCTGCGCGTTGTCGCCGCCGAGCGCAACCGTGCGGACAACAAGCCCGACCCGGCCTCTTCGATCCTCAAGATCAAGGGCTCGGAAATCCAGCAGGCGACGACTGAATTGCTGCTCGAAATCGTCGGCCCTTATGCGATGCCTTACCAGCCTGAGCACGACGAGGACGAACGCTGGAACGAGCCGCCGGTCGGTCCCGAATGGGCCGGCCCGATCGCGCCGACCTATTTCAACACCCGCAAGGTCTCGATCTACGGCGGCACCAACGAGATCCAGAAGAACATCATCGCCAAGGCGATCCTCGGACTGTGAGCGATGGATTTGGACCTGACCCCCTCCCATTCCCTCCCCCGCTTGCGGGGGAGGGTTCGGGTGGGGGCGGCGACCGGCTGGACAAACGAGGCGTAAGCCATGGACTTCGACCTGACCGAGGAGCAGCGGCTTCTCAAGGAGAGCCTCGACCGCCTGATCGGTGATCGCTACGCGTTCGAGCAGCGTAAGACCTACGGGCAGGCCGCCGAGGGCTGGAGCCGCGAGCTGTGGGCGCAATATGCCGAGCTCGGCTTGCTCGGTCTGCCTTTTGCGGAACGGTATGGCGGCTCAGCCGGTGGTCCGGTCGAGACGATGATCGCGATGGAGGCCTTCGGGCACGCCTTGGCGCTCGAACCGTTCTTCGCGACGGTGGTGCTGGGCGGTGCGTTTCTTCGCCATGGCGGCAGCACGGAGCAATCGGCGGCTCTTGTCCCAAGGATCATCGACGGCAGCCTGACCTTGGCATTTGCCCAGACCGAGCGGTATTCGCGCTATGATCTCGCCGACATTTCGACGACCGCGATGCGCGACGGCGCCGGCTGGGTGCTCAGCGGCGAAAAAGGGGTCGTGCTGCATGGCGACACCGCCGACAAGCTGATCGTCACCGCGCGCGTCGACGGTGGGCGGCGAGACCCCGGCGGGGTCGGCGTCTTCATCGTCGACGGCAATGCCGCGGGCGTGTCGCGGCGCGGCTATCCGACCCAGGACGGGCTGCGCGCCGCGGAGATCGCTCTCGCGGGAGTTCGCGTTGGCCCGGAGGGTGTTCTTGGCGAGCCAGGCGCGGCGCTGCCGCTCGTCGAGCGCGTGGTCGACGAGGCGATCGCCGCGCTATGCGCCGAGGCGGTTGGGGCGATGGCGGCAATGCACGAGCTGACCGTCGATTATCTGAAGACGCGCCGGCAATTTGGCCGGGAAATCGGCAGCTTCCAGATCCTCCAGCACCGCGCGGTGGACATGCTGATTGCATTGGAGCAGGCGCGCAGCATGGCGATGTTTGGGACGATGATGGCCGGGGAGGAGGATGCCGTGGAACGGCACAACGCAGTCTCGGCGGCGAAGGTGCAGATCGGCCGCTCCGGCAGACTGATCGGGCAACAGGCGGTACAGCTGCACGGCGGGATCGGCATGACGATGGAATACAAAGTCGGCCACTATTTCAAGCGCGCCACAATGATCGACACGATGTTCGGCGATGGCGACCACCATCTCCGCGAACTCGCCCGCCGTGGCCGATCGCAGGAGACCCGATAAGACCGAGGACCCGGTGATAATCGCCTGCCCGGCCTGCCGCACCCGCTTTCTCGTTGACGAGCAGGAGCTGAACCGGCCGGCAGGACGTACGGTTCGCTGCGCAAACTGCGGCCACACCTGGCACCGGCCCCCACCTCTGCGTCGGCCCGACAGCGAGCCAGCCGTGCCCCCCGCCGCCCCACGCATCGAGCCCGAGCTTGCGGTTCCGCCGCGTCCGGGACCCGTGCCAGCGCCGCCATCGCAACGACGTCAACGTCGCCGGCTGGCGGTCGGCTGGGGCGTCCTCGGGGCGGTGCTCGTACTGCTCGTGCTCGCCGCCCTCGCCGCGATCATCGCGCGGAAGGAGGTGGTGGCGGCGTGGCCGGGGACGGCTCGGCTCTACACCTTGGCCGGTCTGCCGACGGCACCGCCAGGGCCCGGTATCGAGCTGGGCAAGGTCACGCCGACGCGCACCGCCAATGGGTTTGTCATCGAGGGCGACATCATCAACGCCGGGAGCACGGTCCGCGATGTGCCGCGGCTGCGCGTGGCATTGCGCGATCCGGCCGAGAAGGAGACTGAGTTTAAGATCATTGATCCGCCCACCGCGCGGTTGGGGCCGGGCGAAACCGCGCACTTCAAGACATCCTTCGACCATCCCGACGAGGCGGCGACTGGTGTTGTGGTAACGTTCGCCCGCTGAGCGAAATACAACGAAAATTCGTGCCGCACACCCTTAAGGCACCCGGCCTCTAACCGAACGTATCGCCAAATCAATAAGTTAGAGTCAAATTCGTGCTCCTCGGAACAACGGAATTTGCACCCGGCGAACAACGAATTTCGCACGGTCTGAGGGAGAGCAAAACAACGGAAAATTCGCTCTCCGGACGGCACGGCAAACCCGACCGAAAGCTCCTAAACGCGCAACCGCGCACAGCTTTCGGTTGGGCTTGCCGGCCTGGCGAGCGGACCGACCTGCGGGTAACATCGGGTGTGCGGCCGGATCGGATTCAAGCCCGGTATGTGGTCCTAGAGCAGCGCGACGTATGGATGAGGTGAGGTATGTCGGACATCCTCTTCAAAAACTCCAACCTCGTGCTCGATGGGCCGACAACACTGCAGACCGGCTTCGATGTCCTCGTAAGAGGAAACCGCATCGACCGGGTGTCCCCGACTCCGATCGGATCGGCTGACGCGACCGTTATCGATCTTGCCGGCAAGACGCTGATGCCAGGGCTCATCGATGCGCATGCGCATGTCACCGGACTGACGTTGAACCCAAGAAACATCTCTTATTCGGCTTCCGAAATTGCGTTGGCCTCTTCGAGTTATTTGCGCAACAGCCTGATGGACGGCTTCACCACCATCCGCGAGGCCGGCGGGGCTGACCACTCGACCGCGCGGCTCTTGGCCGAGGGAGCCATCGTCGGGCCGAGACTCTTTTATTCCGGCAAGGCGCTGACGCAAACGGGCGGAGGCGCCGATTTTCGCACCCCGCACGAACTGATCGACCCGTGTGGTCACGTCGGACCGTTCTCCGTGATGTCGGTCATCGCCGACGGCATCGCCGAGGTACGCAAGGCTGCGCGCGAGGAGTTGCGCCAGGGAGCGGCCCAAATCAAGCTGTTCGCCTCGGGCGGCGTCGTCTTTCCATCCGAGGCCCATTCAACCCTCTACGAATATTCCGAACCGGAGTTGCGGGCTGTCGTAGAAGAAGCGGCATCCCGAGGAACCTACGTGATGGCCCATGTCTACACGGATGAAGGGATACGGCGCTGCCTCAAGGCCGGGGTGCGCTCGATCGAGCACGGTAATTTTGCCAACGAAGAAACAATTGCATTGATGTCCGAGTGCGGCGCTTATTTAGATCCGACGTTTATTTCCCTTGTCCAACGGATCGAAAGCGCCGGCGAAGCCGGACTTTCCGATGCAATAGTCGATAATCTCAGGAAGACGGTGGCTAGAGGGAAGCAAGTCTATAGCTGGGCGAGAAAGTATAATGTTCCAATTGCCTTCGGGACCGATTTATGGGGACCTAAAGCACGCGAATCCCAGCTCAGAGAATTCGAGATCAGAATGGAATTAGACTCTGCTGCCAATATCATACGGTCTGCGACTGCCACCAACGCGGCACTGTTGATGCAACAAGGCAAGCTCGGAGCCATCGCCGCCGGTGCCTACGCCGATCTCTTGATAGTGGATGGCGACCCCCTTACCGATCTGCGCGTCATGCTGGATCCCAAGAAGAACCTGAAGCTCATTATGAAAGACGGAATAATCTATAAGAACGAACTAAACTAACAATATACACAAACTTTACGGCCGTCCGAGATGCCCGAAGAAGATCGCCGGCGGCGCTACACCGCCAATCTTCAGGGTGAGGTCGACAGCGCCGCCCTCTACCAGACTCTGGCGCAGACCGAGAAAAACCCGCAATTGGCTCAGGTTTACCGGCGCCTGGCGGCGACCGAGGAGGCCCATGCCGAGT
>Ga0318547_10000360_pt1 | contig 13602 bp, 10 predicted proteins | sample GRESIP169b2f20_FD_203515 | JGI IMG/M metagenome (GOLD analysis project Ga0318547, IMG submission 203515) | Tropical soil microbial communities from Luquillo Experimental Forest, Puerto Rico - GRE.SIPMG.169b2f20 | ecosystem: Environmental > Terrestrial > Soil > Tropical forest > Bulk soil...
CGTGATCTTCTGCGTAGCGCTGCGCTCGTTCCTGCCGCCGTCTTGCCGCTCTCGCTCGCGACCATCGACGCGGCGCTCGCCCAGGCGGTCGATCTGCTCAAGCTGTTCGTTCCGGCGGCGCCCGGCGGCGGGTGGGATCAGACGGCGCGCACCATCGAGCAGGTGTTGCGCGCAACCGGCGCCGTGAAGGGCGTGCAGATCACCAATGTGGGAGGCGCGGGCGGCGCGGTCGGACTTCCGCAGTTCTTGAATCAATGGAAGGGGCAAGGCAACGCGCTCATGGTGGCGGGCATGGTGATGGTCGGCGCGATCATCGCCAACAAGAGCCCGGTCAAGCTCGCGCAGGCAACCCCGATCGCCCGCCTGACCGGCGAATTTCTGGCGCTGGTCGTTCCGGCAGCGTCGCCGTTCAAGACCGCGAAGGACTTTGCGGCCGCGCTCAAAGCCGATCCCGCCAAGGTTCCCGTTGCCGGCGGCTCGGCCGGCGGCTCCGACCACATCCTCATCGGCATGATCGCCAAGGCGCTCGGCGTCGCGCCCACGAAGGTCAGCTACGTCGCTTTCGCCGGCGGCGGCCCCGCGACGGCGGCGCTGCTCGGCAACCAGGTGGCAGCCGGCATCTCGGGCTATGGCGAGTTCGCGGAGCAGGTGAAAGCCGGGAAGCTGCGGGTGATCGCCATATCGGCGGACAAACGCCAGGAAGACATTGCCGCGCCGACGCTCAAAGAGGAAGGCATCGACGTGGAGCTCTTCAACTGGCGAGGCGTGTTCGCGCCTCCCGGCGTCAACGACGCGCAACGCAAGGCAATGATCGCGCTGATGGAGAAGATGACGGCAACGCCGCAATGGGCGGAGGCCTGCAAGATCCGCGAGTGGACGCAAATCACGTTGCTCGGCGACGATTACAAAGCCTTCCTCGACGTTGAGACGGCGCGGATCGAAGGCATCCTCAAAGAGCTCGGGCTTGCATGACATGACCAGCTCATCCCAAGAAGACGGGCCCGTCCGGCCGCGCCCCCCCATCGGCGAAACGATCATCGGCGCCGGCGTGCTCGTGCTGGCGATCGTCATGTTCTGGCAGACGATGTCAATTCCGGTATCGCCGATCTACGCCAAGGTCGGGCCCACCGTCGTTCCAATGATGACGGCGACTGCGCTGGGATTGCTGGGCGTCCTCCTTCTCATCGATGCCTGGCAAGGCGGTTGGCAACCCGAGGAGGAGAAAACCGTCAAGCCGGACCGAGCAGCGCTGCTCTGGATCACTGCCGGGCTCGTGCTCAACGTCCTCTTGATCGGCTCGGCGGGGTTCACCATCGCTTCGATCATCCTGTTCGTCTGCGTGGCGCGCGGCTTCGGCTCCAAAGCAATCGTGCGCGACGCCTTGATCGGCGCGGCTTTCGCCCTCATCGCCTATTTCGGCTTCGCCACCACGCTCGGCATCAATATCGGTTCCGGCTGGCTCGAGAGCGCGATCGAACAGGTGATCGGCGTGGAGGGCAGCTGACATGGATGCGTTCTCGCAACTTCTCAACGGCTTTGCGGTCGCGCTCACCCCGATGAATCTTCTGTGGTGCCTGGTGGGTACCACGCTGGGCACCGCGATCGGCGTCCTTCCCGGCCTGGGCCCGGCGCTGACCATCGCGCTGCTCTTGCCGATCACCTTCAAGGTCGAGCCGACCGCGGCATTCATTCTTTTCGCCGGCATCTATTACGGCGCGATGTATGGCGGCTCGACCACGTCGATTCTGCTCAACACGCCGGGCGAGAGCGCCACCATCGTCACGGCGCTCGAGGGTCACAAGATGGCGCGCAACGGCCGCGCCGGCGCGGCGCTCGCGACCGCGGCCATCGGCTCGTTCGTTGCCGGCACGATCGGCACCCTCGGCATCACCTTCCTCGCGCCCGTGGTGGTGGATTGGGCGCTCAAGTTCGGACCGGCCGATTATTTCTCGCTCATGGTGTTCGCGTTCGTGACGGTGTCGGCGGTGCTGGGTTCCTCGGCCGTGAGGGGACTGGCGACGCTGTTCTTCGGCATCTGGCTGGGTCTGATCGGCGTTGATCTGCAGACCGGCCAGGCGCGCTTTACCTTCGGTCTTCCGGAATTGCTTGACGGCATCAATGTCGTCGTGGTGGCGGTGGGTCTGTTCGCGGTCGGGGAAACGCTCTACGTCGCCTCGCGCTACCGCTTCGGCAAGGACGAGATCATCCCGCTCTCGGGCTCGCTGTGGATGACGCTCGAGGAATGGAAGCGGTCGTGGAAACCCTGGCTGCGCGGCGCCGCCATCGGTTTTCCCATCGGTGCCATGCCCGCGGGCGGCGCCGAGATCCCGACCTTTCTGAGCTACTATGTCGAGAAGAAGCTCTCCTCGAAACCGCAGGAGTTCGGCAAAGGCGCGATCGAAGGCGTCGCCGGCCCGGAGGCCGCCAACAACGCCTCGGCCGCGGGCGTCCTGGTGCCGATGCTCACGCTCGGTCTGCCGACGTCGGCGACTGCCGCGATCATGCTTTCGGCGTTCCAGAGCTACGGCATCAATCCGGGACCGCTGCTGCTGCAATCGCAGCCGCAGCTGGTCTGGGGCCTGATTGCGTCCTTGTTCATCGGCAACGTCATGCTGCTCGTGCTCAACCTGCCGCTGATCGCGATCTGGGTGAAGCTCCTGCAAATCCCAGCGCCGCTGCTCTATGCCGGCATTCTCGTGTTCGCCACCATCGGCACCTACGGGATCACCCAGTCTCCGGTCGACCTGATCCTGCTCTATCTCATCGGCGGCATCGGCTACCTCATGCGCCGGTACGACTTCCCGGCCGCGCCTGTCATCATCGGGATGATTCTGGGGCCGCTGGCGGAGCAGAACTTCCGGCAGGCCATGACGATCTCGGCCGGCGATTGGACGGTGTTCTTCACGCGCCCGCTGTCGGCGACGATCCTGGCGCTGGCGGCGCTCGCTTTGTTCGGGCCCAAGCTCTATCAGCTCGCCATGCGGCCCAAGCCCGATCACGTGCCGGGCGACGCGTAACTAACAAAACGGTTGTTTCGAACCGGTCGTGATCACGGTACGCGTGCGACCCGTTCAATTGCGACTCGACGCCAGCAATTTTGGACCGCCCTTTCTCGCCATGGTCTCGGGCATCAGCAGCGCAGCCAGTACCAGGCCTGCGCCGCCAATGCAGGCAAGGCCCAGGAAGGCGACGCTGCTGCCGAGCCGGTCGCTCATCCATCCGGCCAGCGTCGTACTCAGCGAAGCTCCGATCCCAATTCCGCTGCCCACGATCCCCTGCGCCAGATTGAAACGGCCGGTGCCGCGCGTGATGTCGGCAATGGTGAGCGGAACCAGCACGCCGAACACGGCGGCGCAGATGCCGTCGAGCAGCTGCACCGCCACCAGCAGGCGCGGGTCGACCACGACCATGAACAACAGGCCGCGAATGGGTAACGCGGCGAGGCCGATGAGCAGGATCGGCCGGCGTCCCCATCGCTGCGCCCAACGCCCGACCGAGGGCGAGAAGGCCGCGACGACGAGCTGCGGCACCACGATAGCGGCCGCGACCAATGTCGTCGCCCACGCGCTCGAACGCATGGTGACGATGCTCGCCATCAGCGGAAGCATGGCTGCGTTGGCGAGCTGGAAGACGGTCACGCACGCCGCGAAGGTCAAGAGCGGCCGATTGGTCATGAGAGTCGCAAAGGCCGCCGCTTCGCTCCGCCCTTGCGCCGATCCGCCGTGGGCGCGAACGGGATCGATCTCGTCCGACCGGATCTGAGCGAGCGCGATCAGCGTGGGAAAGATCAAGGCGGCGGTGACCAGGAACACCGCCTGGTTCGACCAGAAATACCCGACCGCGCCCATGCCCGCCGCCGCGAGACCGTTGCCGATGGCGGCGAAGCGGGCGTTGCGGCCGAAGCGTTCCCCGCTTGCGGCGTGACCGACGAGTCCGAGGCTGATCGCGGCGATCGCCGGGCTCACCACGGAGCTGCCGGCGGCGTGCAGGATTTGCGCGCCGAGAACGGACGGAAAGATCGGCCATAGCGCGATCACCAGGGCGCTCGCGCTGATCGCGATCATCGCCAGCGCGGCGACGCCGCGTTCCGACCGCGTGGCATCGACGATGGCCCCGCCGGGCATTTGCAACGCCAGTCCGGCAAGACTGCGGGCGGTGAGAACGAGGCCGATGTCGACCTGCGTCCATCCTTGCGCCGTGAGATAGACGGAGATGAACGGCCCAAATCCCGTCTGCACGTCGGCGACGCAGAACGCGAGCCAATCGAGGCCGCGCCGGCTGCGGCGCGAGGCGGCGATCGGTGGCTCAGGGGGCGGCGTCCGCTTCGGGGCGGGTTTGTCGTCTTCGACCCGGCGTCGATTGGAGTGACCGGTATCGCGGGGTGCCGGTGCGCTGGACAGGATTACCTCTCCGGTGCTGCAACCTCGCTCGAGGGCATGGCTCGCTCGGCGCCCGCAGCGCCGACCACCACCACCGGCTCGCCGCGCTTATATTCCGGCGCCAGTCGCACCTGGTTGCGGGTGAGGTCCAAGGTGATCGACCCGGGTGGCTTCCCTGCCGGGGCGAAATTCAGCGCGCGCCAATCGACGGCGATCTTGCGCGTACCGATGCCGAGAAACCCGCCGAAGTCGATGATCGCCGCGTGGACCTGGCCGTCGCGGCTCACGATGATGTCCACGATCCGTCCCATGTCCTCATCGGCGCTGCTGCGAACGCTCTTGCCGAGGATGGTGGAGACCTCCTGGTCGTCGAGTACCGTCGCCGGCGTGCCGGCGGGGGGATTGGGGGAAGGGGCGGCGGCCGGCGGCGCCGGCGCCGTCGGATTCTCCGGCCCGACTTGCCCTGTCGTCGGCGGCGATCGCTCCGGCGTTTGCGCCAGCTGCCTCGGTTGAGCTGGCCGCGCGGTCCCCTCCGCCAGGCCGTCGTTGTGGACACCGCCCGCCGCGATCAGGGCGATCGCAACGACAGCAGGAAATACCGGACCGATACGCATCAGTGCTCTCCCCCGTGCACGCCAACCCGTAACGTCAACGCGACTGCGGCGCGTTAGTTCCTAAGCACGGACGGCATCCCAGGGAGGGACAAGCGCCTTGTACCGGGAAAGCCGGTTCACGTCGCTCTTTATGAGATTCTTATAACGTTGCCGCCGATTCCCTCTCGAAAACATACGGATGTCAGGCGCATCTCATCGCCGCGCCGCCAAAGGCGTTTGCCGTGCGCGGTACGCAAGCGCCGCTAGGAGCAAGCAAATGCTGGACATCATCATGCTCGCCATCGCGCTCGTCTTCTTCGCGCTGTCGGTCGGCTACACCGTCGCCTGCGATCGGCTCTGAGGAGGCTTGCCATGATCTTCGACTATTCGCTCGCCGGCCTCGTGACCGTGGCGCTGATGATCTACCTCGTCTACGCGCTGCTCAAGCCCGAGCGGCTCTGAAAGGGTCGCGACCATGACCGTCATCGGTTGGATTCAAATCCTGCTCTATTGCGCCATCATCGCCGCGCTGGTGGTGCCGCTCGGCGCCTACATGACGCGCGTGTTCAACGGCGAGCGCACGTTCCTTTCGCCGGTCCTGCGGCCGGTCGAAGCGGCGCTTTATAGGATCGGCGGCGTGGAGGAGAGCCGCGAGCAGCACTGGGTCACCTACACGGTGTCCATGCTGTTCTTCCACGTCGGCGGCTTTTTGATTCTCTACGCACTGATGCGCTTGCAGGCGTTCCTGCCGTTCAATCCGGCCGAGCAGTCGGCGGTGGCGCAGGACCTCTCGTTCAACACCGCCGTGAGCTTCATCACCAACACCAACTGGCAGAACTACGGCGGCGAAAGCACGCTGTCCTACCTCGTGCAGATGCTGGGCCTGACGCACCAGAACTTCCTTTCGGCGGCGACCGGCATCGTGCTGGCGGTGGCATTGATCCGCGGCTTCGCGCGCGCCTCCATGCGCACCATCGGCAATTTCTGGGTCGATATCACGCGCTGCACGCTCTACATCCTCATCCCGATCTGCATCGTCTACGCGCTGTTCCTCGTCTGGCAGGGCATTCCGCAGACGCTCGGCCCCTATGTCGAGGCGGCCACGCTCGAAGGCGCCAAGCAGACCATCGCCGTGGGGCCGGTGGCCTCGCAGATCGCGATCAAGATGCTCGGCACCAATGGCGGCGGCTTCTTCAACGCCAACGCCGCGCATCCGTTCGAGAACCCGACCGCGCTGTCGAATTTCGTGCAGATGATCTCGATTTTCGCGATCGGCGCCGCGCTCACCAACGTGTTCGGCCGCATGGTCGGCAACCAGCGCCAGGGCTGGGCCATCCTCGCGGTGATGGGCGTGCTGTTCATCGCCGGCGTCATCGTCTGCTACTGGGCCGAAGCCCATGGCAACGACGCGTTCACCGCCATGGGCCTCACCGGCGGCAACATGGAGGGCAAGGAGGTCCGCTTCGGCATCGTCGCGTCCGCGCTGTTTGCGGTCATCACGACCGCCGCGTCCTGCGGCGCCGTCAACGCCATGCACGACTCGTTCACCGCGCTCGGCGGCATGATCCCGCTGATCAACATCCAGCTCGGCGAGATCATCGTCGGCGGCGTCGGCGCCGGCATGTACGGCATGCTGCTGTTCGTCATCATTTCGATCTTCGTCGCCGGCCTGATGGTCGGCCGCACGCCCGAATATGTCGGCAAAAAGATCGAGGCCAAGGAGGTGAAGATGGCGATGCTCGCCATCCTGATCCTGCCGCTGATGTATCTCGGCTGGACCGCGGTCGCCACCGTCGTTCCTGCCGCAGTTGCCGCAACCAACAATCCGGGGCCACACGGCTTCACCGAGATCCTGTACGCCTACACCTCGCAGACCGGCAACAACGGATCGGCGTTCGCGGGCCTGAGCGGAAACATCCTCTTCTACAACCTGACCGGCGCCTGCGCGATGCTGGTCGGCCGGTTCTGGATGATCATCCCCGCGATGGCGATCGCCGGCTCGCTCGCGGAAAAGAAATCGATCCCGCCCTCGGCCGGTACCTTCCCGACCACCGGCGGCCTGTTCGTCGGGCTGGTGGTGGGGGTGATCGTGATCATCGGCGGCCTGACCTTCTTTCCCGCGCTGGCGCTCGGTCCCATCGTCGAACAACTCGCGATGGCCGCCGGCACGCTGTTCGCATCGAATTGACCCGGAGCTGACTCCATGGAAACCTCACAGATCCGCAAGCGCATGCCGGTCTCGGCGCTGTTCGATCCCAAGATCGTGGTTCCGGCGATCGGCTCGGCCTTCGCCAAGCTCAATCCGCGCTCACTGATCAAAAATCCGGTGATGTTCGTGCTCGAGATCGTCACTGCGCTCACCACCGTGATCCTGATCCGCGACCTCGTCACCGGCGGCGAGCATATAGGCTTCGAATTCCAAATCGTGCTGTGGCTGTGGTTCACGGTGCTGTTCGCCAATTTCGCCGAGGCGGTCGCGGAGGGCCGCGGGAAGGCGCAGGCGGCAGCGTTGCGACGCCAGCGCACCGAGACGCAGGCGAAGCTGCTGACCGGGCCCGGCGGGAGCGGCCATAAATTGATTCCCAGTACCAGCCTCAGGGTTGGTGACGTGGTGCTAGTCGAGGCCGGCGACACCATTCCCTCGGATGGCGAGGTGATCGAAGGCATCGCTTCGGTGAACGAGGCGGCCATCACCGGCGAGTCGGCCCCGGTCATCCGCGAGTCCGGCGGCGACCGCTCGGCCGTCACCGGCGGCACCCAGGTGCTGTCCGACTGGATCAAGGTGCGCATCACGGCGGCGCTCGGCTCGACGTTCCTCGACCGCATGATCAAGCTGGTGGAAGGGGCGGAGCGGCAAAAGACGCCGAACGAGATCGCTCTCGATATTCTCCTAGTCGGCCTCACCATCATCTTCGTGTTCGCGACGGTCACGATCCCGAGCTATGCGACCTATGCCGGCGGCGCCATCTCGGTCGTGATCCTGGTGGCGTTGTTCGTGACTTTGATCCCGACCACCATCGGCGCGCTGTTGTCTGCGATCGGCATTGCCGGCATGGATCGTCTGGTGCGCTTCAACGTGCTGGCGATGTCGGGCCGCGCGGTCGAGGCGGCGGGCGACGTGGATACGCTTCTGCTCGACAAAACCGGCACCATCACCCTCGGCAACCGCCAAGCCACCGAGTTCAAGCCCTTGCGTGGCGTCAGCGAACAGGAACTGGCCGATGCCGCGCAGCTCGCATCGCTCGCCGACGAGACCCCGGAGGGGCGATCCATCGTCGTGCTCGCCAAGGAGAAATACGGCATCCGCGGCCGCGACCTCGCCGAATTGCGCGCCAACTTCATTCCGTTCACGGCGCAGAGCCGCATGAGCGGGGTGGAGGTGGGCGGTTCCTGGGTGCGCAAGGGCGCGGTCGACGCGATCCTGAACTATCTCAACGCGCCAACGGCTGCGGCTACCCCGGACGGCACGGTCCGATCGCTGCAACCAGTGATCAGCGCCGATGCCGTGCGCGAAGTGCAAACGATCGCCGACGCGATCGCCAAGTCCGGCGGCACCCCGCTTGCCGTTGCAAAGGATGGCCGGCTTCTGGGTGTCGTCCACCTCAAGGACATCGTCAAAGGCGGCATTCGCGAGCGCTTCGCCGAGCTGCGCCGCATGGGCATCCGCACCATCATGATCACCGGCGACAATCCGATGACCGCGGCAGCGATCGCGGCCGAGGCCGGCGTCGACGATTTCCTCGCCCAGGCCACGCCCGAGGACAAGCTCAAGCTCATCCGCGCCGAACAGGCCAAGGGCAAGCTCGTCGCCATGTGCGGCGACGGCACCAACGATGCCCCCGCGCTCGCGCAAGCGGACGTCGGGGTCGCCATGAATACCGGCACGCAGGCCGCGCGCGAGGCCGGCAACATGGTCGATCTCGACTCCAATCCGACCAAGCTGATCGAGGTGGTCGAGATCGGCAAGCAGCTGCTGATGACGCGAGGATCCCTCACCACCTTCTCGATCGCTAACGACGTGGCGAAGTATTTCGCCATTATCCCCGCGATGTTCGTCGCGTTCTATCCGCAGCTGCAGGCGCTCAACATCATGAACCTGGCCACCCCGCAGAGCGCGATTCTCTCCGCGATCATCTTCAACGCACTGATCATCATCGCGCTGATTCCGCTGGCGCTCAAAGGCGTGCGTTATCGCCCGATCGGCGCCGGCCCGCTGCTACGGCGCAACCTGCTGATTTACGGCGTCGGCGGCGTCATCATTCCGTTCATCGGCATCAAGGCGATCGATCTCTTGGTCACCGCCTTGCACCTCGCGTGAGGAGGAGAGCCATGTTGAAGGAAATCCGTCCCGCAATCGTGTTGGTCGTCGCACTGACCATCATCACCGGTCTCGTCTACCCGCTCGTGATGACGGGTATTGCGGGCGTTGTTTTCCCCTATCAGGCGCAAGGGAGCATGATCGAGCAGGATGGCAAGGTGGTCGGATCGGCGCTGATCGGGCAGGAATTCACCAGCGACAAGTATTTCCATGGCCGGCCGTCGGCGACCGTTGCTCCCGACCCGACAGACTCGACCAAGACCGTGCCTGCGCCCTACAACGCGGCCAATTCCGGCGGCTCGAACCTTGGTCCGACCAACAAGGCCCTGGTCGAACGCGTGCAAGGCGACGTCGACAAGCTCAAGCAAGAGAACTCTTCGGCCGCGGTCCCCATCGACCTGGTCACGACCTCGGGCGGCGGACTCGACCCGCATATTTCTCCCGAAGCGGCCTTTTTCCAGGTGCCTCGGGTTGCGAAAGCGCGCAATCTGCCCGAAGATCGCGTGCGGCAGCTGGTCGAGCAGCATATCGAGGGGCGTACCCTCGGCTTCCTGGGCGAGCCGCGGGTGAATGTGCTGGCGCTCAACTTGGCGCTCGATGGCGCTTCGGTGCGCTAGGCTCAAAGCATCTGCGCAGAGGTGCAAGCGCATCGTTCGCAAGTCGTCTGGAGCCGAATGCGGTCACCGATCGCCCGATCGTGAGTAGACTTGAGATCGGAACGCCACGGCCCGAGGCCATGCATTCTCCGCGTGCCCGGCTACCCGCGATCGGCGGGGCTGGGCCCTCCAGCATGGCGGTTACTGACCGCGGCATCTGGGATAAAATGGACGGGCCCGGTGACGAAGAATTCGATTCGTGATGGCGGACCAGCGGAGCCACTCTGACCAGCGACCCTCGCCGGAGGCCCTACTCGAGGCCGCCCGGCGGGAAGAACGCCGATCCGGCCGGCTCAAGATCTTCGTGGGTGCTGCTCCCGGCGTCGGCAAGACCTATGAGATGCTGCAGCAGGCCCGCGCCAGAAAGCAGGATGGCTATGACGTCGTCGTCGGTGTCGTCGAGACCCATGGGCGCGCGGAGACGCAGGCCCTGCTCGACGGGCTCGAGATCGTTCCCCGCAAGCGGCTCGAATACAGGGGACAATCGCTCGAGGAGATGGACCTCGATGCGTTGATCGCTCGCCATCCCCAGATCGTATTGGTCGACGAGCTCGCCCACACCAACGCGCCAGGAAGCCGCCATCCCAAGCGCTACCTCGACGTCGAAGAGCTGCTCGGCCGCGGAATCGACGTTTACACCACCGTCAACATCCAGCACATCGAGAGCCTCAACGACGTGGTCGCGCAGATCACGCATGTGCGCGTGCGCGAGACCGTGCCGGATTCGGTGTTCGATCGCGCCGACGCCATCGAGCTCGTCGATCTCACCCCCGACGATCTGATCGAGCGCCTGAAAGAGGGCAAGGTCTACGTGCCCAAGCAGGCCGAGCGCGCGCTCGAGCACTATTTCTCTCCCGGCAACCTCACGGCGCTGCGCGAGCTCGCGCTACGCCGAACGGCGGAGCGCGTGGACGAGCAGCTGCTCACGCATATGCAGGCGCATGCGATTCCCGGGCCTTGGGCCGCGGGCGAGCGCATCCTGGTCTGCGTCAGCGAGGACCCGCGGGCCGCTGGCCTCGTGCGCTATGCCAAACGCCTGGCGGACCGGCTGCACGCCCCCTTCACCGCGCTGTGCGTGGAGACGCGGCGCAGCCTGCAGTGGAGCGAGGTCGAGCGCGACCGCGTCGCCGACACGTTGCGGCTGGCCGAGGCGCTGGGCGGCGAGGCGATCACCGTTCCGGGCGGCGACCGTGGCATCGCCGATGACGTGATCAGCTTCGCCCACGCCAACAACGTCACCCAGATCATCGTCGGCAAGTCGACGCGGTCGCGCTGGTTCGAGATCCTGCACGGCTCCGTGGTGCATGACCTGGTGCGGCGTTCCGGCAATATCAGCGTCCACGTCATCGCGGGGGAACAGCTCGCGCGCGACCCGATCCCCAAGAAAACCGTACGCCCGGCCGAGGACGCCACCCCTTTCGATCCGTGGCCCTATGGGGTCGCGCTGGCGGCGGTGGCCGTCGCGCTGGGCGTCGGCGAGTTGATTCAACCTTTCCTCGGAATCGAAAACGTCGATCTCGTCTTTTTGACCGCGGTGGTGGCGGTAGCCGTGCGCTACGGGCTTTGGCCCTCGCTGCTCGCGACCGTCGCTTCCTCGCTCTGCTACAATTTCTTCTTTCTGCCCCCGATCTATACCTTCACGATCACCGATCCGACCAACGTCGGTGCCTTCGTTTTCTTCACCATCGTCGCGGTCGTGGTGTCGCATTTTGCCGCGCGCGGTCGAACCCGAACCGTGGCCGCGCATGAGCGCGTGCGCGCGGTGGAGCTGCTCTACGCGTTCAGCCGCAAGCTCGCCGGCGTCGGCGCGCTCGACGATGTTTTGTGGGCGACGGCTTATCAGACCGCGCTCATGCTCAAGGTCAGGGTCGTGCTGCTGCTGCCCGAGAACGGCTCGATCGCGGTCAAGGCCGGCTACCCGCCGGAGGATACGCTGGACGACGCCGATATCGCGGCCGCCAAGTGGGCGTGGGAGAACGATCGCTCGGCCGGGCGCGGCTCCGACACGCTTCCCGGCGCCAAGCGCTTGTTTCTGCCCATGCGGACGGGGCGCGGCGCCATCGGCGTCATCGGCATCGACAGCGACAAGCCCGGTCCGCTGCTCACCCCCGATCAGCGCCGTCTGCTCGACGCCTTGATCGATCAGGCCGCGCTCGCGATCGAACGCGTCTATCTGGTCGAGGATGTGGATCGTGCCAAGCGCACGATCGAAACGGATCGGTTGCGGTCCGCGCTGCTTACGTCGATCTCGCACGATCTCAAGACCCCGCTGGCGGCCGTGCTGGCGGCGGCCGGAACGTTGCGCGACCTCGCGACGGCGCTGACCGACGCCGAAAAAGCCGATCTGCTTGCGACCGTCATCGATGAATCGGAGCGGCTCAATCGCTTCATTGCCAACCTGCTCGACATGACCAAGCTGGAAGCGGGTGCCATCGTGCCGAATGCCGCGCCGCATGATCTCGACGAAATCGTCGGCAGCGCGCTGCGCCGCGCCGGCAAGATTCTCGCCCGCCATCGCGTCGAATTGGACCTTGCGCCGGCGCTGCCGATGGTGGCGGTCGATCCTGTGTTGTTCGAGCAAGTGCTGTTCAATTTGCTGGACAATGCTGCCAAGTATTCCGCCGCGGGCACCACCATCCGCGTCCGCAGCTGGCGCGAGCAGGACTCGGTCTGCTTGCAGGTGCTGGATGAAGGCGAGGGCATTCCGTCCGCGGACCTGGAGCACATCTTCGACAAGTTCTATCGGGTGGAGAAGGGGGATCAGGTGCGCGCCGGCACCGGGCTCGGGCTCGCGATCTCCCGCGGCTTCATCGAAGCCATGCATGGCACGATCAACGCGGCAAACCGCAGCGATCGCAGCGGCGCCGTGTTCGCGATCAGGCTCCCGATTCCGCCCGCGGCCGAGCAATTGGACACCGCGGCATGAGCGCCGCCCCGCTCAAGATCCTGGTGGTCGACGACGAGCCGCCGATCCGCAAGCTGTTGCGCATGGGGCTGAGCACGCAGGGCTACGAAATCCTGGAAGCGCCGAACGGCAAGGCCTCGCTCGAGCTGCTGGCGCAGAACCCCAATCTGGTCATTCTCGATCTCGGGCTTCCCGACATGCAGGGGCTCGAACTGCTGCGGACGATGCGCGCCCGCAACGAGGGTGTGCCGATCGTCGTGCTGTCGAGCCGTGGGGACGAGGTCAGCAAGGTCCAAGCACTCGACCTCGGTGCCGACGACTACGTCACCAAGCCGTTCGGTATGGAGGAGCTTCTCGCCCGCATGCGCGCGGCGCTGCGCCACCAGCTTCAGGTGCACGGCGAGCGGCCGATTTTCCGGACCGGCGATCTCTCGGTCGACCTGGTGCGGCGTATCGTGCAGGTGGGCGACAGGGAGGTGAAGCTCTCCCCCAAGGAGTACGAGCTTCTGCGCGTACTGGTGCAGCACGCCGGCAAGGTGCTCACCCACAAGTTCCTGCTCGGCGAACTGTGGGATGACCTCACCGACGCGCAGTACCTGCGGGTCTATGTGCGGCAGCTCAGGCAGAAGGTCGAAGCCGATCCCGAGCGCCCGCACTATATTCTGACGGAGACCGGCATCGGCTACCGCCTGCGGGCGCCGGACTAGACGGGGACTGGTCAGCCGACGGGAAAGCGCGTTTACTTCAAAGG
>Ga0318547_10000368_pt1 | contig 13523 bp, 10 predicted proteins | sample GRESIP169b2f20_FD_203515 | JGI IMG/M metagenome (GOLD analysis project Ga0318547, IMG submission 203515) | Tropical soil microbial communities from Luquillo Experimental Forest, Puerto Rico - GRE.SIPMG.169b2f20 | ecosystem: Environmental > Terrestrial > Soil > Tropical forest > Bulk soil...
CGGAAGGCGGGCAGGCGCGGATCGACCACCACCACGCCCTGCTCGGCGAACAGCGCCAGCACCAGCGCGCTGTAGGCTTCGCCCAGATCGCGCGCCGCCTCGCTCCCCTGCGCCATCCGGGCGCGCAGCGCCGCCACACCCGGCAGGCCCTCCCACAGCGCCAGCGCCTCGCGCTCGAGCGCCCCGAGCGGCGCCACCGCGATGCCGCCCACCAGCGCGCCGTCACGGTGCGCGGCGGCGGGCAGAGCCAGCTCATGGATCGCGAGCGCGGCGTCGGCGAGCGTCGCCCCGCGGATCTCGGCGAAGTCCGAATCCTCGCCGTGCATCCAGAACAGCGGCACGCATGGCACGCCGGTGCGCGCCGTCACCACCGCCGCGAGGCCGACCGTGCTCGCGATCTTGTGGAGCGAGTACAGCGGGCCGCCGAGCGGCGCGGGCTGCTGCCCCGCCACCGCGCACACCGCTTCGCCGCGCGCCAGGCGCTCGAGCGCGGCCAGCGAGGCCGGCGCGGCGCCGAGGCGGCGATGGTACTCGGCCAGCTCTGCCGCCAGCTCGCGCGGCAGCGCCCGCCGCTTGGCGTTGGCGAGCGCCGTGAGCCCGCGGTCGTCGCTCCAGCGCGACAGGAAACGCGCGCGCGCCACCGGACCGTCGCGCACCAGGTCGTCGCTCAGCGGGTCGTAGAGACGCTCGAGCCCGGGCTCGTTCCTGATCGCGATCCGCGACCGCACTGCGAGCGTGCCCATCACGACCGGGAGTCCGGAAGCGGAGCGGGCGCGCACCGGGCGCCGCGGGCGGCCGCGCAACGGGCGCCGGGGGCGGGCGCGCCGCGACAGGAGGAGGGCATGGTCCGAGCCATGCTAGGCGTGGCTCAGGAGCCGGTCAACTGCGCCGCCGCGGAATGCGGAACGCGGAGCCTAGGTGCCGAACGCCTGCTTCCAAGCCTGCGCGGCCGCGACGCGGGCCCGTGATGGGGCGCCGGAAAGTCCGGCCGCGACGGCGGCCCGGATCGCGCGCCGCGACGCCCCGAGCCGCACGGCGCCGAGCAGGTGGCTCGTAAGCTGGCGCTCCCATCCGGTGGCGGCCAGCACCGTGACGGCGACCAGCTCGCGCGTCGCGGGATCGAGCCCGGTGCGTGACAGCACCCGCCCGTAGCCCTGCTCGATCATCCACACCGCCAGATCGGGATGGAGCGCGCGCACCGCGCGCCGCAGTCGCCCGTAGGCGGCGCCGTAGACCCCGGCGCAGCGCGCCTCACCGCGCCGCATCCAGTCGCGCGGCCGGCCCTCGCGGGTGCGGCGGGCGCGCCCCGGCCAGGTGAGGTTGAGCGTCCGCGCGCCCTCGAGCGCCGCGGGGTAGCCGGCGTGGAGCACCAGCATGAGCGCAGTCTCCTCGGCCGCGACCCGCGGCAGCCCGGCGCGGCGTGCGGCGAGCAGCGCGCGGCGCGCCGCCGCCGCCCGGCCCGACACCATCGCGGCCGCGAACGCGATCAGCGGCGCCGTGCTCCGCGTCCCGCGCCGCGCACCGCGCCGCATTCCGCTTGACGCCCTCATGGGGGTCCGACACTATCGGCGCGCCCGACCGTCCACAAGCGCTCGGCCCCGTCCCTGGCCGGCGCCCCATCCGGAGACGCGCGTGAACGACATCCTCGATCGCGCCCTCAACACCGCCCAGCTCGAGGGCGCGAGCTACGCCGAAGCGCGCACCGTCGAGTCACGATCCCAGCAGCTCGAGGTCAAGAACCGCCAGGTCAGCACGCTCGCCGAGGGCGAGTCGTTCGGCCTCGGCGTGCGGGTCATCGTCGACGGCGCCTGGGGCTTCGCGGCCAGCGCCGAGGTCAGCGCCGCCGACGCCGAGGCGTGTGCGCGGCAGGCGTGCCGGATCGCGCGGGCTTCGGCGAAGTTCCGGCGCGGCCCGGTCGTGCTGGCGCTCCTCAAGCCCGCGCTCGCCCGCTACACGACGCCGTTCAGGATCGATCCGTTCGAGGTGCCGCTGGCCGACAAGATCGCCCTGCTGGTCGAGGCGACCGGGATCATGAACCGCGAGCAGGCGGTGCGCGTGGCCCAGGGCGCCATGATGTTCTGGGAGGAGAAGAAGCACTTCGCCTCGAGCGAGGGGGCGCGTATCGAGCAGCGCATCGTCCACTCCGGCGCCGGGCTCACCGCCTGGGCGGTGGGGGCCGACGATCTCCAGGTGCGCTCCTATCCCAACTCCTTCGGCGGGCAGTACGAGGCGAACGGCTACGAGCTGGTCGAGCGTCTCGATCTGCCGGGTCACGCGGCCGAGACCGCGGCCACCGCGGCGGCGCTGCTCGAAGCCCCGGTGGGACCGGCCGGGGTGACTACCATCATCCTCGACGGCTCGCAGGTGAGCCTCCAGCTCCACGAGTCGTGCGGCCACCCCAGCGAGCTCGACCGCGCCCTCGGCCACGAAGCCAACTACGCCGGCACGTCGTTCCTGACCACCGACCAGCTCGGCAAGCTCCAGTACGGCTCGAAGGTGGTCAACATCGTCTCCGACGCCACCAGCCCGCGGGGTCTCGGGACCTTCGGCTTCGACGACGAGGGGGTTCCGGCGCAGAAGGTCGACCTGGTGCGCGAGGGCCGCTTCGTCGGCTATCTCACCTCGCGCGAGACCGCGACCATGCTGGGCCAGTCCTCGAACGGCACCATGCGCGCCGAGTCGTGGGGGCACATCCCGCTCATCCGCATGACCAACGTCAACCTCGAGCCGGGGACCTGGAAGCTCGACGACCTGATCGCCGACACCGACGACGGCCTGCTCATGATCACCAACCGCTCGTGGTCGATCGACGACCGCCGCTACAACTTCCAGTTCGGCACCGAGGTCGGCTACGAGATCAAGAAGGGCAAGCGCGGCCGGCTGCTCAAGAACTGCACCTACACCGGCATCACGCCCGAGTTCTGGAACCAGTGCGACGCGGTGTGCGACGCCTCGGACTGGGAGATCTGGGGCACGCCCAACTGCGGCAAGGGCCAGCCGAGCCAGACCATGCGCACCGCCCAGGGCGCCGCCGCGGCGCGCTTCCGCAACATCCAGGTGGGCGTGGGGACGCACTCGTGACCCCGCCGCCCCGCACCGCCGCCGCCGTGCCCGACGTGGCGGGGCCGCCGCTGTCGCGCGCCGAGGCCGAGCAGCTGCTGGCCGAGGCGATCGGCCAGTCGTCGGCCGAGGACACCGAGGCGCTGCTCGAAGCGCGGCGCGAGAGCCTGACGCGCTTCGCCAACAACGAGATCCACCAGAACGTCAGCTCGCTCGACCACACGCTCACGCTGCGGGTGCGGGTCGGCCGGCGTTCGGGCACCGTGGAGACCAACCGGCTCGACTCGAGCGGCCTGCGTCAGGCCGCCGACCGGGCGCTCGCGATCGCGCGGCTCTCGCCCGAGGATCCCGAGCTGCCCGATCCGGCGCCGCGCGCCGAGTACCGCACCCTCGAGGCCTTCGATCCCGCGACCGCGGCCTCGACGCCCGAGGAGCGCGCCGCGGCGGTGGGCCCGGTGATGGCCGAGGCGGCGGCGCGGGGCCTGAACGCCGCCGGGGCGCTCAGCACGCTGGCGGGTGTCACCGCGTTCGCGAACAGCCGCGGGGCGTTCGCGTTCCAGCCCGAGACCTACGCCCACTTCACCTGCACGGTGCGCAGCGACAGCTCGAGCGGCTGGGTCGACCGCCATCGCCGCGACGCCGCATCGCTGGGGGCCGCGGCGCTGGGGCGGGTGGCGATCGAGAAGGCGGAGCGCGGCAAGCAGCCGGGGGCGATCGAACCCGGGGCGTTCACCGTGGTGCTGGAGCCGAACGCGGTGGCCGAGCTGGTCCAGTTCCTGGCCGGCCTGGGGCTGGGCGCTCAGGCCGACCAGGAGGGGCGCTCGTTCATGGCCGGGCGCATGAACCAGCCCGTCACCGGCGCCCGCGCGACGATCGTCGACGACCCCTACGACCCGCGCGCCTTCGGGCGGCCGTTCGACAGCGAGGGCACGCCGCGCCGCCGGGTGGCGCTGATCGAGAGCGGGATCGCGCGCGCGGTGGTCCACGACCGGCGCACCGCGAGGAAGGCCGGGGTCGAGAGCACCGGCCACGCCTCGCCACCCCCGGGCGCCGAGGGGCCCCTGCCCTACAGCCTGGTGCTCTCGGCCGGCGATCAGACGCTCGAGCAGCTCATCGCCTCGACCGAGCGCGGCATCCTGATCACGCGCTTCTGGTACAACCGTGTGGTCGACGCCAAGAAGACGCTGATCACCGGTATGACTCGCGACGGCACGTTCATGATCGAGAACGGCCGGCTCACCCGCGGCCTGCGCAACCTGCGCTTCAACGAGAGCGTGCTCGGCATGCTGGAGCACGCCGAGGGCTGGGGACGGGACGGCGAGCCCACGGTGTTCGACTACATCGGCAGCTGCGTGGTGGCGCCGGCGCTCCAGGTGCGCGACTTCCGTTTCACCGGGGTGAGCCCGTTCTGAGCGCGGAGTGATCGGGAGCGGGAGCACGACGCCGGACCCGATGCGCGCCGCGCTCCAGGCGATCTGGACCTTCCCCTCGATCCTGGTCAGCGCCTTCCTGGTGGCGTGGGGCGCCGAAGCGGCCCAGTTCTACATCTCCCAGGGCCTCGCCCTCGCGCTGCTGGCGTGGATCCAGGTGCTGCCCGAGTTCGCGGTCGAGGCGGTGATCGCCTGGCGCCGCGACATCCCGCTCATGACCGCCAACTTCACCGGCGCGCTGCGGCTGCTGACCGGCCTCGGCTGGCCGACCATCTGGGTGGTCCAGGCCCTGGCGCGGCGCGCGCGCGGCGAGCGGCGCTTCTTCGCCGCCATCGAGCTCGAGGACGAGCACGCCGCCGAGGTCGTCGGCCTGGTGCCGCCGCTGCTCTACTTCGTGTGGATCATCGCCAAGGCCTCGATCGACCTGGTCGACGCGGCGGTGCTGCTCGCGCTCTACGCCGGCTACCTCGTCGTCATCAACCGCATCCCGCCCAAGGACCACGAGGAGCTGGCCGACGTGCCCAACGTGGTGCGATCGATCCTGCGCTTCGACCCGGCGCGCCGCGTGATCGCGATCGTCGGCCTGTTCGTGTGCGGCGGCGTGCTGCTCTACGTCACCGCCGAGCCGTTCCTCAACAGCATGATCGGGCTCGCGACCGTGTTGGGGATCTCGCAGTTCGTGTTCGTCCAGTGGGTGGCGCCCTTCCTCTCCGAGTTCCCGGAGTTCACCACCACCTCGTACTGGGCGCGCCGGCGGGGGCGCGGCAAGGCCGGCATGGCGCTCATGAACATGGCGTCGAGCAACATCAACCAGTGGACGGTGCTGGCGGCGATGATCCCGATCGTCTACTCCCTGTCGCTCGGCCACCCGGCGGCGGTGCCGCTCACCGCGCACCGCACCGAGCTCGTCCTCACCCTGCTCCAGGGCGCGCTGGGGGTGGCGATCCTGTGCAACTTCGACTTCCAGGCCTACGAGGCGCTGGGGCTGTTCGTGCTGTGGTTCGCCCAGTTCCTGGTGCCCGATGCCCGCGGCCCGATCTGCTGGGTCTACGCCGCCTGGCTGGCGGCCGAGCTGCTCTCGGCGCCGTGGCGCCGGGACCGGCTGCGCGCCTTCGTGGTGTTCCCGCGCCTGTGGCAGGCCGGGTCGCGGCGGCGGCGCGGACCCGCCGCCCCGGCGGCGCGGTGATCGCACCGCGTCACCTGATCGCCACGCTGCTCGCGGCGCTGGGGTTGACGGCGATGGCGACGCCGGCCCGCGCCCACGATCAACCCTTGAGCGACGCATATCTCGCGCTGGTCCCGGGGCGCCTCGAGGTCTCGCTCAGCGTTCATCGCGCCGACGCGGCGCGCGCGCTCGCGATCGCCGCGCCCGAGTCGCTGATGGTCCCCGCGGTGCTGAGACGGCTCGACGCGCGCCTCGCGGCGCAGCTGGCGCCGCGTCTCCGCATCGAGGCCGACGGCCGGCTGCTCACGCTGGTGTTCCAGGGCAGCGCGGTGCGCGCCGAGCGGAGCTCGATCCAACTCCGCTTCGTGGCCGACTGCCCGCACCGCCCCGGCCGTCTCACCGTCCAGGCCCGGCTGTTCCCCGAGGATCCGCAGCATCAGACGTTCGTCAGCGTCTATGACGGCGGGCGGCTGCTGCGCGATGACGTGCTCAGCGCCGAACGGACCACGACCACCATCTTCACCACCGGCCCGGCGGGAGTGCTGGCGGTGCTCGCCACCTTCGTGCCGGCCGGGATCCACCACATCCTGATCGGACCCGACCACATCCTGTTCCTGATCGGCCTGCTGCTGCTGGGTGGCGGTTTCGGCCGCGTGCTGAGGATCGCGACCGGCTTCACCCTCGCCCACAGCATCACCCTCGCCCTCGCCGCCCTCGGCCTCGTCACGCCGCCGGCCCGCCTGATCGAGCCGGCCATCGCCCTGAGCGTCGCGCTGGTCGGGCTCGACAACCTGCGCGCGGGGAGCCGGCGCCGCGACCGGCGCGCCCTCATCGCATTCGCCTTCGGCCTGGTCCACGGCTTCGGCTTCGCCGGCGTGCTGCGCGAGCTGGGGCTGCCGCGCGAGGCGCTGGGCTGGTCGCTGTTCGCGTTCAACCTCGGGGTCGAGGCGGGCCAGGCGTTGATCATCGCCGCGGTGCTGCCGCTGCTGGCGCTGGTGCGCGCCTCGGCCCCGCGCCTCGCGCCGCGGGTCATCGCCGCCGGCTCGTGGGGGGTGGTGCTGACGGGCGGGTTCTGGTTCGTCCAGCGCCTGGTGGCGCCGCTCTAGCCGCGGCGCCCGCGCAGGCGCGCCGCCAGCAGCGCGAACAGCCCTTCGGCGGTGCGCAGCTCCTCGACGCGCAGCAGCTTCATGAGCCCGAAACCGGCGGCGAGCGCGAACACGAACGCGCCCAGCACCAGCGCCGCCTCGCCCAGCAGGTGGTCCTGCCAGCGCCCGCCCAGCGCCATCAGCGCCAGGCCGCACACCAGCACCACCAGCGACGCCGCCAGGGCGACCCGCACCACCGTGGTCACCATGCGGCGGCCTTCGATCGGGCCGACGCGGCGCCGCAGGTAGAAGCCGAGCTGGAGCATGTTGCCGATCGAGGTCACCGAGGTCGCGAGCGCCAGCCCGAGGTGCTCGAGGCCGAGGAAGCGCAGGGGCCCGATGAACAGCAGGTTGAGCGCCAGGTTGAGCGCCACCGAGACGAAGCTGGCCTGGACCGGAACGCGCGTGTCGCCCAGGGCGTAAAACGTGCGGGTCAGCACGCCGACCGCCGCGAACGCCGGCAGCCCGACGCAGTACATCACCAGCGCGTTGCCGGTCTGCACGGTGTCGAACCAGTGGAAGTGCCCGTGCTGGTAGAGCAACGCGATCACCGGGCGGGCCAGCACCGCGAGCCACAGCGCCGCCGGCACGGTGAGGAAGAACACCAGCCGCAGCGTCGCCGACAGCGTGCTCTTGAGCGCCGGCATGTCGCGCGCGACCGCGGCGCGCGACAGCGCCGGCAGGCTGACGGTGGCGAGCGCCACGCCGAACACCCCGATCGGCAGCTGCATGATGCGGAACGCGTACCACAGCCACGACACGCTGCCCTGCTGGAGCAGGCTCGCGATCTGGGTGCTGACCAGGAGGTTGAGCTGGGTGGCGGCGAGCCCGATGGTGGCGGGGATCATGAGCGTGGCGACACGGCGCACGCCCGGATGCCCCGCCGGCCACTCGAAGCGCAGCTTGAAGCCCAGGGCCGCCAACGCCGGGAGCTGGCAGCCGAACTGCAGCAGCCCGCCCAGCAGCACCCCGATCGCCATCGCCAGGATCGGCGGCTGGCCCAGCGCCTTGCAGGCCGGGATCAGCGCCACGCCGAACACGATCATGCCCAGGTTCAGCATGGTGGGCGCGAGCGCCGGCACCGCGAAGCGGCCGCGCGCGTTCAGCATCCCCATCGCCGCCGCGGCCAGCGCCACCGCGGGCAGGAACGGCAGCATCACCCGCGTCAGCATCACGGTGAGCTCGATCTTCCCCGGCACCCTGGCGAAGCCGGCGGCGAAGGCGCGCACCAGCCACGGCGTGGTGAGCCAGCCCACCACGCACAGGCCGAGCAGCACGGCCAGCAGGGTCGACATGAGCTGGCGCCCCAGCGCCCACGCCGCCTCCTCGCCACGGTGGTGGTGGTACTCGGTGAAGGTGGGCACGAACGCCGACGACATCGCGCCCTCGGCGAACAGGTCGCGCAGCAGGTTGGGGATGCGGAACGCCACGTTGAAGGCGTCGGACGCGAAGCCGGCACCGAACAGGATCGCCATGACCTGCTCGCGCGCCAGGCCCAGCACCCGCGACAGCAGCGTCGCGGCCCCCACCGTGCCGGCGTCGCGGGCGACCTGCAGCTCCTCGCCCGCTCCCATCGACGGCTCGCGTGCCCCGCTGGTTGTCATGCGCGGGCGTCCCTGCTAGCGTGCCGCGCCATGCTGCCGATGGCCGTGGCCGCGCCCGACACCCTGCTGACGCCCGCCCGGGCCGCGGTGCTGGGCGCGGTGCAGGGGCTGAGCGAGTTCCTGCCGATCTCGAGCAGCGCCCACCTGTACGTCATCCCCAGGCTGTTGGGCTGGCAGTACGGCGGGCTATCGTTCGACGTCGCGCTCCACGGCGGCACCTTGGTCGCGCTGCTGGTCGCGTTCGGCCGCGACTGGCTGCGCCTGGCGGCGGACGCGCTGGGACCCACCGGCGAGCGCCGTTCCGACGCCCGCCACATGTGGCTGTGGCTGGTGGTGGCCACGATCCCGGGCGCCATCGCCGGCAAGCTGCTCGAGAAGTCGGCCGAGGAGCACCTGCGTTCGCTCCCGCTCCAGGCCGCCCTGCTGGTGGTGTTCGGCTTCCTGCTGTGGTTCGTCGACCGCATGATGTCGCCCGGCAACGACGGGCGCCGCCCCGGCTGGGGCGCGGCGATCGGCATGGGGCTGGCCCAGATGCTGGCCCTGGTGCCGGGGGTGTCGCGCTCCGGGATCACCATCACCGCCGGGCGCGCCTCCGGGTTCTCGCGCCTCGCCGCCGCGCGGCTCTCGTTCCTGCTCGCCACCCCGATCACGCTCGGCGCCGTGCTGCTCGAGGGCCGCCACATGGTGCTCGACGTCGCCCCGGCCGCGCTCGCCGCCGGGGTGATCACCTCGGCGCTGGTCGGCATCCTTGCCATTCGTGGCCTCCTGCGCTGGCTCGCGCACGCGGGCTTCGGCGTGTTCTTCGCCTACCGGGTGGCGCTGGCGCTGGTGATCGTGCTGTCGATGTTCCGCCACTGACCGCCGCTCAGGTCGGCCGGTCCTTGCGGGTCATGCGGTCCGTGAAGTAGCGGTTGAGCCGGTCGCGCAGGCTCAGGCGCGCGCGGTGCAAACGCGACTTCACCGCCGCCACCGTGAGATCGAGCGTATCCGCGACCTCGGCGTTCGACAGCTCGTCGTTGTCGCGCAGCTGGAACACGGTGCGCAGCTCCTCGGGCAGGCGGCTGACGCTGTCGGCCATGACCTCCCGCAGCTCGGAGGTCAGCAGCTCATCGACCGGCTGGCTCGACCAGTCCGGGATCTCGAGCGTCTCGGCGTCCTCGTTCTTGCTCTGCGATTGCTCGAGCGACACCAGGTTGTCACGCCGCTTGCGGTACTTCATCAGGCTGGCGTTGGTGGCGATGCGGTAGAGCCAGGTCGAGAAGGTCGATTCGGCCTTGAAGTTCTTGAGCCCGCGATAGGCGGACAGGAACGCGTCCTGGAGCGCCTCCGAGGCGTCGTCCTCGTGGCGCAGGATCTTGAACGACAGCCGGTAGACCTTGTCGCGATAGCGCCGCACCAGCTCGTCGAAGGCGCGCGTGTCGTTCTGCTGCGCCAGCGCCACCAGCTCGGCGTCGCCGAGCTGCCGGTAGTCCGGGTGCCGCGCGGGCGGCGCGGGCGGCGCGGGCGGCGCCGTGGCGGGCGCCGCGCGCCGCGTCGCGGCAGTCGCCGCCGCGGGCGCCGGCATCGCGGGCGCCGGGCGCGGCGCGGGTTCGGGCCTCGACGCCGGCGCCGCGGGAGACGCGATCGGGGTGCGGCGCCCCGGCCCGGCGGCGGTGGAGACGCGCTTCGGAGCGGGCTTCGCCCCCGAGCTGGCGCGCGGCTTCGCCGCCGCCCGCGCCGGGCGCCGCGTGCCGCTCTTCGCCCGCGTCCGGGCGCGCCCGCGCTCGCTCATCGGACCGCTCCCGAGCGCGCCGCCTCGACGCCGGGCGCCTCGCGGATCGCGGCCGGGGCCGGCGCTCCGGCCGCGGCCTCGTGGACCACCGTCCCCTCAATCACCGTGAAGCGCGGGAACGCCTGCAGCAGCGCCGCGGGCTCGAGGCGGTGGAGATCCGCGCTCCACACCACCAGATCGGCGGCGGCCCCGGCGGCGAGAATGCCGAGCCGCGGCCACCACCCGGCGAGCCGTGCCGGAGCGGCAGTGTAGGCGGCGAGTGCCTGATCGAGCGACAGGCGCTGGGCCGGGACGAATCCGCCCCGCGGCGTGCCGTCGGCGCGCTCGCGCGTCACCGCGGCGTGGAGCCCGGCGGCGATGCTCGGATCCTCGACCGGGGCGTCGGAGCCGAAGGCCAGCAGCGTGCCGTGGTCGAGCAGGGTGCGCCACGGGTAGCTCGAGGCGGCGCGCCCGGCCCAGAAGCGTCCCACCAGCTCGAGATCCGAGGTGCAGTGGACCGGCTGCATGCTGGCCGCCACGCCGAGGTGGGCGAAGCGCGCCACGTCGGCGGGATCGACCAGCTGGGCGTGCTCGATGCGCGGCGGCAGCGCGACACGAGCCGCCGCGGGTCCGGCGGCCCCGAAGGCTTCGAGCGAGGCGCGGCAGGCCCGGTCGCCGATGGCGTGGATCGCCACCGAGAGCCCGCCGGCGAGCGCCCGCCCCACGATCGCGACCAGCTCGCGGGGCGCGATCAGGTCGAGCCCGGTGAGGCTGGTGCCGTCGTAGGGCGCGAGCAGCGCCGCGGTGCGCGAGCCGAGCGTGCCGTCGGCGAACAGCTTGATCGCGCCGAGGCGGAACCATTCGTCGCCGGCGCCGCTCCGCTGCCCCTCGGCCAGCGCCTGATCGAGCGCGGCGTGCGGCAGGTGCATCAGCACGCGCAGCCGCGGCCCGGAGTCGCGCGCCAGCGTGCGCAGCAGCCGCTGCGCGTCCGCGCCCTCGAAGTCGTGGACCGCGGTGACCCCCAGGGCGTGGAGCCGGCGCGCGGCGCGCCGCACCCGCGCCAGGTCGGCGCCGTCGCCGGCCTCGGCCTCGAGCGCCGCGAACGGCCGCACCGCGTGCTCGCGCAGGATCCCGGTCGGCTCCCCGGCGGCGTCCCGCTCGATGCGCCCGCCCTCGGGGTCGCGGCTCGCGCGCGTGATCCCGGCGCGCGCCAGCGCCGCGCTGTTGACCCACAACGAGTGAAAGTCGCGGCTGTGGAGCAGCACCGGCCGGCCGCCGCTCACCTCATCGAGCGCCTCGCGATCGGGGGCCTCGCTCCAGTCGTTGGCGTCCCAGCCCCGGCCCACCACCACGCCCGGCCCGGGGCGCTCGGCGAGGTGGCGGGCCACCCGCTCGAGCGCGGCCGCGCGGCTCGCCGCGCCGGCGAGCGACAGCTCGTCGAGCGAGCGCGCCCATTGCAGCAGGTGGATGTGGGCGTCGCTGAGCCCCGGCGTCACGGTGGCGCCGCCGGCCTCGATGCGGCGGGTGTGGGGCGTGGCGAGCGGCTCGAGCTCGGCGCTCCGCCCCACGGCCACGATCGACCCGCCCGCGATCGCGATCGCGTCGGCGCCGGCGAGCGCGCCGCCCTCGGACCACGGGCGCGCCCCGGTGATCAGCAGATCGCAGGTCGTCGGCTTCACGATTCCCATGCCTCCACGGGATTGCGCAACACGCCCACTCCATCGACGTCGACCTCGATGACGTCGCCGATCTCGACCGGGCCCACTCCGGCCGGCGTCCCGGTGGCGATGACGTCGTCGGGCTCGAGGGTCATGATGCAGGAGATGAAGCTGATCAGCACCGGGACCGGGAACAGCAGGTCCGCGGTGTCGCCCTGCTGGCGGCGCACGCCGTTGACGCGGCACTCGACACGGCGGTGTTCGGTCGGCAGCCCGGTGACGACCCACGGCCCCAGCGGCGCGAAGCTATCGAAGCCCTTCGCCCTTGTCCATTGCCCGTCGGCGCGCTGGTAGTTACGCGCCGAAACATCGTTGAAACAGGTCACCCCCGCCACCGCCTCCCCCGCCTGCTCGGGGGTGACGCGCCGTGCGGTGCGCCCGATCACCACCGCCAGCTCGGCTTCGGGATCGAGCCGGGTGACGCCGGGCGGGTAGCGCACCGCCTCGCCGTGGGCGATCACCGCGCTCGGCGGCTTGAAGAACAGCAGCGGCTCGCGCGGCGCCTCGCCCCCGGTCGCGGCCGCCGTCACGCTCTCGGCGACGTGGGCCTGGTAGTTTAGGCCCACGCACACGATCTTGCCCGGCCGGACCGGCGGCAGCAGCCGCGCCCCGGCGACCGCGTCGCGCTCTCCCGTCGCCACGCCACCGCGCCACGGGCTGTCGCTGAGCCTCACGAACACGTCGCCCTCGCGGCGACCGACGTGGGACGCGCCGTTCGAGACGTAGCGCGCGATCACCTCCGGCGCCTGGCTCACCTTGCGACCCGCGCCCGGCGTGGAGCTAAAAAGAGGAGGTTCCCCGTCGCTGTCCGTGAGCCGATCCCGGTGTCGCCTGAAACGATGGCACGTCCGCTTCGCTTCAACAATCGGCGCCGGAACCAACACAGCACGGATCGGACAGGCAACCTCGCTCCGCTGGTCAAGAGTGTCGAAGCAACCCGCGCGGGAATCAAGTCAAAATCTCGCCTTGCATCCATCGGCCCTCGGCACGCTTGCGGTCGCGCCCGTAAAGCGGCCACGCGAGTGTGCCGGTTCGCTCTGCTTCCCGCAAACGCCACCCGGGCACGAGTTCGACCGGCGTGAACCCGCGCATCGATTGACGCTTGCGTAGTGGCTCTGATAGCGTGCTTCGCCTCATGCCGTACCGTTACCCACGCGGTCGCAACGCCGCCGCCGAAGCCCTGTCCCGTAAGATCGACAAACGTTCCGCCCGGCTGGCCGTCATTGGACTTGGCTATGTCGGCCTGCCGCTCGCGGTCGAGTTCGCCGAGGCGGGGTTCAAGGTCACCGGCATCGACGTCGACGCGCGCCGGGTCCGTAAGTTGCTTGCCGGCGAGTCCTACATCCGCGATGTGCCGACCGCCGAGCTGGGCGCCCTGGTGCGCTCGGGGCGGCTGACCGCGACCACCGACTTCGCGGCCTTGAAGCACGCCGACGCGGTCAACGTGTGCGTGCCGACGCCGCTCTCGAAGCAGCGCGACCCCGACATGTCGTTCGTGGTCGCGGCCGCCGAGCAGGTGGCGCGTCACCTGCGGGCCGGGATGCTGGTGATCCTCGAGAGCACCACCTACCCTGGCACCACCGACGAGCTGATCCTGCCGCTGCTCGCGCGCAGCGGCCTCAAAGTGGGACGGGACTTCTTCCTCGCCTTC
>Ga0318547_10000373_pt1 | contig 13482 bp, 15 predicted proteins | sample GRESIP169b2f20_FD_203515 | JGI IMG/M metagenome (GOLD analysis project Ga0318547, IMG submission 203515) | Tropical soil microbial communities from Luquillo Experimental Forest, Puerto Rico - GRE.SIPMG.169b2f20 | ecosystem: Environmental > Terrestrial > Soil > Tropical forest > Bulk soil...
GACATTACCTTCGAACATGTCACCTTCCGCTACCGCGTCGATGGGCCGGAAGTGCTGCATGACGTCAGTTTCAACGTGCCGGCCGGTCAGATCGTCGGCATCGTCGGCCCCTCGGGCTCGGGCAAGAGTACGCTCGCCAAGCTTGCCCAGCGGCTCTACGTGCCGGAGAGTGGGCGCGTATTGGTCGATGGCGTCGACCTTGCCATCATCGATGCCGCCTGGCTGCGTCGGCAATTGGGCGTAGTGTTGCAGGAAAACGTGCTGTTCAACCGCTCGGTACGCGACAATATCGCGCTCGCCGACCCGGCCATGCCGATCGAGCCGGTCATTGCGGCAGCGAGGCTCGCCGGGGCGCATGAGTTCATCCTGGAGCTGCCGGAAAGCTACGACACCATTGTCGGCGAGCGCGGCTCGAGCCTATCGGGGGGTCAGAAGCAGCGGATCGCGATCGCGCGTGCTCTGGTCACCAACCCCCGGATCCTGATCTTCGACGAGGCGACGAGCGCGCTTGATTATGAGAGCGAACGGGTGATTCAGCAGAACATGCAGGAGATCGCCAAGGGCCGCACCGTATTCATCATCGCCCACCGGCTCTCGACCGTGCGGCGCACCGACCGGATCATCACCATCGACGCGGGCCGCGTTGTCGAGGATGGCAGCCATGACGATCTTATCAAGACTGGCGGCCGCTACGCCTCGCTCCATCGCCTGCAGGCCGGAATCCATGAAGTCCGCTGAGAACTCCGCCAAGAACGTCGTCCCTCTTCCGCCGGGACCAAATCGCCGTGACAAGCATCAGCTCGCGTTTCTGCCGGCGGCGCTGGAAATCGTCGAGACGCCGCCCTCGCCAATCGGGCGGGCCATTGGTGTGACGATCATTGCGCTGTTTGGCTTGGCCCTTGCCTGGGCGTCGCTTGGCGAGGTCGACATCATCGCCGCGGCGCCGGGAAAAATCATCCCAAGTGGGCGCACCAAAGTCATCCAGCCGTTCGAGACCGGCGTCGTGCGGGCCATCCACGTCCGCGACGGGCAGAGCGTCAAGGCTGGGCAAGTCCTGATCGAACTCGATCCGACTATGAACGAGGCCGAACGCAACCATTTGCGCAGCGACCTTACCTCGGCGCAGCTCGATGTCGCCCGCTTGCGCGCCGCCTTGAGCGGCAGTGATGATCCAGTATCGGAGTTTCGTCCGCCCGCAGCCGCGCCCCCTAACCTAGCGGCGATGCAACGCCAATTCCTGGTGAGTCAGACGTCGGAATTTGCGGCCAAGCTCGCGGCGCTGGACCGCCAACGCGCGCAGAAGGAGGCCGAACGCGCCACCATCGCGGCAACGATTGCCAAGCTCGACGCCACCATCCCGATACTCCAAGAGCGGGTGAATATCCGCAAGGGGCTGGCGGATAAGGAGCTTGTGTCGAAAATTCTCTATCTGGAAACCCTTCACCAGCTGGTCGATCAGCAACAGGATCATAGAGTCCAAGAGAGCCGCTATCAGGAGGCCGAGGCCGGCTTGGCAGCGATCATCGAAACGCGCGCGCAGGCCGAGGCGGAGTTCCGTCGGACGTTATCGAGCGACCTGGTGGAGGCTGAACGCAAGGTGGCAGGTCTGAGCGAAGACCTAGTGAAGGCCGAGCAACGCACCAAATTACAGGGCCTTATCGCGCCGGTCGACGGCGTGGTTCAGCAGCTCGCCATCCACACCGTCGGGGGCGTCGTCACACCCGCCCAAGCCCTGCTGGTGGTGGTGCCCGCCGAGAGCCGTCTCGAGATCGAGGCGATGGTGTCGAACCGCGATATCGGCTTTGTCCGTCCCGGGCAAGATGCGGAAATCAAGATCGACACCTTCAATTTCACGCGATACGGGCTTCTGCGCGGCAAAGTCGTGAGTGTGTCGCAAGATGCGATCGTGCGCGACAAGCCGCAGGACAAAACAGGCGACAAAGTCCCAGGCACCGAAAGCGGCACGAGCGAACCCAAAGGGCAGGAGCTCGTCTATGCCGCTCGCATCTCGCTCGACCGCACCCAAATGCAAATCGACGACAACCTCGTCAACTTAACGCCGGGAATGGCGGTGACGGTGGAAATCAAGACCGGCGCACGCACAGTCATCAGTTATTTGCTCTCGCCGCTCATGCGATACAAGCAGGAGAGTTTGCGCGAACGCTGAGTTACCCCGGCGCGATTTCGTCCAATTCACTGTAGTGCTCTAATTCTGCGCTAATATGGCCCGATGACCGATCAAGAGCGCCGCGGGGTGGCCTATCACGGAGCTGCCCATGCCGTTGTTGCCTCTGCTTTGGGCCTGAAGGTTGGTGCCATCAAGATTTGCGGCGAAGACAACTCAGGTGGGGCGGAAATCCAACTTGATCAAAGCCATTTGCCGCTTGTGGATCGAATAGCGATTTGTATCGCAAGCATCGAGGCAAAAACGATCTTTAACTTTACAATGCACGAAGGGGCAGAAAGATGCGATTACGCAAAGGTAATAAGGCTGGTAGAGGGTCTGGACCAAGAGACTAGCTTAGCGGTTCGAAACAAAGGCTATGAACGCGCTAGAGAGCTGCTGAAAACGCACGAGATGAAAGTACACCGATTGGCAGATGTCTGATTGCTAAATGCGAGGTCGACCAGGACACAGTGGACGTCTTGTTGGCTTGAGCGCGCCGTTGCCAGCAACCACAGCTTCCCGGAACTGCCTGTGGTTACCCGTCACTGCCCCGCGAACTCATAGAGAACAGAGTACACCGTTTTTGCACTAATGCATGTATCGTTCCGTCTCGAAACGTCATGAAGCGCGATGGGAGAGTCGGGCTAAGTATTTGATCTCTGGTGCTGCCGGTAAGGATTGAACTTACGACCTCCCCCTTACCAAGGGGGTGCTCTACCACTGAGCTACGGCAGCGCCGGGCCGGATGCGAAAATCGACCGATGAGAAAAGGGGCGCGTGCGGCGATCCTTGCCACACGGCCGCATAGGGCGCAAGCGCGCGAGCGTTCAACGGCCGGCCGCGCCCGAGGCTTCCGTCGCGTGCCGTCGGGTCGTAGTCTTGCAGCCATGAACGAGCGGGGAAAGCGCGCGGACAAGATGAGCCAGCAGCGCCGTTTGGGCGCTGCGCTGCGGGAGAATCTCAAGCGCCGCAAGGCCCAAGCCAAGGCCCGCGCGTCGGGCTCCGGCGCGTCGGGCGCCGCGAAGTCCCACGATTCCGCCGGAATTGCCGGGCATAAACAAGAGCGCTAGACCCGGCGCGGCCGCCTTGCGGCGCGTGCGGGCTTTTCCGCATCGTGGCGCCGCGGTTCGTGCAGCATCGCGGCGTTTGCTGGACACGGGGGAGGGGGCATGGATCGCATTCGCATCTACGGCGGCCAAAGGCTCAACGGAACGATTCCGATCTCCGGCGCCAAGAACGCCACCTTGCCGTTGATGATCGCGAGCATGCTCACCGACAAGACGCTCGTTCTCGACAATGTGCCTCGGCTTGCCGACGTCAATCTGCTCCAGCGCATCCTCGGCAATCACGGCGTCGATATCATGGTGAGCGGCAAGCGATCGGGCGAAACCCAATACGACGGCCAGACGCTCCACATCTCCGCCGCCAACGTCATCGACACCACGGCTCCCTATGAGCTGGTCTCGCGCATGCGGGCGAGCTTCTGGGTGGTGGCGCCGTTGGTCGCGCGCATGGGCGAAGCGAAGGTGTCGATGCCGGGCGGTTGCGCCATCGGCACGCGCCCGGTCGATCTTCTGATCATGGCGCTCGAACGTCTGGGCGCCGACATCGAGATCGATCGCGGCTATGTCATCGCCCGCGCCAAGAACGGCCTCAAGGGCGGCGAGATCAAATTTCCCAAGGTGACGGTCGGCGGCACCCACACCGCGCTGATGGCGGCCTCGCTGGCACGCGGCACCTCCGTCATCGAGAACGCCGCGCGCGAGCCGGAGGTCACCGACGTCGCCGATTGCCTCAACAAGATGGGCGCCAAGATCACCGGCGCGGGCACCTCGCGCATCGTGGTCGAGGGCGTGGCCAAGCTTGGCGGGGCCCACCACCGCGTGCTGCCCGACCGCATCGAGACCGGCACCTATGCCATGGCGGCCGCGATGACCGGCGGCGACGTGCTTTTGGAAAATGCGCGCAGCGAATTGCTGCAGGCGGCGCTCGACGTGCTCGTGCGTGCGGGCGTCGAGATCACCGCGACCAATACCGGCGTGCGCGTCAAGCGCAACGGCTCGGGCCTCGCCCCGGTCGAGGTGACGACCTCGCCGTTCCCGGGCTTTCCGACCGATCTGCAGGCCCAGCTGATGGCGCTGATGACGCGGGCGAAAGGAATCTCGCGCATCACCGAGACCATCTTCGAGAACCGTTTCATGCACGTGCAGGAGCTGGTGCGGCTCGGCGCCCACATCCAGCTCGACGGCGAATGCGCGACCATCGAGGGCGTGAGCGCGCTCAAGGGCGCGCCGGTGATGGCCACCGATCTGCGCGCTTCGGTCTCCCTCGTCATCGCCGCGCTCGCGGCCGAGGGCGAGACCATCGTCAACCGCGTCTATCACCTCGACCGCGGCTTCGAGCGGCTGGAGGACAAGCTCGCCGCCTGCGGCGCCGCGATCGAGCGCCTCAGCGGGTAGTCCACCGCTGTCAACGCCCCAATGTCCGTTCGGATAGCGGCGGCCCTGACGTTGGTTCTGGGCCTCGCCGGCGGCGCCAACGCGCAGTTGGTGGATTGCCTCGGCGGTCAAAGACCGACCCAGGTGGCCGAGCTCATGTTCGGCCGCAACATCGGCCGCCGGATCGGTGTGAGCGAAGGCGACTTCGGCCGTTTCGTCGATCGCGAGATCATGTCCCGCTTCCCGAACGGGCTCACCGTGTTCAATGCCGCGGGCCAATGGCGGGAGCAGGCGAGGGACAAGATCGTTCGCGAGCCGAGCAAGGTCGTGCAGATCGTGCTTCCCGGCCAAGTCGGCGACATTGCGCGCCTCAACGAAATCGTCGAAGCCTACAAGACCCGCTTCAAGCAGCAATCGGTGGTCATGATCGTGCGGCCGGCCTGCGTGTCGTTCTAGTCCCGGCGGCCTCCCGGGCGGAATCGGTCCCTCGCCACCGCTTGCGCCCCCGCTGGGTGCTTCCTAATTACCTCCATAACGCCGAAAACGGCAGGGAGCGCGCGTCATGGAGCCGGTGAAGTTCGTCGCCCTTGACCGGGACGACCTCGAAGTCGTGTCCACCCACCTGCAGGACGCGCTCGTCAAGGTGGCCGACGTCATGTGGCGTCCGCAGGAAAAGCGCCTGGTGATAGCGCTGAACCGCTTCGACTGGCTCTCCGCCGAGGGGACAAAGCCCGAACTCAGACGCTGCCGCGCGGCGCTGCGCTTCGAGCGCGTCAAATGCTGCAAGTGCCGAAACGTCAATCCGGCGGGCAAGGACGCGGTGCTCAACCTGCTCGCGGTCGAATTTTCCGAGACCGATCCGCCCGCCGGGATCGTGAACCTCATTTTCTCGGGCGGGGGGACGCTGCGGCTCGAGGTCGAATGCCTGGAAGCCGAGCTTGCCGATCTGGGGCCGTCCTGGCCGGCGGGCGTGCGTCCAATCCATACTGACGGAACCACCGACGCCCGGGGTTGACGGCTTCTTCCAGCCACGCCATTGACCGCTGATCCGGCCCGCCGGTAGGACAGGGCCATGCCGATCCGTCTCGACCGCCGCGCCCCTGATTTCAGCGAGCGTTTCCGCGCCTTTCTCGCGACCAAGCGCGAAGCGTCGGCCGACGTCGAAGCGGTCGTGCGCGCGATCATCGCGGACGTCGCTGCCCGCGGCGATCGCGCCTTGATTGAGCTCAGCCGGAAATTGGACCGCGTCGATCTCGACCAAGCCGGCTTGCGCGTGGGGGCCGATGAGATCGACGCGGCCTATGCGGCCTGCGACCGTCGGGCGCTCGATGCGCTTGCGCTCGCGCGCGATCGGATCGAGGCCTATCACCGCCGCCAGCTCCCGGCCGACGAGCGCTTCGTCGATCCGCTGGGGGTCGAGCTTGGATCGCGCTGGAGCGCGATCGAGGCGGTCGGCCTCTACGTCCCCGGCGGCACCGCCGCCTATCCGTCCTCGGTGCTGATGAATGCGGTGCCGGCCAAGGTCGCCGGCGTTCCGCGGCTGGTGATGGTCGTGCCGGCGCCGGAGGGCAAGCTTGCGCCGCTCGTGCTCGCGGCGGCGAAGCTCGCGGGTATCGACGAAATCTATCGCGTTGGGGGCGCCCAGGCGGTGGCCGCGCTCGCCCATGGCACCGAAACGATCGCGCCCGTTGCCAAGATCGTCGGCCCCGGCAACGCCTATGTGGCGGCGGCCAAGCGTATTGTGTTCGGCAAGGTCGGCATCGACATGATCGCCGGGCCTTCGGAAGTGCTGATTCTCGCCGACAAAACCGGCCATGCCGATTGGATCGCGGCCGACCTGCTGGCGCAGGCGGAGCATGACGAAAGCGCCCAGCCGATCCTGATCACGGATGACGACGCGCTCGCCGACGCGGTGGAGACGGCCGTCAGCGCGCAGCTCCGCTCGCTGCCGCGCGCCGCGGTCGCCGGCGCCTCCTGGCGCGACTTCGGCGCCATTATCCTCCTCGGCGCGCTCGCCGACGCCGTGCCTCTTGTCGACGCCATCGCGCCGGAGCATGTCGAGATCCAGAGCGAGGACGCCGAGCATCTGGCCGGCCGCATCCGCAATGCGGGCGCCATTTTCCTCGGGGCCCACACGCCCGAGGCGATCGGCGACTATGTCGGCGGCTCGAACCACGTGCTGCCGACCGCGCGCTCGGCGCGCTTCTCCTCGGGACTGGGCGTGCTCGACTTCATGAAGCGCACGTCGATTCTCAAATGCGGGCCCGATCAGTTGCGCGCGCTCGGCCCTGCCGCCATCGCCTTGGGTGAAGCCGAGGGACTCGACGGTCACGCCCGCTCGGTGACGATGCGCTTCAATCCACGATGACACGCTCGGAGCGCGCGTCCCATCGAAAGAAGGACCGCCTCGTCGCGGTGACGCTCGACGAAAATTCCATCGGCCGCTCCAATCCCGACGTCGAGCACGAGCGTGCAGTCGCGATCTACGATCTGCTCGAAGACAATACCTTTGCCCCGAACGACGACGATGAGGGGCCGTTTGCGCTGCATTTGAGCATCAGCGGAGCGCGCCTTGTGTTCGACATCAGGCGCGCGGACGGCGCGCCGGTGGTGGCTCATCTTCTGTCGCTCTCGCCGCTGCGACGCATCGTGAAGGACTACTACACCGTCTGCGACAGCTATTACGCGGCAATTCGCACCGCGACGCCCGACCGCATCGAGGCGCTCGACATGGGCCGGCGCGCGCTCCACGACGAGGGCTCGAACATCTTGATGGAGCGGCTCGCGCGCAAGGTGAGACTCGATTTTGATACCGCGCGCCGCCTGTTCACGTTGATCTGCGTGCTGCATTGGAAGGGGTGAAGCCAGCGCCGGCGTCGCGGCCGCAGGCGGTGTTGTTCGCCTGCGGCCTGAATTCCGTGCGCTCGCCCATGGCCGCGGCGCTGCTCAAGCAAATGCTCGGCACCTCGCTCTACGTCGGCTCGGCGGGCGTGCGCAAAGGCGAGCTCGATGCCTTCGCGGCCGCCGCGATGGAGGAGATCGGCATCGACATCAAGGCGCACCGGCCGGTGACGTTCGAAGAGCTCGAGGACTTGGAGGGGCTCAATTTCGACCTGATCGTCACGCTTTCGCCGGAAGCGCACCACAAAGCGCTCGAATTGACCCGCACGCTCGCCGCCGATGTCGAATATTGGCCGACCGCGGATCCGACCGCGATCGAAGGCAGCCGCGAGCAACGGATGAACGCGTATCGGGAGGTGCGCGATCAGTTGCTGAAACGGATCAGGGAGCGCTTTTCGCCTCGCCGTCAGGGCAACGAGTGACAAACCCATGGTCGGCGGTTGTCGGATGGGCGTGATTCCGCTAGGTTCGCGCCTTCGGGGCGGCGCGATCCGCCCGCGCTGTTTCCAAAATGCCGGAGAGCGGATGGCAAAGGAAGAACTCTTGGAATTTCCCGGTGTCGTGACGGAGCTGCTTCCGAACGCCACGTTCCGGGTCAAACTCGAAAACGAACATGAGATCATCGCCCACACCGCCGGCCGCATGCGCAAGAACCGCATCCGCGTGCTGGCGGGCGACAAAGTGCTGGTCGAGATGACGCCCTACGATCTGACCAAGGGTCGTATCACCTATCGATTCAAATAATCGCGCTTCTCCAAGCTCACGACCTCCGTCCATGCAGTCGCTGTGCAAGCAAAAATGATCGGCCGGCCCAAGCTCGTCCTCGCGTCCGGCTCGCCCCGCCGAGTCACGCTCATCAATCAGGCCGGCATCGAGCCTGATGCGCTGCGCCCCGCCAACGTCGACGAGACGCCGAGGCGGGGCGAGCTGCCGCGCGCGTGCGCCAATCGGCTCGCGCGCGCCAAGGCCGAGGTCGCGCTCGACCTGGTGCGCGGCGACGAGGAACTCCAGGGCGCCTATATCCTCGCCGCCGATACCGTGGTCGCGGTCGGTCGGCGCATCTTGCCCACGCCCGAACTGGTCGATGAAGCCTCCGAATGCCTGCGGCTGCTGTCCGGGCGCAATCATCGCGTCCATACGGCGATCTGCCTGGTGACGCCGAAAGAGGCCTACCGTCAGCGCTTGGTCGAGACGCGCGTGCGCTTCAAGCGCCTGTCGGAGGACGACATCGAGACCTATCTCGCCTCGGGCGAATGGCGCGGCAAGGCCGGCGGCTATGCCGCGCAAGGCATCGCCGGAAGCTTCATCGTCAAGATCGTGGGCTCCTACAGCAACGTCGTCGGCCTTCCGCTCTACGAAGTGACCACGCTGTTGTCCGGCGAGGGCTATCCGATCCGCCTCGGCTGGCTCAACCTGGCATGAGGGCTGGTCCTGCGGCCGCCGATCACCCATATGGACGGCATGTCGGAGCGCGATCCCGCCACCAAGTCTTGCCCGATTTGCGGCAAGCCGGCGGTGGAAAAATTTCGGCCGTTCTGCAGCAGGCGCTGCGCCGATGTCGACCTCAACCGCTGGCTCAGCGGGGTCTATGCGGTGCCGATCAAGGACGAAGAAGACGAGGATGGAGCATCGGCCGCAAAGCGCGGCGATGAGGCATCCTGAGCGCGAATTGCGAGCGCGGCCGGCCGTTCTGGACAGCCGGGAATCGAGCCTCTATAACCCCCCGCGCTCCTTCGTCCGCCGACGCGCGGGCGCGGCGCCCAGGTAGCTCAGTTGGTAGAGCACTGCACTGAAAATGCAGGTGTCGGTGGTTCAATTCCGCCCCTGGGCACCAGCTAGACGTGCAAAGAATCTACCAAATTCGACGAGCGAGGACTTTCCACGCAAGACGGTACGGATTGTCGGGTACCATGGTGGTACCGCTTGCTGCGAAGCCGCGGACTTCGGCATGTGCCCTCTGGCCGCTCCCAGCGTCGCTGTCGCCGCCTAGCGAGTTGCGTCGGGTAGAACTTGATTAAAATGCCATCGCCACGTTACGACCTTCGGTCCAGCCGAGTTCGCGCAGTCGTTCGACAAAGGCTCGCCTCCGACAGCGTGCTCGAGCCCAAGAATCCGATCGTCAGCAATTTGCCCGCCTGCTGCGCGCGTGCCGCGAACGGCCACGCCACCGCGCTGCCAAGAAACGAAATGAACGTGCGGCGCTTTGTATGACGGGAAAGGAGCATTGTGAGAGCTGACAGGGGCCGAGTCGTCATGGCTCGGTCCCCGTGCCCAAACCGTGAATGAGCTCGGAGCTCCAGTCGTTTCTTGCCCAACGTCTTGGCAGTCCTGACGTTGATGACCAGCTCGACTCTCGCCGTCTGACGCGTGCTGGGATCGGCTGCAGGCCCAGAAGGGGGGCGGTTTTCGCGATCGAGCCCTGGTAGCCGACCCAGCTCGGATGGTTTGGATTCTGCAAGATCGCAACGCGCGACACGGAAGGAGCGATCTCCTTGAGCAGCGCCAGCCATTTGCCGCTCACGCCGTATTCATAAGAATTGGTGAACCCGGTTACGTTGGATTCTGGACGAGCCGGGTTCATCACGACGGTGCTCTCGGAAGCGTCCAGGACCTGGACAAAGATGATCGGTATTGTGTGGGTCTCCAGTCGCAGTGCGGACAATCCGGGCGGGGTGTTGACGACGATCACATCTGGTGCCGAGCTCACCAATTCTTTTGCCAGCGCATGCGTGCGGTCAATGTCGCCCGCAGCCCAGTAATAGTCCGTCCGGAGGTCACGTCCTTCCGTCCAACCCAGGCCTTGAAGCGTCTTGCGGAACGCCGCAATGCGTGACTGTCCCTCCGGATCGCTCTGGGTAAGCCCCATCAGCACACCGACCCGCCGCACTCGGCCCGACTGCTGCGCTCGCGCCGCGAGCGGCCACGCCGTAGCCGCGCCGCCGAGCAGCGTGATGAAATCGCGCCGTCTCACTCAATCACCTCGTCGGCGCGCGCGAGCAGCGTGGGCGGTACCTCGAGGCCGAGCGCTCTGGCCGTTTGCAGGTTGATGACGAACTCGAATTTGGTCGCCTGCAAGACCGGGAGGTCTGCGGGGTTCGCGCCCTTGAGGATTTGACCAGTGTAGGCGCCGACCCGATGAAACATATCCAGATTGTCGGTTCCATAGCTCATTAGCAGGCCCGCTTCGACCATCTCACGGTTGCCACAACTAGTAGGTATCCGGTCGCGCGACGCCAGCGTGACAAACTGGCTACTACGGCCGGTGAAGAACCCGTCAGGGGCAATGAAGAGGGCGTCGGCCCGCTCGTGCTCAAGAGTCGCGAAGGCCGCCTCGATTTCGCGGCTGGTGCTGGCGTTGAGCACTCGAATTTGCAGTCCGAGGGCGCGCGCAGCTTCCGGCATGTCCCTCAACATGACCTCGGCGACCGGAGCATTGGCAGGATTAACTAGCACGGTCATACGAACTGCTTTGGGCACCAACTCATGCAGCAGCCCCAACCGCTTTGCCAAAACCTCCTGGACGAAAAAGTTGATGCCGGTCACATTGCCACCCGGCCGGGCAAGGCTTGCGACCAGACCAAGCTTGACGGGGTCTTCGCCTACGCCGAAGACGATCGGGATCGTCGTGGTCGCAGCCTTGGCCGTCTGAGCAGCAGCGGTCTGACCGGGCGTCGCGATAACGGCGACGCCACGGCGGACGAGGTCAGCGATCAGCGACGGCAGGCGATCGAAGCGGCCGTCGAGCCAATGGTACTCGACCGTCACGTTTTGGCCCTCGACGTGGCCGGTTTCGCTAAGGCCTTTCCGGAACGCGACCACGCGGGGCACGGAGACAGCGGGCGATCCGAGGTGGACGAAGCCGATAACCGGCATCGCGGGCTGCTGCCCCCGCGCCGTAAGCGGCCACGCCGCCGCGCCGCCGAGCAGCGTGATGAACTCGCGCCGCCAGATCACTCGATCACCTCATCGGCACGACCAAGCAGCGTAACCGGAAAGGCTAGGCCGAGCATCCTGGCCGTCTTTAGATTTATAACTAGCTCGACCTTTGTCGCCTGATGAACTGGTAGATCGGCCGGCTTATCGCCTTTGAGAATCCGACCGGTATAGAGGCCGACCTGATGATGTGCATCTGTGATACTACCTCCGTAGCTCATGAGACCGCCCGCGGCGGCAAACTCGCGGTAGGCGGAGATCGTGGGCACCGCGTAGCGAGCTGCCAATGCTGCGAGTTTGTCAGGCCGGGCGTAGAAGAAAGTATCTGCACCGACGAGGAGCGCGCCTGCTCGCTTTTCGCCTAAGGTCGTAAACGCCTCATCGATATCATCGTCAGTGCTCGCATGCAGAACAAAGACCCGCAGCCCCAGTGAGCGTGCCGCCGCCTGTGCATCTCGCGTTTGGGTATCGGTAAGCGCGGGATTGGTCGGATTTAACAGGAGCGCAATATCAGTGGCCGTGGGGACTAGCTCATGCAGTAATTCCAGCTGCTTCCCTCCTAGCTCCACGTTCAATGCGCCGACCCCAGTGAGATTACCGCCGGGCCGGTTTAGACTGCCGACAAGGCCAAGCTTGACGGGGTCACCCCCAACATAGAACACAGCTGGAATAGTTGCGGTGGCCGCTTTCACCGCTAGCGCCCCGGGCGTGCTCCCTGGCACCGCAATGACGTTTACTTGTTGGCGAACCAGCTCCGCGGCCAAAGGAGCAAATCGATCGTAGCGGCCCTCCGCCCAGCGAAATTCGATGGCGACGTTATTGCCCTCGGCATAGCCAGTTTCAGTTAGTCCTTGTCGAAATGCTCGCAACCGCGTCGCCCACCGTTCGGGCGTTTCGCTACCAAGATACCCAATCACCGGCGTTGCCTGCTGCTGTGCGCGCGCCGCGAGCGGCCACGTCGCCGCCGCACCGCCCAGCAGCGTTATGAACTCGCGTCGCCTCATTCGATCACCTCGTCGGTGCGCGCGAGCAAGGAGATCGGCGGGTCGAGGCCAAGCGCTTTGGCGGTCTTTAGGTTGATCACTAGCTCGAATTTGGTGGCCTGCTGGATCGGAAGATCGCCGGGCTTTTCACCCTTGAGGATGCGATCGACATACGACGCGGCGCGCCGGTAGAGATCGACAAGTTCAATGCCGTATGATGCAAGTCCACCATTTATTGGGTAATAGCGGTAGGCATAGACGTTTGGCAGGCGGTACGTTCTTGCTAACGAAATAATGAGTTCGCGGTGCACAAGCATGAGTGGGCTTGGCAGTGGGATGAGGCCACCATTTGGCCCCCGCACTAGTTCTTCAATCGCGCGCTCAATGTCGGCACGGTTACGCACAACAGAGAAAGACGCCTGCATCCCAACCGATGGCGCCGCGGCCTCCATCACAGGTACAAAGTGCTTCCATTCAGGATTTGCCGGATCGTAAATGACGGCTACCCGAGTTACGTTGGGCGCTATTTGCTTAAGCAGTTCCATCCATTTCGCAGCTATGGCAAATTCATACTGAGCGAAACCAGTTACGTTACCGCCAGGTCGCGCTAAGCTTGCGACCCACCCTTCACCTACCGGATCGGTAACTTGCGCGAATACAATAGGCACGTTACGGGTTTGCCGCAGCGCCGCTAATGCTGCGGACGGGGCCGCAAAAATAACATCTGGTTTCAAGGCCACCAATTCGGCTGCGTAGGCACGCGCTCGTTCTTGATCGCCGGCAGCCCAGCGATAGTCGATCCGAATCTCCCGGCCCTCAGTCCAGCCCAGCTTGGCAAGTCCCTCGCGGAACGCGCCAATTCGGGCCTGTGATTCCGAATCGTTTTCGGGGGCAGTGGTCAGCACGCCGATCCGCCGCATCCGCTCGGGTTGCTCCGCCCGCGCCACGAGCGGCCACGCCGCCGCCGCGCCGCCGAACAGCGTGATGAACTCGCGACGTTTCAATTGATCAAATTGCATTCGGTCTCCCACCGGCACAGTGCCAGAAAGCGGCGCGAGCC
>Ga0318547_10000376_pt1 | contig 13436 bp, 12 predicted proteins | sample GRESIP169b2f20_FD_203515 | JGI IMG/M metagenome (GOLD analysis project Ga0318547, IMG submission 203515) | Tropical soil microbial communities from Luquillo Experimental Forest, Puerto Rico - GRE.SIPMG.169b2f20 | ecosystem: Environmental > Terrestrial > Soil > Tropical forest > Bulk soil...
ACAGCCCGGCGTTGGTGATGGCTTCGGCGACCGCGGTGACATCTGTGATCCCGCGCAATTGCACGTTGCCCCGCGCGGTCAGCTCGAGCGCTCCCGAGCCAAACTCGGTCGACACGGCGGACAGCGTCGCCAACTGGGCCGCGGTGATGGCGCCGCCGGGAAGCCGGACCCGCGCGAGCGCACCGTCAGCCGCCAGGTGCACCTGCAGCGCACCCGGGCAGGCGTCGGTGTCGCGCGCTCGGGGCATGGTTCACCGTACGACGACTACGAAACGCTATCCCACTGCTCGTCGGTTACATCGGGGATGCAGTGGTAGGCGATCACCGGAACCCCCGGGTTCGCCACGCCGCCGTTGATGTTGAGGCAGGGCCCGAGGGCACTCGTGACCTGGCCGTTGGGCTGGATATTCCAACGCGCGTTATTGGGATCGATATGGCACGGCCTGAGGATCACCGGGGTGGTATCCGCCGGGCTACCGATGTTCGCGCACTGCCTGGGGAAGGCGAAACTCTCGAGCTGACCGGCAGAGTTGAAGATCCACAGCTGGGACTTCGACCCAGTGCAGGGATTGATCATCACCGGGGTGTCCTTCCCATTCGGGCCGTCGAGACACCAATTGCCCATTCGGCTCCTCAACTGGGCCGGGTCGGCGGCGCTCGCCACACCCGCGGTTAGCAGCGCGACTCCGAACCCCGCGCCGGTAATGAAAAGGGCTCGGCGCACACCACCCATCAACCGCGATTCCAGCATTTCGGCTCCGTCCTCTCGTCCTAGTCCACCTCGCACCGAGGTATTTACCCCAGCCTGTGGAAATCATGTCCGTCCGCGCGCACAGATGCGAGGTCGCCGCTCGGATTGCAGCGACACTGCGGTACGAATGATGGGTGGCCGAGCCGACCATCCTGCTGCTGTCGACGTCAGACACGGACCTGATCAGCGCCCGTTCCAGCGGCAAAAACTATCGGTGGGCCAACCCGTCGCGCTTGTCCGAAGACGACCTGACTGGCCTGCTGGCCGATGCCTCGATCGTGGTGGTCCGGATCCTCGGCGGTTACCGAGCCTGGCAAAGCGGCATCGACGCGCTGATCGCCAGCGGTATCCCGACGGTTTTGGTCAGCGGCGAACAGGCCGCCGACGCCGAGCTGACCGGCCTGTCCACGCTGGCAGCCGGCATCGCGGTGCAGGCGCACATCTACCTGGCCCACGGCGGCGTGGACAACCTGCGCCAGCTGCACGCCTTCCTCTCGGACACGGTGCTGATGACCGGATTCGGGTTCGCACCGCCGGCCGTCACGCCGACCTGGGGCGAACTGCTACGGCCGAATGCGCGGAACACCGACGGCCCGACGATCGCGGTGCTGTACTACCGCGCTCAGCAGCTGGCCGGTAACACCGCCTACATCGAGTCGCTGTGCCGCGCTATCGAAGACGCCGGCGGGCGACCGCTGCCCGTCTATTGCGCCTCGCTGCGCACCGCCGAACCCGAACTGCTGCAACGGCTTAGCGGCGCCGACACCATGGTCGTCACCGTGCTGGCCGCCGGGGGACTGAAACCCGCGACCGCGGTGGCCGGGGGCGATGATGACAGCTGGAACGTCGAGCACCTGGCGGCCCTGGACATCCCGATCTTGCAGGGCTTGTGCCTGACCACCCCCCGAGACCAATGGCGCGACAACGACGACGGACTCAGCCCGCTCGACGTGGCCAGCCAGGTTGCGGTGCCCGAGTTCGACGGGCGCATCATCACGGTTCCGTTCTCGTTCAAAGAGATTGATGACGACGGGCTGATCTCCTACGTCGCCGACCCGGAGCGCTGCGCGCGGGTCGCCGGGCTGGCGATGCGGCACGCGCGGCTGCGGCACGTCGCCCCGGCCGATAAGCGCGTGGCCCTGGTGTTTTCGGCCTATCCCACCAAGCACGCACGCATCGGCAACGCGGTCGGGCTGGACACCCCGGCCAGCGCGGTGGCGCTGCTGCGGGCGATGCGCGAGCGCGGCTATCAGGTGAGCGACCTGCCCGGTGTGGACAACTCAGACGGCGACGCCTTGATACACGCGCTGATCGAACGGGGCGGGCAAGACCCCGACTGGCTCACCGACGGGCAATTGGCCGGCAACCCGATCCGTGTCTCCGCAAAGGAATACCGCGACTGGTTCGCGACCCTGCCCGCCGAACTCACCGACGCTGTGCGGGCGCATTGGGGCCCTCCGCCCGGCGATCTGTTCGTCGATCGCACCAATGACCCCGACGGTGAAATCGTTATCGCCGCAATGCGAGCGGGCAATCTTGTTCTGATGGTCCAGCCCCCCCGCGGTTTCGGGGAGAATCCGGTTGCCATCTATCACGACCCGGACCTGCCGCCCAGCCACCACTACCTCGCCGCCTACCGCTGGCTGGACACCGGATTCGGGTGTCACGCGATTGTCCACCTGGGCAAGCACGGCAACCTGGAATGGTTGCCGGGCAAGACGCTGGGCATGTCGGCGGCCTGCGGCTCCGACGCCGCGCTGGGCAACCTGCCGATGATCTACCCGTTTCTGGTCAACGACCCGGGCGAGGGCACCCAGGCCAAGCGGCGCGCACATGCGGTACTAGTCGACCATCTCATCCCGCCGATGGCGCGCGCTGAAACCTACGGTGACATAACGCGTTTGGAGCAACTGCTCGACGAGCACGCCAACGTGGCCACTCTCGATCCGAGCAAACTGCCCGCCATCCGGCAGCAGATCTGGACGCTGATCCGCGCCGCCAAGATGGACCACGACCTGGGGCTGGCCGAACGGCCCGACGAGGACGCGTTCGACGACATGATCCTGCACGTCGACGGGTGGCTGTGCGAGATCAAGGACGTCCAAATCCGCGACGGGCTACACATCCTCGGGCAAAAGCCAACGGGGGAGGCCGAACTCGACCTCGTGATCGCCATCCTGCGGGCCCGCCAGTTGTTCGCCGGCGAGCACGTCCTCCCCGGCCTGCGGCAGGCCTTGGGCCTCGCCGAGGACGGCAGCGACGAACGGCTGGCCGTCGACCGGGCCGAGGCCGCGGCCCGGGAACTCGTCGGGGCGCTGCAGGCCAGCGGGTGGGATCCTGAAGCGGCCAAAGGGCTCACCGACAACGCCGACGTCGCTGCGGTGCTGCGGTTCGCGGCCACCGAAGTGGTACCGCGGCTGGCCGGCACCTCGTCCGAGATTGACCAGGTATTGCGGGCTCTGGACGGCCGGTTCATTCCCGCCGGCCCGTCGGGGTCACCACTGCGCGGCCTGATCAACGTGCTGCCCACCGGGCGCAACTTCTACTCCGTCGACCCCAAAGCCGTGCCGTCCCGGCTGGCCTGGGAAGCCGGCGTGGCGCTGGCGGATTCGCTGCTCACCCGGTATCGGAACGACAACGGGCGATGGCCGCGATCGGTTGGGCTCTCGGTTTGGGGCACCTCGGCGATGCGAACGTCCGGTGACGACATCGCCGAAGTCCTTGCGCTGCTTGGCGTTCGGCCCGTGTGGGATGACGCGTCGCGGCGAGTCGTCGGCCTTACGCCGATACCGCTTTCCGAGCTCGGCCGCCCGCGTATCGACGTCACCGTGCGGATCTCCGGATTCTTCCGGGACGCCTTCCCGCACGTCGTGACCATGCTCGACGACGCGGTGCGGTTGGTCGCCGACCTCGACGAGCCCGACGACGACAACTACGTGCGCGCGCACGCCCAGACTGACCTGGCCCAGCACGGCGATCAACGCCGTTCCACTACAAGGATTTTCGGATCGAAACCCGGAACCTACGGCGCCGGGCTGCTGCAGCTGATCGACAGCCGCAACTGGCGCGAGGATGCCGACCTCGCGCAGGTGTATACGTCCTGGGGGGGATTCGCCTACGGGCGCGACCTCGACGGTCGCGAGGCGATCGACGACATGAACCGCCAGTACCGGCGTATCGCGGTGGCCGCCAAGAACACCGACACCCGTGAACACGACATCGCCGACTCCGACGACTACTTCCAGTACCACGGCGGCATGGTGGCCACGGTGCGGGCACTGACCGGCCAGGCACCGGCCGCCTATATCGGTGACAACACCAGACCCGACGCCATCCGCACCCGCACCCTATCGGAGGAGACCACCCGGGTGTTCCGCGCCCGCGTGGTCAACCCCCGCTGGATGGCGGCGATGCGCCGGCACGGCTACAAGGGTGCATTCGAGATGGCCGCCACGGTCGACTACCTGTTCGGCTATGACGCCACCGCCGGCGTGATGGCCGACTGGATGTACGAACAACTCACCGAGCGCTACGTGCTGGACCCCGAGAACCGGAAGTTCATGGCGGAATCCAACCCGTGGGCGCTGCACGGCATGGCCGAACGCCTGCTGGAGGCGGCTGGCCGCGGCATGTGGGCCGACCCGCAACCGGAAACGCTCGACCGGCTGCGGCAGGCGCTGCTGGAAACTGAGGGTGATCTCGAGGGCTGAGCCGGCTTCGTTCGGAGATTGCCGCCCCACGCGAGTGTGCGGCCGGCCGCACACTCGGCACCGAACGTGCGGCCGGCCGCACACTCGGCACAGCCCAGCAGCGCATCAGACGAAGTCCGATCCGCCGTCCACGTTGATGGTGGCGCCGGTGACGTAACCGTTTCGGCGGGACGCCAGGTAGGCGGTAATCGACGCGACCTCTTCGGGAAGCCCGGCGCGGCCGAGGTCGCAGGGCTGGTGAAAGTTGTTGTCGATCCAGGTCATAACATCGACCGGGTTGGTGGCGTCGAGGCCATCGGCGGCGAGGATGTCTTTGAGCACTTCGGTGAAGCTGGCGGTGACGATGGTTCCGGGGCACACGCAGTTGACTAGAATGCCATCCTTGGCAAGGCTTTTCGACAAGTTCTTGGTGACGCTGGCCAATGCCGCCTTGGATGCCGTGTAGGCGACGATGCGCGGGTTCTGCCGCTGAATCGAGTGCGCGGACAGCGTCACGATGCGGGCCCAAACGGCGGCGCGTAGCAACGGCAACGAGGCACGGATCGATCGCACAGCCGACATCGTGCCGAGTGTGAACGCTTCCTCCCATTGTGTGTCGTCCATCTGCTCGAAATAACCGTCGCCCGGTCCGATCGTGTGAACGAGGCTATTGATTTGCCCCCAGCGCTCCGAGACTGCGGCGAAGCCCCCGGCGATCGACTCAGCATCGGCCATGTCCACGCTGATCCCCACGGCATCCGGAGCGCCTGCCGCGCGTAGGGATGTCACGGCGGCGTCGAGCGCTCCTTGGCTTCTGGCCATCACCGCCACGCTGGCTCCCTCGGCCGCAAGGGTTTCGGCGATAGCCAGCCCCATACCCTTGCTGCCGCCCGTGACCACGGCCGTCGATCCGGCGAAACCCAGGTCCATCCGTGTCTCCTTCTGGTTGGTATGCGGTTGGTTAAGCCTGCTCGATCGCTTCCGAAGTCACGCCCAGCCCTCGCAAGCAGAAACGGAGCGCGCGTTCGCGGACATGGTCGCGGTCACAATCGCCGGTCGTCCAGTGCCGCTCGATGCCCGCCCACACCACTGCGTGGATAGCTTGCGCGTCGGCCTCCGGATCGATGTGCTGGAACACTCCCTGCTGCAGACCGCGCTGCAAAGCCGCACGGAGCGGCTTGAGCAACTGCTCGTACGCCGGCTGGACCAGATTGGGGGACCCGAACATCTGCGACTGAGCCTCCACGGACACGCGGCGTAAATCGGACTTGATGTTGTCGTCGAACGCCAAGTCGAGCCGTCCATCGATCCATGCCGCCACCGCGCCGATTTCCGTGGTGGCAGACGCCATTCGGCGTCGTAGTCGACGTTCCTCCACCCGCGCCATTTCCAGGAAGAGCGCGGCCACCAGTTCGTCCTTGGAGCCGAAATGCCGATAGAACGCGCGGGTACCCACCGCGGCCCCGTCCAGAACCGCGGCGATGCTGAGACCTCGAACACCCTTCTCGCGCAGCGTTTTCGATGCAGCGGCCAGGATCTCGTGGCGCACCTTGGGGTCCGGGCCGAGTTTGTCGCGTCGCCGCGTCCGAGGAGCGCTCACATGGTCAACCGGTCGCATCGTAGGCAGCGAGGTAGTCCGCGAACCGCTCGCGAACGCCTTCGGGTGTCAGGCCGTAGTTTGCCAGGTCATAGTCGTGGGCACCACGGGAGCCCGGTCTATGCTCATGGGCCCACTGCGTGACGGAGTCCCGAGTGGCATCGGTGAAAGTGAGCCCCAGGGACTCGTAGCTGGCTTGCAGGGTGCCCACCGGATCAGTCTGCAAATCGGCGAATGAGATGTCGGCGAATCGGTCGTCGCCCACCCGGTTACGGAAGTCCATCGCCCGCCGGACAGCTTCAACCCAACTGTCGACTTGCTCGGCGCCGAGTTCCTTGGCGTCGTCGCGGTCGCTGCTCCAGCTGCGCACGTACTGGATAAGGCTGCATGCCGAGGCCATCACCTTAGCCGGATCGCGATGGCTCCACAGGAATTTGGCGTTTGGATATGCCTCGACGAGCGCGTCGAGTGCGAACATGTGCACGGGGGTCTTGAGGTGCCACAAAACCGGTGGGCAGTGCCATTGCAAGAGCTTGAGCACTCGCCGGTGATACGTGTACGTCTCGCGCATGTCGCAAGCCATCACCCACGCCAGATACCCGGGGGCGCGAACGGCGCCGTCGAAGTGGAAGGTACGAAAACTCATTCCCATCAGGTCCTGGCATTCGGTCGGGGCCGTTGGCTCGGAGTTGTACAGCGCTTTCATCAACGGGAACATGTCGTCGAGCATCTTCAGGCCCGCCTCGGCCTGCGCGATCCGCGGATCGGTGTGTTGGGTAGCGGCCTCCGGCGGTGGTGTGGGCGCTTGGGATTCCCACATTCGCAGTGAGCGGAACTGAGGATCGGCAGCCACCAGTTGGCTCAGGGCCGTGGTCCCCGTACGGGGTAATCCGATCACGAAGACGGGTCCACCAACCACCTCGTCGTCGATCTCGGGATTGCGGCGGTAGGTGTCCTCGATCTTGAGGCGTTGGATCAGGGCGTTGCTGATGGTCGCGTGCTGGATGACCCGGCCGATATCGTTAAGATCCGCCTCGGTGTTCAAGGCTTCGACGATCCGTTCGAGACCCTCGCGATAGTAGGGCGAGCCGAACTCCTCGAGACCCGTTGCGGCACGGGCCCCGCCCTCTAGCTCGTCAGCGTCGAACGTCATCGTCCGAACCTTTCGTGTACGGCGCACCGGCGTGCCGCGAGGATCGACGCCCGCTCATCGGCGGTGACTGTCGTTGTCTCCGAGGGCAACTCCGCTCGGATGTCGTCGAAGGGCACGACTCGCGTCGTCGGCGTCGGTGCCGTTTTGGTGCGGACGCACCGCAGGATGATTGGACCGTTGCTGTAGCCGGCGGTGTCGAGCCAATTCGCCACCCCGGGGTCATCGGCACACAGCACCACGCGCACGAGGCCATCGGAATCGACCACGGCCTGATGGGCGTTCAGGCTCGATTGGTGGCGCCCGTAATGGATGGTCTCCCACCAGGGGTTGCCGATGGAAAAGCTCCAGTAAATGCCCTCGGGTGGTTCAACTTCGACGATGAGTGCCTCGTCCGGGCGCAGCTCCCACCGACCGATCACCGGCCTGTTCTCGGCGGCCGCGCCGATATCGGTGCGGTCGATCGGCGGCAGGAAGCCGTTCGTTGGCGGCGCGGCACCGAATTGTAGAAAGAACGCCAGGTTGTCATGGACGAAGTCGCCGAGGGCGGCCAGCTGCCGCGACACCGCCACGTCAGAATCAACCGAACGGGCTCCGGCCTCCACCGCGTCGCCGAGCCGCTCAATGCGCAACGACGATGCCACCTCGGTGTCCCAGTCGTAGAAGAAATGCCGCACCGTCAGCGTGGGGTGGTCGCCCTCAATCCGCATCCAATTGCCGGCTCGCCCCGTCCGTTTGGAGGCTGACAGCACCACCTCGAAGTTTCCGTCGGCATCCACCTCGAGTTCGTCGACCAGTTCGTTTGCCGTTGCGACGATTCCGTTCATCGTCTGCAGCCCGACGTAGCGGGCGGTGCCGCGATTGCCGAACAGTCGGTAACTCTCCCCGCCCCGCAGTGTGGCGCGGGTGTAGATGCAATCCGGACACTCCATTCCCCAGGTCACGGTGTCGTCGGTACTGGTGCGTTGGACGGACAGGATCGGATCCGGATCGAACCGCAGCGCCTCATCGACACCCGCGGCAAGCAGCACGAGGAGATGTCGCATGCCCGCGGCGAGATCGACCCGATTTTGGCACGCCGGGTCGGCTTGCACGACTTGAGCGGCTTCGCGAACCCGGTCCAAGAGGTACGACCATGCCTCCGCTAGGTCGACGCTGCCGGGCTCGCCGGATAGCGCCGCCTCGGCGATCGAGAACGGCAACCACGCCAGCGGCTTCCCCGGATCGCTCACGTTTCTCCGCTTCGGTCGGCGCTAGCAGCCCTTAAGTGAAAACAATGTTTTCGTTTAGTGCCTGATGACTATCGCAGCTGATGGCTGAGAATGTCAACGTTGCGCCGGTGAGCGTGTGCTCGCGGGTAGGCCGACACCAACGACGAGTCGCGGTGCGAAGTCAGTCCGTGAAGTCAATCCGGACGCTGATCGGGTCAGACTGCAGTGCGCGGAAGGTCGCGGCGACGACCGGTGACAGCAGCCGCGATGTTGCGAATGTGCTGGCCCGCATCGCCGGGTCGTCATCGGGCTCGAATCGGGCGATGCCCGAACGCCACCGGTTCCGTTGCCGGATAAGCACTTTAGGGTCGTCCGCGATGTTGAGGGCCCACCCGGAGCGCCGCCCGTGCTGGGAAATCACCCACGCGCCCGCATCGTCGAAGTTGGCGGAAACGGGAACACGCCGGCGTGCCCCGGATTTTCGTCCAGTCGTTTCGAGCTCCGTCGCGAAGGTCGTACGTATGCCGAGCCGGCCGAGCAAAGCCACGGTGGGATTAGCGAGGTAGCGACCGATGAGGCGCTCCCTGCGGAACTTCCGCACGGCCTCCCTGGTGGTTGTGGCGTTACCCGCATCGCGTGCCATCATCAGCCTCTCCCTCGCGGTAGATCGATCGGTCTACTATCGACACCAAGATAGTAGACTAATCGGTATACCGCAAGTGGGTCCTGAACGGTCGGAAGGTGAGGAAGGCTGATGTCTGCACGGGAGCGCTTGATCACCAGCGCAATTGCACTCATTCGTAGCGTCGGAGTCGCCGGTGCGAGCGTCTCGGGATTGCTCGACCACTCCGGACTGGCGCGCCGAACGCTCTATCTGAACTTTCCTGGCGGCAAACCTGAACTCGTGGCGGCGGCAACCGAAGCCGCCGGCGCGGAGCTCACGGCCTCCATGGAAGACTGCATCGTAGACGCCGACCCCGCACGAGCGCTCGCAGGCGTCATCCAGCTGTGGGAAGGGATGCTGGCCGAGACTGATTACATGGCGGGCTGCCCGATCGTGGCGGCGACGTTAGGCCGCTCCGAAGCGCCCGCCGCTGCCGACGCCGCAGCAGCGACATTCAGCAAATGGGAGGGTCTGTTGACCCAGCTCATCCGCGAAGCCGGTGTTGAGCGATCAGTTGCCGCCGATCTGGCTACCACCGTGGTCGCCGCTGTCGAGGGCGCGGTCATCATGTCGGTGGCGCAACGGTCGCCTGCTCCACTACGGCGAGCGAACCGTGTGCTCTCCGCACTGCTCGCCGCGAAGTGAGTTTGCCGAGCCGACCCAAAAGCACCCTAAAACCGCTGGCTCGGGGTGCTTTTGTGTTCCCCCGCAAGCGGGAGGTGCCCCCAGCTCGCGGTAGGTTGACAGCGTGACGCCCACCTTCGCCCAACTCGCCAAATCGCAATACATCCTGCTGACCACCTTCACCAAGGACGGCCGGCCCAAGCCGGTTCCAATCTGGGCCGCCGCCGACGGTGATCGGCTCTTGGTGATCACCGAGGGAAACTCGTGGAAAGTCAAGCGGATCCGCAATACCCCGCGGGTGACGCTGGCCACCTGCACCATGCGCGGTAGCCCGACGAGCGAGGCGGTCGAGGGCACCGCGGCCATCCTGGACAAGTCCCAAACCGGCGCCGTTTACGACGCGATCGGCAGGCGGTACGGCGTCGTGGGCAAGATCTTCAACTTGTTCAGCAAGCTGCGCGGTGGCATGGAAAACAACGTCGGTCTCGAGCTCAGAGTGTCCCCAGGGTAGGGCCGATGGGCACGGTGCTGATCCCGATCCCGGACCGCGACTTCGACCCGACCGAGGTCGCGGCCAGCTGGCGTGTGTTGACCCGAGACGGCCACCGGGTGGTCTTCGCCACCGAGAGCGGCGCGCCCGGGGCGGCCGACGACATCATGGTGACCGGCCGCGGATTGGACATCTGGTCTGCGCTACCGGTGTTGGGCGCCATCCCGCTGCTCGGACTGGCGCTGCGGGCAAACAAGGATGGTCGCGACGCATACCGGGATATGTTGCGGTCAGAAGAGTTTCAGCATCCCGTCACCTGGGCTCAGGCCACCCTCGATGGCGTCGATGCGCTACTGTTGCCCGGCGGACATCGTGCCCGCGGGATGCGCGGCTACATCGACAGCGAGATACTGCAAGGGCTGGTCGTGGATGCCTTTGCCCGCGGGGTGCTCGTGGCCGCGATCTGTCACGGTGTGCTGCTCGCCGCGCGCAGCGTCGATCCCTGCACGGGTCGCTCGGTGCTCTACGGGCGCCAGACCACGGCGCTGACCTGGGCCATGGAGCGCCTGGCCTGGCGGCTCACGCGGATCACCCGATTCTGGGATCGCGATTACTACCGGACCTACACCGAGGAGCCCGGCCAGCCCGGCGGGTACATGTCCGTGCAGGCGGAAGTCACTCGCGCCCTTAAAGATCCGACGGATTTCTGTGATGTCGTTCGCGGATCGTCGCACAGCCGGCTCAAGTCCTCGGGAATGGTGCGTGACACGGCGACCGACTCGCGGCCGGCCTTCGTGGTGGACGACGGCAGCTACGTGTCGGCCCGCTGGCCGGGCGATACGCACACGTTCGCGGGCGTGTTGTCGCGGAAGCTCAAGGCGCTGCATCCCAGTTAGCCATCCTGGAAGCAGATACCATGGAATGGTCTTTCAGCTGAGATGCGCTGGTAAGCGCGGAGCGCACGAGATGGATGGTCATGACGGAATTGCTCGTTCTTTTCCATCAGCTGGTTCGGTTCGAAACGGAACTGTGGACCGCCATAGACGCTCGGCTGCGCGCTGAGTTCGACTTGCCGCTGAGCAGGCTGGAGCCCATGCAAGTCATCGCCCGGCGTCCATCGTGCCGGGTTTACGACATCGCCGAGGAACTGTCGATAACAACTGGCGGCACCAGCAAGCTTGTCGACCGCATCGAAGCCGCCGGCTACTGCGTTCGTCGAGCCAACCCCGACGACCGTCGCTCCTCGATCATCGAGCTCACTACAGCGGGTCGCCGAGTGCTGTCCAAGGCCACCAAGGTTTTTGAGGACGAATTGCAGACTCGGATTGGATCGGCGGTGCCACTGCGATCACTGCAGCAGTTCTATGCCACCCTGGTCAAGCTGCGCTCTGCCAACATCGACGCCGGGGAGCGTTCGAGCGCCTGAATCGAAGGCTGCCGCACGGCTGATATGATTCCGCGGAATGTATCTACGTCGGCGCGGCGCTCGCGGAGGTGGCTGACATGTTGGCGGCCTGGTATGACCGGCAAGGTCCTGCGGCAGATGTCTTGCACGTCGGCGAGCTGCCGAATCCCGAGCCCGGTCCGGGTGAGGTCCGGGTCCGAATCAGCCTGTCCGGCATCAACCCCGGCGACACCAAGAAGCGCTCCGGCTGGCAGGGAACTCCGATGAGCTTTCCGCGGATCATCCCGCACAGCGACGGCGCCGGCGTGATCGACGCCGTCGGCGACGGAGTGGACGGCAGCCGGATCGGGCAGCGGGTGTGGACCTACGGCGCGCAGTCCTACCGGCCGTTTGGCACCTCCGCGCAGCTGACCTGCGTGCCGCAGCGCCAGGCCGTTCCGCTCACCGACGAAGTCTCCGACGAGATAGGCGCGTGCCTTGGCATTCCAGGCATCACCGCACACCGGGCCGTGTTCAGCGACGGGCCGGTCGCAGGCCAGACGATACTGGTGCATGGGGTGCTGGGCTCGGTCAGTTCGCTGGCCGCTCAGCTCGCACATTGGGGCGGCGCCACCGTCATCGGCACCGTCGTTCGCAGCACGGACCTCGACAAAGTGGATACCTCCGTAGTTTCCCATCCCATCGCGCTCGACAGCGGGGACGCGTCAGCGGCCGTCCGCCGGCACGCCCCCGACGGGGTGAACCGAATCGTGGAGGTGGCTTTTTCCGACAACGCCGACCTCGACGCGGCGGTCGTGGCCAACGACGCGGTCATCGCCGCCTACGCGAGCCGCGCCGATCGACCGGAATTGCCCTTCTGGCCAATGTTGTTCGCCAACACGACGCTGCGGCTGCTCGGCAGCGATGACTTCTCCGCTGAAGCCAAGCAGCAGGCCGGAATTGATTTGACGGAAGCCGCGCGGGTCGGGGCGCTGAGGATCGCCATTGCGCCTCCTCACCCGCTCGCCGAGATCGCCGCGGCGCACGATCACGTCGACAAGGGGCCCCGCAACGGCCGCGTTCTGGTTGCCATCCCGGGATAAATCTGATCCGCGCTCGCACTGGCGCAACACTTTTCAGTGCGGCTACGTGGCTGATGCGTCAGGCTGCCAGGTGCTCGCCGAAGAACGCGAAGACGCGGCTCCATGCGTCCTCGGTGGCGGCCCGGTCGTACCCGAAACCCGCGATGCGGATTAGCGGTTGGGCGGGGAGGGTGTTCGCGAAGCTGTGCCCGACGCCAGGGTAGACCTTGATGTCGGTGGTTAGCCGCTTGGCCGCGGTCGCTTCGCGGAATTTGTCTGGGGCGCCCCGACCCAGCGGGTCGCGGCCGCCGAAGCTGGCGACGATCGGGCACGCCCCCTCTAGGATCTCGCTGAGATTGCGGGGCAGGGGAGTGCCGTAGAACGGCGCGGAGGCACCAAAACCCTTGGGCGACATAACGAGGGCAAACTGGCCGCCCATGCAGAAACCGGCGATGCCGATACGCCCGGAGCACTCGGGCATCGCCTTGAGGTGGTCGCGGGCCGCAAGAATGTCGTCAAGGGCACGGCCTCGTTGCGTCAGCAGCTCCCGCATGACGCGGGTGATGCAGCGGACGCGGCCACCCCGCGCGTACATGTTCGGTGTGAGCGCCACATAGCCGGCTTGGGCGATGCGCTCGTTGGTCGCCTTCTTGTCCGGGCCGTAGCCGAACGCATCGTGGATCACCACCACCCCGGGCCACGGGCCTTGTCCTTGAGGAATGTTCAGCAGCGCGTCGATCGGTCCGTCGGGTGTGTCGATCTCAATCGTCGTCATACCGTCATCTAATCGCAGCT
>Ga0318547_10000387_pt1 | contig 13352 bp, 11 predicted proteins | sample GRESIP169b2f20_FD_203515 | JGI IMG/M metagenome (GOLD analysis project Ga0318547, IMG submission 203515) | Tropical soil microbial communities from Luquillo Experimental Forest, Puerto Rico - GRE.SIPMG.169b2f20 | ecosystem: Environmental > Terrestrial > Soil > Tropical forest > Bulk soil...
GCGCCGCCCACACCACCGCGACCTGCTCCGGATAGATATTGAAGCGCGATCCGAACGCGCCGCCGACATCGGGACAGGACACGCGCACGTGCTCCTGCTGCACTTTGAAGCAAGCCGCGAGCGCATGCCGCAAACGATGCGCGCCCTGACATCCCGAAATCAACGTATGCTGCTTCTGCGCCGCGTCATAACTGCCGATGGCCGCGCGCGGCTCCAGGAACGCGCTGGCGGTGCGCTGGTTGCGGATCGTCTGCTCGATGACGAGATGCGCATCCTTGATGGCGGCCTCCACCGCGGCGCGGTCGCCGAAGGCGCAATCGAGCGCGAGGTTGTTGGGGGCATCCGGCCAGATCGTCGGCGCTGCATCCGCGAGCGCGTCCACGACGTCGGTCACCGCCGGCAGGACCTGGTATTCGACCGCGACCGCTTCTGCGGCGTCGCGCGCGGCCACGGGACTTTCCGCCACGACCACCGCGACCGCCTCGCCGACAAAACGCACGCAGCCGACCGCGAGCGGCAGCTGCAGCTGGTCGAGGATTTTTCGTTCCGGCGTCGGCGCGAAAGTCGAGATGCTGACGTCATTCGCATCGGCCGGATTGGGAAAGTGCGCCATGCCGATGTGACCGTCGCCGACATAGTCCTCGCCGGTGAGCACGGCCAGCACGCCCGGCCGCCTGCGCGCGGCTGAAACGTCGATCGAAGCGATGCGGGCATGGGCGTGCGGCGCGCGCACGAAGGCGGCATAGGCCTCCCCCGGCACCGAGACATCGTCGGTGTAATTGCCGGCTCCGCGCACGAACCGCAGATCCTCGAAGCGCGGCATGGCGCGCCCGATAAAGGCACCGTGTCCATGGGGCGCCGAAACGCCGTCGTTCTTCGCCATTGCGCTCCCACCCCGCCACAGCGGTCCGTCCACTCGCCGATCAGCCTATCCAAGCACGCACGCCGTTGCCAATTGGCCGCGGCCGTCGTTTATGATCGGGGTGGGGCTTTGCGGTATAGTCCGCCGTGCCGCGCACGGGCCGATGGGCGTGACAGCAATGGGCATCGTAGCAAAGACGCAAGCGAGCGCACCCGTGGCGGATTTCGGCCGCTTTTCGATCGCGCCGTTTCGTCGAAGGGCTGGGCGACGGGCTCGAAACCCTGCGCATGGCGAGCGATGCGTTGCGGCAGAAAGACCTCGATCGCGACGGCGAGGGGCGCTATTTCATCAAATTCGAATAGCGCGTTCGCGCGCGATGGGAGAAATCGCATGACGGTTCAGCGCATCTTGCTTGCGTGTCTCGCCATCGTCGGCGGTGCGAGCGCGGTTTACGGCCAAGAGGTCACCGTCAAGGTCGGCACGGTGCGCTCGATCTCCACCGCCACGATTCTGTGGGCGGTCGAGAAGGGCTACTTCAAGGACTACGGCATCAAGGTCGTGACCGAGACGCTCGACACCGCCGCCAACTCGATCGCGCTGTTGGCGCAGAACCAGCTGCAGCTCGTGGAGGGGGGAATTTCGGCCAGCTATTTCAACGCGCTGGAAAAGAACCTGCCCATCACGATGGTGCTGGATCGCGTCTCGAGCCCGCTCGGGCACAACCTGATGCTGCGCCCCGACCTCAAGGGCGAGATCACGCAGCTGCGCCAGCTCAAGGGCAGAACCATTGCCACCAACGGCCAGGGCGCGGTGTCGACCTATGAAGTCGGCAAGCTCCTGGAGAGCGACGGGTTGACCATCAACGACGTCGACATCAAGGTCATCCCGTTCACGCAATATGCCGTTGCGTTCAACAACAAAGCGATCGACGCTGCGATCACGATCCCGCCCTTCACCGCGCAATTGCTCGACGGCGGGCATGCCGTGAACTTCAAGGACCCCGACGACGTGGTCAAGCCGTACCCGCTCACCATCGCCGTGAGCATGGTCAACACCGATTTCGCCAACGCCAACCGCGAGCTCGTGCGCAACTATTACGTCGCCTATCTGCGCGCCATCCGCGACTATTGCCAGGCCTATCACGGCGGCGCGGAGCGGGCGGCTATGATCGATCTCGCGATCCGCACCGGCACCGAAACGCGCCCGGAATTGCTGCACAAATATCCGTGGCCGGCCCGCAGCCCGAACGGCACTATCAATGTCGAGAGCATGCTCGACATGCAGGCTTGGTTCCTCAAGAGCAAGATGAGCAACGCCGAGTTCCCGGCCGATCGGATCGTGGACAAGAGCTCCGTCGACTACGCGCTGCGCAAGCTCCCCCCGTTCGTGCTCGAGAACAAGGAGAGCAAGCTCGCCGGGTGCCGCTGAAGTCAACGCATCGGCGGGGGGAAGATATCAATGGCCGTCGAGCGGCGCGGCGCGGCGATCGACATCGTCGGATTGCGCAAGGAGTACCTGAGCGGCCCGGGTCGCGTGGTTGCACTCGACGACATCAACCTGCGCATCGCGCCAGGCGAATTCGTCTGCATCGTCGGACCATCGGGCTGCGGGAAATCGACGCTGCTGCGCATCCTCGCGGGGCTTACCGTCCAGACCAGCGGCACGATCAAGGTCGAGGCGTCGGGCTGGGCGGTCGAGAACGCGATGGTGTTCCAGGAGAGCGGCCTCTTCCCCTGGATGAGCGTCGAGGCCAATGTCGGCTTCGGCCTCATGACGCGCGGCATTCCCGCTAAGGAAGCGGCGGCGCGGGTCGAGGGCGCCTTGAAGCTCGTGGGGCTGACCCGATTCCGGCGGCATTATCCGCACCAGCTCTCCGGCGGCATGCGCCAGCGCAGCGCGATCGCGCGCGCCTTCGTCACCGACCCCGGCATGCTGCTGATGGACGAGCCGTTGGCCGCGCTCGATGCCCAGAACCGTGTCATCCTGCAAGCCGAGCTGGTGCGCATCTGGGAGCGGACCCGCAAGACCGTGATCTACATCACCCATTCGATCGAGGAAGCGCTGCTGCTCGGCGACCGCACCGTGGTGATGACCGCGCATCCCGGCCGGATCAAACAGATCATCGACGTGCCGTTCGCACGCCCGCGCAACCTGATGACGTTGTCGGCATCGCCGGAATTCGGCCGCCTCAAGCTCGACATCTGGCAGGTCCTGGAGGCCGAAGTCACGCGCGCGCGCAGCGACGAGGAGAATCATTCATGAAGATCGAGATGTCCACCAAGGCGCGCGAGCGTTTGCTTTATCTGATCTCGCCAATCGGGCTCATCATCATCTGGCAAGTCCTGCTGATGGTCGGCATCGGCGATCGCCGGTTCGTCCCCGCGCCGAGCGACATCGCGCAGCGTTTCGTCAAGCTCGCCGGCAACGGCGAACTCGAATGGCACGTCGCCGTCACGCTCTACCGCGTTGTCCTCGGCTACATCATCGGTGCGGTGCCCGCGGTCGCGGTTGGGCTGCTCATGGCCATGTTCAGGCCGGTGCGCATCTTCGTCGATCCGCTCATCGCCGCGCTGTTTCCGATCCCGAAGATCGCGCTGATGCCGCTCCTCCTGCTCGCCTTCGGCTTCGGCGACGCCTCGAAGATCGCGCTAGTCGCCATCGCCGTGTTCTTCCCCGTCGTCGTCAACACCTATGTCGGGGCCGCCAATATCGAGACGATCTACTGGGACGTGGCGAAGAATTACGGCGCAAGCCAGACCGTGATGTTCACCCGCATCGTGTTCTTCGGCGCGCTGCCGACGATCTTCGCGGGGCTGCGCATCGCGCTCGCGGTCTCGTTCATCGTGCTGGTCGCGTCCGAGTTCGTCGCCACCAAGAGCGGCATCGGCTACCTGATCTGGAACTCCTGGGAGCTGCTTCAGGTCGACGTCATGTTCGTGGGGATCGTGACCATCGGCATCCTTGGGCTGATCACCTCGGTGCTGTTCCAGGAAATCGAGCGCAAAGCCATTCCGTGGAAGACGGAGTGAGCGAAACGCTACAACCCCGCGAGCGGATAGCGCGAGAAGTCGTAGCCTTCCTTGACGACGATCTCCAACAGGAACGGCGCACCCGATTCGGTGACGCGCACGGCGTCCTTGATCGCCGGCGCGATATGAGCCGGCTTCTCCACGCGCGCCGCCGCCACGTTGAGCCCCTCGGCCACCTTGGCGTAATTGCCGCCGACGGTCAGCGCGCCGTATTTCTTGGTCGAGAGCTCGAGCACGTCGCGCTCGGCCGCCATGACGCCGTTGTTGAACACGACGGTGAGGATGGCGATGCGGTTGCGCGCCGCGGTCTCGATGTCCATGCCGGTCATGCCGATGGCCGCGTCGCCCATGATGTTGACGCAAAGCTTGTCCGGCGCCGCGAGCTTCGCGCCCATGGTGATGCCGAGCCCGTAGCCGAGCTGGGTTGACTTGCCCCACCCCATATACGAGCCGGGCGCGGTCGTTTCCCAGAACGGGATGAGCTGTTCGCGCGGACTGCCGGAATCGTGGGTGATGATGACGTTGTCGCGGTCCACCGTGCACATGAGATCGCGGATCACGCGGTACTGGTTGATGGGCACTTCCTCGGAGTCGAGATGTTTTCCCCATTCCGCGAGCCATCCCTTCTTGGCCGCCGCGACTTCCTCCTTGAGCGCGGCGAGCGCATTGGCGCCGCCCGCCCCCTTTTGGCGGCCGACCTCGGCTATGACCGCATCGAGCACCAGCGCCGCGTCGCCGACCACGGCGTGATCGACGCGGTACTCCTTGTTGATGTCGGCGGCGTCGTTGGTGGAATGGATGATGGTCTTGCCGGCCGGCACGCCGGGCCCGAACGGGGTGCGGGTGAGGCTCGAGCCGATGGCCAGCACGAGATCGGCTTTGGCCATGAACTCGGTGAACATCTTCGGCCGCGAGCGCGTGGACGCCCCGAGGGCGAGCGGATGGCTTTCGGGAATGGCGCTCTTGCCCGGATTGGTGGTGACCACCGGCGCGGGAATGAGCTCGGCCAAGGCGCTGAGCCGGTCGCTCGCTTGCGCATAGAGCACGCCCTGCCCGGCGAGCAGCAGCGGATTTTTCGCCTTGAGCAGCATGCGCACCGCGGTCTTGACCGCATCGGGATCGGGGGCCGCGCGCTGGACCTGGACCGCGGCGTAATCAAGCTCGCCCTCGTACTCGGCCTCCCATACCTCGGCCGGAATCTCGATAAGGACGGGCCCGCCCTTGCCGCTGCGCATGGCGTGGTAGGCGCGGCGCATCAGGTCGGGGAGCTCCTGCACCGAATGCGCGAGCGCGGACCACTTGGTGACGGGCCGGTAGACATCGGCGGCGCGGAATACCGGCCGGACATATTGCCGCGCCAACGGCAGCCCGGCCGGAATGACCAACAGCGGAACGTTCTCGGAAAAGGCCTGGGCAACGCCGGGAAAGGCGTTCTCGATGCCGGGTCCGGCCTGGGCGGCGAATACGCCGTTGCGCTTGCCGCGCTTGATGCGGGTATAGCCGTCCGCCAGGCCGACGCCGACGCGCTCTTGCCGGCATAGAATCGGACGGATGTCGAGCGCGGCGCAGGCCTCGATCAGCGGGTTGCGGGGGTAGCAGGGGAGAAACTGCGTTCCCTCGCGCCTGAGGATTTCGGCGATGACGGCGGCACCGTTCATGGGCGTATCCCGCCTTTGTATATCTGTTCGCAGTCGCTTGCTGTCGTACGGGACTGTCCGTTTTGTGTTTGTATCACAATGGGTTAGAGTCCATGGCCGTTCAGGTCGGTGCGTCGGGTCCCGCCGAATGCCAGCAAACTTGTTGCGACAGCGTTGCGACGGACGGAACAAAAGAGGGGTAGCAAATGGCTTGTGGCTCGGGACTGACGCGGGGAACGGTATCGCTCACGCATCGTTCGGTCGAGGCCTTGCGGCCGGCGGAGACCCCGTATCGGGTGTCCGATCAGCGCTGCATCGGGCTGGCGGTCCGCGTGGCGCCGAGTGGCGTCAAGACGTGGGATTTGGCCTACCGCATTCGCGGATCGGGGAAGGTGCGACGGCTCTCACTCGGCCGCGTGACCGATGTGAGCCTCGAAAAGGCACGCGAGCGCGCGAATGAGTTGACCAGCGCGGCAAGGGCCGGCCGTGATCTGATCGCCGAGGAAGAGGAAAGCCGAGCAGCGGCGGCTTCGCGGCTCACGGTCGAAAAGCTGATCGAACTTTACGTGCGGCGCCGGGTTACTGGCCGCCTGCGGACGGCAAAGGAAATCGAGAGCCGTTTGCGGCGGGCGCTTGCTCCGATCCTGCCCCGCTACGCCGACGATGTTCGCCGACGCGACGTTCGGGAATTGCTGGACGCGGTGGCTGACCAGGGGATCGAGCGGGAAGCCGAGAAGCGCCGGCAAACTGTCGGCGCCATGTTCCGGTGGGCCTTGTCACAGGACATCGTGGAGACCGACGCCACCGCCGGATTGAAGGCTTACGACCCCGGCACTCCGTGTGATCGCGTGCTCACCGTGGAGGAAATCGAAGCGCTCTGGAAATGGCTCGATTCGGCGCCCTCCCATCCGAGCCGGCGGACATCATGAAGCTCGAGCTTTTGACGGGTGCCCGTTGTGGCGAAATCAGCGGCCTCTGCGCCGAGGAAATTGATCGCGACGAATGGACCTGGACGCTACCTGCCGCGCGCTCGAAAAACAAACGGCCGCGCGTGACACCGCTCGTTGGGCTGGCACGACAAATCATTGAGGCACGGCTTTCCGTGGTCCAAGCCGGACCGTTGTTCACGGCCGAGACAGGTACCGTTCTGACCGCGGCCCACATCGGTCATTACCTGCTGGCGCGTCGGGACAAGCTGCCGATCGACAAGTTCACCACGCACGACCTGCGGCGCACGGTTGCGACTATGCTGGCGGAGATGGGCATTGGCCTCGATCTTGTTGCCGCGGTGGTCGGCCATGAGGCGGGCAGCAAGGAAACCCGTACTCTGGTCCGTCATTATGTCCGCACCGATCTGATCGAGCGCAAGGTCCACGTGTTGCGCACTTGGGATGAGCGGTTCCAGAACATCGTGGCGGGCCGCGAGGCCCGCAAGGTCGAGCGCCTTCTGAGGGCGGGCTGATCGGCCGCCGACCCTGCCCAAGTTTTGCGACCAGTGGGCACATCCTGCCTTGTCTTGCGCGCGATCGGCTTAGCTGGTGATGGCTCTCCACGCAGTCGCAAGGGGGAGCCAGAGGGTGAAGGAGCACCAAGCAAGAGCAACGAGGGATAAGGGTCGGGGTCAGCCCCTATCCCCGACGGATCGCTAAGTTGGAAGTTTGAGACAACATCTTCGTCGGTTTCTCAAAGTGCAAAGGTACCAGTGCCATGCTTCGTCACTTGAAATATACTTCGCCGGCAGCCGTGACGGACTTCACGGCGAGAGGGTGAGAGGGCATCGCAGGGTTCCACAGCAGCGGTTGGTACAGATGCACGTGAAAACGTTACGATCTCTAGATGTTTGAGGCCGATTCGTGAGCAAAGATTCCGACCGAACTCCCGTCGCTCCCGAAGGCAGCGGATATATGCCGCTCACGCAGGCCGCTTACTGGATTGCCACAAACGGAGGGATCAAGTCTGTTGACGTGAACGACCAAGCCGCTTGGAAACATGCGTTTGACGAACTACTGCCCCATATTGCCTCGAACGACGTCCAGATTATCGGCCAAAGTAGCGGCGGAATGAATGAAAAAATTGATGGTCTTCTCTTCGCAGGAGTGCGCGTTTCATACCCCTATCACGACACACCGAGCGAACTCTTGTTCGGTTCAGAGCCGCACATCGAAAGTTTTCCATTCATCGATGATGAACATTGGCGGAAGGGCTTTAATGACAAGCTTGTGCCACCGCGCGGCGGAAAGCGACGGTGGTCCCGACTACAAGTTAAAAAGGAAGACGTAAGGCGAATCTGGAGATCTGCAGGCGACCCAGGCGCAAGCATGGCAGGATCGAATAGCCATTTGGCTAGACCGAACAGGCGTCGCGGCCGCCGTCCGAAAATTGAGTGGGATAGGGTAAGAGACTTCGTTCACACAAAATTAGAATATCATGGTTTGCCTCAATCGGGTGATCCAGAGTGGAGCTGCCAGGCCGATGTGGAGCGCGCTGTGGCCGAATTCATCGAGAAGCGCTTTGACATTCATCTGGCTGTCAGCACCATCCGAGCAAGGACTGCTAAATTCATTGCTGAATGGCAGGCCGGAAAAGCCGATAATTAATTATCGGCCTTTTCCGGCGTTTCCGGCCGACTTTTACGCTTCGGGGCATTAAGCAAGCCGCCGGCATTCGCGATTGTCGCGGATGTGGTTGCCGGAACCATCCCGGCCAACGGCGGAAAGATTTATACTCATGAACTCGCCGCTTGCCTACAGCATCGCTGAAGCGTGCTCCGTCGCGCGTGCCGGTCGGACGGCCCTTTATGAGGCGATTCGTTCCGGCGCACTGCGTGCCGTGAAACGCAGACGCCGCACACTCGTCCTTGCGGACGATCTGCGCCGCTATCTCGAAAGCCTCCCGGCAATCGAGCCGAAGCGAGACCGAAGCAATCAGCCAGCGCGCACTAATCGACATTTTGCGCGGCCGACTTGACGCTCTCCTACCATAGACGCTGCCGCGCGTTTTAGCACGTGAGGCGCGTCAATGGCGACACCTAACCAAATTGTTGAGGTCCGCTCCATGATTGCCGATCTCCGCTCACTCGCCCGCGCAGTTGGTGGTGAAATTTCGGGCCGCCAAGTCCTAGCGCTCGGTCTCGGTCATAGGCCGCAGGACCGATCACTTTCGATCCGTATTGAGCCGGGCGCGCCAGATGGCTTCATCGTCTACTCTTTCCGGGCGACGAACCCGTTCGCCTGCAAGATTATGTGCGCGAACGTCTCGGCCTACCTGAATGGGAGCCCGGCGACGAGCAAGACCGGCGCGTCGAGCCATTGCGGCGAGCGCGGTTCGACCGCACGACGATCGACCGTGAAGCAACGAAGCGGCCGCGCACCCCCCGTTTTACTAAGAAGCAGTGGAGCGAGAGGGCCAGACCCACACCGGCCCTCTTGTCTGTTTTGTCATGCAACTTCCGTCAATTAATGACATTGCTTTGACTCTTGGCGGCAATGTGGTCAACAGCGAAGCGCTCGTACCGGGACCGGGACATAGCGCCGAGGACCGCTCGCTCTCGATAAAGCTCGACGGTAAGGCACGGGACGGTTTCATAGTCCACAGTTTTGCCGATGACGATCCAGGCGTGTGCCGCGATTATGTGCGACGCAAACTTGGATTACCGGAATTCAAACCGAGGAAAACGAAGACCAGCGGCGGCGCTAGGCCCTTCTCGCCCACGGTTGCGAAGTATGTTTATCGCCTAGCGGACAGCACACCCTATCTGCAAGTCCACCGCCTCGCCGACAAGTCCGGCTTTCCGCAATACCATTGGGACGGCGAGAAGTGGATTGCCGGAAAGCCGGGGGGACCGAAGGTCCCTTACATGCTGCCGCAACTAATCGCAGCTGCAGCCGCGACGCCGATCTATATCGTCGAAGGCGAGAAGGATTGCGACAATCTCGCTAAAGTCGGCTTCGTGGCCACGTGCAATTCCGAAGGCGCCGACGGCGGCAGCGGCAAGAAGTGGACCTCTGATCTGAACCAACATTTCAAGGATCGCCACGTCTACATCATCCCGGACAACGATGCGCAAGGCCACAAGCATGCGGAGCACGTTGCTCGCAATCTCAAGCCCATCGCGAAGAGCGTGCGCATCGTCGAACTGCCCAGCTTGCCGCCCAAGGGCGATGTGTCGAATTGGCTCGAAAGCGACAGCGCAGGCGTGAAGCTCGCCAAGCTGGCTGCAGCAGCACCATTGTGGGAACCGACGCCCGCGTCGGAGCCGCCGGAAGCAGAAGCCGAGGATGAAGCGAAGCCGGTTAGCGCGCTATTGCCGTCGCCGAATATGCCGATGGCGGTGGCCCGGCTATTCGTCGCCGAACGCTGTCTAGATGACGGCGTGCTCACGCTGCATCACTGGCGCGGAGGCTGGTGGCAGTGGCGACGTTCGCATTGGGCTGAGGTCGAAGACCGCGAGGTGCGTTCGCTGCTCTACGCCTTCACCGAGAATGCGCGTTATCGCGACGCCGAGGGCAACATGATGCCGTGGGCGCCGACCCGCAAAAAGATCGGCGATCTATTGGAGGCACTCGCTGCCATCACCATCCTGGTCGCCGACATCGATCAGCCGACATGGCTTGATGGCCGATCGACCGGCATCATCGTCGCCGTTGCCAATGGTCTGCTGGAAGTCGAAACCCGGCACCTCCTCCCGCACAGTCCGCAATTCTTCAATCAGACCGCAGTGCCGTTCGATTACGACAAGAACGCACCAGAGCCGAAACGCTGGTACGATTTTCTCGACGCATTATGGCCCGGCGAACCGACCGCCATCGACATGCTCGGCGAGTGGTTCGGATACGTGATCAGTGGGCGGCTCGACCTGCACAAGATCTTTGTCATGGTCGGGCCAACGCGTGGCGGCAAAGGCGTGATCGCGCGCATCCTCACCGCATTGATAGGCAAGCAGAACGTCGCGGGGCCAACGCTGAGTTCACTCGGAACCGAGTTCGGGCTGGCTCCGCTGCTTGGCAAGAGCTTGGCCATCATCAGCGATGCGCGTTCCGGCGGCGGCAAGAATTCGCCCGCCGTGGTCGGCGCCTGCTTTCGATCTCGGGCGAGGATACGCTGACGGTCAATCGCAAATACCGCGAGCAATGGACCGGCAAGCTCCCTGATCGGCTGCACATTATTTCCAATGAGCTGCCTCGCCTTGGGGACGCGTCGAGCGCGATCGTTGGTCGCCTTGTGCTGTTGCTGACGACGCGCTCATGGCTGGGCAAAGAAGATTACGAACTGGAGAGGAACCTTCGCGACGAGCTGAGCGGCATTCTCAACTTTGCGCTCGATGGCTTGCAGCGGCTCACCCACGATAACGAGAACCGTTTCACCCGTTTCGCGGCCGCCGAGGAAGCAATCACAATAATGCGCGACCTCGCGTCGCCGGTGGGCGCTTTCGTTCGTGAGAAGTGCAAGCTCGACGCTAACGCGGAGATTCCGGTCGATGTGCTTTACCCCGCCTACAAGGATTGGTGCCAAATTTGCGAGTACCCGAAATCTCCCAAGGCTCATTTCGGCCGCGACCTGCGGGCCGCCTGCCCCTCGGTCAGAAAGACCCGGCCGAGAGATGGAACCAATCGTCAACATGTCTATGCAGGCATCCGCCTGCGCACGGAGAAAGATGAGGCGGATGAAGAGGTTGAGGCGGCGGAACCATCGCCCTTTAGTACACCCAACAATCCGCCGGTCACTGTGACCACTATGACCAGCAGCCGGGCGCGGTCACGGTCGGGTCACGGTGGTCACAGTGACCAGCTAAATGTAGCTCCCAATACGGAAGGCGGCTCTAGCCCCGCGCGCGAAAGAGAGCCGGGCACCGATCGCGGCAAGTCCGATGACTTCCACTATCGCGGGCCGATAATCGATGTGCCGGATCTCGGGCCGGACGCCCTCGACGAGCACGGCGCGCCGCGGGCGGCCACCCTGACTCAGGGCCGCATCCGTGAGCTCGCCGCTTGGTATCTCAGCGAGGCGGCGGCCCGGCAGGAGGCGAGCGAGACCCGCGACCCGGACCAGGCAGGGCTGAACACCGAGCTGCGGGCGATCCTGCGCCAGGAAGTATCGTCCCCGGAGCAAGTCGAGATCGAGTTCAACAGGGTGACGGCGGAGGTGTTCGCAGTGTCGTTTTAGAGCGCCGCCGCGGGGGGCGTCGGTGGAGGAGCAGGAACTCAATGCCATGGGCATTCGAGCATGAGGACATAGCGAATGAACACGAAGAAGCCTCCCAAGGCTGAGGAGAAGCCGCCCAAGTCTGAGCCCGAGGTGCACGTCCATGATGTGTCAAAATTGCGTGGGCACCTGAAGGTCATCGGGGGTTCGATGTCCGACGACTGGAACAACCTTGTCGCTAACCAGACAACTCGGACGCTTTGGTTTTTTGCAGATTCAGACCCGCAAGAAAGCCGGCGGGAACGCCATGCGGCGGTCGATGCGTTGATGGGCATCAAGCCAGGGGATGAACTCGAAGGCATGATCGCGGCGCAGCTTATCGCATGCCATAACGCGTCGATGGAATGCTACCGGAGGGCCATGATCCGCGACCAAATCTTCGAGGGCCGACGGGAAGCTTTGAGCCAAGCGAACAAGCTCTCCCGCACCTATGCGGCTTTGCTCGATGCGCTCAATCGCCACCGCGGCAAAGGCCAGCAGAAGGTCACGGTGGAGCACGTCCACGTCCACGAGGGCGGTCAGGCCATCGTCGGCAACGTCGAGAGCCGGGGGGGAGGGTTCGCATCGAAAGCGAAGGAACAACCCCATGCACTTACCCATGCACCAGGCGCCACGATGCCGGGCGCGGACGCGCCGCGGCAGCCCGTGCCAGTCGCCTGCGATGAAGAACGGTCGCTGCCGGATGCACGGGGGGCCGTCGCCGGGCGCACCGAAAGGTAACAGGAACGCCTTAAAGCACGGCCGCTACACGGCACAGGCTATGGAGCGCCGTCGGGAGATTGCAGCACTGCTGCGTGCAATGAGAGCCCTTGTACAAAGCCAGTGACTTCTGGGCGACTGCACTGGCTGTGTGCGAACGGTGGCAAGCGGAGATAGTCGTGTAGCCGGAGGGTGAGGGAGCACCAAGCAAGAGTAACGAGGGATAAAGGTCGCGGTCAGTCCCTATCCCCGACGGATCGCTAAGTTGGAAGTTTGAGACAACATCTTAGTCGGTTTCTCAAAATGCCAGGTACCAGTGCCATGCTTCGTCACTTGAAATATACGAAAGCGGTACGACAGTTGGCGGGAAGGGCTCGCCAAAAGGCGATGGACCGAGACGCGTTGTATCACGGGACCAGGTACGCCGAATTAATTCTGAATACGGGGGTCTTATTCTATTCGGATCCCGGCCAACCCAAGGTGTCATTTACGCGCTCCCCCGAGGTCGCGGCGTATTTTGCATTGCTGGAGCGGGATGACGACGAAGGCCGCGGATCAGTATTTGTTTTTGATCGGCAATCTCTTGAACGCCGATACAAGGTCGAAGCCAATCCAGAGGTTGATTGGCACACAAAAACGCTTTTCCATGATGAAGCGGAGGAGGAAATATGGGCCAACGTGATTGACATCGGCAATCACCTTATCGGGCTTGTTTCCGGTCCTATGGGCTGGCGTTCGCACAAACACAAAACGCTAAATCGCGAAAACAGAGCGGGGATCGAAGCTCGATTGCTGCTGCTGGAACCCCAGATGACGTTTTCTTTCATGCACGACTGCATGAGCTCCTTGAAGCCGTTGTAAATTTGGCGCGACGTATGCCGATCCGATCTCTCCTAACTACGCCGATCGCCAATGTGCAAAGGA
>Ga0318547_10000402_pt1 | contig 13260 bp, 13 predicted proteins | sample GRESIP169b2f20_FD_203515 | JGI IMG/M metagenome (GOLD analysis project Ga0318547, IMG submission 203515) | Tropical soil microbial communities from Luquillo Experimental Forest, Puerto Rico - GRE.SIPMG.169b2f20 | ecosystem: Environmental > Terrestrial > Soil > Tropical forest > Bulk soil...
CGTGTCGACTGCAGGGCGGGCGGTTGCCGGCATGGCGGCGCGTTTTGCTGCCGGCAGTGATGCCCTGGCCGCGGTCGTCCGCGAGCAACAGGACCTCGCGGACCGCTGGAGGTTTCTCGACGCGGCGATCGTCAGAGCGCTCAGCCGCATGCCGACCGAGCACAATCCAGCAGAAGAGGCTGCCACCCGTGCCTCCTTCGACGATACCGCTCGACAGCTCGAAGCGCTCAATACCCGGATCGCAGCAGAATTTCCCGACTATGCCGAGCTGAGCAATCCGCAACCGGTGCCAGTGGACATAGTACAAGGTCTCCTCTCGCCGGAGGAGGCTCTCCTGGTTTATCTCTGTAGCCAGCAGGACACTTGGCTATGGGTGGTTAGGCGCGTCGGAGTTTTCTTCATACGCACTGGAATCGGCGCCGGGTCACTCGCCGCTGAAGTAGCGGCGCTACGCGTACTCCTCGATCCGGAATTGAATCGCGATTTGCAAGCCTTTCCGGCCGGGCGCGCCTATGCGCTGCACCAGAAGATCCTCGCTCCCGCGGCACCGGTGATTGCCGACGCCAATCACCTCATCGTGGTACCGGACGGGCCGTTGCAGAGCCTGCCGCTCGGTGTGCTGGTGACCGAGCCACCCGAACGCGATCCTAAGGGTCAGGGAGAGCATCGCGATATCGCCTGGCTCGCGCGCGGCCACACTGTCACGGTGCTGCCTTCAGTGTCGTCTCTATGGTCATTACGCCAGCATGCCGCTGTTTCAGGGGCGGGCGCCCCGTTCCTCGGCATCGGTGATCCGGTGCTGCAAGGCTGCCCTCGCCAAGAGCGCGGGGCGAATTTGGCAAATATGTTCCGTGGATATCTCGCCAACGTGGAGAAGGTGCGCGAGCTTCAGCCATTGCCGGAGACAGCGAAGGAGTTGCGCGCCATTGCTCAGATAATGGGAGCAACTGATGACGATTTGCTGCTCGGCGAGCGCGCTACCGAGCCGATGCTCCGCCAGACCGCGCTCGACCGATATAAGGTCATTGCCTTCGCGACCCACGGCTTGGTGTCGGGTGGATTGGAGGGCTTGGCGGAACCCGCCTTGGTGTTGACCCCGCCGGCCGAAGCCTCACCCGAAACCGATGGGCTATTGACCGCATCCAAGATCGCCACCCTCAAGCTTGATGCCGACTGGGTGGTTCTGTCGGCATGCAACACCGCGGCCGGGGACGGGTCACCCGATGCTGGCGGTCTCACTGGGCTGGCGAAGGCGTTCTTCTATGCCGGCGCCCGCTCGCTACTAGTGTCGCACTGGCCCGTATGGTCGAAAGCCACAGTCGCGCTGACGACAGGTGCGTTTGCGGCACTGGCGCAGGAGTCCTCCATCGGTCGGGCGGAGGCATTTCGGCGTGCAATGATGGCGATGCTCGAGCCGTCGAAGCCGGCCTGTTTCGCACATCCACAAGTTTGGGCTCCCTTCATCCTGGTCGGCGAAGGTGGTGGGTCCAAATAGGGCAGCTGTACGAGGGAGAAATACATTGGGGCGCTCGTACCCGGTAGCGCGGCGGCACCTACCTCTGCGGGGCAGAGGGAGAAGATGTTCCGGGCAGACGATGCAGTGATGCATCAGCGCCGATGCAAACATCGGTGTTCGCGGGAGCGCGGAACGTTCGGGTGGGCATTGTCAACTTGGCCGCCCGTGGTATGCTCGTTGTGTCGGTGGCGCGGCGGCTCGGGTCGGAAGGTCCTTTGCTTGCCTACTGCGCTGCCCCGCTTTAACCGAGCGGGGCCGTAAAAAGGCGCCCTGGGTTCGTTAAGTTGACAATGCCGAGGGTCGTAATGCCGCGAGAAACAGTGTCCGGCGGTGCGAACTCGGAGGTCAGGTTCGCCAGCGGGACAACTCTGACGGGGATCGGGGGCGCCGTGACCGCCACGCAGTACACGCCCGCGCGGAGCGGGCTGCGCTCCGCCACCCTTCCCTCGGAGATAGATAGCAGCCCGGAGTTCGAGCGAGCGTTGCAAGAGCTCGGCATCTACGAGCAGGAGACGATCCATCTAGACGTATCGGCGTCGGCAACGCCCCTGCGGGGCGGCGCGGGAATCCCCGTACTGCGTCCTGCGATCCCGGCCGGCGACACCGCGCCTCGCGTCGTGCTCTACCAAGACGAGTCCGGAGGCCTGAGCTGGCACTTCGCGACGCGTGCCCGGACTGACGAAGAACGGGCGCGGGCGCGCCAGCGTGGGCTCCGCCTCGATGGCGTTGCCACTGGCGAGTTCCGGATCCCGCTACGCAACGCGCCCACGCGCAGGGCAATGGAGCCCGGGCTACCGCGGCGATCGCTGCGCGGCCCTATCACCAAGATCGGGCGCAAGATCCTCAAGGTCCTCGTTGTGCCGCTTGCGGGTGTGATCAGCGGCCCGGTGCAAGATATCGCAGGCATGATTGAGCGCAAGCATCGCCGGAACCTCATCTGGCGGGTGACCTCCGACAATTACCGGCGTGCTCCGACGGAGCCGGTCTCGGACTGGTCTGGTCTGAAAGGCAAGCGCGCCCTGCTCGTTATGCACGGCATCTTAAGCACAGCGGAGGCAATGCTGTCGTCGCTGCCCGAAGCCGCTATGCGGCGCTGGTGCGAAGCGTACGAGGGCCGCGTGCTCGCCTTTAATCACCTGTCGGTCACACAGTCGCCCGAGGACAACGCGCGGTTCTTCCTCGAGCAGGTCAAGACAGCGCTCCCCGGTGACTCAATAGAGTTCGACGTGCTCTGCCACAGCCGGGGAGGCATTGTATCGCGCGCGCTGGCCGAGCGGGGCCGAGCCCTGATGCCGGACACCAATTGCAACTTCGCTAGTGTGTTCTTCGTGGCCACGCCAAACCAAGGCTCCGTGCTCGGAGACCCCGAGCACATGGTGGACATGCTAGATGTCTTCACCAATTTCCTTACTGCCTTTCCGGATGGCCCGATCCTCTACTCGATCGAGGTCCTGTTGGGTTTGGTGAAGGTGGTCGCCACCGCAGCCGGGACTAGCCTGCCCGGGATCGCGACGATGGGGACCGATGGTTACATCAGCAGGGTCCTCAACACCCAGCCCATCCGCCCCGCTGCTCGCTATGGGGCGGCAGCGTCCGACTACATGCCCGCGCCGGGCAGCGACAATGGCTACCTTCTGTGGCGGTTCGCGGACTCCGTGCTGGACCGCGTCTTTCTTAAAGACGATGGCCCAGTGGCCAACGACCTCGTCGTACCATGTGACGGGGTGTGGAGCGGCAACGGACACCCATCGTTCCCCATCGAGCGACCGCTGCTGTTTAAGCCCGCTGACAGTGTCTGGCACTCCGGATTCTTCGCCCGGACAGAGACCGTGGCTCACATCGAGCAACATCTCGGGATCCGCCGCCGAGGGGTCCTTCGCGGCGGACCTGGTGGCGAGGTCGACCGCGGTCCGACGGCTGCAGGGCCCGCGACGGTAGAGCGGGAGCCACGGATCGAGTTCCACGAGCAGGTCACCGAGGGCGAGACGTGGCCCTTGACGGTGCGCCTCGATGAGGCAAGCCAGCGCCAAGACGTCGAACGGCTGATATCGCTACTACTGGGCTGCAGGCGAGGACCAAGTCGAGCTGGCTGTAGATCTCAGCGCACCCGGCTTCGAGGTGCAGGGTGAGCGCTATGCAACGATCACCGTGAAGCGCGAGCGGGACCCCAGCTCGGAACAAGCTGTGTTCCGGCTTAGGGCCGTTCCGCCCGGTCCCGAGCCCGTGAAGCGCGTGATCATCGCGGCGTTCTGGCAGGGTAACAACTGCGTAGGTTCCGTGAGCCACACTACCACCGTGGTGCCAGCGGGATACGCGGGGCCCTACGTGGGCGACGGCACCGCGAAGGTGGATGCGCTCCGGCTGTTCCCGCAACGGCGGGAGGCTCCGGACTTGGTCATCTACGTGCGGCGCGTCGCGAAGCCTCCGGCCGAGACGTACGAAGTGGCGTTTCGCTGCCAGGTCTCGGGCGAGGAGTACGAGACGCGCCCGTTCGGCGAGTTCGACCTCGGCGCCGTAGAGATGGCCAAGTACCTCGGCGACGCGATCGACCCCACCTTCCGTAGCTTCCCTGCCGATCTCTCACTGACCGACCATGAGTTCGAGCGCCAACTGAGCGCCTGGAACGCGAATTTCATCACAACGCTAAGTGATCTCGGCAGGCGGCTGTGGCTCCTGCTGCCCCAGGCGTTTCGCGACGAATACTTGCGGCTGATGAGCCTGCCGTACCCGCCCCGGAGCATCTGCGTGCACTCCGACGAAATGATCTATCCCTGGGAGATCCTTCGGCCGAGCGGCGCCGTCGGGGCCAAGTACGTTGACATGCCACCCCTGGGGATCACGCACGTCCTGGGACGGTGGAAGACAGGGCTGGGAGCGCGGCCGCAGCCCCAGGCGTTAGCCGCGCCGAAGCTCGTCATTCTGACCCCTGCGTACAAGCACGACAGCCTAGTCGGTGCGGCGGACGAGCGCGATGCGCTCCTCCGCCTTTCGCCCCGCCCCGAAGTCCTGACGCCTGTCACCCGGTCGGCGGTGGAGCGCCTCCTTGCACGCATCGATCTGCAAATGGTGCATTTCACCGGGCACGGTGACTGGGACACGACGACTAACGCCGACCTGGCCTCGCTCCGGCTGGAGCAAGGCGGCAAAATTCCGGCCATGGGGTTCGCCAGCTGCCGGTTAGGCACCGAGGCTCACCCGATCCTATATCTCAACGCCTGCACGATCGGCCGGGTGGCCCAAGTGCTGGGACACCCTGGCGGGTTCGCGGCCAACTGTCTCGGTGGCGGCTGGGGCGGAGTGATTGCGCCTTACTGGCCGGTCTATGACCCTAAGGCTTGCGAATTCAGTCTCAAACTCTATGAGAAGTTGGGGATTGGGCGGTCTGTGGGCGAGGCTCTACAGGAACTGCGCGCAGAGGATCGAGAGGACCCGACTGCACTGAGCTACTCGTACTTCGGCGATCCGTGGACGCGGCTCCTGTTTGCCTGAGGGAGGAGCTTGCACCTGGCAGCCACTCCGGAAGCGTTGGACGAGCTATACCCGCTGGTCGTGGGCGGCGCGGTCGACCAGCTGCGCGAGCGCATGCTCGTTTTGTGGCCGCCCGAAATGGGCTTGGATCTGGACGACGTTCAGCTTCTGACAAAGTTCCTACTTGCTGTCCACCGGGAGCAAGGCGTGGCAGCTCTCCCCGTCTACTCTGCGTTCGCCGAACGACTGAAAAGCGCGGGGGATCGGGGCTGGCTGCAGACGCTAGCCGGGCGAGCCAAGGTCGTGGACGCCTACGAAGGCTTCGAGCGAGTCAAGCAGTGGCTGCGCCAACTGGCCGCGCAGACCGCACCGCCGGACGATGGAGCGGTCTTCCTTATGCTGGGTCGCGTTCTCATGACGCACGACGAGCCCGCGGCGGCTCGCTCTCATCTGAGCCGGGCGGTAATGCAAAGCCTGCTGGGTATCGAGTGGTACCGCCTCGAAAGTTATGACGCCGATCGCCCAAAGCTTCGCCAACAGGAGGATACGGGGGTTAGACTGACAGCCAATGGCCGGCGCAACCATCCCCTTCCGCTAAATCGTCGGACGCCATACCCCTATGAGCCGAGCTCGTAGGGGGGCGACCGCACCACCGTCTTCAGGTTCTGCTCCAATGCAAAAGAGGAGCGCGGCGCCAAGGCAGAGAATATGTCGCCGCTGTCAGGCTGCCTTGATGTTCGAACGTTTGATGTGATCGAGGTTGGCACCCTCGATGCGCACCAACTTTGTCAGGCCCACCCGTTTCGGCGAGTGGGCCACGCCGACGTCGTAGAAGTGCGCGTCACCCGGCTGCAGAACATAGGTCCGCTCCGGCTCGACCATTGTTGGGTTGGCCTCATCGCCCGGTTGAACAATGCGCCAGTCAGTCATTTCGGTATCTCCGACCGCGAGGCCATAAATCGCCCAGCTTGAGCCGTGATCGTGCGGCGTTTCATGCGCCGGGGTTTCGTAGACATGCCCGCAGATGCAAAAGCCAAGCTCTGGGTCTTTGTACAGGACTTTGCGCGGTCGCCACTGGTCTGCGGTCAGGTGCTGGGCGACAAATTCCTTGTCGAGCGACACCTTCGACACCAGCGCGCACACCGCTTGTTTCCCGGCAGGCCCGGCATCCGTCTTAAGGGCGTGGCGGATATCCGCGCTCAGCTGCTCCAGCGTATAGGCCATTTATTTCCTCCGGTGCTTACCTGCGTGACGAGCTCGGTTTTCATTACCCAATGCGTCGGAGCCGGTAAACAGGCCGACGGGATGGCGGCGGCGACGGCGAGGGTCGCCTCGCCAATCAGATCGTGCCAGCGGTCCCGTTTCGTGCATGATGATTCCTTATGCTGACTGATCGCACTGATCGCTACGACCTCGCCTTATCCACTGTGTCCGCTGCCGCGCGGGATGCCTACGTTCAGGCCTCCGATCTGGCGCTGACTTTCTACCCCGGCGCAGCCGAGGCCTATGACCGAGCCATCGCCGCCGACCCGGGATTTGCCCTGGCCCACACTGGTAGGGCCCAGGTGCTGATGAGACAAGGCGATGTTGCCGCAGCACGGGTCGCCCTGGGGGCCGCCAAGGACGTGGCTACCAGTCTGTCTGAGCGCGAGGCTAGTCACATCGGGTTCTTCGACCTTGTGTTCGCGGGCGGAAGGACGTGGCAATCGCGGCCGCCTACACACATCTGAAGGCATGGCCGCGCGACGCGCTGGTCGTCTCCAGTGCCGCAAACCCAAACGGCGTGATCGGCGGCTCCGGCCGCATCGGACAAAAGCATCAGATCGCGGCGCTGATGGACAGCCTGGCCCCGCATTACAGCGACGATTTTTGGTTCCTGTCCTATCATGCCATGGCGCTGTCCGAGGATGGTCAGCTCGCGGTGGCCCGGGCGAAGATCGAGCAATCGCTGGCCGCGAACCCGAACAACGCGCACGGCGCCCATGGCTTCGCCCATGTCTGTTACGAGGGTGGCGAGCTGGACGCGGCCCGCACCTTCCTGACCACGTGGCTCACCACCTATCCGCGCGAAGGCTTTTTCTACGGCCATCTGAGCTGGCATCTCTCGCTCTGCGAAATCCAGGCCGGCGAATGGACAAGGGCGCTGCGATTGTATCGGGACGCCATGGCGCTCGACCGGCACAGCGGCGGGCCTCAACAGAAGATGTCGGATGGGGCAGCTTTTTTGTGGCGGTCCGAACTCGCCGGCCATCCGCGCGACGCTGCAGCTTGGCGCGCATTGTACGACTACGCTAACGCTGCCTTGCCGCGGCCGGGCAGCGGGCTCGCCGACCTGCATGTCATCCTGGCACAGGCCGTGATAAGAGATGACGCCGCGCTCGACGCCCGTGCTCGCCAAATGGAGGAACTGGCGCGAGAGGGGCGTTACCCGTCCGGCTCTTACCTTCCGGCTGCGGCGCGGGGCTTCGCGGCGTTCGAACACGGGGATTTTTCGGCGCGATCGAGGCGCTCGCCCCGCTCACAGGGGAAAATGAACGCATTGGCGGTAGCCGAGCGCAGCACGATCTGATCGAGTTCACATTATTGAAGGCCTATATCAACGCCAATCGGCTCGAAGAAGCACGGCGTCTGATAAGTGCACGCAGGCTGGGCGCTTCCGGCATTCCGGTCGCGGGGCTTGCGGCGGTGCATTGACCGAGAGGATCGCTCAAGGTCGCCCTCTAATTTTGGTGACGATTAGGGGTGACCATTTGATCAATCCCAGCTAGGGCCGCTGTGTCGGGCGTGACGGTCGGGTGGAGATTGAGTTCGACGGCGACAAGATCTGGCTCGGAGTGCATGTCGTGACGTGCATCGAGAACTCGTTGAAGATCTGATGCCGATCTCCCCGTCCCATCGCTTCACGATGAGGGCGTGCAAGGGTTAGCCTTGACGCCCGATGGTTGCTTCTGCCCCATAGCGTCGTTGCCGCGCCCGGCCCTGAGGGTCTCAAGTGAGCGAAAGCGGATATTGGGTAAAGTGCGAAAATCATGAAACACGCTCTCCTGAACCTCGCCAAAGGCCGACATTTGCGGCTGGCTTGGTTACCCGTATCCTATTCCGGCTTTGTGATATTCAAGGAGAGCACCCTTGCCCGGCCCCGCGCAAGCGGCAGATGACCGGCCGGAAGACCCGGAGCTGTTCATCAGCTACGCGTCGGGCGACCTTGCCTGCGCCACTGCCTTACACGCGCGCCTGGCAGCGGAGGGATTTCGCGTCTGGTTCGACAAGGTCCGGCTGACCCCCGGATGCGGTATAAGGAAGATCAACGATACGCGATGCCCGCTCCGGCGCCGGCTCGGCCAGCTTGGTGCGGATTGCGGTCAGCAGCGTCTGCCAGACCGCCTCCTCCACCGCCAGCGGGTCCAGTGCCAGGGCGTTCCAGCGACGCAGCGGCGGGGGCATCACATCCTCTAACTTGCCCTCGGCCAGTACCGGGATGACGGCGTCGTGGGCATAGGTCTCGTAGCGCGTCCACTCCGATTTCGCCCATCTCGGGGTGATCAGCGGCAGGATCACGCGAGAAGCCTCGCAGCCGGCCTCGATATCCTTGTGCCAGTCAGCCAACCCGTTCTTCACGGGCGGGACGACGATCTGGTGCGCATTCACGAGGAGCTGCACACGGCGCCGGTTGCCGCTCTGACCCAGGGGCGGGTGCGGGCACTGGCGGCGATGGGCGGCATCGGCAAGACCACGCTCGCCAATGAATATGCCCGGCGCTATTGGCGGCTCTATCCCCAGATCCTGTGGGTGGACGCGCGTGCCGGTCTGGAAAGCGGCTTCGCGCTGTTGTTCGGCAAACTGTTGCCCGGACGCTCTGACATCCTCCGGTGCGGCCAAAGCCGGTGATCACCTCGTCGGCGATCAGCAGCACGTCGTGACGGTCGCAGATCTCGCGCAGCCGGGGGAAATAGGAGGGTGGCGGCACGATGACACCGCCGGCACCCATGACCGGCTCGGCGATGACCGCCGCAATAGTGTCCGGGCCTTCAGCGAGGATCGCCTGCTCGACCGCATCGGCCGCCCCAGTCCCGGGCTCCTCATTGCCCGCCCAGCGATAGGGGTAGGGGGCGGCGACCTGGATGAACCCGGGCACCAAGGGTCCGAACATGTTGCGATAAGCGGCCATGCCGGTGGCGCTCATCGCCGCCAGGGTCACGCCGTGATAGGCATGAATGCGCGAGATGATCTTGGTCTTTTCGGGCTTGTCTTTGATCTTCCAGTAATAACGCGCGAATTTGAACGCGGACTCGTTGGATTCGGCACCCGCTGTCGTAAAATAGGCGGCGGCGGTATTGGGGTAGGCATGGCCGACGATCTTCTCGGCGAGCCGGACGGCCGGCTCGTTCGTCGCACCGATATAGCCGAGGCAAAGGCGATCCGCCGCATCTGAGCGCTTGCTGCCTCGGCCAGCTCGGCGCGGCCGTGGCCGACATTGACGTTCCACAACCCCGAAAGCCCGTCGATGTATTCGCGGCCCTCGGCGTCGTACAGCATCGCGCCACGCCCCTCGGCGACGACCAGCGGCTGCTTGTGATCATCGGGATAATGCAGCGGGTGGACGAGGTAACGCCGATCCGCTTCGAGAAGTTGGCTGATGTCGTCCATTGGTCGCTCCTGACCGCAAAGCCCCCTCGTCTTAGCCTAACCGCGTCGGCCTTGCCGAAACAACGGCGAAGCTGATTGACACCCGGCGCGGCCAGTCTCAGCCTGCCACAACGCCGAAATCGAAGGGTGTCGGATGCCCGAGCTGTATTCTTCGAGCCCTCTGCCGATCCGCGACGATCTGTTAGCGGCGCATACGCAGGCCTGGGAGCGGATTGCGCGGCCCGGCACCTGGTGGGATGGGACGGCGCGGGTCGCGATCGCCGCCGAGACGCGCCAGGCGTCGCATTCCGCGCTCTGTCGCCGCCGCAAAGAGGCGCTGTCTCCGCTGGCGGTCGAGGGCGACCATGACAGCCTCGGCCAATTGCCTGAGCTTGCCGTCGAGGTCGTGCATCGCGTACGAACCGATCCCGGCCGCCTCGGCGAAAGCTGGTACCGTAGCGTCATCGCCCGCGGTCTCAGCGAGGAGCAGTATGTCGAGATCGTCTCGGTCATCGCTCACGTTGTTGCGATCGACACGATGGCGCACGGGCTCGGTCTCGATCCGCTGCTGTTGCCCGATCCGGAGCCGGGAGTGCCGACGCGCCGCCGTCCCGCAGGCGCCAAACCGGGCGGTGCCTGGGTTCCCTGGCTCGAACCGGCCGACGCGATTGACGCCGAGGCGGGGATCTATCCGAGTGGTCGGCCGCCGGCAAACATCATGAAGGCGATGAGCCTGGTGCCGGACGAGGTGCGTAGCTTTTTCGACCTCGTCAGCCACCAATACCTGCCTGGCGAAGTCATGCGCGACTTCGCGCACGAATACCGGGCAATCAGCCATGCCCAGATCGAGCTGCTGGCGGCACGGGTGTCGGCGCTCAACCAATGTCTCTATTGAACCACCAGTCATGCCTTGCTGCTCCGTGCGAGCGGCCCCACCCATGACAGGGCGTATGATCTCGGCGCGGTCACCGGCGTTATCGACGGCGACGGCGGGGTTCCTCACGGCAGCCTCCTCGTCGCCTTTGCCGAAGCGGTGCTCGGGGATGACGACGTAGCGCTGATCCGGGCGCGCGGCGCAGTGCAGAAGACGCTGGGTGCAGCGGGACTGGTCGATGCGGCGGGGGTGGTCGGCCTCTTCAATGCGATCGACCGTGTCGCAGACGCGACCGGGATCCCGCTCGAGCCCGAGAAGGCGGCGGCGAGCGCCGACTTCCGCGCGGCCCTCGATCTCGACCGCTTCGCCGTAGCCATGAGAACCTAACTTCACCTGGCAAACCGTCGCGGTTCTCGGCTTTCCGGCCGTCTTGCGTCCAGGATCATCGAGTGGCGCGCCAGCCCGATCAACGCGTCGCGCATCCGCAGTTCGGCCGCCGCAGGTCCTGAGAGCGGCGCCGCCGAGCCAAACGACACGGCCAGCGGCAGCACCTCCTTTGACCCCTGCATCACCAGCGCCCGAGGGATCGGCGTGTCGGCATACCAGGCGCACAACCGTAGCACGCCGCGCGACTCCGGCGACAGTTTCGCCGCTGTCGCCTGCCAGGTAATGATCACCGGATCCGGATACTCGGTCGAACCCAGCGCCCCGCGCGCCAGCAGCTCCGCCGCGGCCTCATGGTAGAGCCGCAGATAGCCCGCGAAATCGACCCCGGCGCCGGGGGCGGCGATGTAGGCCGCCGCCTGCTCCAATGCCTGGATTGCAGCAGACCGACAAGGCGAAGCTGGTGCTGGAGGAACTGTGCGGACGCGCCGAGCGGTTACTGGTGCTCGACAATGTCGAAGATGCGGAAAGCGTCCGTCCCTGGCTGCTGCGCGACCCGACAACCGGATGCCGCACCCTGATCACCTCCCGCTACGCGGACTGGCCGGCGGCGGCCGGCATCCGAACGATCCAGCTGTATGTGCTGGAACCGGAGCCGGCGCGGCAGTTCCTGCTGGTGCGCACCGGCCGGACAGCGGAGGGGACTGAAACAGGCGGCCTGTGACGATACAGCGGAGGGGACTGAAACAGGCGGCCTGTGACGATCTGGCCCGGGAGCTGGGCTACCTGCCGCTTCGCGCTCGGCCGTTGGGGGTCGAGCCGGACCTGGTCTCCTTCGCCAAAGGGGTGACGAGCAGCTATCTGCCCTTGGGCGGGGTGCTCTCATCCAAACGCGTGCACGAGGCGATCGAGAGCGCACCGGCCGACCGCAGGTTCATGCACGCGGCGACCTATTCTGGCCACCCAGTGTGCTGCGCCGTCGGCCTGCGAAATATCGAGATCATCGAGAGCGAAGGGCTGGTCGAGCGCGCCGCAGAAATGGGAAAGCGTCTGCTGGCGGAGCTCGAAGAGCTGCGCGACCTGCCTTCCGTCGGCGATGTGCGCGGGCTCGGCATGATGTGCGGGGTTGAGCTGGTGACCGACCGCAACACTAAGGCGCCCGCGCTGGGGGTAGGGGCACGCCTGACTCGCGAGGCCTTGGCCCGCGGGCTGGTGCTGCGCGTGCGTCCCGGCGGCGCCAACCCTCCGGTCGGCGACACGATCTGCCTGGCGCCGCCGCTGATGACCCCGCCCGAGGTGCTCGACCGCATCCCGCAAATATTGCGCGCCGCGATCTCTGCCGCGATACCCTCGTAGCGGGAGGGTGAGGGGCAGCATCGCAGAAGCTGAAAATATGACGACACACACCATCGGCATCGTCATCGAAGGGGCGACCGGACGCCTCGGCTCGACGCAGCACCTGCGGTCCCTGATGACGATCCGCAGCGAGGGCGGGCTGCCGCTGGGGAATGGCGACTGCCTAGTCCCCGAACCGGTGTTGCTCGGCCGCGACCCCGCAAAGCTCACTGCGCTGGCGGCGACGCAGGGCGGCCTCAAATGGAGCACTGACCGCGAGACCTGTCTCGCCGACCGCAGCCTCGCGATCTATTTCGACGCCAGCGCCACCGGCGGGCGAGCGCAACGCACCGCAGCGGCGCTCGCCGCGGGCAAGCACGTCTATCTTGAAAAGCCGCTCGCCGAGACCCTCGCCGATGCACTCGATCTGGCGCGCCGCGCCGAGCGCGCCGGGCTCAAAAACGGCGTCGTGCAGGACAAATTGTTCCTGCCGGGCCTCGTCAAATTGCGCAAGCTCTACGAGGCCCAATTCTTTGGCCGTGTGCTGTCGGTGCAGCTCGATTTCGGCTGGTGGGTGTTCGACGGAGAGCTTTGGCCGGCGCAACGCCCGAGCTGGAATTACCGCAAGGCTACCGGTGGCGGTCTGATCCTCGATATGTTCGCCCACTGGCGCTACATCTTTGATCGCCTCCTGGGCGAGATCAGAGCCGTTTCGTGCCGTCACCTGACCGCTCTGCCTGAGCGCCGCGACGAGCGCGGCAAGCCTTACGCCGTCGATGTCGAGGACACGGCCTTTGCCATGTTCGAACTGGCCGGCGGGGTATTGGCTCAGGTCAGCTCGTCCTGGGCGAGCCGCGTCAAACGCGACGACCTATTCCAGATCCAGGTGGACGGCACTTTAGGCTCTGCGGTCTGCGGTCTGCACCGCTGCTTTGTGCAGCCGCTGGTCGCGACACCAAAGCCGTTTTTCGACCCGGAACGGCCGCAACCAGTGATATTCGACCAGCAATGGCAGGAAATGCCGGATCTCGAGCCGGTTCGCAATGGCTATCGCGCC
>Ga0318547_10000416_pt1 | contig 13145 bp, 10 predicted proteins | sample GRESIP169b2f20_FD_203515 | JGI IMG/M metagenome (GOLD analysis project Ga0318547, IMG submission 203515) | Tropical soil microbial communities from Luquillo Experimental Forest, Puerto Rico - GRE.SIPMG.169b2f20 | ecosystem: Environmental > Terrestrial > Soil > Tropical forest > Bulk soil...
CGGTGCAGCCAAGCTCGGAATCGTGGCGCTGGCGCGCATCGTCGCGATGGAGAATGCCTCGAAGGGGATTACCGTCAACGTTATTTGCCCGTCGGCGGACACCCGCATGACCCGGTCGGTCCCGACCCCGAAGGACCCGCAGGTGGCGGCAGTCCGCGAGGAGCGTCTGCGCCGCAGCCGGGCCGACGCCATCGCCCCGCTCTGCGTCTTTCTCGCTTCCGAACAGGCCGGCCATGTCAACGGCCAGGTCTTCCACCAGCGCGCCGGCGAGCTGTCGCTCTATGGGCATATGCGGCCGTTGCGTATGGTCCACCGTCAAGGCGGTTGGACGCCGGAGACGCTCGCTGAGGTCGCCATCCCTGCGCTCGCCCCACAGTTTACCCCGCTCGACAGCCGCGCCGTTCATCCCGGCTTGCCGATGGAGTGAGTTCGCCGCGGTTGATTTATGGTAAACAGATGCGGTGCAACGGCGCTTTTCGCCTGTAAGCTCGCCGGTCTCCGAATCGTGCGGCGCGCCTCGAGGCCCTCGCATAGGCATGGGACTTGCCGCGCTGAGCGTCATGAGGCGCCTGTTCCTCGCCGCGGCGTTGCTGCTTCCGACCACCGCCGGTGCGCAGCCGCCTGCGGATGCCGACCCGACGCTCGGGCCGTGGTTCCGTAGTCTGCTCGTGCCCGGCACGAGCATTTCCTGCTGCTCGGTAACCGATTGCCGAGCTACCGAATACCGCATCGAGGCCGACCATTACGAAGCGCTGATCGGCGGGAACTGGATTGTCGTTCCGCCCGACAAGATCCTGCAGCGTACCGACAACCCGACCGGCCACGCGGTGGTGTGCTGGACCCCGCAGCGGGGGATCCTGTGCTTTGTGCGCGCGACCGAATCGTAAGGGTGCGACGCGCCTGAACGACTATGGCCGGATTGGGGGAGCGGCGGGCGGCGGGTAACCCGGATACCCTTGTGAACCCCCGCGGCCCGGAAGTCTCGGCCCCAAGGAATTCGGCGGTCCGCTGGGGAGCGGCACCGGCTCGGCGCCAAGCAAGGGCACGCCCAGCATTTTGCCGGTTTCGCCGGTTGGCGCCCCCGCCGGTCGAGCAAGGGCCTCGAGCTGCCGGTCGCTTAGCTTGATGCGATAGAATTTGTCGTAGAACTCGCGCACGCTGACACGCAGATCCTCCTGATAGACGTCGGGATAGAACAGAGCGCTCAACCAGGGCAGTCCGATGATCCGATTAACCCCGACCGGGTCATCGATCCACCCGAAGGGAGCATGTGGGGCGAGGTAGACCCGCTTTTGGGCGACCGCAGCCAAGCCGCGCCAGGTCCGGCTGCGCTGCAGCGCATTATAAAAGCTGCGTTGCTGGGCAATGATGATCGTCGGATTCCACCCGAAAATCTGCTCGCGGGTGACCCGCGTCAGCTCGCCAGTACCGAGGCGCGCGGCGACGTTGTTTATGCCTGCTTGATCGATGGTCGACATCGCTAACGAGCCGGCGAGCCCGGTTTCGAGCCCGTCCGGCCCTAGCCCGTAGTAGGCCAGGGGTCGCGATGTCGACTCGGTGATCAACAGCCTACCGCGCAGATTGTCGATCGCGGTTCGCGCGTAATCGGCGAGGTCTTGACCACGCTGCGCGGCTCCGAGCATCGCGCCGATGCCGGCCAATGTGTCAGGAGTCTGCTGGATGCTGCCGTCGAGCAGAATGTAGGGTATCCCGGTCTGTTGCTGGATCGCATCCGCCCGTGCCGCCGCCTCCGGCGACACGATGCCCGTATCGATGATCAGGTCGGAACGCAGCCGGGCGACGGTGTCAACCGACGCGGTCGGGGTCGGGCCGCTCAGCTGGCCGACGACGGGGAGACGCGCGAACTTCGCCGGAAGGTAGGCCCGCTGCTCGCGCGTCAATGGCCGGCTCCAACCGACGAGCTTCTCGGGAGCCAAGACAAAGACGAGAACCGCGGCCGACTGGTTTGCCGGCATTACCCGGCTGATCTGATTGGGTAATACGACATACCGCTCCGCGGAATCGACGAAGTCGGCAGCACGGCCGGGTGCCGCGAAGAGCGCAACGAGGAGAAGCGCTATCCGAGCGGCGGGCGAACAAAGCGGCATAAGCGCCCTCGTCGAAATGGTTGCGCGCGACTATACCTGCGGTGACTCCGCTGACAAGCCCAGCGGTTGATTCCGACCGAGGAGTACGCGGTATGACGCGACCGTTCGAAGGCATCCGGATCATCGACATTACTCATGTGCTGGCCGGTCCGTTCGCCGCCTATCAGCTCGCCGTGCTCGGTGCCGACGTGATCAAGGTCGAGCACCCGGACGAACCCGACCAAAGCCGCGAGACCGGTACGGACCGCACGCTCAACCGGCAAAACATGGGGACCTCGTTCCTGACCCAGGGGTCGAACAAGAAGTCGATCACCCTCGACCTCAAGACCGAGGCGGGCTGCGAAATCCTGAAGAAGCTGGTAGCCCGCGCCGACGCGCTGGTGGAAAACTACCGGCCAGGAGCGTTCGAGGCGCTGGGGCTCGGCTACGAAGCACTCTCGAAGATCAATCCGCGCCTGATTTACTGTTCGATCTCGGCGTTCGGCCAGGACGGCCTGCGGCGCGAGCAGACCGCCTACGACCACGTGATCCAGGCCACCTCGGGCATTATGGCGTCGACCGGCACCGAGGAGGTCAACCCGATCAAGATCGGCGCGCCGGCGGTCGATTACGCGACCGGCACGATGGGCGCCTTCGCGCTCGCCAGCGCCCTCTTCCAGCGCGAGCGCACCGGCAAGGGTCAGCACATCGACCTCGCAATGCTCGGCGTCGCGATGATGATGCAGGCCTCGCTGATGACCGGCTATTTCCGCAATGGCAGCGAGCCGAAACCGCACGGCAACCAGCAGCCTTTCGCCACCAACAGCGCCTACGACGCCAAGGAGGGCATGGTGATGATCGGCGCCAGCAACATTCGCCAGCAGGCGCGGTTCTGGCGCGCGGTCGAACGAGCCGACATGATCAAGACCGACAACGAGACGCGGGTTGACGACCGCAAACGCGAGGCCGCGATCATCGCCGATATCATCAAGACCAGGACCGCCGTCGAATGGGAGGTCTATTTCCAGGCGCGCCATGTGCCGGCGGCGCGGGTGCGGACGATGGCCGAGGCCCTCGCCGACCCGCATTTCACCGAGCGCCGCGTATTCCATAAATTCGACGCGGTTGCCGGCATCGATGGCCCGCTCGGGGTGCCGCTGGCCGCGTTCAAGTTCGCGCATGGCGGACCGTCGATCGAGCACCCGCCGCACGATATGGGCGAGGACACCGACGCGGTGCTCGCCGAACACGGCTACAGTGCCGACGAGATCGCCGGCTTTCGCCGCGCCGGGGTGATCTGAACGGCGCTGGAGCTTAGCGGAAGTTCCGGCTGGTGATAACGATATCGCGGACATCGTAGCCCGGCACGCGTTCGGTCAGCGCGAAAGGCGGTTTGCGCAGCGGCCGATGCTCGGTTTCTCCGGTGCGGTCGCGCAAGGTGTTGAGCCGTAGGGTCAGGTCGTCGAGACGGTCGGCGACGACATGGATGACGCTCTCTTCGCGTTGCAATTTGCCGGTGCAACGCAGCAGGGTGGCACCCAGTGCGGCGCGGTGGAAGCGCTCGAGGATTTGCGGCCAGACGATCAGATTGGCGATCCCAGTCTCGTCCTCGATCGTGATGAAAACCACACCATTGGCGCTGCCCGGGCGCTGGCGGATCAGCACGACCCCGGCGATCGCCAGCCGCCGGTCGACCGGCAGATGAACGAGCTCGGCTGCGGTGACCAGGCCCTCGCTTGTGAGCTCCCGGCGCAAAAAGGCGAGCGGGTGGCGCTTCAAAGTCAGGCTGAGGCTCGCGTAGTCCTCGACGACATGCTCGCCGAGCGGCATCTCGGGCAGCAATGCCATCGCGCGCGCTTCGCCTGCCGTTCTGGCCTCCTTTACGGCGGCGAAGAGCGGCAATGGTGGCTCGCCGAGCGCCTTCAAGGCCCATAGTGCGCGACGGCGGTCGAGGCCGGTCGAGCGAAAGGCGTCGGCTTCGGCGAGGCGTTCGAGTGCGGCGCGGCCGAGCCCGCTGCGCCGCCACAGCGCGCGTGGGTCCGGGTAACTCGCTTCGCCGCGAGCGGCCACGAGCCGTTCCGCAGCGGCTTCGGCGAACCCTTTTATCTGACGCAGGCCGAGGCGCAGTGCCCAGCCTCCGCCGCCTTCGTCATTCGCGCGAAAGCGGGAATCCAAAGATCCAAGGCTCGGACGGTGGCCCTGGACCCCCGCCTGTGCGGGGGTGACGACTAGCGGTTCGAGTGTGCAGTCCCAGAAGCTGTGGTTGATATCGACGGGGCGCACCTCGACACGGTGCTCGCGCGCGTCGCGGACGATCTGCGCCGGGGCGTAGAACCCCATCGGCTGGCTGTTCAGCAGCGCGCAGGCAAAAACCTCGGGATAGAAGCATTTGATCCAAGACGAGACATAGACGAGCAACGCGAAGCTCGCGGCGTGGCTCTCCGGAAAGCCATAGGTGCCGAACCCTTCGATTTGGCTGAAGCAACGCGTCGCGAAATTGCAGTCGTAGCCGTTCGCAACCATCCCGGCGACGAACTTGTCGCGGAACAGGTGAATGTCGCCATTGCGCTTGAAGGTCGCCATCGCGCGGCGCAGCCGGTCGGCCTCTTCCGGCGCGAAACCCGCGCCGACGATGGCGATCTTCATCGCCTGCTCCTGGAAGAGCGGCACGCCCATGGTTTTGCCGAGGACCTGTCGCAGAGCCTCGGAAGGATAGTCAACCGGCTCGCGCCCAGAGCGGCGGCGCAGATAGGGGTGGACCATGTCGCCCTGGATCGGGCCCGGGCGCACGATCGCGACCTCGATGACGAGATCATAGAACTCGCGCGGCTTGAGCCGCGGCAGCATTGTCATCTGGGCGCGGCTTTCGACCTGGAAGACGCCGAGCGAATCGGCACGGCTCAACATCTCGTATACCGCAGGGTCCTCGGCCGGGACCGTGGCAAGCTCGAGCCGGCGGCCGTAATGCTGTTCGATCAGCGCGAAGGCCTTGCGAATGCAGGTCAGCATGCCGAGCGCCAGGACGTCGATCTTGAGAATGCCGAGCGTGTCGAGGTCGTCCTTGTCCCATTCAATGACGGTGCGGTCCTCCATCGCCGCGTTCTCGATTGGCACCAGCTCGGACAACGGCCCACGGGTGATGACAAAACCGCCGACATGCTGCGACAGGTGGCGCGGAAAGCCGACGAGCTCGGCGGCGAGATCGAGTGCCAGGCGCAAGGTGCGGTCGGTGGGGTCGAGCCCGGCCTCGCGCACCCTCAGATCGGCGATCGGGTCGTTGCTCCAGCCCCAGACGATCCCGGCGAGGGCGGCGACGACATCGACGCTGAGCCCCAGGGCCTTGCCGACCTCGCGGATCGCCGAACGCGACCGGTAGCAGATAACCGTAGCAGCCAGACCGGCCCGGTCGCGGCCGTATTTTTCGTAGACGTACTGGATCACCTCCTCACGCCGCTCGTGCTCGAAATCGACATCGATGTCGGGCGGCTCATTGCGGGCGGCGCTGATAAAGCGCTCGAACAAGACGTCGATCCGTGCGGGATCGACCGCGGTGATGCCGAGACAGTAGCAGACGACCGAATTGGCGGCCGACCCGCGTCCTTGGCACAGGATGCCGCGCGCCCTCGCAAAGCGCACGATGTCGTGGACGGTCAGGAAATAGCGGGCGTAATCGAGCCGCTCGATAAGTTGGAGCTCGTGCTCGATCAGACCGCGGACCTTGTCCGGAACGCCGTTTCGTTCGTCATTCCCGCGAAAGCGGGAAGCCAGGAAACCAGCGTCCGAACAGTGGCCCTGGACCCCTCCCCGGGCGGCCGGCCCTTGCGGGCCGTCCCGGGGATCCGCGGGGGTGACGGAACAAAACCGTTCCCTAGCTCCTTGCCAAGTGAGCTCGACCAGGCGCTGTTGCGGCGTCTGACCTTCAGGAACCGGCTCCTCGGGATATTCATAGCGCAACTCGTCGAGGCTGAACCGGCAGCGCTCGACGATTTCGAGGCTGCGCTCGACCGCATCCTCGTGCCGGCGAAAAAGCCGCGCCATCTCCTGCGGCGGCTTCAGATGCCGCTCGGCGTTGGCGGCGAGGCGATAGCCGGCCTCGCTGATCGTGCAGCCCTCGCGGATGCAGGTCAGCACATCCTGCAAGGGGCGCCGCTCGGGCAGGTGGTAGAGCACGTCGTTGGTTGCGACGAGTGGCAACCCGGCCCTCTCGCCGAAAGCCGCGAGGTGGTCGACACGGCATGCGTCGTCACCTCGGTAGAGATGGTGGACGGCGAGATAGGCGCGGCCCTGGAAACCCGTCGCGACGCGAGAAGCGAAATCCGCCATACCGTTCGCTTCGGACGGCAAGCCCACAACGATCTGGCCCTCGCCGTGTGCGACCACATCGGCGTAATCGAGGTGGCATTCGCCTTTGGGCGCGCGGCGCTTGCCGAGGGTTAAGAGCCGCGCGAGCCGCCCATAAGCGGCGCGATCCTCCGGGAAAACGAGAAGGCTCGTGCCGTCGCGCAGATCGAGACGGCCGCCGACGACGAGACGGAGCCCGACCTGCTTTGCCGCATGATGGGCGCGCACGACACCGGCGAGGCTGTTGCGATCGGTGATGGCAATTGCACTGTGACCGAGAGCGGCCGCGGTCAACACCAGCTCGTCCGGATGCGAAGCCCCGCGCAGAAACGAGAAATTGGTGGTGACCTGCAGCTCGGCGTAGAAGCCCGTCATTGCAAGGTGCCTTGAGGCGCCGCGGCAATCTCGACGGGATTGCTTCGCTGCGCTCGCAATGACAGTGGGTTCTCAGGAAAAGACGCCATGGACAAACCAGCGCAGCGACTGGTCCCCACCATGCAAACCCGCCCGGAACAGCCAGAAGCGCCGTCCTTCCTCGTCCTCGACTCGGTAATAGTCGCGGATTGCATCACCGGCACCAGGCCCCTCTGGCCGCCACCATTCGTCGGCGATCCGCTCCGGCCCGTCGGCCCGCGTGACCCGGTGCCGACGCCGGCGCCAAGCGAAGCGGAACGGCGGATCGTCAGGCAAGAGCCAGAACGCCTCGACCGGCTCCGGTGGCTCGAAGAGCCGGATCGGCCGCGGCGGTTTGTCCGGGGCTGGTGCAACGGAAGCGTGAGAGTGAGCGCTGGCGACCGGCACCCGGACCGAGGAGCGTTCCGGGATATGGCTTTCGCGCGGTTCGAGCCGCGACACTGCAGCGAACCCCAGCCGGTTGCCGAGCCGGTCGAGGAGCGGCGCAATGCCGTTCGTTTCGTTGGTAGGGGTATGGCCAGCCAGGCCGATCTGCTCTGGAGGCAGAGGCTCGACCGCAAAGGCGGCGAGGATCACGTCTTCGATGCCGAGCCCCGGATCGACGGTGTCAAGCCGCTCCTTGAAGAGCGCCACGAGGTGGCGCGGATCGCGGCTCGGGCGAGCGGTGCCGAGGCGGATCCGCTCGACTCGGCCGTCGACGCGATGAAAGGCGAGATCGAGGTGTCGCGCTCCGATCCCCTCCTGCGCCAAGCGGGGAACGAGATCCTCGACGAGCCTCTCGGTCGCGCGCAGCAGATCGGCTGGATCGACAATCGGCTCGGCGAAGCTCAACCGCACCCGCCGGGTCGGCGCTTCGCCCAATGGCGACAGCGGTTCCGGTAGATCGCCCTGCGCCTGATCCAGCCGTCGCACCACCATTTCGCCGAAACGGCGGGTCAGCGCGTCGCGCGGCATCCCCGAGAGATCGCCGACCCGCTTCAGGCCGACCCGCCGCAGACCCTGTGTGGTGGGCGGGTCGAGGCGGAGGGCCTCGACCGGCAACGGGATGAGGGGATTGCGACAATCTCCCGGCAACAGGATGACGGGGCTCTTGCCCTCCGCAAAGCGGGCCATCGCCCAGGCGGCCCCGAGCGTGTCGGCTATGGCGATTCGGCCGGCGATATGCCGGCGATCGAGCCGGGTAGCGAGATCGGCGGCAAGCGCCTCCTCCCCTCCCCAAAGATGGGCCGAACCGGTGATCTCGATTCGTATCCCATCCACTCTATCGGGAGCGGTCCACGGGCTGTAGCGGCTGCACCATTCCGCCAACCTGCGGAGTGCGGCGGCATCCTTCGCGGGCTCGGCCGCGGCAGTGGCGAGCCCAGGGAAAAACGAAAGCGCATCCGCCAATGGCATCCCCGGTGCCAGGCCGGCAGCCGCCGCTGCCGGATTGACCGCGGCGAGAAGCCGCTTTCCGGCAGCATCGGCGACTGTCGCGAATGGGGCCTCCTCAGCCGGTGCGCCGGTATTTTTCCGACGAGACAGGCGCCGCCGGTCGATCGGCCAAAGCGGCAGCCAGAGATACATGAGCCGTCGCATCGGCCTCCTCCACTTCCCAGCATGCCGGCTCGCCGCCGCGGCAGCGCAACAGCTCGACCCGCCACCGCGGGCGACCGACCCCGGGTTCTCCCGGCAGGGGCTGCGATGGCAACGCGGCAATCCGCCATCGGGTCACCGCCGCATTCGGCAGATTGCGTTCGCGCGCCGCCTGTCCCCCGTCGCACCAGCGCCGCAACAGAAAGGCGGTGATGCCGGAGCGCTCCGCGGCGAGCTGCAGCCGGCGGCTCGCGACCGCGGGGAGCGACCCGACCTCGCCGACCACCGCTGCGATGCCGGGAGCCCGTAAACCTTCTTCCATCGCCCACAGGATCTCGCTGTCACGCGGTGCCCGGACCAGGACGATGTGTGTGGGATCGAGGCCATGGGCGGCGAGGCCGGGCCCGTAAAGATCCGGACGGGGAAGGCACCACAGCACCGTGCCGTTCCCCGTTCTCGCCAACCGGCCGAGGATGCCGGCGGCAAAGGCGGCGGCAAGCGCGCCGTCCTCTTCGTCGCCGCCCATCCCGAGGATCTCGTGCAAGGCCCCCCGTGTGAGCCCGCCGCCCGGCAAGGCTCGATCAATCGCGGCAATGCCGAAAGGCAAGACCCCATGGATCGCTGCCGTCGGCCGCTCGATCCACTTGACGCGCTCGCGCAGCTCAGGAAGGCGGGCTCTCTCCTCGACCATGTTCCATTTTTGTTCTTCTTCTTGTTTTTGTCAACGAGGGCTATGGGCGAACCCTACGCGGTCTGCTTCTGCCCGGTTTCCGAGGCGCGCATGATCATGTCGAGCAGGCGGTGGCGGGTGACCGCTGCGTCAAAGCCGGGGGTCACGAGCTTGCCGTCGCGGATCCCTTCACCGAGCTTCGCGTAGAGCTGAGCGACATTGTAGGGGTCTTCCGCCGGCACCCCTTCCGGGACCCAGCGATATTTGTCGGGAACCGGCAGCTCGGCGAGGGCGGCGCCGGCGCCACGCGCGCCTTTCACTACGAGCGTCTGGCGCTGCATCGAATTCCGCGTGGTCGGGGTCAGCACCAGGTCGCCTTCCTCGCCATGGACCTCGAACAGGAAGTGGGTGCCGCGCGCCACGCCGCCGCGCACTTGAAACGACACGACGGCACCGTTGCCGGCAATGCCGCTGACCGCCACCTGGTCAGGCACGGTCTTGGCCACCATCTCACCGGTTCCGGCGAGCGTGATGCGGTCGCGCTGGCTGACCGCAAAGGCCGAGAGCTCGCGGAATTCGCCGAGGCAATGGCACAGCGCATCGATTGTGTGGCCGCCGGTGATCGTCAGTAGATTGGCGCCATTAGCACGGTCGGCCTGATAGGCGCGGTCGATCGTGGCCCCCCAATTTGGCGCGCAACCAATCATCGTCGCCGAGAGCACCCGGCCGACATAACCATCAGCGATCAAATCCTTCAGGTAGTTAATCGGCGGCGACATCTGGCCCTGGAGCCCGACGGCGTGGCGGATCCCGCTGCTGTTCGCGGCGTCGCGCAGCCGGATGGCCTCGGCGGTGTCGCGGCCGAGCGGCCATTCGCAATAGACATGCTTGGCGGCCTCGATCGCGGCCATCACCGGCCGGTAATGGTCGGGCACCTTGACGCTGACCGTGACCAGGTCGACATCCGGATGCTGCGCCAGCTTCTCGCAATCGGCGAACGCCAGCCGAGCCCCCAAATGCCGCGCCGCCGCCTCGGCGGATTCCTGGCGGCTCGTGCAAACCGCGGTGATCTCGAAGTTCGGAAGGGCCTGCAGGGCCGGGATGTGGGCGACCGAGGCAAATCCCCGCTGCGGATTGGCTCCGACGATGCCGACGCGGATTTTGTTGCTGCTGGTGGCCATGATTTGCCCCCTCACGTCCTCTGGGCGACGGCGCTCCGGGGATTGAGACTTTGGATGTGGCCGCTCTCGGTGCCCGCCGTCGGATCGATGACGGCATTGATCAGCGCCGGCTTGCCTGACGCGAGCGCCTCGGTCAGGGCGTTGGTCAGGCTCGGCGTGTCGGTCACGTGGTAGCCAGCCCCGCCGAACGCCTCGATGATCTTTTCATAGTGGGCATCGCGCAGCAGGCCGGTCGGGGTGTAAGGCTTGCCGGCCGGATCGCCGCGGTAGACGCCGTTGTTGTTGAAGACGACCGTCGTGATGGGGAGCTCGTAGCGGCAGATTGTCTCGATCTCCATACCGCTGAAGCCAAAGGCGCTGTCGCCCTCGATCGCGACGACCGGCTTGCCGGTCACCGCGGCGGCCCCGATCGCATAGCCCATGCCGATGCCCATCACACCCCAGGTGCCGCTGTCGAGCCGGTGGCGCGCCTTATCCATGTCGATGATGTTGCGGCCAAAATCGAGCGTGTTGGCGCCCTCGTTGACGACATAGACATCGGGCTGGGTGGCGAGCGCGTTGCGGACGGCGCGCAAGGCGCTCGAAAAGTTCATCGGGCTCGGATCGGCGTTGAGGCGTGCGGCCATGCGCTCGATGTTCTGCTGCTTGCGCTTGCCGATCTCGTCCACCCACGCCGCCTGCCGTTTGATCTCTCCCATCTGCGGCCAAATCTCTTTTGCCTTTTGCGAGAGGCTCACTGCCAAGGCCGCGTTCAGCGCCGAGAAAACGGACTTGATGTCGCCGACGACGGGTGCGGCGATCGCCCGGTTGCTGTCGATCTCGGTCGCCGAGATATCCACCTGGATAAACCGCGTGCCTTCGGACCACAGCGGCGGCCGGCCGTGTGACAGGAGCCAGTTGAGACGCGCCCCGGCCAAGAGCACGACATCGGCGTTGCCGATCGCATAGGAGCGGGCAGCGGCGGCCGATTGCGGATGGTCGTCCGGCAGGATCCCCTTAGCCATCGACATCGGCAGAAACGGCATGCCGGTTTTCTCGATGAACTCGCGGATCCACTTGTCCGCCTGCGCATAGGCGGCACCCTTGCCCAGGATTACCAGTGGGCGCTGGGCCTTTGCCAGCAATTCAAAGGCGCGCCTCACCGCTTCCATATCCGGAGGCTGCGACGGCGCGGGGTCGACGACCTTGACGAGCGACTTCTTCGCCGCCTCGACGTCGAGTGCGGAGCCCAGCACCTCGGCCGTCAGGTCGAGATAGACCCCGCCCGGGCGGCCTGAGGAGGCGGCACGGATCGCCCGCGCGATGCCGATGCCGATGTCCTGCGGGCGGTTGATGCGGTAGGCCGCCTTGGCATAGGGCCGGGCGGCGGCGAGCTGGTCGAGCTCCTCGTAATCGCCTTGCTCGAGATCGACGATCGCCCGGTCGCTCGACCCGCTGATCAGGATCATCGGGAAACAGTTGGTCGTGGCGTTGGCCAAGGCGACTATCCCGTTGAGGAAGCCGGGCGCCGAAACGGTCATGCAGATACCCGGCTTTTGCGTCAGATAGCCGGCGATTGCGGCGGCGTTGCCGGCCGACTGCTCGTGGCGAAAGCCGAGATAGCGGATGCCTTCGGCCTGCGCCAAGCGCAACAGATCGGTGATCGGGATGCCGGCCACGCCGTAGATCGTGTCGACCCCGTTCAGCTTCAGCGCCTCCACCACCAGGTGAAAGCCGTCCGTCATGTTCCCAGGCATATCCTCTGCGCTCATCTCGTCCACCGTTCTTAAGTTGGGCAGGGTCTAATGAGAGCTGGCCCCGGTGTCCAGATGCCGCTCGGTCAACGGTTCTCCGCGAGAGGGTTCATCCACTTAAGCCCGGGAAACCGCGCGAAGTCGCGGTCTGTCGTGCAGATCGTAGCGCCATGTTCGAGGGCGATCGCGGCGAGGACGGCATCCATGACGAGCGCGCCGGCAGCTTGTCCGTCGCGCACAAGACCGCGCAGGATGTCCCAGTGCCGTTCGCCCGGGTCGAGAATCCCTGCGGCTGGCTGGCCGAGCCAGGACGAGATCGCCGCTTCGGCTTCGGAGGTGGAAAGTGGGCTTTCGAACACGCGCGGACTTGTTGCAATCCTAAGGAAGGCCCACAGCGTAAGCCAAGCGAAGCGAACGAGGTCAGGTCCAGAGAGTACGGCTTCGAGCCAGGCTCGGCTTTCCTCATGCTGCTCCGCCCTCGGATGATAGGCGTAGAGCAGCAAGTTCGCGTCGACGAGGATCACCGGTGAAGCGAGCCCTCCACATGCTCGATGAGTTCGGCGATATTGTCCAGGGAAAGCCCCGGTTTGAGATTACCGAGATCGCGCGCCGTTATCTTGAAGGCCCGCCGCTGGGCGGTGGCCCGCCGGCTTTCCAGCCCGCGGCGCAGTGTCTCGTTGACGATCTCGCGGAAGGGCCGGCCGGCACGTTGCGATTCCGTCCTGAGCTTGGCCGCGACGTCGTCATCCAGGGTCAGGGTTGTCCGCATGCGCTGATGCTAGGATCGAGACATCATGATGTCAACGACCTTCCGTTAGCGCCGGTGATGCGGCTCGCTCGCTCAAGCCAGCTCCTCAACGACCGGCGCCCGCCCGCCGCGACGGCACTGACCCCGGCCGAGCCGGCGCTCAAATCTTGCAAGGCGCCGGATAGCCCGCAGCCGGGTACGCACTCGCCGTGCGACGCGCTCGCCCTCGGAGGGCGTAATCTCGCCGCGCGCAATCGCCGCCAGAACAGTGGGCAGCAGCCGCTGAAAATCCTCGACCGTGTGCAACGATGACAGGTCGATCCCGAGCCTCTCCGCCGGGTCGATGGGTTTGAGGGGCGACGGCAAAAGTTGCACGGCGAGAGGCCGCAACAGATG
>Ga0318547_10000419_pt1 | contig 13105 bp, 9 predicted proteins | sample GRESIP169b2f20_FD_203515 | JGI IMG/M metagenome (GOLD analysis project Ga0318547, IMG submission 203515) | Tropical soil microbial communities from Luquillo Experimental Forest, Puerto Rico - GRE.SIPMG.169b2f20 | ecosystem: Environmental > Terrestrial > Soil > Tropical forest > Bulk soil...
ATTCGAGTGCGCAGCGGTGCCTGGACATCACCGTGGCTTGGTGTCGCGACCGGGAGACGTTCGGTCGCCCGTTGATCTCGCGCCAGTCGGTGCAGAACACGCTCGCGGAGATGGCCCGGCGCATCGATGTCGCTCGGGTCTACGCGCGAAACGTGGTGGAACGCCAGCTCGCCGGTGAGACCGACCTGATCGCGCAGGTGTGTTTCGCCAAGAACACCGCCGTCGAGGCAGGCGAATGGGTTGCCAACCAAGCCGTCCAGCTGTTCGGCGGGATGGGGTACATGGCCGAGTCCGAAGTCGAGCGCCAATACCGAGACATGAGGATCTTGGGCATCGGCGGCGGAACCACCGAAATCCTCACCGCGCTGGCCGCCAAACGTCTGGGGTATCAATCGTGACCGTCCTGCAGTCGACCATCGATCCCAACGCCGCGACGTTCACCGACGCGGCCGCGGCGGCCAACTCGCGGCTCGAGGAGATCGTCGCCGAACTGGCCAAAGCGCTTGCCGGCGGCGGCCCCAAGTACGTCGAGCGTCACCATGGCCGCGGCAAGCTGACGCCGCGGGAACGCATCGAGCTGCTCGTCGACCCGGACTCCCCCTTTCTGGAACTGAGCCCGCTGGCGGCGTACGGCAGCGCCTTCCAGATCGGCGCCAGCCTGGTCACCGGCATCGGCGCGATCTCCGGCGTGGAGTGCATGATCGTGGCCAACGACCCCACGGTCAAGGGCGGCACCAGCAACCCGTGGACGCTGCGAAAGATATTGCGGGCCAAGCAGATCGCCCTGCAGAATCGGCTTCCGGTGGTCTCGCTGGTGGAATCCGGCGGGGCGGACCTGCCGACCCAGAAGGAAATCTTCGTCCCCGGCGGACAGATGTTCCGGGATCTGACCCGGCTATCGGCGGCGGGCATCCCGACCATCGCGCTCGTGTTCGGCAACTCCACCGCCGGCGGGGCCTACGTCCCCGGGATGTCGGATCACGTGGTGATGATCAAGGAACGTTCGAAGGTGTTCCTGGCCGGTCCCCCGCTGGTGAAGATGGCCACCGGCGAGGAATCGGATGACGAGTCGCTGGGCGGCGCCGAAATGCACGCTCGCATATCGGGATTGGCCGACTACTTCGCCGTTGACGAGCTGGACGCCATCCGCGTCGGCCGTCGGATCGTGGCGCGGCTGAACTGGGTCAAGCAGGGCCCCGCGCCCAGACAAGTCACCGAGCCCCTGTTCGATGCCGAGGAGCTGATCGGCATCGTCCCCGCAGACCTGCGCATCCCGTTCGACCCGCGTGAGGTGATCGCCCGCATTGTCGACGGCTCCGATTTCGACGAATTCAAGCCGTTGTACGGCTCGTCGCTGGTGACGGGCTGGGCCCAGCTGCACGGCTACCCGGTCGGCATTCTGGCCAACTCGCGCGGCATCCTCTTCAGTGAGGAGTCGCAGAAGGCCACGCAATTCATCCAGTTGGCCAACCGCTCGGACACACCACTTTTGTTCCTGCACAACACCACCGGCTACATGGTGGGCAAGGACTACGAAGAGGGCGGCATGATCAAGCACGGCGCGATGATGATCAACGCCGTGTCCAACTCCACCGTTCCGCACATCTCGCTGATCGTCGGCGCGTCGTACGGCGCCGGCCACTATGGCATGTGCGGGCGCGCCTACGAACCCCGGTTCCTGTTCGCCTGGCCCAGCGCCAAATCCGCGGTGATGGGCGGTGCGCAACTGTCGGGCGTGCTGTCGATCGTGGCCCGGGCGGCCGCCGAGGCCCGCGGACAGCAGGTCGACGAGGCGGCCGACGCCGCGATGCGGGCCGCGGTCGAGGGCCAGATCGAAGCGGAGTCGCTGCCGATGGTCTTGTCCGGGATGCTCTACGACGACGGGGTGATCGATCCGCGCGACACCCGCACGGTGCTGGGAATGTGTCTGTCCGCCATCGCCAATGGCCCGATCAAGGGGACGTCGAACTTCGGCGTCTTCCGGATGTGATGCAAATGGGAATCACTCGGGTGCTGGTTGCCAACCGCGGCGAGATCGCGCGGCGGGTGTTCGCCACCTGCCGGCGACTGGGCCTGGGCACCGTTGCCGTCTACACCGACCCGGACGCCGGTGCGCCGCACGTCGCCGAGGCCGACGCCAGGGTGCGGCTACCGAAGACGAACGACTATCTGAACGCCGAGGCCATCATCGCTGCCGCGCGCGCCGCCGGCGCCGACGCGGTGCACCCCGGCTACGGATTCCTTTCGGAAAACGCCGAGTTCGCGGCCGCCGTTCAGGAAGCGGGCCTGACCTGGGTCGGGCCGCCGGTGGATGCGGTACGGGCGATGGGCTCCAAGATCGAGTCCAAGAAGCTCATGGCCACCGCCGGGGTTCCGGTGCTCGAGGAACTCGACCCGGACACCGTCACCGAAGCGCAGCTGCCGGTAGTGGTCAAGGCTTCCGCGGGCGGCGGCGGCCGCGGGATGCGGGTGGTTCGCGAACTATCCTCCCTGCCAACCGAAGTCGCCGCGGCCCGGCGCGAGGCGCAGTCCGCATTCGGCGACCCGACCGTGTTCTGCGAGCGTTACCTGCCGACCGGACACCACGTCGAGGTTCAGGTCCTCGCCGATGCCCACGGCACCGTGTGGGCCATCGGGGAACGCGAATGCTCCATCCAAAGACGCCACCAGAAGATCATCGAAGAGGCTCCGTCGCCGTTGGTCGAGCGCACACCGGGCATGCGCGCCAAGCTGTTCGACGCGGCTCGCCTGGCCGCCGGCGCCATCGGCTACGCCGGCGCCGGGACCGTGGAATTTCTCGCCGACCCAAACTCTCAAGACGGCGAGTTCTACTTCCTGGAGATGAATACCCGGCTGCAGGTCGAGCACCCGGTCACCGAGGAGACCACCGGACTGGACCTGGTTGAGCTGCAACTCGAGGTCGCCGAAGGCGGCCGGCTGGAGGCCGAACCCCCTGCGGCCAAAGGGTATTCGATCGAGGCCCGACTCTACGCCGAGGATCCGGCGCACGGCTGGCAGCCGCAGGCCGGCCGGGTGCACACGATCGACGTGCCAGGGGTCCGAGCCCAGTTCGGCACCCTGGGCCGGCGGGCCGGAATCCGCCTGGACTCCGGGGTCGTCGACGGTTTCACGGTGTCGATCCATTACGACCCGATGCTCGCCAAGGTCATCTCCTACGCGCGAACGCGCCGGCAAGCCGCGCTGGTGCTCGCCGACGCGCTGGCCCGCGCCCGCTTCCACGGCGTTGGCACCAACCGTGAGCTCTTGGTGAACGTGCTGCGCCACCCCGCATTCCTCGAAGGCGCCACCGACACCGCGTTTTTCGACACGCACGGTCTGGCGGAACTGTCGGCGCCGCTGGCCGATCCCGCGACGATCCGGTTGTCGGCGATCGCAGCCGCCCTTGCCGACGCCGCGCACAACCGGGCCGCGGCTAAGACATCCGGGGCGTTCGGCTCGATTCCAGGTGGTTGGCGCAACCTGCCCTCGGGCTATCAGGTCAAGACCTTCCGTGACGCCTGTAATGTTCAAGACGCCGAGCAACGCGTCGAATACCGTTTCACCAGAACCGGATTGGAGCTTCCTGCCGATCCGGCGGTGCGGCTGGTCTCGGCCACGCCGGACGGGGCCGTGCTCACCGACAACGGGGTGGACCACAGCTTCGCGGTGAAGCGGTACGGACACGACATCTACGTCGACTCCGCACTCGGACCTGTGCGCCTGCTCGCGCTGCCACGCTTCCCCGAGCCGGGTTCTGCCGTTGCGCAGGGATCCCTGGTGGCGCCGATGCCCGGCGCCGTCATCCGGATCGGTGCCGAGGTCGGTGACGCCGTCACCACGGGCCAGCCACTGATCTGGCTGGAGGCGATGAAAATGGAACACACGATCACCGCGCCGGCCGATGGCGTGCTCGCCGAACTCAACGTCAATGCCGGTCAGCAAGTCGAAGTTGGCGCCGTCCTGGCAAGGGTGGACGCGGCAGAAGAAGAAGGAGATCCGCAGTGACCGACAGCAGCTTTATCGAGAACGAGGAACGCCGGGCGCTGCGCAAGGCGGTGGCCGAGTGGGCGTCCAACTACGGCGCCGAGTACTACCTAGAGAAGGCGCGCACACACGAGCACACCAACGAATTGTGGTCCGAGGCAGGCAAACTCGGCTTTCTAGGGGTGAATCTTCCCGAAGAGTACGGCGGTGGTGGCGCCGGAATGTACGAGCTGTCCTTGGTGATGGAGGAGATGGCGGCCGCGGGCAGCGCGCTGCTGCTGATGGTGGTGTCACCCGCCATCAACGGGACCATCATCAGCAAGTTCGGCACCGAAGAACAGAAGAAGCGCTGGATTCCGGCGATCGCCGACGGATCCCTGACGATGGCGTTCGCGATCACCGAGCCGGACGCCGGATCCAACTCGCACAAGATCACCACCACCGCCCGGCGCGACGGCGGCGACTGGATCCTCAAGGGCCAGAAGGTCTTCATCTCCGGCATCGACCAGGCACAGGCCGTGCTGGTGGTGGCACGCACCGAGGAGGCGAAAACGGGCAAACTGCGGCCGGCGCTGTTCGTCGTGCCCACCGACGCGCCCGGCCTCACCTACACGCCGATCGAAATGGAGCTGGTCAGCCCCGAGCGCCAATTCCAGGTTTTCCTCGACGATGTCCGGCTGCCCGGCGATGCGCTGGTCGGGGCCGAGGACGCCGCCATCGCCCAGCTTTTCGCCGGCCTGAACCCCGAGCGCATCATGGGCGCGGCCAGCTCGGTGGGCATGGGACGGTTCGCGCTCGAAAAGGCCGTCGACTACGTCAAGACGCGCAAGGTGTGGTCCACCCCAATCGGCGCCCACCAGGGCCTGTCCCATCCGCTGGCGCAGTGTCACATCGAGGTCGAACTCGCCAAGCTGATGATGCAGAAGGCCGCGACGCTCTACGACAGCGGCGACGACATGGGTGCGGCCGAGGCCGCCAACATGGCCAAGTACGCCGCCGCCGAAGCGGCGACCCGCTCGGTCGACCAGGCCGTGCAGTCGATGGGCGGCAACGGGCTGACCAAGGAATACGGCGTCGCCGCCATGCTGGCGTCGGCCCGGTTGGGCCGGATCGCCCCGATCAGCCGGGAGATGGTGCTGAACTTCGTCGCGCAGACATCGCTGGGCCTGCCCCGAAGCTACTGAAGCCCGACTGATGGAAAATCGTCTCGTCGAATACGCCGGGCCGCCCGATGCGGGCGGTCCGTTCGCCCGGCTGACGCTGAACTCACCACATAACCGCAACGCGCTCTCGATCGCTCTGGTCAACCAGTTGCACCACGGGCTGCGTGACGCCGCGTCGGATCCGGCGGTGCGGGCGGTGGTGCTCGGGCACACCGGCGGCACCTTCTGCGCCGGTGCGGACCTGAGTGAGGCCAGCGGGGGCGCCCCTTTCGACAGGGCCGCTGCCAGGGCCCGGGAACTGACGGCGTTGTTGCGCGCCATCGTCGAGTCGCCGCTGCCGGTGATCGCCGCCATCGACGGGCACGTCCGAGCCGGCGGGTTCGGCCTCGTCGGTGCGTGTGATATCACGGTCGCCGGTCCGCGCAGCACCTTCGCGCTGACCGAAGCCCGGATCGGCGTAGCCCCGGCGATCATCTCGCTGACACTGTTGCCGAAGATGTCGGCGCGGTCGGCGGCGCGCTACTACCTGACCGGCGAGACGTTCGATGCGGCGCAAGCCGCGGAAATCGGACTCATCACGGTGGCCGCCGACGACGTGGACGCCGCGGTCCAGCAGTTGATCGCCGACGTGGGACGGGGTTCACCCCAGGGTCTTGCGGCGTCGAAGGCGCTGACCACGGCCGCCGTCCTCGAAGGCTTCGACCGCGACGCCGAACGGCTCACCGAGGAGTCGGCCCGGCTGTTCGTGTCCGAAGAAGCTCGCGAGGGCATGCTGGCGTTCCTACAGAAACGCCCGCCGAGCTGGGCCGCCGCCGCCCAGCCGCGGGAACGGCCTGGTGATGATGAGGCGGCCAAGTAGGCGCAACCTGGGAGGAAGGTTGCAGTTTAGCCAAGCCGCTTGCGGCAAAACCGCGAAGTCGTACGCTCGTGGATGATGAGCAACCCAGCGCAGCGCGATGCTAAGGACACGCGTAACGAAACGTCACGTGCCGCCGACACGGATCGCATACAGCTTGCGCAGTTGCTGACGTACGCAGCCGAGCAGGGCCGCCTGCAGCTGAAGGACTATGAAGACCGCCTGGCCAGGGCTTATGCCGCCACGACGTATCGCGAGCTGGACGAGCTCAGGGCCGACCTGCCGGATGCGCCGATAAGCCCGCGCAGGGGGGGCAAAATCAATCCGGCACCGTCCATGTTGCTGCTGGCCCTGTTGAGCGGATTCGAGCGGAGCGGCCGATGGAATGTGCCGAAGAAGCTGACGACGTTCACCTTCTGGGGCAGCGGAGTGGTGGATCTGCGCTACGCCGACTTCACCTCGACCGAGGTCGACATCCACGCGATCTCGATCATGGGCATGCAGAACATAGTGGTGCCGCCCGAAGTCAACGTCGAGATCCACGGCCACGGTGTCATGGGCGGCTTCGACCACAGTGTTTTGGGCCGGGGCACGCCGGGCGCGCCGAAGGTCAACATTCACGGCTTCTCGTTCTGGGGCGGCGTGAGCATCAAGCGCAAAGCCCGCATGCCTCGCGGTTAGTCGGGCACGTGGCTGAACGTGTCCGGGTTGGGGCCGGTCCTGCCCGATTCGCCCTTGTTCATCGCCGAGATCGCGTCCATTTCGGAGCCGTCCAAATCGAAGTCGAACAGCTCGAAATTGGATTTCATGCGATCCGGCGATATTGACTTGGGAAAGACGACGTCGCCACGCTGAATGTGCCAGCGCAACACCACCTGGGCCGGCGATTTGCCGCGGGCATCGGCGATGCGGTTGATCACCGGATCGTCGAGCACCTTGCCCTGCGCGATCGGCGACCACGCCTCGGTGACGATGCCGTGGTCGCGCCCGTAGGCGCGCACCTCCTCATTGGTGAAGTACGGGTGGACCTCGATCTGGTTGACCGCGGGCACGGTGTCGGTCTCGGCCGCGAGCCGAGCCAAATGTGCGGTCTGGAAGTTCGAGACGCCGATGCTGCGCGCCCGTCCGTCCCTCGCGAACTCTTCGAGAACCTTCCAGGTGGAGACGAAGTCACCACCGTAGAGCGTCGGCAGCGGCCAGTGAATGAGGAACAAATCGACGTAATCCGAATCCAGGGCTTCCAGCGTCTTGCTGAATGCGCGGCGCGCATCGTCGGGCTTGTGAAAGCCGTTGTTGAGCTTGCTGGTAACGAAAACGCCGGCGCGATCCAGGCCGGCGTCGCGGATGCCCTGGGCGACTTCCTTCTCGTTTCCGTACATTTCCGCGGTGTCGATGTGCCGGTACCCGATGTCAAGGGCGGCCCTGACGGCCGCGGCGGTCTGGCTCGGATCGATCTGAAACACGCCGAAACCAAGCTGCGGGATGCTCACACCGCCGGCGATGTCGATCGCGGGAACCTTGTTCATGACTTCCTCCTTGTCGATATACCCACCTTCACCCTGACCGGCCGCCGAAGTCGTTGGCGCTGACACCCATTGACGACCGCCTGCCAGCACCACTGCGTGGATACCTGCCGGCTGCTAGCGACGGCGTCGGGACCGCAGGTAGTCGCCCACCACTGCTGCTCCGAGGCCGTCGAGATCGGGCACCACGACGCGTCCCTCGACGCGCCGGGCGACCTGGTCGATAAACCGCGCCAGCCCGGGGTCGCTGCCCAGCCGGAAGATGGTCACCTGGGCACCGAGCCGGGCCATGTCGTCGAACCCCCGCACCGTGTGGGCGATGGTCCGCGGATGCGGCGGGTAATCAAAGAACACCGCAGAACCCGCCCCCTCCCCGTCAAAGTCCTCCAGGTGAGCGGTCGGCTCACCATCGGTGACCACTAGGACGACGGGCTGCGCGTTGGGATGCCGACGAAGGTGACGACCCGCCAACGCCAGCGCGTGATGCAGGTTGGTGCCCTGCTCGTAGACACCCTCCAGGCCCGTGAGCTCGGCGGCTGTCACCGTACGGGCATAGCGGCCAAAGGCGATGATCTGCAAGGCATCCGAGCGGAACCGCGTGCACACCAGGTGGTTGAGCGCGAGCGCCGTCCGCTTCATCGGCAGCCACCGATTCTCCATCACCATGGAAAACGACGTATCGACCAACAGGGCCACCGCGGCCTGTGTGCGGGTCTCGGTCTCGGACACCTCCACGTCGTCGACGGTGATTCGAATGGCCGAGCTGGGGCCGGCCCCGACAGGGCCCTCCAGGGTCGCGGCTCCCGCCTGCCGCAGCACCGCGTTGGTCAGGCTGCGGGGGATGTTCCACGGCTCGGTGTCGCCGAATTGCCAGGGCCGGGTCGCACCGGTCAGCTCGCCGGCGGCCCCTGCGCGCCGATGATCACGTTCGCCCCGTCGACTCGAAAGCTGTTCCGCCACATCGCGTAACGCCGTTTCGCCCAGCCTGCGCATGGCTTTCGGGGAGAGTCGCCACTGGCCGTCGGAACCACGATCCAGGAACCCCTGATTGACAAGCGCCCGTTCCAATTCGGCGAGCGTTCGGGCGTCGATAGCGGCCTGGTCGCCGAGTTGGCGTGCCAGTGCGTCGATATCGACGTCGTCCATGGTGGCGCCCGGATAGCTCTGCGACAGCTGCTCGGCCAGTTGCTCCAGCTCGGCGATGTCGGACAGCGCCTGAGTGCCCTCGCCCATGCCGAACGGGTTGTCACCGGAGAACTGCTCGGACCCGCCCCAGTCTTCGCCCGGCCGCGCGGCCTGCAGATGCGCGTCGAGCCGGTTCAACGCCTGTATCAACGCCGGAGAGCCAAACGCCTGCTGCGCCAAGGCATCCAGCTCGGCACGCTGGTCTGGGCTCAGGCTGTTGCGGAAGCGTTGCGCTGCCGCGGCGCGCTTGGCCAGCGAGTCCAACAGCTCATCGACGTTGCGCGGGTTCTCCGGGAAGAACTCGCCATGCTTGTCCATGAAGTCGTCGAAGTCCTGTTGCGTGTCCTCACCGCGGGCGTGCTTGTCCAGCAGATCGTTGAGGTCATTCAACATGTCGTTGACACGCTGGCGATCCTCGTCGGTGGCACCCTCCAAGGCCTGCTTCATGCCCGCGAAGCGTTGATCCAACATCTCGCGGCCAAGCAAATCCTTTATCTGCTCATACTTTTCGCGGGCCTCCGCGCTGCGCCAGTTGTAGTCGGAAAGCTCCTGGACGGCCTTTGCGGGCGACGCCGGCAGCGCGTCCAGCTGCAGTTCGCCGAAGCGAGCGTCGTCGTCGAGCGCGCGGGCCAGCTCCTTGCGCTCGGCCAGCACAGCCTCGTCGAGCAGCTTTTTGATCTCTTGCAGGGTGCCGTCTAAGTTGTTGTTGCGCAACAAGTCCCGTCGGCGCCGGTTCGCCTCGGCCGCCAGTCGGTCGGCGCCGGGCATATTCTTGGTGCCACGGCGCAGCAGCTCGGACAACGCACGCCTTGGCGAAGTGCCGGCCATGACATCCTGGCCGATCTGCTCGAGCGCCTCGCGCAGGTCCACCGGCGGCGCCAGCGGGTCGGGCCCGCCGGTGTACGCCGAGTACCGCGATGAGTGCCCTCTAGCCATAAACCGTCTGACCCTCGCCGGACACCTTGTCGATCCGCTTGGCCAGATACAAGGCCTCCAGCGCCAATTCCAGCGCCGCCGCGCGCTCGCCCTCAGACTCGGCGTTGAGCTTTTTCGCGATCTTGTCGACGACCGGAAGGCCAGGAACCGCAGCGAGCACGTCCTTGGCGGATATCCGCTCGCCCGTCGTCACCGCCGAACCGCCCTCGACCGCGGACACCAGGGAACCGACGTCGATGCCACCCAGCACTCTGGCCGCGGTGTCGGCGGTCGCGCGGCGCAACAGATGCTCGAGCACCGCCTGTTCGCGGCCCTCCTCCCCGGACTCGAATTCCAGCTTGCCGCGCAGAACGTCGATCACGGTGCCCAGGTCGACCACCCGGGCCACCGGATCGCTCTCGCCCAGCATCGCGCCGCGGTGCCGTGCGGCCGCCGCGACCGTCTCGGCCGCCGCGATCGCGAACCGTGCCGACACCCCCGACCGCTGATCGACCGAACTGGACTCTCGCAGGTACCGCGCGAAACGAGCCATCACCTGGATCAGGTAGTCGGGCACCTGCGCGCTCAGGTGTGCCTCCTGGGCTATCACGCCCATCTCGGCCTGGAGCTCCAGCGGGTAATGGGTTCGGATCTCGGCGCCGAAGCGGTCCTTTAGCGGAGTGATGATGCGACCACGGTTGGTGTAGTCCTCGGGGTTCGCGCTGGCCACCACCAACACGTCGAGCGGCAGGCGCAGCGTGTAGCCGCGGACCTGGATGTCGCGCTCCTCCATGACGTTGAGCATCGACACCTGAATGCGCTCGGCGAGATCGGGCAGTTCGTTGACCGCGACGATGCCGCGATGCGCGCGCGGGATCAGCCCATAGGCGATCGTCTCCGGGTCACCGAGGCTGCGACCCTCGGCGACCTTGATCGGGTCGATGTCGCCGACCAGGTCGGCGACGCTGGTGTCCGGGGTGGCCAGCTTCTCGGTGTACCGCTCGCTGCGGTGCTTCCACTCCACGGGCAGGTCGTCGCCGAGCTCGTAGGCCCGTCGGATCGATTCCGGCGTGATCGGCCGGTACGGATGCTCACCGAGTTCGGAACCCCCGATCACGGGGGTCCACTCGTCAAGCAGCCCGGTCAGCGCGCGCAGCAGCCGGGTTTTGCCCTGGCCGCGTTCGCCGAGCAGCACGAAGTCGTGGCCCGCGATCAGTGCCCGCTCCAGCTGAGGCAACACCGTGTCGTCGAAGCCCAAGATGCCCGGCCAGATTTCGTCGCCCTCGGCCAGCGCGGTCAGCAGATTTTCGCGGATTTCCTGCTTGACTCCGCGTTCGCGATGACCGGCGGCATGGAGTTCGCCGACGGTGCGGGGCAGGTTGCTCGGTGTTGGCACCACTCCACGCTACGCGTTGCGCGGACGCGTCACCCGGTGAAGTTTCAGTGAGCGAAGTGGCGCGCCCCGGTCAGGTACAAAGTGACGCCGGCTTCGGCCGCGGCCGCGGTCACCTCGTCATCGCGCACCGATCCTCCGGGATGCACCACCGCCTTCACCCCGGCGGCGGTCAGCGTCTGCAGTCCGTCGGGGAACGGGAAGAACGCATCCGAAGCCGCGACCGCGCCCCGGACCCGGTCGCCGCCGCGTTCGACGGCCAGTCGGGCGGCATCGACGCGGTTGACCTGACCCATGCCTACGCCGATGGTGGCGCCATTGGCCGCGATCACGATCGCATTGGACTTGACCGCGCGGCAGGCGCGCCACGCAAAGACCAGGTCGCTCAACGTCATCGGGTCGGCGGGAGATCCGGTCGCCAGGGTCCAGTTGACCGGGTTGTCACCGTGCGCGTCGAGCTGGTCCCGTTGCTGCACCAGGAGCCCCCCGCTGATCGGCCGCAGTTCGGAACCACCGGTCAGCGGCTCGGAGGCCACCAGGACCCGGATGTTCTTCTTGCGTGTCAGTACGTCGAGGGCGCCCGGCGCGTAGATGGGCGCGACGATTACTTCGGTGAAGATGGTGCTCACGTACTCCGCCATCTCGACGCTGACTTCTGTGTTCGCCGCGATCACGCCGCCATAGGCGCTCAGCGGATCGCATTCGTGGGCCTTGCGGTGCGCGTCCGCGACCGATACCGAAGAGATCGCGATCCCGCAGGGATTGGCGTGCTTGATAATTGCCACGCATATCTGTTGGTGGTCGAAGGCGGCCCGCCAGGCCGCGTCCGCATCGGTGAAGTTGTTGTAGGACATGTCTTTTCCGTGCAGCTGCTCGGCCTGCGCCAGGCCGGGCCAGGCGCCCGGATCACTGTAGAGCGCCGCCTGCTGGTGCGGATTCTCGCCGTAGCGCAGCATGGCGGTGCGGCGCCAGCTGCCGGCGAGCCACTGCGGAAACGCCGTGGGCGGATGCTCGGGTGCCAGCGTCGACTCCATCCAGCCGGCGACGGCGATGTCGTACTCGGCGGTGTGCTGAAATGCCAGCGCCGCCAGCCTTTTGCGCTCCGCGAGGGTAAAGCCGCCGTTTTCCACGGCGGCAAGCACCCCGTCATACCCGAGTGGGTCGGTGACCACCGCCACGCTGGGATGGTTCTTCGCGGCCGCCCGGACCATCGACGGCCCGCCGATGTCGATCTGCTCGACGCACTCGTCGATGCCCGCGCCGGAGTCGACGGTCTCGCTGAACGGATACAGGTTGACGACGACCAGTTCGAACGCCGCGATCCCGAGTCGCTCGAGCGCGGCGGCGTGCTCGGGTTTGCGCAGATCGGCCAGCAGCCCCGCATGCACTCCCGGGTGCAGTGTCTTGACCCGGCCGTTGAGCACCTCCGGGAAGCCGGTGAGTTCCTCCACGCGTGTCACCGAAATTCCTTTGTCGGCAATGGTCTTCGCCGTCGAGCCGGTCGAGACGATCTCGACGCCGGCCGCTGTCAGGCCCCGGGCGAGTTCTACTAGGCCCGTTTTGTCGTACACGCTGACCAATGCGCGGCGGATCGGCCTTTTTGTCACACTCTGCCCGTCGTCGCTGCTCATGCTGTGCTCATCCCAGGGTCGCCTTTCGTCCGATCGCCGCTTTTCTTCCTTCCAAGGTGACGCCGCGGGTCGCAATCGCGGCCACCACCTCCACCAACAACTGCCGTTCGGTGACTTTGATACGTTCGTGCAGGGTCTCTTCGTCGTCGCCATCGAGCACCGGGACGCATTGCTGCGCCAGTATCGGCCCGGTGTCCGTTCCGGCATCTACCAGGTGCACCGTACAACCTGTGACCTTCACGCCATAGGCCAATGCGTCGGCCACTCCGTGCGCACCGGGGAACGCGGGCAACAGTGCGGGATGAGTATTGACGATACGTCCGGTGAAACGCGAAAGAAACTGTGGCCCAAGTATTTTCATAAAACCGGCGGATACCACCAGATCCGGCGAGTGGGCGGCGGTGGCGTCGGTGATGGCCGCATCCCAGGCATCGCGGTTCGGGTAATCGGCCAGC
>Ga0318547_10000426_pt1 | contig 13080 bp, 12 predicted proteins | sample GRESIP169b2f20_FD_203515 | JGI IMG/M metagenome (GOLD analysis project Ga0318547, IMG submission 203515) | Tropical soil microbial communities from Luquillo Experimental Forest, Puerto Rico - GRE.SIPMG.169b2f20 | ecosystem: Environmental > Terrestrial > Soil > Tropical forest > Bulk soil...
CCTGGGAAATTTTCGGCCGCGCCGGCCTGCTGCCGCGCTATCTGTCGACGCCGAGCGCGATCCTCGCGGCGTTGTGGGAACTCGCGCTGACGGGCGAGCTCTTCGTCGCGCTGGCCGCGAGCCTCTATCGGGTGTCGGTCGGGTTTGCGCTGGGTACGGCTGCCGGCATCGTCGTGGGCCTCGGCGCGGGGATTGTGCCCGGTGTGCGCCATTTCTTCGACCCGCTGGTATCCTTTCTCTACTCCATCCCGAAGGTGGCGTTTCTGCCGATCTTTCTGCTTCTGTTCGGCCTCGGCCATGCGTCCAAGATCGCCATCATCGCATTTTCGGGCTTCTTTCCGGTGTTCGTGGCCTCGCGTCACGCGGTGCTGTCCGTCGACAAGCTTCTGCTCTGGGCGGCGCGGAATATGGGAACGCCGTCGCGGACGATCTTTTTCCGCGTCGTCATTCCGGCGGCCGCGCCGCAGTTGTTCGGCGGCATCCGCATCGGGTTAGCGCATGCCTTCGTGGTGCTGTTCGCGGCCGAGTTGATCGGCTCGAAGGCAGGGCTCGGTACGATCATCTCCTACGGCGAGGAATGGGTGCGCTTCGATTTGATGTTCGCCGGTATCGTCTGCTTCGCCGTGTTGGGGTTTGTGAGCGACCGCTTGTTGCTGGCGGTCCGATCGCGCCTGCTCAAGGGTCAAATGATCGGGACGGAGGAAGAGGTCGTGCGATGAGCGCTCAAACCGTCGCGCAAGCCTGGTCGCTGATTGGACGCTGGTACTCGATCCCGCTGCTGCTTTTGGTTTGGCAGGTGGCGGTCGCGAGCGGTCTCGTGCAATCCCGTCTGCTTCCGAGCCCGGGCAGCGTTTGGACCGCGCTTGCGACCGAAGTCGGCAACGGGACGCTCATCTATCACGCCAGCGTGACGGTCTCGCGCGCGCTCGCCGGCTTCCTGCTCGCGGCGCTCGTTGGAATTCCATTCGCCGGCGCGATGGCGCGGTCCGCACTCGTGCGCAATCTGTTCGAGCCGATTTTCTTCCTCGGCTATCCGATACCGAAGATCGCCTTGTTTCCCGTTTTCACCTATATATTCGGCATCGGAACGCCCTCGAAGATCGCATTCACCTTTCTCGAATGCCTCTATCCCATCGTGGTGACGTGTTATTTCGGCTTTCGCGCGGTGCAGACGCGGCTGATTTGGAGCGCGCAAAATTGCGGCGCCAGCCGATCCACAATCCTGCGGCGGGTCATTTTGCCGGCGACGATGCCGAGCATTTTTTCCGGGCTGCGTGTGGCACTGCCGGTGGCGATCATCGTCGTGGTCATCACCGAAATGATCGGGGATTCCATCGGGCTTGGATATTACATCACGATCTGGAGCACGCGCTTCACCTTTGCCAACGTCTACGCCGCGATCATCGTCATCGGACTCTGCGGCTTGGTGCTCGATCAGGCCCTGCTCGTGCTGCGGCACCGGGCGGTTTATTGGCAGCGGGAAGAGGCCTGATTACCGTTCACCGGGTGAAGCATGACCGCCATCGCGATTGAGACGGACTTGGGCGCGAGCCTCGACGAGTTGGCCCGCGCCTGCCGGATTCTCGAAATGGAAGGTCATGGCGACATGACGCTCGGCCATCTTTCATTGCGCGATCCGGGGCGGCGGGGTTTCTGGCTCAAACGCAACGGGATCGGCCTCGGCGAAGTGTTGGGCGCCGACGACTTCGTTCTCGTCGACTGGGATGGACGCCAGTTGGCCGGATCGGGAGGCCGCCACTCCGAATGGCCGATCCATTCGGAAATCCTGCGGATGCGGCCGGACGTGCAAGTCGTCGCGCATACGCACCCGTTCCACGCCTGCGTGTTTTCGGCCTCGCTCGACCCGCTGCAGCCGTTCGGGCTCGACGCCGATTACTTCGTCGAGCTGCCGCGTCACGCCGACCCCGTCGCCTTGATCACGACCAAGGACGAGGGCGTCGCGCTGGCGCGATCGCTGGGCGGGGGATTCGCGGTCCTGATCGCAAATCACGGCGTGACGTTCTGCGGCACGTCCATACCGCATGCGACTTGCGTCGGCGTCTTTCTCGAAAAGGCGTGCAAGGCGCAATTGGCAGGGCAGGCGGCGGGTTTCCGCGCCTTCATCCCTGACCGCGCCACACGCGCCAAACGCAACAGGGAGATGATGACCCCGGTGCATTGGGAACATTGCTGGCACTATTTCTGCCGTAAGCTCGAAGCCCGCGGCGAGATGCGCGGCGCCACGCCCATCTTCGGCTGAACGGTGGATGCGCGCGATGACGGCGGAGCGAGCGCACGAGCACGGCGGCTACATCGGCAAGGCGCTGCGGCGCCGAGAGGACGTTCGCTTCGTTCAAGGAAAAGGTCGATACGTCGACGATATCGTTCTGTCCGGCGTCGCCTGGTGCGCCTTCGTGCGAAGCCCGCACGCGCATGCGCGAATTCGCGCATTGTCGACGAAGGCCGCAGCGATGCGGCCGGGCGTGTTGTTGACCCTGACGGCCGAGGATTGGGCCAAAGCGGGGCACGGCGAGCTCACGGTCGTACATCCGATGTCGTTTAGCGACGGGCGGCCCATGAACGCGGCGCCCCGTCCGGCCTTCGCCCGCGACAAGGTCCATCACGTCGGCGATATCGTTGCGGCGGTGGTGGCCGAGAGCAGGTTCGCCGCGGAAGAGGCCGCCGAGGCGGTGGAAGTCGACTACAGCCCGCTGCCGGCGGTGGTCGCGGCGCGCGCGGCCGTAGCGCCGGCCGCGCCGCTCGTGCACGCGCAATTCGGAACCAACGTCGCGTTCGAGATCGAGCGCGGAAATCGCCAGCGGACGGAGGCGGCGATGGCTTCGGCGGCGAGGGTCGTTGAGCTCGCGCTCGAGAACAACCGGCTGTCGGCCAACCCGATCGAGCCGCGCTCCTATCTTTGCGATTACGATGCCGCGGGTGACCGCTACACGCTCTATGCGACCAGTCAGCAGCCGCATTACCTGCGCCGGTGGCTTTCGGTCTACACGCTCCACATTCCCGAACATAAGCTCCGCGTCATCTCGCCCGACGTCGGCGGGGGCTTCGGGGCGAAGGGGGTCTTTTCCGCCGAGGTCTCCACGGTCGTGTGGGCGGCGCAGATTCTGCGCCGGCCGGTCAAGTGGACCGCCACGCGAACCGAAACCTTCCTCTCCGACGCGCAAGCGCGCGATCACGACACCACCGCTCGCATGGGTTTCGATCGCCATGGATGCATCGTTGCGATGCAGGTCGACACCTTGGCGGCGCTCGGGGCGTATCTCAGCAATTTCGCGCCGAGCATTCCCGGCAACTCCTATCCGCAGACCGTCACTGGCCTCTACAAGACGCTCAACCTTCATTTGCGGGTACGGGGCGTCTACACCAACACCGTGCCGGTCGACGCCTACCGCGGCTCGGGACGGCCCGAGGCGACGTGGATCAACGAGCGCCTCATCGAGCTTGGCGCGCGCGAGCTCGGTATCGATGTGGTCGAGATGCGGCAGCGCAATCTCATCACGCGGTCCGAATTTCCTTATGCTGCGCCAGGGGGGCGCGTCTACGACTCCGGCGATCCGCCGGCGCTGCTGCAGCGGCTCCTGACGCTCGCCGACTATCCCGCGCTCCGACGCGAACAGGCGAGGCTGCGCACGAACGGCGTTTTGATGGGAGTGGGGCTTGCCGCCTTCGTCGACAAGGCCGGCACTGGGCCGAGCGACAATCTCGCGCAACGGGGTGGCCTGCACGGCGGCTGGGAAAGCGCCGTCGTGCGCGTGCACAGCGACGGCAAGGTGACCGTGATCGCGGGCACGCATTCGCACGGGCAAGGGCACGAGATCACATTCTGTCAAATCGCGGCCGATCGGCTCTCCCTCCCGATCGACGATATCCGCCTGCTCGAGGGCGATACGGATCAAATCGCCTTCGGCAACGGGACCTGGGGCGCGCGCTCGGCCTCGGTCGCGGGAACGGCGATTTACCGCGCCTGCGACCACGTCCTCGACAAGGCGCTGCGCATCGCCGCGCAAGCGCTCGAGTGCGCGCAGGGCGACGTCGACTATGGCGGCGGCGTGTTCAAAGTACGCGGCACCGACCGCTCGATCGGCTTCGCCGACGTCGCCCATATCGCCTACCATGGAGTGGGGTTGCCGCCGGACTGCCCGCCGGGTCTCGAAGTCGCCGAATTCTACGATCCGCCCGACACCAACGATCCGCAAGCCATGCATCTCGCCGTCGTCATCGTCGATCCGGAGACCGGCTTGGTCGAGTTGCGAGGCCTTTATGCCGCCGACGATTGCGGCGTCGTCATCAACCCGATGATCGTCGAGGGCCAAGTGCACGGCGGCATGGCGCAGGGCATCGGCCAAGCGCTTGCGGAACACGTCGTCTACGACCGCGTCTCGGGGCAGCTCCTGACCGCGAGCTTTCTCGATTACGCCCTGCCGCGGGCGGCCGATGTTCCCGCCTTCGCCACCACCTTCCTTGCGAGCGCCGCGCCCAGCAATCCACTCGGCGTGAAGGGGGCAAGCGAGAGCGGAACGATCGGCGCGCCCGCCGCAATCGGCAATGCGGTCATCGATGCGCTGTGGCATCTTGGCGTACGCGATATCACCTTGCCGATCACGTCCGAAACGGTCTGGCGCGCACTTTCCGACGCGCGCCGCGCGCGGCGATCCGGGGAGGGGCAGGCGAGCCATGAGCGACAAGCCGTCTGACATAGGCAAGCGCATCGCGGACGAGCTCGCCGCGTGCAGCGTGCGGCTCGTTGCGTCGCTTCCCGACAACTGGTTGACGGGCGTCATCGACGCCGTCGAGCGCGACGACCGGTTCGTGCACATCCCGGTCAATCGGGAGGAATCCGCGATCGGGCTTTGCTCCGGCGCCTATATGGGCGCCATGGGGTCAGCGGCGCTGATGGGCGCGTCGGGCTTCATGACCGTGATCTACGCCATCACCAAGATCAACTACACCTACGAGATCCCGCTGTTCTTGATGCTGACCTTGCGCGGCGGCGTCGGCGATCATCACAAGCACCACGCCTCGAACAGCCTTTATCTTCGCCCGGTGCTCGACGCCATCAACATGCCCTATCAGATCATCGACGAGCCCGGCGATATCTCCGCGATCTCGCGCTGCTATCGCCACACGCGCACGTTCTCGCGGCCGATGGCCGTCGTGTTCACGCGCGACCTGTTACGGGACGGCCGGTCATGAACTACCTCGACTGTTTTCGCGCACTCGCGCGGCGCCGCACCGATCAGCTGGTCGTGACCTCGGCGGGCAATTCCAGCCAAGCCTGGTGGGCGGCCACCCGCGATAGCGAGGCGAGCTTTTATCTCGATGCCTCGATGAGCCTCTCGACCATGTTCGCATCCGGGCTCGCGCTGGCGCGACCGGAGCTCAGAATCTGGGCCTTCATGGGCGACGGCGCGTTTTGCATGAACCCGGGCATGCTGATGGTCGAGCGGCAGATGAACCTGCCGAATTTGACTCACTTCCTGGTGTCAAACCGGGTCTATGGCGCGACCTCCAATGCAGTGCTGCCGAATGTCGGCAGCAACGACTACGTGGCAATCGCGCGTGCCATGGGCCTCGAGCGCGTGTTCGAGTTCCGCACGCTCGAGGCGCTCGAACGCGACTTCGCGACCGTGATGGCCGCGAACGTGGCCGGCCACACCTTCGTGGTGCTCGAAGTGGAGCCGTTCTCGGATGCGGAGCAGAAGCTCGAGCAGCCGCCGTTCGACGGGCCGGAACTCAAATATCGCTTTGGACGCCATATCGAAGCGCGAACCGATTGCGATATTTTCGGATATCGGCTGTGATTTGATCGCTCGCAAGCCAGCCGCGATCCAGTCCGAAATGAGGTCGTTACGGCTTGATCGGAACGTCGGGAAGGTATCCCGGACGGTAGATCTGTTCCGCCGTGAGCTTGTCGCCGGATACTTCGATGTTGTTGTTGATGAAGTTGACGGTATTTTTCATGCGATCGGTTGAAATGTAGCCGAAGCCATTCTTCTCCACGTCGGGGGTGATTGCGATACGCTTGAGGATTTGAATTTCCTCGACCACGATCTGCGGATCGAGCGCCTTAACAGATTGGATTTCGATGCGCGCGGCTTCCTCCGGGTCAGCAAGCGCGTCCTTCCAACCCTTGAGCGCCGCGCGCACGAATTTCTTCACGATCTCGGGATTCTTCGCCAGAAAGTCCTCGGACACGCCGATCGAGTTCGCATAGATTTCAAGACCGTAATCGCCCGCGAACAGGCAGACCGGCTTCGCATTCGTCACCGCGCGGCGGATGGCAGGTTCGCTCATCAGGAATTGATCGATCGATTGCACCTTTCCGGCGGCGAGCATGGGTACGCGCGAGGCCGCGTCGATATTCACGATCTTTAGCGTCTTGCTGTCCACCTTGTTCATTTCCATGAACGCTGCCCAGATCTTCGGCACAAACGACGCGGTGCTCGAGCCAAGCTCGAGGCCCGCCATTTGTTTCGGCTCGGTGACGTTGGCGCCGGGATTCAAGGTGAAGATGCAATAGGGCGGCTTTTGATAGTTCGCCGCCACGATCTTGACCGTCGCGCCGGCGCTGCCGGACGCGACCAGGCTCGGGATGTCGATGAAGCCGATCTCCGCGCCGCCGGTTGCGACGGTCCGGATCGCATCCGCGGTGCCCTTCGACGGCATGATGGTGACGTTCAAGCCTTCGTCTTTAAAGTAACCCTTGCCGAGCGCCACGTACCACGGCGCATGGCGCCCCAAACTTATGAAATCGAGGACGAATTTGAGGTCGCGCTCCTGCGCCTGCGCGGGCGGGGGGACGAGGCACGTGGCGATGGCGGCAGCCGCCATCACGCGTGCGATCAACGGTCGAAACATGTGTGCCTCCTGTGTTGCGAGCCAACACCGTGCGCGCGCTTCGGACGACGAAAATGAGCCGTGGCGGCGGCATTTGACGTCCAAAATACCATAAGATATTCCACGTGATACTCAAGACGCCGCTCGCAGCGGTCGCCGCAATCGGGCGCCGCGTGTTTCCGCAAAGCAAGTTTCGGGGACGACGAACGCAACAGCGAGCACGGTGATGGCGTTCGGGGTGATCAAGAACGTGCGCAAGGTCTTCCAGGTCGAGGAGATCGGCTGGACGGCGCTTGAGCCTGTCGTGGCCTTGGATGACGCCAGTTTCCAGTTCGAGGAGGGCGAGCTCGTTGCCCTCTTAGGACCGAGCGGATGCGGAAAGACCACGCTATTGCGCATCGTCGGCGGGCTGATTGCGAAATCGGCGGGGTCAGTGGCGATCGATGGACGCGAGATCACCAAGCCCATGGGCGACTACGGCTTCGTCTTTCAAGCCCCGAGCCTGATGCCGTGGCGAAATGTCTTGGACAATGTCTTGTTTCCGATGGAGATCCTCAGGAAGAACGACGCCGCGGCGCGTCGTCACGCCCACGAGCTGTTGGAGCTAGTGGGGCTGAGCGGCTTCCTTTCCGCGCGGCCGCACCAGCTCTCCGGCGGCATGCAGCAGCGCGTCGCGCTTTGTCGCGCGCTCGTTCATCGGCCGCGGCTCTTGCTCATGGACGAGCCTTTCGGGGCGCTCGACGAGCTCACCAGAATGGACATGAACGATCTGCTTCTCCGCATCCGCCACGAAACCAAGGCGTCGGTTCTGTTCGTGACGCATTCGATTTCCGAAGCTGTCTACCTGTCAGACAAAGTCGTCGTTTTCAGCAAGCGCCCGGCCCGTGTGGTCAAGGAAATAACGATCCCGCTATCTTACCCTCGCAGCCAGAAAGTTCGCTTCACCACCGCGTTCACCACGGCCGAACGGATTGCAAGCGAGGCGCTCGGCGTCGTCGCGCCGGCCGCCGAAGAGGCATCGGCACAATGACATCGCGCTTTGTTTCGCAGGTCCTCTACCCGCTCGCCGGCGTCGTTCTGATCGTCGCCGTGTGGGCTCTCGCCTGCTGGCTGGTCGATATTCCGACGGTGGTGCTGCCGTCGCCGGACAGGGTGTTGCGCGCCTTGATCATCCGCGGCGATCTGTTGCTCAGCGAGGGTTGGATCACGCTCAAGGAGACCTTGTACGGATTTCTGCTGGCGCTGGCGGTCGGGCTTCCATTGGCGGTCGCGGTTGCAAATTCGCGGCCGCTGAATCTGATGTTCTATCCGCTCCTGATCGCGCTGCAATCCGTCCCGAAAGTGGCTTTGGCGCCGATGATACTGGTCTGGCTCGGCACCGGGCTCGAATCCAAGCTCGCGATCGTTTGGCTGGTCGCGTTTTTCCCCATCATCGTCGATACCGCCGCCGGGTTGCGGGCCACCCCCAAAGAGCTGTTGGAGCTCGCCCACAGCTTGAACGCATCGCCGCTGCAGGTCTTCATCAAAGTTCAGCTTCCCGCGGCGCTTCCGTTCGTGGTCACGGGCGCCAAGGTCGCGATTACGCTCGCGGTCATCGGCGCGGTGATCGGCGAATTCGTGGGCTCGAGCGAGGGACTCGGCTTTCTCCTGCTCAGCGCCACCTCCCAGCTCGATACGCCGCTGGCATTCGCCGCCCTGTTTGCCTTATCGGTGCTCGGGATATTCGTCTATGCGCTGGTGGGAATGGGCGAACGCATGATGTCGTCGTGGCTGCCGCCGACGCCGGCGCGACACTGAGATCGTCGGCGATCGGAGACGGTGGTAGCAGCGGTCGTGATGACGCAAGGACAGCAACGGAGAACGCGATGAGCGATCAAAACATGGCACCGCCGATGCCCGCGGGCATGCCGAGCCTCGAGGAGGTACTGCTGCAAAGCAACGACATTCCCTGGCGGGAAAAGTCGCTGGTGGGCGTCTCTGAAAAAATGCTCTGGCGGGATGAAAAGGGCGGATCGTCGATTGCGTTGATCAAATTCGACGCCGGCGCCGGCATCCCGGAACCGCACCTGCATGCATCGAACCAGTTCATGTTCTGCCTCAAGGGAAAGTACGAATATACCAAGACCGGTGTGACTTTGACGCCGGGGGCATTCTATTGGAATCCGAAAGGCCATGTGCACGGCCCGACGCTGGCACACGAAGAAACCATCGTGATCGAAATCTACGACGGTCCACATTATCCGCAGCGCCCGTCCTGGTACGCCAACGACGAGGACGCACGCTGATGCCGGCCGACGCGGCCGGCTCCGAAACGGTTGCGGTTGACGCGCAACGGCTCACGTCAACCGTCGCCGATATTTTCACGGCGGTGGGTATTGCCACCGCGGACGCGCAAGTGGTGGCGGCAGATCTGGTCGCTGCGGATCTTGAAGGCATCGCATCTCACGGGGTGATGCTGGTGCCAATGTATATCGAACGCATCAACAAGGGCTCGGTCTCGCGCCGCAGCGCGGGCGAGGTCGTCAGCGATCGCGGCAGTGCGATTGTCATCGACGCCGGCAACGCGCTCGGTCAATTGACCGCCCGTCAAGCCGTCAAGCTCGCGGTGGCGCGGGCGCGGGAGATCGGGCTGGCGGCGGTCGGCGTGCGCAACGGCTTTCATTTCGGCACCGCCGGCCGCTACGCGCGCATGATGGCGGAGCACAATTGCGTGGGCATCGTGCTTTCGAACACGCGTCCGCTGATGCCGCCGCCGGGAGGCGCCGAGGCCATGGTCGGCAACAATCCCATCGCCGTCGCGCTTCCCTCCGCCGGCGAGTTTCCAGTGGAAGCGGACATGGCGCTGAGCGCGACCGCCATGGGCAAGATCCGCCTGGCCGCCGCAGCGGGACAGCGCATTCCCGAAGATTGGGCGGTCGATTCCCAAGGCCGGCCCACAACCGATCCCACGGCGGCGATCAACGGCATGCTGTTGCCGGCCGCCGGGCCGAAAGGATTCGGCCTCGCCTTTGTCATCGATCTCTTGTGCGGCGGGCTATCGGACGGCGCGGTCGGCGCCGAGGTTCGCCCGCTCTACGGCGATCCCGCGGAGCCCTATCGCTGCTCGCATTTTTTTCTGGCGATCGACGCCGGCCACTTTCCGGCGGGCGAGCGCTTTGCACAGCGCGTGCGCGATCAGGCGATCCGCGTAAGCGGATCAAAGCGTGGCCCCGGCGCGGAGCGCGTCCATGCGCCGGGAGAGCTCGTCTGGGCGACGCGACAAGCGAGCGGCGGCGTGTGCCGCCTCGATTTACGGACCTTGGGTAGCCTCATCAAGACCGCCACCCGTGTCGGACTTCCGAATTTCCAAGAGTGGCTCTTGGAAACGCGGGGGGCATAAACCATGCGGGCGCGCTTCGACGCCGCGGGAGACGTGATCGTCGTGACCGGCGGCGCCAACGGCATCGGTTTAGCCTTGGCGCGCGCGGCCGCGCAGGCCGGCGCTCGCGTCGTCGTTTGCGACGTCGACGCGGCGGCCATGGCGGCGCTATCGAGCGTTGCGGGAATTTCGACGCGGCATCTCGATGTGTCCGATCGCACCGCGGTGTTCGATGTGCTGGGCGGGGTCGAGCGCGAATTCGGCAAGATCGACGGCCTCGTCTGCGCGGCGGCGATTCAGCCGCGCTTGCCCGTTCACGAGATGGAGCCGGCGGCCTGGGATCGCGTCTTGCGGATAAATCTCGACGGCGTGGTCTGGTGCTACCAGGCGGTGGTCGCCGGCATGATCGCGCGGCGCTCCGGAAGCATCGTTGCGTTTACATCGGGACTGGCGCAGCAAGGCTGGCCCGGGGCGTCGGCCTATGCCGCTAGCAAAGCTGCGCTGATCGCATTCGCCAAAAGCGCGGCCAAGGAGATTGCGCGGCATCGCGTGCGGTTCAATCTCGTGGCGCCGGGCGTGATCGACACGCCGCAGTATCGCACCGCCAACGCCGGCGCCGACGATGCGCAATGGCGCGCATCGGTCGGTGTCGGGCAGCCCGAGGATACAGTCGGCCCGCTGCTGTTCTTGTTGTCCGATGAAGCGACAATGACCGCGTCGATCATCAGCCGGGACTTCGTCTATGCGGCGCGGGACAGTTGAAGCATGAGCAACGGCATGCCGCCCATCATCGTCGTTGGCGCAGGCCCGGTCGGCCTCACGACGGCGCTGGGACTCCATTTCTACCGTCTGCCGTTTGCGCTGTTCGAAGATGACGCGGAGCTCTCGCTGGATACGAAGGCCGGAACGATACTCACTCGAACGCTCGAGGCATTTCGGCGCTACGGCGTCGCCGAGGCGGTCCTCGCCAAGGCGCTGCGCGTCGACGAGATCGGAGACGTCGAGCGTGCGACCAACACGGCGCGGCCGTCGGTGCAGACCGCGCTGCTCAGCGACGACACGCGCTATCCCTTCGTGATCAACATGCCGCAGCATCACCTCGAGCCGATCTTGCGCGCGGCAATCGATGAGCGCAGGCCCGGAGCGTTCCACCTGCAGCATCGTCTGACGTCGTTTCGGCAGTTGGAACGCGGGGTGGTCGCGAGCTTCGACACGCCGGATGGCGCGCGCGAAGTCGAAGGTTCTTATCTGTTGGCCTGTGACGGCGGCCGCAGCACGGTGCGCTCGCAACTCGGCGTGGCGGTGGAAGGAGAGTCGTCCGACGTCCGCTGCCTGCTGGTCGACGTCAAGGTCGATCTCGACGTCGCCAATCCGCGCGACTATCCCTATCTCGCCTATTTTGCCGATCCCGAGGAATGGATGATCCTGGTGCGCCAGCCGCACTGCTGGCGTTTCCTCTATCCGCTTGCCGCCGGCGTCCCCGAGCCCACCGCCACCGAATTCCGCGCGAAGGTCATTCGCTCCATCGGTCCAGTCGACCAGATGGAAATCCTCAACACCATCGTCTACCGCATTCATCATCGGGTGGCGACGCAGTGGCGATGCGATCGCGTGTTCCTCATGGGCGATGCCGCGCATCTGATCACGCCGATGTGGGCGCTGGGCCTCAACACCGGAATTCTGGACGCGATCAGCCTGCCCTGGCGACTGGCCTGGGTGGCGCGGGGATGGGCGAGCGATGCGCTGCTCGACGGCTATGCGCGCGAGCAACGACCCGTCGCCGCCGAAGGGTCCGGCGAGATGGCGCAGGCGGCGCACAGGTACATGGCCGGACAGGCCGCAACGGTGAAGGCCATGTCGGGCACGGCATGGGCCAATGCTGCGACCCGAACCATGCTGGGGGTGAGACTTGGCGTCGATGAAGTCGGCGACTGGTCCATGGTCAAGACCGACCGCGGGCCCTTCCGCGTCGGCGATCGCATCCCCGACGGCGTCCTGCACGCAGGCGACGGCCGTCCGGTTCGCCTGCATGATCTTGTCGACGACAGTTTCGTGGCGCTCTATTTCACCGACGTGCGGCGGCGCCCCCACATTCCCGCCGACGTTCCCGGGCTGAAACATCTCATCGTTTCGCACCGCGACGCGCCGCTCGACGGCGGCCTGCGCGGGCGCTCTTTGTTCGACGTTGGCGACCGCTTTCGCCAGCTCATGGGCTGCCCGCGCCATACCTTGGTGCTGGTCAGGCCGGACGACCACATCGCCGCGATCGCTGCGATGGGCGCCGCACGGGCGCAAGACCTGTATCGACAGGTGGTCGGGCAGCCCCAGGCGGGCGCCCGCTGATAAGGGATGATCGCAGGGAGACTACAACGATGCGCGTGCTGGGACCGATCGGCGACAAGATCCTGTTCGAGAATGAAGTGGTGCGGGTGTGGAGCGTCACGCTCGACCCCGGCGAGCGCCAGCCATGGCACCAGCATCGGCTGCCGTACCTCATCGTGCCGCTGACGGAGGGCAGGAACGAGATGACGTTCGATGACGGCCGCGTCCGTCAAACGCAGGAAAAACCGGGAGAGGTGATCTGGCGCGAACCCGGCATTCCCCATGAGCTTCTCAACTGCAGCGATTGGCAGTACCGAAACGTTCTCGTCGAGATCAAAGCGGGCGCGCATCCTGAGATGTTGCAAACGATTCGCCCGTCGGATTGAGGTCCGCTCTCGCATCCAGGAGCAAGCGCATGCCCAAGCAGCAGATCACGTCGTCGAAAATCCGCCAGCCGTCCGGCCATTTTTCCCACGCGACCATGGTCGAGGCGCGCGGCCGCATCCTCTTCATTTCCGGTATGACCGCGCGGCGATCGTGCCATC
>Ga0318547_10000436_pt1 | contig 12951 bp, 11 predicted proteins | sample GRESIP169b2f20_FD_203515 | JGI IMG/M metagenome (GOLD analysis project Ga0318547, IMG submission 203515) | Tropical soil microbial communities from Luquillo Experimental Forest, Puerto Rico - GRE.SIPMG.169b2f20 | ecosystem: Environmental > Terrestrial > Soil > Tropical forest > Bulk soil...
GTCTTATGTTGTCAGGACGTCACTTGCGCGGGGCGGCCCGAATTGCTTCCAAGATCGGCGGCGGCATTTGCAGACCCTCGCCTTACCACTTGGCTATGCCGCCCCGAAGGAGTTGGGGGGCGAAGAGTTATAGCCTAGTTCGCGGACCCCTGCCACAGCGACGACGGGGACGGGTAGGTCTCACTCTCCCTCCACCCGCGGCGCGCTTCCCGCGCCCGGGGTCCCGATCCGCCGATCGCCGAGCCACTTCGTGATGATCGCCGCATAACCGTCCGCGTCCACGTTCGCGGACTCCACGTGGCCCGCGCCATGAACGATGTGGAACTCGACCAGGTCGGGCCGCGCCCGCGCGAATGCTTCGCTCACCTCGATCGGGGTGGTGTCGTCGGCGTCGCCCTGGATCACCAGCATGGGCGTCGAGAACTCGCCGGCGTGGGGCATCTGCGTGACCTCGCTCCAGCGGATCCCGCTGCGCAGCGACGCGACCCACATGCCGAGCGCGGTGATCGGCGCGGGCAGGTGGCGTTGGCGGGCGGCCAGTGCGAACACGGCGCTCCAGTCGAGCGCCGGCGCATCGAGCACCGCGGCGCGCGCCAGCCCCCGGTCGGATGATCGACGCAGGAACTGCGCGACGATGCCACCTCCCATGCTGCAGCCCACGAGCACGACATCGCGAGCGCCCCGACTGCGCGCGAAGCGCACCGCGTCCTCCAGGTCTTCCCACTCGGAGAGTCCGAGGCGGAACTGCCCGCCGTTCACGCGTGGCGCGCCGGCGTCGTTGCGGTACGTGATCACGAGGCACGGAAGCCCGATCGAGCGATAAGCGGGCAGCATGCGCAGCATTTCGGCCCGCGTTACGGCGCGGCCGTGGACAAAGACCACCCATGTGGAGTCACGGCCCGGGATCCACCAGGCTGGCAGTGGCCCGACGCGGGCCGGGATCATGACGTTCTCGAACTCCAGGCCGAGCCATGTGCGAGGGTCCGCATCGGCCGCGAAGCCGGCGAGTCGTGAAGTCGTCTCGGGCGGTCCGCCGGACGCGATCGCGAAACGCGTCAGCACGCGGTCGGGCGCGAGCGAGATCAGTGGACCGATCCGGCCGAACCCGCCTGGCCACTCGATCGCCCAGTGCCCCGGTCTGCGCGCCTTGAACGTGGACGTCAGCGCGATCGTGGAGTCGGTGCGCGCCAGCACGCGCTGGCCTGTCTTTCCCAGCGGCTCGTCCGGGCCCAGGATCAGATTCGAGTAATACCAGCCGATCGCGCCCAGCGCGACGACGATGACGACGGCCAGCGCGGCGAGCCAGCGACGCATGGACACGCAACATACCACCCCCCTGCGACCGACTGCTAGGCTCGCGCGCATGTCCAACGTCTTCGAGCCGGCGCCGACCGGACGCGCCAAGTGTCGTGGCTGCGGGCGCGCGATCGCGCGTGGTGAGCTGCGCTTCGGCGAGCAGCTCCCGAATCCGTTCGCCGATGGCGACATGACACTGTGGTTCCATCCGCGGTGCGCGGCGTACAAGCGGCCCGAGGCCATCCTGCAGAGGCTCGCGGAAGGTGCCACGGACGTCGCCGATGCCGCGGGCCTGGAGCGCGTCGCGCGCGCGAGCGCGGCGCAACGCCGCCTGTCGCGCATCGACGGCGCCGAGCGGGCAGCGAGTGGCCAGGCGAAGTGCCGCGAGTGCAAGCAGCGGATCGAGCGCGGGAGCTGGCGCATCCGGCTCGTGTTCTTCGAGGAGGGCCGGTTCGCCCCGAGCGGATTCGTGCACCTCGACTGCCGCGACGCCTACTTCGAGGGCCACGCGGCGCTCGAGCCGATGCTCCACTTCAGCGCCGACCTGGGCGACGAGGAGCGCGCCGAGCTCGAACGGATCTTCGGCGCCGATCCGCGCCGCGCCTGACGGCGCGCCCGCAGATGAGGTCTGGTTCTCGCTGGAGCGCGATGCCCGCGCGGGCTGCCTGTTCATCCAGAGCGACGATCCGGCGTTGTGCGTCGCGATCGGTGAGCGCCTGTGGTTCGGCCTGCACGCCCAGGTCAAGGTGACCCCGGTCATGAACGGCGAGGATCTCGGCAAGGGCCTCGTGGAGTTGCCCAAGATCATCGCGAACTACGCCTGAAACGGTTTCAAATGCGAAAGCGCCCCGAGGACCCGGGATCCTCGGGGCGCTTCTTCGTCGCCTGGCGGCTGCAACCTGCGGCGGCCACGGCGAGCAGGACCAGGATCGCGAGAATCATCGGTCGCGGGGGGGCTCATTGAGCTCTTCCTCTCTGCGGCCGGGAGAATGCACAAGCGGCCTCGCCACCGTGGGGACTCGAACCTGCTATTCCTCGTGGGTGATTGACTGCAGTGTCTCCCGTATTGTGGTCGCCGGTTTTGGAGCCACCCTGTTCAGTTGGAGCCCACGACTGGAGTCCACGATGCGCTGGATCCGCCTCGCTGCTCCGCTGTTGATCGCTGCCTCGCCCGTCTTCGCCGCTCCGTTCAAACCGTCGCTGTTCCAGGATCTGCACTGGCGGCTCATCGGGCCGTTCCGGGGCGGACGTGTGCTCGCGGTCTCGGGTGTTCCCGGCGAGCCGGAGCACTTCTACTTTGGATCGGTGAACGGCGGCGTGTGGGAGAGCCGCAATGCCGGCCGCACGTGGCAGCCGATCTTCGACTCGGTGCCCGTGGGATCGATCGGCGCACTCGCGGTCGCCCCTTCCGACCCGAAGGTCATCTACGTCGGCACGGGTGAGGCCGACATGCGCTCGGACATCGCGCAGGGCAACGGTGTCTACAAGTCCACCGACGCGGGCCGCACGTGGCGCTTCGTCGGGTTGGGCGACACGCAGCAGATCGGCTGCATCGAGGTGGATCCGGGCGACGCCAACGTCGTCTACGTCGCGGCGCTCGGCCACCCCTACGGACCGAACGCGGAGCGCGGCGTCTTCAAGTCGAAGGACGGCGGCGCCCACTGGACGAAGGTCCTGGGTCCGAACGCGAACACGGGCGCCATCGACGTCGTGCTCGAGCCGGGCAACGCGAGCGTCGTCTACGCGGCGCTCTGGCAGACGCGGCGCACGCCGTGGAACATCTATCCGCCCTCGAACGGGCGCGGCTCGGGGCTGTACCGCTCGAACGACGGCGGCGCTCACTGGTCGCATCTCGCCGGCAACGGCTTCGCGGACAGGCCGGGCCGCATCGGCATCGCGGTGGCGCCGAGCGAGCCGGCGCGCGTCTACGCGATGGTCGACGCCGACAGCGGTGGGCTCTATCGCTCCGACGATCGCGGCGAGCACTGGACGCGCGCCAGCGCGGACACCCGGATCTGGCAGCGCGGCTGGTACTTCGGCGGCATCACCGTGGAGCCGAAGGACGCCGACGTGGTCTACGCCTCCAACACGAACCTCTATCGCTCTTCCGATGGCGGCAGGACGTTCGCCCCGATCGAGGGCGACGCGACGGGCGACGACTTCCACACGCTGTGGATCGATCCCGGCACGCCCGAGCGCAGGATCCTCGGCACCGACCAGGGCACGATCGTGAGCCTGGACGGCGGGAAGAGCTGGAGCTCCTGGTACAACCAGCCGACCGCGCAGCTCTACCACGTCACCACCGACGATCGTTTCCCCTACTGGGTCTACGGCCCGCAGCAGGACGCGGGCGCCGTGGGCCTGCCGAGCCGCACGAACACCGCCGACGGCATCACGCTCGAGCAGTTCAAGGAGGTCACGGTCGGCGGCGAGGCGCACTACATCCAGCCGGATCCGCTCGATCCCCAGATCCTCTACGGCAGCACGGTCGAGAAGCTCGACATGCGCACCGAGCAGACGCGCTCGATCGACCCCACGGCCCCCTACCCCGACCAGTGGCGAGCCACGTGGACGCTGCCGCTCGCGTTCTCGCACCGCGATCCCCACGTGCTCTATTTCGCCCGCCAGCGGGTCTTTCGCACCGACGACGGCGGCGAGCACTGGGCGCTCATCAGCGCGGATCTGACGCGCGAGAAGCCGGCCGTGCCCGCGACCCTCGATTCCGCGAGCGAGCGCCACGACCTGGGGCTCGGGCCGCGGCGCGGCGTGGTCTACGCGCTCGCGCCCTCCTACGTCGCCGACCGCGCGCTGTGGGCGGGCACCGACGACGGCCTGGTATGGCGGACGCGCGACGACGGTGCGCACTGGCAGAACGTCACGCCGGCGGCGCTCACGCCGTGGTCCAAGGTCGGGATCATCGAGGCATCGCACTTCGACGACGAGACGGCCTACCTGGCGGTTGACCGCCACCGTCTCGACGATCGCCGCCCCTACATCTATCGCACGCACGACGGCGGGAAGAGCTGGCGGCTCGTGGTGAGCGGCATCGCGCCCGGCCACTTCGTGAACGCGGTGCGCGAGGATCCCATCCGCAAGGGACTGCTCTACGCGGGTACCGAGGAGGGCGTCGACGTCTCGTTCGACGACGGCGACCACTGGCAGTCGCTGCAGCTCGAGCTTCCGGTCACGTCGGTGCGCGACCTGGTCGTGCACGGGAACGACCTCGTCATCGCGACGCACGGACGGAGCATCTGGATCCTCGACGACGTCACCCCGCTTCGCCAGCTCACGGCCGAGGCCGCGGCCGCGCCCGCCTGGCTCTTCCAGCCGGCGAAGGCCCTCCGCGTGCGACCGGCCGGCTTCACCGGCACGCCGATGCCGAAGGACGAGGCGATGGCGCCCAATCCGCCGGGCGGCGCATGGATCGACTACGCGCTCGCGGCGAAGCCGCAGCAGCCGGTCACGCTCGAGATCCACGACGGCTCCGGAGAGCTGGTGCGCCGCTACTCCAGTGCCGACACGGTCGCGAAGCCCGATCCCGCCACGATGCGGACGGCGCCGCAGTGGATCGTCCCGGCGTCGCACCTCGAGGCCACGCCGGGCATGCACCGGTTCGTGTGGCCGCTCCAGTACGCCGCGCAGTCGGGCCCGTCCGGCGACAACCGGCGGCGGGGCGACGGCTTGTGGGCGCCGCCCGGTGAGTACACGCTGACGCTGTCGGTCGACGGCAAGGCTCTCATCCGCACGCTCACCGTGGCGCCGGATCCGCGCTTGAACCTGGACCCGGCCGCCTATCGCGAGGAGTTCGAGCTGGCGCGCAGCGTCGAGGCGACGTCGGCCCAGGTCGCCCGCGCGCAGGCCGCGACGGGCAAGGTGCGCAAGTCCGTGGCGGATCTCCGCCGCGGCGCCACGGGCGAGCTGGCGACCGCGCTCGACGGCTTCCAGGCGAGGCTCGCCGACATCTCCGGCGAAGCGCCGGGGACCAACCCCGCCAACTCGTTCGCGTTCCCGCCGAAGCGCATCGAGAGCCTGCGGTGGCTCGCGGGCGCGCTCGGCGAGCTCCTGCGCATGGTGGACGGCGCCGACGCCGCGCCGTCGCCCGATGCGCGCCAGGCGTTCGCGCGGCTCGCGGACTGGAAGCACCTCTTCAGTGCGCCACTCGACTCGCTGAACGATCGCCTGCGCAGCGCCGGGCGCGAGCCGATCGCCACGGGGCCCTGAGCGCGGCCGCGCGCGCAGCGCCCCGAGGCCCTAGCCGGTTTCGGGCGGCGCGTTCCACGTGCTCAGGGCCGGGGTCCCGCGATAGTGGCCGAGCTCGCTCCACGTGCCCGTGTCGAGCAGGAAGTGCTGGCCGGCGCCCGGCGGGAAGCCGAGCCAGCGGGCGACCAGCACGCGGAGCAGGTGGCCGTGGGAGAAGACCGCGACGTCACCGGTCGCGCCGATGATGGTCCCGATCACGCGGTCCGCCCGCGCCGCGACCTGCTCCGGCGTTTCGCCCCCCGGGCACCCGTCGCGGAATACGAGCCAACCGGGAGCCAACGCCTCGATCCCGGCCTGGGTCAGGCCCTCGTACGCTCCGTAGTCCCACTCCGCCAAGTCGGGATCGATGACGGCCACGCTCCCAAGGCCGGCGAGCTCGCAGGTCTCGCGCGCACGCACGCGCGGGCTCACGAGGACGCGCGCGAACGATCGCCGGGCGAGCAGCGCGCGCAGGCGTCTCGCCTGGGCACGCCCGCGCTCGGTCAGGGGGATGTCGGTCGTCCCCGTGTGGCGCCCGGAAAGGCTCCACTCCGTCTCGCCGTGTCGGATCGCGATGACGCTCACGAGGCCGGCGAGTCTATACGCGGAACGCCGCGCATCAAGCCGGCGCCGCGCTGCCCTCGTCTAGCGGGTACGTTGATGGCCGCCTGGACCCCGACAAACTGGTCCGGGACGCGAACCACGGCCGCATGGCAGATGCCCGCGCCTGAGCAGGTGGCGGGCTCAAAAACACAAAAGGCCAGTTGGTGCGGCTCCGAGGACCTTCCGAGACCGCAGGCCGGGTGCGTGTTTGACGACGCGGAACATCATTCGACGCGCCATCCACGCGTTGGCGGACGAGGCCCCGCCTGTGTGCGATGCTCCATGGCACCGGGCCCTTCCCCACGGAGAGGAATATGAACGACGGATCACGCTCCTCATCGCCATGCGCCATCGATCGCGCGCGCCAGATGCATCGAGCCCTTCTCGTCCTCGCAGCGACCCTCACCCTCTCCGCGTCTCGGGCGGCCACGACTCACGCGGCGCCCTCGGCGCATGCGCCGGCCGCGGCGACGCTCACGCCCGACAAGGCGCTCGAACAGCTGGAAGCGGGCAACAAGCGGTTCGTGAGCGGCGCCCCGACGCACCCGAACCAGAACGCGGCGAGGCGAGCCGAGGAGGCCAAGGGCCAGCATCCGTACGCGGTGGTCATTGGCTGCTCCGATTCACGCGTCGCGCCCGAGATCGTGTTCGATGCGGGGCTCGGCGACCTGTTCGTCATCCGCACCGCGGGGAACCGGCTCGATGACCTCGTGCTCGCGAGCGCCGAGTACTCGGTCGAGCACCTGGGCAGCCCGCTGATCGTCGTGCTCGGCCACGAGCGCTGCGGCGCGGTCACCGCGGCGGTGGACGCCGCCGCGCATCCCGCACCCCCCGGCAACCCCGCCGAGACGGGGAGCCACGTGCCGATCCTCGTCCGCACGATCTCCGACGCCGTCACGGCGACCGCGAGCATGCCGGGCGACAAGGTCGAGAACGCCCTGCTCGAGAACGTGCGCATCGTCGTCCGCGGGATCTCGTCCGAGAGCCCGTACCTCGCGGCACGTATCCGCGCGGGAGCGGTGAAGGTGGTGGGCGCGCGATACGACCTCGACACGGGCAATGTCACGCTGGTCGACTCCGCCACCCCGACGCACGCCGCGAAGTGACGCGGGCGGCCTGGGCCGGCCGTGGCGCGGCAGTGCATGACGATGCAAAGGATGGCCTGTCGATCCATTCTGCCGTTCACAACGCTGGATCGAGGGGATACCCTTTCCGCGTCGAGCAATGTCCGACAGGCCGCAATGCTCCCGACCGGCCGGCACGAGTCGTGACCGGGGTATCGGCCATGGATGGCCCAATGTGGGGGAAGTCATCCATGGACAAGTTCGGAAGGGGCTCCAGTTTCGCCATCGCGCTCGCCGCGATGGCTATCGCGACGTTGTGTGCCGCGGCGCGTGCCGATGACGAGGCTCCGCTCAAGCACGGCGCGAGCCTGGGGCTGGCGACGCAGCGCATCACCGACACCTGGCGCGAGAAGAACGCGTACCGCGCTTCGGGTGTGCTGGTGATCGGCGTCGACCCTGCGGGCCGCGCAGCCAAGAGCGGGATCTCCACCGGCGATGTGCTGGTGAGCGTCGACGGCCGCACGCTGCGTGAGCCGAGCGATCTCGGCTACGCGGAGCGCAACCTCCACGCGGACCAGCCGGTGGCGGTCGTGCTCGCGCGTGATGGCGGACACTCGATCAAGATGTTCGACATCGCGCCGCTCACCGACGCGGGTCCCAGTGCGTCTGCCACCGCGGCATCGATGAGCGCGGGCATCGCCACCGAGCCGATACCCCAGTCGACGGCGTCCGCTGATCCCGGCGCAACGGGCGCGATCGCGGGCGCGGCCGCCGGCTCCGTCGTGATGGACGCTGCGCCGAAAGAGACGAACTCCATCGAGGCCGCTCCGTCGCTCATCATCGCGCGCGCGGACAGCGGAGCGGCCCCGCTCGCGAGCGCCGCGCCCGCTGCGACCGCGACGACGAGCGCTGCGGCGGCGAGCGGTAAGACCGGCGCCGCGGAGCTGGGCGTGCGCGGACAGGCGCTCACGCCCGACCTCGCCACCGCGCTCGGCGCCGAGGGCGTCGACGGCGTGCTCGTGCTCGACGTCGGCAAGGAGAGTCCCGCGGACCACGCAGGCCTCAAGCCGGGCGACATCATCTTCAAGATCGGCGACCAGGAGGTGAAGGACGAGGCGACGCTGGACCAGGCGGTGATCGCGGCGACGAATCCGGCGGCGATCAGCATGCTGCGCCGCGGCGACCAGAACATGGTGCTCGCGCCGCTCGAAGGCCACCCGGCCCCCGCGAGCCTGGGCGGTGCAGCGGCCGCGGCGGCGCCCAGCGCGGCGGACCAGCAGCAGGTGATCAACGAGCTGAAGGGCGAGGTCGCCTCGCTCAAGAAGGAGCTCGCGGACCTGAAGGAGCAGATCGCAAAGCTCGTCCAGGATTCGGCGAAGCCGAAGCAGTAACCTCTGCGGCAGACGTCGACGGCCCGGGAGGCGCGAGCCTCCCGGGCCGTCTCGTTCAGCGGGCGATCAGTGGTGCGGCCACAGCCAGCCGAACGTGCCGGCGGTGAGCAGTCCGTAAAGCAGCCCGTCGAGCGTGTTGCGCACCGTCGTGCCCATCGAGCGCTGGTACCAGATCTGCATCGGCCAGTAGGCGAAGGAGTAGCCCATGAACGCCGCGGTCCCTGCCGTGCGGAAGATCGTCATGTAGCCCGTGCCGGGCGGGTGCGCGCCGCCGGTCACGTAGGCGGTGAACAGGCTCACGACGATCGAGAAGACGAACCACTTGAGGAGCGGCGCGCCCATGTGGACGGCGCCGCCCCTCATCACCGTGGCGATCATCACCGGACCCTTCTCGCGCTTGGCCTTGTACTCGGGGCTCTTCAGCGCCTCCATGCTCGCCGGGCGCGGCACCATGTAATCGCCGGGCGGAATGTTGAAGCGCTGGAGCGCCGCCATGGCCTCGTCTTCCGAGGGCAGCGCCTTGAAATCGTTCTTGTGGTAGCCGAGCACCATGTGCACGAGCGAACTGGCGACGAACACGATGACGGCGGAGAGCAGCACGGGCGTCAGCAGCGACATCACCGGAACCATGAACACCTCCTCAGATCGTGAGACCCGGGCGATCGAACGACGGGTGCGCGCATGGCTGCGATGCGGGTTGCGTTGGCGCGAAGTCTAGTCCGACGGCATGCGCTGCGTCATCCCGATCCGCCGCCACGCCGCGAGCAGCTCCGCGGGGTCGGCGCCGAGCGCGAGGCGGCGGTCGGCGACACGGCCGCTCGAGTCGACGATGGCGACGACCGCGGTGTGCGCGATGCCGCCGCCGGAAGTCGCCTCCACCGCGAGGCCGAGCGCGCGCGCGATCGCCGGAAGCGACGCCGTGTCGGGCCGCAACAGCGTCCACCGCGGGGCGTGAAGCCCGTGCGCGCCCGCGAACGCGCGCAGCACCTTCGGCGTGTCGTGCGCGGGATCGAGCGAGAAGAGCACGAAGCTCGGCGCGTCGCCCACCGGGAGCGAGCGCTCGAGCCGCTGGAGCTGGGCCACGGTGCGCGGGCACACACTCGGGCAGCGCGTGTAGATGGCGCTCGCCACGAACGGCGCCCCGCGGAACCATGCGAGCGGGCGCGCGTGCCCGTCCTGGTCGACGAACCGCCCCGTGATCGACGTGAGCGGGGCCTCGCCCGGCTCGGGCCCCTCTCCCGCCGCCTTCTCCTCGCCTCCGCTCGAGGACGCCAACCCGGCGCTGCCGTGCTCGACGCCGTGCGGCTCGGTCACGCGCCCGCTCGTCATCACACGCAGCACGAGGAACAGCGCCGCCGCGACCATCAGCACGACGCGGATCGTCTGCGAGCGATTCATGCGGACCGCCGGGCGCTCAGTCGAACTCCACCTTCGGGTCGGGCGGCACCTGCTCCAACCCGACGCGGCCAGCCTCGATGTCGGCCTTCGAGTAGTTCTCGCCCTTCATCTTGTAGCCCGAGAGGCGGCGCAGCATCGCCAGCTGGCCGGTGTGCGTGAGCGCGTCGGCGATGCCGCCCTGGAACACGCGCCCCACCTCCCACTCGATCGGCTGGCCGGAGGCGAGGTAGGCGTCTGCAGCGCCGATGGCGCCGAAGAAGCGCGCGATCTCGGCGTCCCAGGCGAGCGGCGTCGAGTTCCTCCACTTGGGCACGCCGCGCATCATGGTGAGGATCCAGTCCATCAGGTCGCCCATGTGAGCGAGGATCTCGTTCACCTTCGGTGATTTCTCGTCGGCGCGGTACTCGCCGAACGCGGCGGGCGTGCCGCGCACGGTCTTCCCCGCGCGGTAGGCGAGTGTCGCGAGCGCGTGGCGGAGCCACAGCCGCGTGTTGGGATCATCGGCCGGGATCTGGGTCATCGTGTCTCCTGGAACGGCACCGGTGCCATGGTCGCGGCGGCGCGGCGCGGGCGCAACCGTGCGTCGGGGAACGCGGCGTTTCGCGCGGCCGGACGTGGCGGCGTCAGTCCGACGGCCCGCCCCAGTCGAGCCAGCGGCCGGCGCCGGTCTCGCGTGCGTGCCCGAGCAGGTGATGCGCGGACGCCAGGTCCTCGACCGCGATCCCGAGCGACTCGAACACCGTGATGTCGTCGGCGCCGGTGCGCCCTGCGATCTTGCCGGTGAAGACGTCCCCTACCTCGCCGAGCAGGTGCGTATCCTTGATCGCTCCCTCGTCACGCGCGAGCCGGAAATCCCCCGCCTCGGCCATGCACGACTCGCGTCGGTCGGTGAAGAACCGCGATCGCGCCACCGCTTCGGTGTCCAGCTCGCGGCTGTTCGCGAAGCAGGCGCCGACCGCGTTCACGTGCGCTCCGGGCGAGAGCCATTCTCCGCGCAGCACGGGTGTGCTCGCGGCCGTGGTCGTGCACACGATGTCTGCACCGCGTACCGCTGCGGCGGCGTCCGCGCACACTTCGATCGCCACCCCGAAACACGGGCCCTGCTCGCGCGCGAAGCGCTCGGCGTTTGCCTTCGTGCGGCTCCACACGCGCACGCGGCGGAGCTTGCGTGCCGCCGCCATGGCCGCCATGTGGCTCCGCGCCTGTGCGCCCGAGCCGAGAATCGCGAGGTCGCCTGCGTCGGCTCGGGCGAGCGCCTGCGTCACCGCACCCGAGACGGCGCCGGTCCGGATCTCGGTGATCGCCGAGGCGTCGATCACCGCGAGCGGCTCGCCATGCTTCACGCCGAACAGCATCACCACGCCCTGGTGCGACTCGTAGCCGGTGCCGTGGTTGCCCGGCATCACGGTGACGACTTTCAGCCCGAACGACTGCGGCGCGCCGAGGTAGCCCGGCATCAATCCCAGGATGCCGCTCGCGTCCGGCAGGCGCACCATCGAGCGCAGCGGCAGCACGGCGTCGCCATGCGCGAGCGTGGAGAGCGCCTCCCGCATGAGCGGCACGGCGGCGGACATTCTGAAGAGCTCGTGCACGTCGGCTTCGTTCAGGAACAGCACCTTCACCCCGCCACCCCCTGCCCGGCGTAGAGCGTCACGAACCGCTCGGGGTCCACGTTGCCGCCGGAGACGATCGCCGCCGTCTTCGCACCCTTCTTGAGCTTCACGCGGCCCGCGAGCAGTGCCGCCGTTGCCGCGGCGCCCGAGCCCTCCGCGACGAGCCGGGCGCGCTCGAACAGCGCGCGCATCGCGTCGGCGATGTCGGCCTCTTCGACGAGCACGATCTCGTCCACGTGCTGGCGCGCGGTCTCGAGCGGCAGCGCGCCGACGAACGGCGGCGTCAACCCGTCGGCGAGCGTCTTCGGCCGTGTCACGGCTACAGGTTTGCCCGCCGCGAGCGCGGGCGTCATGCCGGGACCCTCGGCCAGCTCGACGCCGATCACGCGACAGGACGGCTTGAGCGCTTTCACCGCGCTTGCCACGCCGGCCATCAACCCGCCGCCGCCGATCGGTACGATCACCGCTTCGAGATCCGGCGCTTGCTCCATCAGCTCGAGGCCGAGCGTGCCCGCGCCCGCGAGCCCGGTGGGATCGTCGAACGGGTGGACGAACGCGGCGCCGGTCCGCGCCTCTTCCTCCCTCAGCCGGTCGAACAGGGTCGCGCGGTCGGCATGCGCGACGATCGTCGCCCCGTAGCCACGCACGGCGTCGAGCTTCGAGCGTGGCGCATCGGCGGGCATGACCACCGTGCAGGGCACGCCGACGACCTGCGCCGCCCACGCCACGGCTTGCGCGTGGTTCCCCGCGGACACCGTGATCAGGCCGCGGGCGCGCTGCGCCTCGGGCAGCGTGAGCACGATGTTGAGCGCCCCGCGCGGCTTGAACGAGCCGGTTTTCTGCAGACTCTCGGCCTTGAGGACGAGCGACACGCCGGCGCGCTCGCCGAGCGATCGCGCGCTCAGGACCGGCGTGCGGTGCAGGTGCGGCTCGATCCGGCGGGCGGCGGCGCGGATGTCGTCGAGCGGGATCGGCATGGCGCGCGAAGCTACGCTAGAGTGCGCGCCGGCTCCAACCCAGGAGACTCCCATGCGCATCGCCGCCCTCGCCCTGCTGCTCGCCCTCTCCTCGTCGTTCTCGCCCTCCCCCGCTCCCGCTGCCACCGCGCCCACGGTGCTGCCGCCGCCCGAGGATTCGGCGCTCGCCGCGCTCAACCGCTCGCCGCGTCACGGCGAATGGGTGGACGTCGGCTACGGCACGACGCCGCTTCGGACCTGGGTCGTCTACCCGGAGCGGAAGGACAAGGCGGGCGTGGTCGTGGTGATCCACGAGATCTTCGGGCTCACGGACTGGATCCGCTCCGTGGCCGACCGGCTCGCCGCCGAGGGCTTCATCGCGGTAGCGCCC
>Ga0318547_10000440_pt1 | contig 12923 bp, 10 predicted proteins | sample GRESIP169b2f20_FD_203515 | JGI IMG/M metagenome (GOLD analysis project Ga0318547, IMG submission 203515) | Tropical soil microbial communities from Luquillo Experimental Forest, Puerto Rico - GRE.SIPMG.169b2f20 | ecosystem: Environmental > Terrestrial > Soil > Tropical forest > Bulk soil...
GGTGGGGGCGCAAGCGGAACGCCGGCAGCTGACAGTGATGTTCTGCGATCTGGTCGGCTCGACTGCGCTCTCCGCACAGCTCGATCCCGAGGATCTGCGCGGGATCATCGGCGCCTACCATCGCTGCGTCGCAGAGATTGTCGAGGGCTTTGGCGGGTTTGTCGCCCGCTACATGGGCGACGGCGTCTTGGTCTATTTTGGATATCCGCAGGCGCACGAGGACGACGCCGAACGAGCGGTGCGGGCCGGCCTCGCCTGCATCGACGCTGTGGGTCGTCTCGAAGTCAAATCCGCGAAGTTGCAAGCACGGGTCGGGATTGCCACCGGGCTGGTTGTCGTTGGTGGGGAGGTCGTCGAGCACGATGTCGCCGGCGATACGCCCAATCTCGCTGCGCGCCTGCAGGCCATGGCCGAGCCCGACACAGTCGCGATCTCCGCGGGCACCCACCGGCTGATCGGCGACCTGTTCGAATACCGAGATCTCGGCCCGGTCGAGGTCAAGGGCATCGCCGCGCCGGTGCCGGCGTGGCAGGTGCTCGGTCCGAGCGGCCTGGTGAGTCGGTTTGAGGCATTGCGTGGGGCGGCATTGAGCCCGCTCGTCGGCCGCGACGAGGAGATCGGTCTGCTGTTGCACCGCTGGGCACGCGCCAAGGCGGGCGAGGGCCAGGTCGTGCTGGTCTCCGGCGAGCCCGGGATCGGCAAGTCGCGCATCACTGCAGAGCTGGAAGAACGTCTTCAAGCCGAACCCCATATTCGCCTGCGCTATTTCTGCTCGCCCTATCACCAGGACAGCGCGCTGTTCCCCTTCATCGAGCAGCTCGACCACGCTGCCGGATTCGCGCGTGAGGACTCGTCCGCGACCAAGCTCGAAAAACTCGACACCGTGTTAGCTAGCGCGGCGCCACCGGATGAAGATGTGGCGCTTTTGTCGGATCTGCTGTGCCTGCCGTGTCCGGAGCGCTGCCCGCTGCCGAACCTCAGTCCTCAGGGAAGGAGGGAGCGGACATTGGAGGCACTGCTCCGGCAGCTCGAAGGTGTGGCGCGCCAGCGGCCGGTGGTCGTGGTCTTCGAGGACGCGCATTGGATCGACCCGACGTCGCGCGAATTGCTCGATCTCACGGTCGAACGCGTCCGCAGCCTGCCGGTGCTGCTCATCGTGACGTTCCGCCCTGAGTTCCAGCCGCCCTGGATCGGCCAGCCGCAGGTGACGATGCTGACCCTCAATCGCCTGGACCGGCGCGAGCGGAGCGCTCTGGTGGTGCGGATCGCCGGCGGCAAGGCGCTGCCCGATGAGGTCGTCGATCAGATCGTCGATCGCACCGACGGCGTGCCGTTGTTTATCGAGGAACTGACGAAGAGCGTCATCGAGAGCGGTGTCCCGCTGGTGGGAATTCCGACCACCTTGCACGACTCGTTGATGGCGCGGCTCGACCGTCTGGCGTCGGTGCGTCTGGTGGCGCAGACCGGGCCGCGACTTTTCCTATACGTTGCTACGAGCCGTCTCGGGCCTTCCAGAGGATGAGCTGCAAGCCTCTCTCGCTCGCCTCGTCGATTCCGAACTGGTGTTCCAGAGAGGGACGTCCCCAGATGCGGTCTACAGTTTCAAGCACGCATTGGTGCAGGACGCAGCACATGGCAGTCTGTTGCGCAGCACCCGTCAGCAACTGCATGCGCACATCGCGGAGGCGCTCGAAACCCATTCCCCCGAATTGATGGAAACCCAGCCAGAACTGTTCGCGCAGCATTACGCCGAGGCGGGGCTCGTTGAAAAATCCGTCGCCTACTGGGGTAAGGCCGGCCACAGGTCCGCCGACCGCTCAGCGATGGCGGAAGCGGCTGCGCAATTCCAAAAAGCCCTGGACCAGCTAAAAGTGCTGCCGGACAGCCCCGACAATCGGAGACAGCAGCTCGAACTTTGCGCAGCCTTGGGCGCCGTCCTGCGAACCGTCAAAGGCTTCGCCGCGCCGGAAACGGGCCATGCTTTTGCCCTCGCGCGCGCGTTGTGGGAGCAGCTGGGTTCTCCCTCGGAGTTCCTCCAAATCCCCTATGGGCTGGCGCGCTATTACGCCCACCACGGCGCAATCGATTTGGCGATGCGCTTGGACGAAGGTTTGCTTCGCCTGAGCCGTCAGCGCAACGATTACACAGGGCTCGTGCTAGGTCACGGCTCTTCCGGCCTAGATCTGATGTTTGTCGGGAGATTTGCTTTATCCCGATCGCACCTGGAAGAGGCGCTTGCGCTCTATGATCGGATCTTTGAGCGCTCGCTTGTCCGTCAGGTCGGGTTCCACACTCACGCGACATCACAAACTCGATTAGGGATCGTCCTGTTCTGCCTCGGTTTTCCGGATCAAGCATTAGCACAGAGCAATACAGCAATCGCAACGGCCAGAAGGCTGGCGCATCTTCCGACTTTGGCTGACACATTGGTGGGCGGCGCCAGGCTGCTTTCGCTTATCGGAGACGGCGCAGCCTTGGATGAGCGGACAGAAGAGTTGGTTGCGGTGGCGGTCGAGCAAAGTTTCCCTTACTGGATCGCGGCAGGGAGGATTTTCCGCGGGTGGCTCCGCGTCAATAATGGCGATGTGGCAGACGGGATGGCTCTTCTGCGCGACGGTATAGCGGCTTATCGCTCGTCCGCGCAGGAAGCGTGGACGCCGCACTATATCGCCCTGTTCGCTAAGGCATGCGAGATCGCAGGAGAGATCGAAGAGGCGCTGGCCCAGCTGGATAATGCTTTGCACATCGTCGAAAGGACAGGGGAGCGCTGGTTCGAATTGCACAGGCAGAAAGGCGAGCTACTGCTGCGGCAAGGGCACGCCGAGGCCGCCGAGGAATTGTATCGTAAGGCACTGGGGATTGCCCGGGAGCAGGAGGCCAAGCTCTGGGAACTGCGTGCCGCAGTGAGCCTCGCGCGGCTGCGCGGCGACCAGGGCCGCCGCGGCGAAGCGCGTGACCTTCTCGCGCCTGTTTACGGCTGGTTCACCGAAGGCTTCGACACACCAGACCTGAAAGAGGCAAAAGCGCTGCTCGACGAACTGGGAACATGACCCGAAATGGGTCTGAAAAAATCAATTGGGATTCGTCATTCCCGCACAAGCGGGAAACTAGCCCAAGACCTCAGCGGTGTCCTGAACCCCCGCTTTCGAGGCTGTCAGGAAGGTGATCGAGGCGACGGAAGCGCAGCCGCGGAAGGCAGTGCGTGCTTCGAGACGCGCCCTTTGGGCGCTCCTCAGTATGAGGCAATCCTCTGATGGGGTTAGGGAACTTCCTCATCCTGAGGAGGCCGCGAAGCGGCTGTCTCGAAGGACCTACCATGCTGATCCGGCCAATCGTCGATTTCCTGAAGGCCTCTTTCATGGGGGTGACGAGCAATAAGATATATTGAACATGAAGTTCGGTCTGAACGCGAAGTGACGGAGTTGAAGGGATGGCAGAAGATTTTGCCGGAAAAGTCGCCGTCGTGACCGGCGGCGGAAATGGCATCGGTGCCGCGGCCTGCAGCGCCTTCGCGGCCCAAGGCGCGCGCGTGGCGGTGCTCGACCGTGACGTCTCGGCAGCCGAGCCAATCGCGGCCGCGATTGGCGGCAACGCCCGAGCATACGCTGTCGATGTCGCCGATCGCGTCGCCTTCAATGCCGCCGCTGCAGCCGTCGCCGAGGCGTGGGGCGGCATCGACATTCTCGTCAACGGCGCCGGCACAACGGTGCGGCGGATGATACCCGAGATGGGCCCGGAGGATTGGGATCGGGTCATTGCCGTCAATCTCACCGGCGCCTTCAACGGCATCCAGGCAGTGTTGCCGCATATGCGCAAGCGCGGCAGCGGCGCCATCGTCAACATCGCCTCGATCGCCGGCCAGCGGATCTCGTTTGGCGGCACCGCTAACTACACCGCGTCGAAAGCCGGTCTGCTCGGTCTGACGCGGCATGCCGCCTATGAACTCGCGCCCGACCGTATCCGTGTCAACGCTGTCTGCCCCGGGCCGACAGCGACGGCATTCGGCGGCGCGATGCCGTCGGAGGAGGCAAAAGCGGCGCGGGCGCAAAGGATCCCGCTGGGCCGCATGTGCGAACCCGATGATATCGCCGATCCTATCCTGTTTCTCGCCGGTCACGCGGCCCGCATGATCACCGGTGTGGCGCTGACGGTGGATGGCGGTGTGCTGGTCAAGAACGACACGCCGTACGACGAATATTTCCGCCGCAGGTAGATGCCGTTTCATACCCGCAGCCAAGCAACGCGAAGAGCGGCTGCTTGGCTGAAGACGCCGGCGGGACGCGTTGCAGTTCTCGTGCTCGCGACATTTTTCGCCAGGGTCCTGTTTGCTTCCGCGCTCGGCCTCGGCGTCGACGAGAGCTACATGGTGGCAGCCGGCCGCAAGCTGCAGCTGAGCTATTTCGACCATCCGCCGATTGCCTGGTGGCTCACCCGGGCTGCCGCGCATTGGAGCGGCGGCGAAAGCGCTCTCGCCGTGCGGCTGCCGTTCATCGTGCTGTTCGCGCTGACGACCTTTCTACTTTATCGCGTGACCGCGGCGCTGTTTGGCGCAAGAGCCGGATGGTGGGCCGCGGTTCTATTGAACATCGCCCCGGTTTTCGGCATCAGCTCCGGCAGCTGGGTACTGCCCGACGGTCCACTCCTCGCCGCGTTGCTCGCTGCCGTCCTCTGCCTCATTCGCGCGCTCCACTCGCAGCACCGACCGGCTTGGACCTGGTGGCTGGGGGCGGGATTGTGCGCCGGGCTCGCGCTCGATGCGAAATATTCGGCGGTGCTGACGATCCTCGGGGCCGCGGCCTTTCTGCTCACCGAGCCGGGGAGCCGCCGCTGGCTCGCGCGGCCCCATCCCTATGTCGCCGGTTTGATTGCCCTGGCAATCTTCCTTCCTGTCCTGATCTGGAACGACGAGCACGAATGGGTCTCGCTGCTGTTCCAAGGGGGCCGAACGAGCGGCTCTTTCCGCCCGTTGGGACCGATCGTGACGCTGGCTGGCGAAGCGGCTTTCCTGCTGCCATGGGTATGGGTCCCATTGGTGGGGTGCGGGTTCATTGCGCTCCGCCGCGGGCCCCCCTCCCTAACCCTCCCCCGCTCGCGGGAGAGGGAGGGGTGGGGGCACTGGCTGCTGCTCTGTCTCGCAGCGCCGCCTCTGATCCTGTTCACGATGGCGGCGCTCTGGGGCAACGTGCTGTTCCACTGGGCGTCGCCGGGTTATTTGCTGCTACTGCCTCTATTGGGAGACGCCGTCGCCCGGCACTGGCGCGCGAGTCGTGCCGTACGGGTCTGGCTCGTGTCCAGCGCCGCATTTGTCGTGCTCGGCGCCGCCGTCCTTGCGACCGAGGTAAAGTTCAACTGGCTCCCTGTCGTGACTGGGGATTTCCCGCCGCGCAAGGATCCGGTCGCCGATCTGGTGGATTGGACCTCATTGCGGCAAAACCTCGCCACGCTCGGGGTTCTCGACGAGCCCCGTCTGGTCGTGGCGGCGATGCGATGGTCCGACGCCGGCAAGCTCGATTATGCTCTGGGCGGCGCGCCTCCAGTGATTTGCCTCGGTCCCGACTGTCGTCAATATAGCCTCACCGCCCGTCACGATGATTACGTCGGCGCCGATGTGCTGATCGTGACGCGGACCTCGCCCGAAAAGATCATCGGGCAGTACTGGTTCTTGTTCGACTCGCTGGAGGAGATCGCGGCGGCCGACGTGCTTCATGCCGGGCGCCCGGCATTGCGGCTGAATTTGTTGCGCGGACATCGGCTGCACAGAGCCGCCGACGAGTGCTGCGCCTCCTAGACCCGGCCCGCCGGGTAGCCCTTGAAATCGCGTGCGATGTAGAGTGTGTAGGTCCGCGTCTCCCCCGGTCCTACCGGGACCACAATCGATTGCAGCCGGTCGATTGCCGCGAAGCTCGGCCGCATCTCATCGACCAGTTCGTGTTCCGAGACGAGCAGGAAACTCGCGCCCAAGTGTTTGGCGAGGCCGTTCGTCAGGTCCCACTGGTCCCGGATGCGACTGGTCACCTGCCATTTGACCGCATCCAACGGATGCGGCCGAACGTAATAGATCAATGCGCCGAGGACTTCGCGGTCGTCGGCGAACAGCGTCAGTCCGGGATGTGCGGCGAGGGTCTTGCCGACTTCGGCGCCGAGCTCGCGCCACCCGCGCACCCGGATCGTACTGCGCCGGCAGATTGAGGCCGAAGGCGGCGAGCGCCTCGCGCCCGGTGAACAGCAGGCCCGCGGCGACGAGATGGAGCGCAATCGAGGCGGCAATGACCCCGCGCCAGCCGCGCCGTAGCGCCCAAGCGACGACCAGCACCGTCGCCGAGACATAGGCCGGCGCCGCCCAGTTGGCATGCGCCCGCGACAGGAAGCTGACGGCCATCATCATCGCTAGTGTCGGCAGCGCAAAGACGGCGAGAAGCCGCGCCCGCGGCTCGGTCAGCGCGCCCGGCGTCGCGAGCAGCAAGATCAGACCGGCAAACAGCAATGGGCCGAACACGCCGAATTGCGAGCCGAAGAATTCGATAAAGGCATCGGGGTGGAACAACGGGCCGCTGAGCTCAGCGTTGTCTTTCGTGTGCAGGTAGCTGACAAAGCCATTGCTCCAATTCCACCACAAATTGGGCGAATAGATGACAAGGGCGAGGGCGATCGCGGCCAATAGCGGCCGCAAATGGCGCCGCTCGCCCGGAAGCAGCAGGACAAAGCCGAGCGCCGACAGGATCCAGTACGCCATTGCATATTTGGAGAGAAGACCCAGTCCAGCGGCGAGCCCGGCCGCGAGCCACCATCCCCACCCATCCATCTCGCGCGCCCTGACAAAGGCGTAGAGCGCCGCGGCCCAGAACAGCAGCAGCGCCGCATCGGTCGAGATGACGAATGCGGAAACCGAGACGCCGGGCAAACTCACATAGACGAAAGCCGACCACAGCCCGACGCGCCGGTCATAAAGCCGCGCGCCGAGGCCATAGACAAAGGCTGCAGCGCCGGCATGGAGCAGTGGCGCGGACAGCCGAACTGCGAACTCGCTGTCGCCAAAGAGGCCGGTCGTCAAATCGATCAGCCAGGCGACGAGCGGCGGCTTCGAGAAGTAACCGAGCGCGAGCCGCTGCGACCAAACCCAATATTGCGCTTCGTCCGGGTAGAGATCGGCCGGCTGCAGCGCCAGCCAGATCAGCCGCAATCCGGTGATCGCCGCCACCCCCGTAAGCATCCACACGGCATAAGAGCGCCGCTGCGAGCGCCCAAAGCTCTTTTCGCCAATATCGTCATCACCGGGCTTGGCCCGGTGATCCACGCCTCCTCCAGCGACGGAGGCTGTGTCGGAAACGTGGATGGCCGGAACAAGTCCGGCCATGACGACTTGCGAGCGCGTTTGCCTCGGATTCATTCCGCCCGCAGCGTCACGCCTGCCTCGCGCATCGCGGCCACCGCGCGGTCGAGCGAGCCGTCGAGATCGATGCCGCGGCAGACGCCGGTCACGACATCGACATCGAAACCCGCTTTTCGGCCGTCGAGTGCCGAATAAAAGACGCAAAAATCGGTGGCGAGCCCGCACAGCGTCAACCGTCCAAGCCCACGCTCTCGCAGATAACCCGCCAGCCCCGTGGGGGTGCGATGGTCGTTCTCGAAAAACGCCGAGTAGGAGTCGATCGCGCTCCTGAACCCCTTTCTCAGCACGAGCTCGGCGTGCGGCACCTCGAGCGCAGGGTGCAACGCTGCCCCTTGCGTTCCTTGCACGCAGTGGTCCGGCCATAGGATTTGCTGGCCGTAAGCAACCTCGATCGCCTCGAACGGCTGCTTGCCCGGGTGCGAGCTGGCGAACGAGGAATGGCCACGCGGATGCCAGTCCTGGGTCAAGACCACATGGCGGAACTCGGCCGCCAGCCGGTTCACCGCCGGGACGATCTCGTCGCCGTGCGGCACCGCGAGCGCCCCGCCCGGACAGAAATCGTTTTGCACATCGACGATGATGAGGACCTCCTGGTCACCGCGTTTCATTGCCTGCCTCGCAGCCGCGGGATGATCTCTCGCGCGATGATCTCCACTTGCTCCATCTGATAGCGGTAGGGAATGAAAATCAGCTTCTGAACGCCGACCGCCAGCTGCGCCCGGAGCTGCGCGACGCATTCGTCGACGGTGCCAAAGACCGCCGCCTCCTTTGTCGAGTCGCTCCACGCGGCATAGTCCCACTCCTGGCCGAGCCACTCCATCATCGGCGCTTCGACCGCCGCGCGCGACGCCCCCACATAGATCGGCAGCTGGTTGGCGTTGAGCAAATCTTCCGGGTCCTTGCCCGCCTCTACGGCAAAGCCGCGCACCTTGGCCCAGGATTTCGCGAAACCTTCGGGCGTATAAAAATAAGTGAGCCAGCCGCCGGTCAGCGCCGCGCGTTTCAGTACCCGGTCGACATAGCCGCCGATCAGCATCACGGGCAGCCGAGAGGGCTTCGGCGACAGGTTCGATCCGCGCAGCCGGTGCGGCGGATATTCGCCGTCTACCTGCTCTTCCGTCCACAAGCGGCGCAGGATCTCGAGATTCCGGTCCATGATCCGGCCGCGCTCGTTGAACGGCACACCGACGGCGTCGAACTCGCGCTTGTACCAGCCCGAAGCCATGCCGAGCAGCAGCCTGCCTCCGGCAATCAGGTCGAGGCTCGACAGCTCCTTCGCCAGCACCACCGGGTTGCGCAGCGGCAGCACCAGGACGCCGGTGCCGAGCTTGATGTTCGTGGTGCGCGCCGCCACCGCCGACAGTAGTGTGAGCGAGTCGAGCACCGGAAACGGCGGGTCGACGCCGAGGAAGATGTGGTCCCACACCCAGAGCGAGTCGAACCCCAGCGCTTCGGCCCTGACGGCATAGGCGATTAGCCCCTGCGGGTCTGGCATCTGCGGATGGGTCGTGAAGTTGCGCATGGCCAAACCGAAGGTGTCGGAGAAAATCGTCACCTTGCGCTCCTCACGCCGTATAAAGCTGGTCGGGGTCGAGATCGCGCAGCACCGCCAGCTCATTTTCCGTCGGCGGATCGGTGACCCGAAGATCGGCGGCGGCGAGCAGCTCGAACCCGGTATTCGCTTGCACCTCGTCGGCCATCACACCTGGGTGCAGTGCCTCGAGCCGCATACGCTTTGAGCGTTCCTCGAAGCCGAGAATGCCGAGATCGGTGACGACCCGATACATGCCGCCGACGACGAGCCCGGCCTCGCGGCGGCTGTCGCCGCCGGTGAGAAAGCCGGGGCTGGTGACGAAATCGACCCGGTCCACGAAGCGCCGCTTCTCGTGCTTCATCGCGACGATCATCTGCGTCAAGCTGGCGATGTCGTTGCCGCCGCCCGTCCCCGGCAGACGGGTCGCCGGGTGCTGCGGATCGCCGATGAACGAGCTGTTGAGATTGCCGTACTGGTCGATCTGCGCGCCGCCCATAAACCCGACGTCGACATAGCCGCGCTGCAACAGCAAGAGCACCTCAGTGCTGCCCAGCACCATATTGGCGCGGCGCGTGCAGCGCTGTTCGTTGGTCGAAGGGGGCAGCTTGCCCGGCTCGATAAAGGCGCCGATGACGCCACCTTCGAACAGAATGGTAAGGCCGGGCGCGTGCAGCCTTTGCGCTAACGTCGCGGCCAAGAGCGGAATGCCGACCCCGGCGAATACGACCTGGCCGTTGCGCAATAGCCGCGCGCTCATCACCGCGAGCAGCTCGCTCGCGGTGTGTCCGATGGTGCTAGTCATCATAAATGCCGGTTCCGCGGCGGCGGGCGGCGAGCAGTTCCGCGAGCCCGAGCCGATCGAGATATTCGGTCCATGATTTCGGACCGTAGACATAGCGCTGCAGATAGGCGCGGATGCCTTCCTCGGGATCTTGTCGTATCTGCGCAGCATAGGCGTCGAGATGATCGAACAGCGGCTCGTAGAGACCGTAGCATTCGTGCGGCGCGGAGCCGAATGGCACCTCGACGACGGCATCGACCGCCATGAACGGGACCTTCGTCTGGTCGGGCTGGCGGCGGATCTGGTCGTTCGAGACGATGCGTTCGGTCGTCAGGATCACCCGGTTCGCCGCCATTGCCAGATCGATATCCATGAACGGCAGTCCGTCGATCTGTGCGTTCCCATAGGGGTCGCAACGCTGCACATGGATCAGCGCGAAATCGGGGTTCAGCGCCGGGACCAGCACCAGCTTGTCGCCCGTGAACGGGCAGTTGATGAGCTTCGTGTCAGGCAATTGGCCGATGACTCCAGAGCCCATCATCGAGCGCATCGGCAGGAATGACACGCCCATCGCGCCGGCGCGAAAGCGGAGGCCCATCGCCAGATGGCTCCATTCCTCGAAGCGCGCGCGGCCGGTCTCGGTATAGAGGCGCATGATGCGCGAGACGCCCCAGACGATGCCCAGGCTGAACCAGCTCGTCAAAAGATGCCGGCTGGTGCCGGAGGCGAAGAGCAGTTCGCCTTCGCTCGAGGTAATGCTGCGGACGCAGACGAGGTTTTTGCAGCCGGCGCGGATCAAGGCCCAGATCATCGCCATCGGCGTGCGCGACAAGGTGCTGCCGCCGATGCCGACCGAGGCGTCGTCTGGGACGATCGCCGCCGCCTCTTCGAGCGACATGACCTTCTCGCGAAGGCCGCGGTCGCGCTCTCGGGTGCGGCGGCACAGCTCGGCGTAGTCCGGCGTCAACAATCCTCTCCGAAGCCGGCCCTGGCGTTGAACTCGCCGATCAGCGCGTCCAAGGTGGGGACAGCCTCTCGCAACCCGCGCCAGAAGCCTTGGTCGCGCCGCCGTTCGAACTCGGCGACCGGTACGCCCTGCTGCTCGACCCAGGTGTAATAGCCGAGGTTGAATATCCGCGAGCGCTCGTGATGGGTCAATTCGAGAACGTCGTTGTCGACGGCGCCGAGCAGATGCTGCCCAAAGACCTCGCCGGCGCTCACGGCGTCGAACCCATCGGGGTAACGCGTTGCCAGAAACTTCTGCCGCTCGCTGCCGTAGAGAGCAGCGCTGTCGGTCGCGACGGTGACGAGAACGTCCCCATCACCGAGCTCGAGGCGCTTTGCGGTCTTGACCGCAGCCACGAGGTTGGCAATACCGGAGAGGCCCAGATATTTCAGCCCGGCGATCGTCTCGGCATCGACATGCCGGCGGCTCGACAGGTAATCGAGCCCTGTTTGGCTGTTGAAAAGCAGGTCCAGCGCCCCGGTGCCGCGGTCGGAGACGCCGGTGATAATGTCGGTATTCATGACATTATGGATGTAAGGCACGTGCTTGTCGCCGATGCCCTGGATGTTGTGCTCGCCAAAGCCGTTGCGCAGCAAAGTCGGGCATTCGCTGGCCTCGACCGCGACGATGCGTGTGCCGTGCTTCTCCTTGAGATAATCCCCCGCCGCCAGCGTCCCGGCCGAGCCCGACGCGGCGACAAACGCCGCCAGACGCAAATTGCAGCGCCCGGCCCGGAACGCATCGAAGGCGCATGCCATCGCCGGTCCGGTGCAGGCATAGTGCGCCAGATAATTACCGAACTCGGCGAACTGGTTGAGGACAAGATTGGCGGGGTCCCGCGCGAGCTCGGCGCACTTATCGAAGATTTCCTTGACGTTGCTCTCCGAACCGGGGGTCCGGACGATGTCTTCGGGTCGCGCGACCCAAGCCCGCAGCCACTCGAACCGCTCTTCGCTCATGCCGGCCGGCAGCACCGCGAGACTGCGGCAACCGAGGATGCGCGAAATTGCGACGCCGCCTCGACAATAATTGCCGGTCGATGGCCACACGATCCGGTACTGCGATGGATCGAAACGGCCGCTCACCAGATAAGAAACAAGACAGCCATAGGCGGCCAAGACCTTGTGCGCGCCGATCATCGGAAAAAAGCACCCGAGAACGATAAGGATCGGCGACCGTACCCCGGTCAGTTCGGGCGGAGCCACGAGACAGACCGGGGTTGCAGCACAGCCGGCGCGGGACCGCCCGTTGTACCAATGCACGCGAAACAGGTTGGCGGCATGCGGCTGATCCGCACCAACCGAGCGCAAGGCATTGCGGCGAGGTTCGGGGATGCAAGATGGATCGGCGAGTTGGGCAAGGGTCGCCAGCCGCGCCCCCGCTCGAGCCAGCCACGATGCCGCGCGGTCGCGAACGGCGGTGTCGACGACGCGCGCGACGACACCGCCCTCATCCATCGGCGAGGTTATTTCCGGTTCAGCTGAGAGACCTCGGCGTTGCAGCCGACACACTTTGCCAAAGTGAAGGTCACCTTGCCGGTATCGTCGTCAGCCACGAACTTGACAGGCACGCCGCGCCCATCGAGCCAGATCGTATAACGGGTGCTGCCATCGACCTCGTATTTGACAGCGGGAATAGTGGCGCCATCGATCTGCACCTTGGTCTCCTGGCCGGCGCCGATCTGCACCTGTTCGAGCTTGCCAGTGTCGGGCCGCATCATCGTGTTGGAGTGAACGAAATTCGACGACCAAGGATTGGCTGGATGAACCGACCACGGCGCGGTGATCGTGCCCTCTGGAGAGGTGATCACGAAACTGTTGCCGCGGGCCTCGCCCTTCACTTCGGCGGGGCCGTGTCCCTTGTCGGTTACCCCGCGGAACGAGACAAGACGATTGCCCTGCCAGTGCTCGGTGCGCTCGGCATCTTCGCGGTACATCTTGACGCCGAGCATCTTCACCTCGAAATGAGCTCGGGTCTGTATGGTGGTGCCGTCGCGCGTTGGCTCGACCGTGTTGGTGTAGGTGCCAATCTCGCCGAACACCGAATGATTGACTTGGTAAGTAAACTGCGCTGACATCTCCGCAACTGCCGGACTGGCGCCCGCTGTGACGGCGAGGACGCCGACGGCGAACCACGCCAAAGGGTTCGCCCGCGCTTTCGGTGTGCTCTCCATGACTCCCCCCGTTAGAGAACGGCCCTGCCTCGGCACGAG
>Ga0318547_10000445_pt1 | contig 12894 bp, 12 predicted proteins | sample GRESIP169b2f20_FD_203515 | JGI IMG/M metagenome (GOLD analysis project Ga0318547, IMG submission 203515) | Tropical soil microbial communities from Luquillo Experimental Forest, Puerto Rico - GRE.SIPMG.169b2f20 | ecosystem: Environmental > Terrestrial > Soil > Tropical forest > Bulk soil...
CACTACCACCCTACCATGACAGGCTACGACATAGCGCACTTCCGCGCCGGGCTCGTTGTTCTATCCGGCTGCTCGGGCAGCTACATGGCCTGCACCCTAATCGGTGGCAAGGGTATCCCCGAGCGAAAGAAACCAAACATTGAAGGATGCGAGGTCATCGCCAACCGAATGAGGGACTTGTTCGGAAGCCGGTTCTACCTAGAGGTACAGGGCTTCCCAGAGCTGGAATCATGTCGCCGTATCAACTCCGCGTACGCGGAGCTATCACGCATGACGGGAGTACCGCTAGCCGCTACAATGGACGTACACTATGTCCGGCCCGAGGACAGCGAGATGCAAATAATTCTACACGCGTGCGGCCCACAGGGTCGTGGTAGGGCGAGCGCCGACGAGATGACAAGACGCTGGAACTACGATGTCAAACTTACACTTCCGGAGTCCGACGGTATTCTCCAGCGCAAGCTCATGGACACCGGCCTATCCCGCGCTCAGGCACGGAGTGCGATCGAGAACACGGCGATCATAGCTGAGCAATGTAATGTGACGCTACCAAAGGCACCTAGACTGAGATACCCGATAAGTGAGGAGGATTTGCAACCATGGTAGACGCTGCTGAACTTCTATGGACATGGTGTAGATTCGGATGGAACTATCGCGGTATCGGCTCGCGGCCCAAGGCCGAGCGCGACTGGTATGCCGAACGTACAAAATACGAAATGAGCATGATTGTAGAGAAGGATTTTTGCGATTTCTTCTGTGCAATTAGCGATGCGCTCCGGTGGGCCAAGCGGCAGGGCATTGTCGTCGGCCCCGGACGCGGAAGCGCCGCTGCATCTGTGGTATGTTATTTGACGCGTATCACAGAGATCGCCCCGTATAATTACCCTGGGATGGTCTTCGAGCGCTTCCTTGACACGACGCGGACGGACCCGCCTGACATTGATGTAGACATCGAGGATGAACGACGTCACGAGGTGCGCGAGTACCTGGAGGGGAAGTATGGTAGGGAATGCGTTGGTACCATTGCGAACTTCGTGCGCTACCGTCCCAAGAATGCACTTGTCGACGTAGCGCGTGTTCATGGCGTACCGAATGCTTCTAAAAAGATTGTATCGGACCTCATCATCGAGAGGTCCGGGGGCGACTCGCGCTTTGATGATTCGCTCGCTGACACGGTGGAGATGTTCCCTAATGCTAAGGCGATATTCGATGCATTCCCTGCACTGTGGCTGGCGACGCGGCTCGAAGGTGGCGTGCGCGGGATGTCTGTTCATGCAGCTGGGCTCGTCGTCGCGAACTCGCCGCTTACTGACATCTGTGCCATCTACGAGCGCGAGGATAAACAAACAAAGCAGATCAGGCAGGTGCTCTCGATCGACAAATATGACGTCGACTACGCGGGTATGCTCAAGATGGACATACTCGGGCTAACGACCCTGGGCATGATAGCCAACTGTCTCAGAATGACAGGCCTCACCCTGAAGGACCTCTATGCGATTCCAGATACAGATGCGAACACGCTGGATGTCTTTCGGCGCAACGATGTCATCGGAATATTCCAGTTTGAAGGCAGAGCTACGAGGATCATCTGTGGCGATGTATGTCCGGACAACTTCTCCCAGGTTGCTGATATCAATGCACTTGCCCGGCCGGGACCTCTGTTTTCAGGGACAACTGCGGACTATACAGATATCAAGCATGGGCGCAAGAAGCCTGAGCGTTACCATCCCATCGTTGACAAGATCACAGCTGGTACCTTTGGGGTCATCATCTACCAGGAAACAATCCTCCTAATCCTCAAAGAGATCGGCGGCTTCAATTGGGTTGATCTAAACGACATACGGCGCATCATAGCCAAGAAAGTCGGGCAGGCTGCGTTCCAGGTTGAGATGGACAAGTTCATCGATGGTGCCAAGACTCTACACAACATCGACGGCGATACCGCCGAGCGCATCTGGAAGCGGCTCGTAACCTCAGGTACATACGCGTTTAACATTGCACACGCTATCTCATACAGCAAGCTAGCCTGGTGGACCGCCTACCTCAAGGCGCATCACCCAGTCGAGTTCTACGCGGCATCACTAGCAAAGCGCAAGCCCCGCGAGGAACCAGAGTTCAGGCTTATGCGAGATGCTCAGCGCCACGGCATCGAAGTGCTACCTCCCGACTTCCGCATCTCCGGGGCCAACTGGGGCGCTCTCATGCCTAATGGGACCAACTCCAAGCCCGCGGTCCTGGCGGGCTTCAAGTCCGTCCCCAAGATCGGCAATACTATAGCGCGCAACATAGTGATCGCCCGCGCGCTTCAGCCGTTCCAATTCCCTGAGGACATGAAGCGTGCTGGCGGCGTCGGCGATGCCAAGGTCGATCAGATAATGGACTTCTGCGAGATGGATGACCCGTTTGAACTTGAGAAGACCGGGCGCACGCTTGACAAGGTACTCAAGGCAATCAAGAACAAGGAAGTACCAGCTCCGATCTGGACGCACGACGGCGAGGCCGTCGCCGCAGAAGTCGCCGAGCCGTGGGGTAGCAAGCGTAGAGGCAGGCAGCTACGCTACGCGGGTATCGTCAAGGCCCGCATATACCAGGATATCGTCGAGAACATACACTCGCGCACAGGCGATGACCTCGATGAGATTGTCAAGAACCTAGACCACCCGGAGCTACGCAAGTACTGCGTCCTACAGTGCATCGACCGGACCCTAGAGGAAGTCTACCTTCGCATCAACCGCTTCGCATTCCCGCGTTTCAGGCGGCGGCTCGAAGCGATCGATGTCAAGGTAGATGTCGTAATAGCAGTCGGCAGGAAAACGCCCGGCTTCGGCAACAGCGTTGCCGTCGACGAACTATATGTAATAGACCCGGAATGAACTATGGAAAATAAAGGAATAAATTAGTTCTTTCGTACGTTATACCGATAGGACCGCGCGACCGCGCGGATAAACAGGAAGGCGAAAATCGAAATGCAAGAGCCGAAGTTCATACGTAACCTGCCCGCCGACGACCTAATCCCATCAGGTCTAGTATCAGACGCAAGGGAGCAGTACGCCGAATGGATCCAGGGCAAAGCTGGCCTGGCCTGGGCCGGTGACGAGGACATCATGGATGCATTCATCGAGGGCTACGTCATACGCGCTCTGACCACGGAGTAGCCGGGAGGGGGATGCCAACAATGTACAAGGAAAAGCAGGACAACCGTAGGCGCGTTCAGCCAGTTAAGCAACAGCTCGTCGTCGCGACGTACGAGATGGACACCGCGACCTTCGCAAAGCACTTCACGTACCGGCACAGGGATAGCCTAGGTGACATGCACGAGCTACCGGCACGGATCGACTTTGGGGTCGAGCAGGCCTACCGGGCGTTCCACTGGAGAATCCACGGCTCGATGCCAGTGATCAACCGGACAGAGCCTGCCCCACGCGACGGACTCGACCACTACCACGAGCCAGATCCGCCCGAGTCAGGTATCGACCGGGCAATCGAGTGCCTCATCGAAAACCACACCTACGGCTGGCAGTCAATCGCAGGCGTCGAGGGCGTCGTCGCCGTATTCCCAAGCGGGCAGATCGCCACACGCGTCCAAGGTGCGATGAAGCATCATCGCACTATCGAAGAGGCCAGCGACCGCCTCATGGAAGCAACGCGGAAGGCACACAGGTGAACAAGTGAACATTGGTGTATCAGGCACACGCAAAGGCATAACTGATGCACAAAGGGGCAGACTATATGACTTGTTTAGCGCCCCGGCACTCAAAGATGGCAAACTTACCCACGGTGGTGCAAAGGGCGTCGATGAGGACGCAGCCTGGATGTGGGATCGCATACACGGCCCGCTCTCCGCCGATGTATGCCCGTCGGATCTACGGCCAGACGGTAACTATCCGGAGCCGCTGTACAAGGCGGACCCAAAGCCACCGCTCTCCCGCAACAAAGACATCGTCGACAACGTCGACATCATGGTCATATTGCCACAGCAAGATCACGAGGTACTCCGATCAGGTACATGGATGACGTACCGCTGGGCGATCAGGCAACACGTATTCACAATCGTCATTCTACCCGACGGCAAAATCAAATTCGGGCCCATGGAGGCATCATCATGAAAACTCAAGACATTATCCCGCTCGACTACAAGCGCATGCCCGAGTCTCTCGGCGGGCACGTCATCTACTTCCCAAACGAGATCAGCATCTGCCGTTACCACAAATACTGCGCCTACACCGGCGACGAGCCGGATCGCTGCCACCAGTGTCACAGCAGCAACGACATCGGCTGCGCCCATACAGAAGACGGACACGGCGGCCTACCGCCCAATCGCCGGAGTCCAGCGCTCTGCCGTTCATGCAACGAGCTGTTCAGCAGCAACACCTCCTATGACCGGCACCTTCGGCCGCTTGATGATAACCGCATCTGCTACAACCCGGAACGGCGCGGTCTAGTCATGGTAGAGCAGAACGGCTGGTACCTCTGGGCCAACCCAGGCTCACGTCCGGAACAGGACTAGCATGCCGCCTAGCCATCTGCACGTCCTCGGCCTCAGCCTAGGGACCGTCACAGGCTGGTTCCGCATAACAGTCCCCCGCGCGTCAATCTTCGGCGATGAGCGTCCAAAGTTCCTGACACTAGTCTATGATGAGATCGACGGCACCGAATCTGAGCAGGTAGTCAAGATCGCCCGGCTGGCCCGCGAGATCGAGGGACTCGACTACAAAATCGGGCCGGCCATCATCATTGAGGATTTTGACCCGGTTGAAGTTGACGAACTAGACGACCTCTACCGCTTCCGCATCGGCGCTATGCTTGACTTCGTAAAAGAACAAACAAACCTACTAAGCTTCGCTCAACTCTACCATCAAAACTGGGAAATAGCCAGCGACATCGATGACAAAGTTCTACGTCGGCATGGCATGTGGACCCCAGAAGAGCATATCCGCGCCGCGGCAAGGCAAGGCATGATGATACTACGGCGAGCCCGTCGTGACGAAGACCTCGCAGCGATACTCTGGCCCTACATGGCCTGGGTAGATGATTAGCTATCGGTACGCGATCCCGGTACCTCCGGAGCGGCCCCTAGGCCCGTGGGCCCGGTCCCGGCCCGTGCCGCTAGAATCGCGTACCGATAGGGTTGTTAATGGGATAGCCGCCGCGAGCGGGCGAAGGGACGTACCGTGAGAGCTACCATAGTCGCACTAGTCATATTTGCGGCGCTGTTTGCGCTCATCGCTGTGGTGATCATGCATAAAATACCGGCCAGCCGGCAATGACGGCGCAACAGCAGGCCGGCTGGCCGGCACCTCTACTATACGCCCCCACCCGGTCCCGGTAGAGGATCAGGACCCGCAGGTACAATATCACCAGGTGGTGGTACAGGAGGACGTACGCAGGCCCCGCACGTGTTGTATGGGTTGTACAGCGAGTAGTTCGCAGAGACAGTAGATACCTCGACGACATTCTGCTGCGCCAAGTCAGTAATAAATGGAACAATGGTTATAGAGTCGACCGCCGAGAGGCCGAAGCAAACAACGAGGTGATCGTTGTGCTCAGCGTCGACGGCGGCATCATTGAAATGAACATACCAGTTCTCCGCCGATATAATCTGAAGCATGGTCTGGACTGGTGGACCTCCGGGCATTGTTCCTCCTACGTGCCTGGTGTGCCGAGTGGCTCTTGTACTAGTGGATCTGATCCGTCGATTGTCCGGTGTATCATCAAGCTATACTGACCAACAGCAGACTTAATCTCCGCGTCCCCTGTCTCTGTCTCGATAGTCACGTTCTCCGTGTCCATTCCCATTCCTTGGTAGGGCATTCAGGATAATCGCAAGTCCACCAACAATACCCAAAGCAGCCAGCAGCTCTGAATCCAGGCTCTTGTGCCTAGCCATGACGATAATCCCGATGACTAGCGCGGCAACTCCTAGCAGGATCATATAGACCTGCCAGCGCACTCTCCAGGGCATATAGCCTCCTAGCTAGTTGGGACAAAAGCCTGGCCGTACAGCCCGACGGTAACGCTTGCCGTCTGAGCAATAGTCACACCTCCGTTCGATCCAACAACTACCCTGGGCAGTGTATCGCCAGCTGCGAGGTTCCTGTTGGATGTTAGCGCCCATCCCTGGCTGGACTGGCCGTTGCCTAGCCGGTAGCTGACCGGAAGCGTTACGGAAAACGTAGCCGATGACGCGTTCGCGCCTGAGCTGGATACGTTGATGTCAAGCTCTGTGGAACCCCACTGCGTCATCCGGTAGCGGCTGACGTTAACGGTATATCCAGCTAGCGTTCCTAGTGAGTGCCACGGGTCATTGACGAATGACCTCTCGTCAGTTAGCCCGGTCAGGCCTCCAGCGGACGTAGATGTCCAGCTGCTAACTGGAACGTCCCAGATACCAGTAGTCGTCCGGACTATTGGAGGCTCTACCGGGGAGCCGGAAGGCGTACCGGTGATTACTACTGGCTGCACAACTGTAGGAGAGGTTGTGGCGGTACGAGTAAGCCGCAGCACTAGCCGGTCGATCCGGTTCTGTGCTGACGCAGCCGGTATAGGTGTATTGACAGGAGCGTCACAACGCCACATCTGTCCCCTGATAACTGCTACCCCATCAGCTATGACCGCATTGCGCCCTGGGGTGTCGAGTGTCGGGTTCATGGCGCTGCCAATAGATGCGTCGATAGCGCCACCCTGTGGCATAAATGACGATAGTAGATATTCCCACTCGGAAGTAGTTGTCATCTGGGTAAAGCCGCTAGGACGTGCATCATATGTAGCCATGATCCCTCACTTGTTCGCCAGCTTCTTCTCCAGCGCCCTTATCCGCGCGGAGAGCACACCTATAATACTTGAATCTGTAGCCGTAGCGTTGGCGTCATTGCCCACCTTTGGCACAACGCTGATGCTAGGGTTCTGAGACGGGTCGGCTGTAAGCGTCACACTAGTGACAATATCGGAATAGGTAACTCCGGGCCGTACCTCGATGGTGACAATATCGCCTAGGTGGTAGTCGCGTCCGTACGTCAGGAACGGGATGTCAGCGGCGGTCACTGCCATCGTCGGGCCGAATCCCCCGGCAGCGAGCGCCTGTTGAGCGGTAGCGTTCAAATTATTAATGTCAGTCTCGCTAGAGCTATCATTGAATAGCTCCACAGAGTTCCACATCGTACGCGAGGCAGCAGTACTCTGAATGAACGTCGTGCCTGAACCCTGTACAAGCGAGTCCGTACATGTCGGATCTGCTATATCAAAGTTGACAGCCGTCAGGTTGCCAAGGCTCTCGCTGAACCACGCTTTGCCAGTCAGGTCACGCGGAGAATACACGTCAAATAGCAGGCTGTGAGTGGCCCTGTTAATCGTAATCTGTACGCCCATCGACGTATTCGTCTGCGCAATCAAAGCCCGGATAACATCCAGCAAATTCAGGTTGACTCCAGTGCCAAACTTCACAGTGTAGCTGACAGTACCTCCGCGACCCTGATCAGCGGCTATATCCAATAGGGTATTCCGGCGCGAGGCGAGCGAGTTATATCCAATGTTATTATTCACATAGTGCTTAATGGCCGTCTCAAGCGGTACGCTGCTCACAGGGTCATTGGCACCAGCAGTCTGAGCATTCCAGGCAACGCCCGAGCTAGGATAGCAAATCTTATTAGCGATCAGCCCGAGCCAGTCTGCGCCAGACATGGTGATAAACGGGCCAGACCCCGCCGACGATCCTGACGTGCCTGGTATCGAATCTGTATAGCCAGGCTTCTCGCACTTGCCGCCAATGCTGAATAGTCCGCGCCAGTTAATGCTAACCATGAAGTCGCCGGACATCACCAAGTTCCAGAGCGTATCGCTATACGGGGCGACCAGCGACCATGATCCCACAGCATTGTAGAATAGCTGGGCTGTCACATTGACAAATTGAACCGGCCCCTTGCTAATCAAGTTACCATCAAGTATCTCAACCCAAACGTCATTCGACACTACGCTAGCAGGAGGCGTGTACACAGCACTCGGCAGAAGCGCTCCCCAGCCACCCGACTGGGTGAAGCTGAACGCATCAGTCGTGAGTACAGCCATAATTGCATCAAGCCCTATTCCATCTATTCGTCCATGCAAGGTTTACGGACGTTGCCAGCGTCGATCCGGACATTGCTATGCTTATCTGGTTTGAGCCGGCCATCAGGGACCAAAGATCGCGTAGCGAAGACAGTACCAAGTTGTCCCACATGTTCGCTCCGGTAGTAGTATCTACTACCATCTGCTGCCCAGGCTTCGTTACCACCTGAACTACATGCCCGGCCTGTATCACCGTGTTCATCGACCATTTTCGCCCGGTGGTCAGATTTTGCATAGTCGGCGTACCTGGGCCGGTGATAGTCCAGATTGGCCAGGCCTGAGCGTTACCGCCATTGACTACCGTGTTGGTCCCGATCACCGTACTGCCCGCGAGGAAGACCGGCAATAGAGGCAATATGCCCGACGCGGGGCTGATGCTGTAGTTTGCCGTCTGCTGGATGAGATCTGACCAGTACGGATCAGGCGTCTGCAACGTCAAGGTGTAAATTGTATCGTTACTGATGCCAACCTCAGGGGTGTTCAGGCCCGAGGTCGTATAGACCGCCACCTGTCGCGACGAGCCGTCAGGTCTTTGTATACGGAGGTAACCGGGAGCAGGCTGCTCGTTCCTGCGGTTGTAGAACGCGCGAGCTACCGCGTCAAGGTTTGCATAATAATCGCCCTCCAACCCGCTCGCGGGACAAGTCACAGCGATCGCAATCGTGATAGTTCCCGGCTGTGGCAAGTACAAGCTTGGGATAGACGTTCCATCGAGCATCGGTATTGTCTGCATAGATACCGGAAGGCCCTCGATGCCCGTGATAGCAGAACAAGCATATCCATTCTGCATAGACTCATCGCCAAGGTTCCAGTCGTTGCCATCCGGATCAATATAATCAATCTGCAATGGTGTTGGCGGTGCGGCCATTAGGACCTCCTACCCTGGCGTTGTAGATTCCCCTGTGTCAAGCTCATCGCATTGAACGCCGTCCGCACATGGCCCTCGATCGCCTCGCCGGTCAGCCCATCGAAGTGGGCGTGGTACTCCGTACCGCTGGCCCCACCGCGACCCATATGCGCCTCTGGCACAACGTACTCACGCCCGCGCTCAGCAAACATGTACGGTGCTCCCGAGTACATGCCCCATCCACTTACCGGCTCATTGAGCCATCCGCCATGCTGATATCCGTACGGCCTCTGCTTCGCCGGTACGCGCATCCACTTGATAGCCTCTTCGCCGAGCGTCTTACCCAGCTTGGCAAACAGCGCATTCAGCTGCTTCTCCTGGGATTGCAAGCCAGCTACGAAATTGGCCCCAGTGGTATACGCGCCGCCATACGCTACAGAGGCAATTCCGCGTGAGGCGGCCAGCTGAGTATTCGCCAGATTTGTCTCAGCAGCAAATATCCCAGCGCGCACCTTCGGGTCGGCATGCTGTATAGCCTGCACATATGCAAAGGCGGCGTCGGCCCCGAGCGCAGTCAGCTGATTGACAACAGGAGCCGGGGCCTTCATTTGCTTCAGGGCACGGAGTACCCAGGCCATCCTCTGCGCGGCCGGGCCTCCGGTGCCTGGGTCCATGCCGGCGTACTGCTGTATAAGCGCCTGGGATGCTCCTGCGGACGCTAGCGCGCGGATACCTCGCGTGAAGGCGACAATGACCCTTGCCTGATTCTGCAGCCCGCTGAGCAAGCCAGCTCCCTGAGCGGCTCCACTTCCCTGAATGCCAATAAAGCCGAGGCCGGTACCTGCCTGTAGATGCGTAAGCTCTGTCTTCTGGAAACTGACGGCATTGGCGATATTTGTGTTCAGGGTAGCGATATGGGCCTGTAGATTCTGCAACTCCTTGATCTGCGCAATGACTAGCCGGGAACGTGCGTCAGCGACGGATGGGCTGAAGTAGTAGCGTAGGTCTTTCAGGAACAAAGCCTGATCACTTGCGAATCCGGCTGCGGTCGTCTTAGTCGTGATCCTGGCGAGAGCGGCGGCAAGGGTAGCGCCCGCGTTAGCCATCTTCGTTATTGCCGCAGCTGCAGCACGCGCAGCGGCAGCTGATATACGGGATGCCGCTGCAACAGTGGGATGCTGAATCACGAATATACGATCCTGCAAGTCCCTGATGCGAGCCCTGTCGACATTGATCTGAGCCTGAACCTGATTCCTGCCTAGCTGGCCTGCTGAACCGGCAGCGTAAGAGCCCATTCTAGCATTGAGTATTGCAATGCTAGCGTTTAGCCGTGCTATCTCGGCTTCGAGCGTGCCGACCGACGTGCCTGTAGCATACCCGCGTCCGACCGCGATGACCTGCTCGCCACCGGAGAAGCGGACCAGCTCTGGGCCGGCCTCGCCGACCCACGCCCAGCCGGTAGCCGCGCCACTTGTACCGCTAGCGTAGCCGTGCCCAGAGCCTAGGCCCATCCCGCCACGCATTAGCCCAGGACCGTAGGTAAACGCAGCATAGGCAATAGCCGCCGCTATGTTGGCCAGCGGATCATAGATGTTGAACGAGGTACCTGCAACGTGGAACCGGGCGAATGTCCCGCCGATAACCTGCATGAGACCCTTCGACGGATCGCCACGCTGAGCGTTGATGTCCGTCAAGTTGATAGCATTCGGGTCGCCTCCACTCTCAGTCTGCATCTGATATAGCACTTGCGGCAAGAGGGACGCGGGCATTCCCATCATGGACAGGGCTTGCGCGACTACTGGCGCCCACCTCTGAACTCCACCGCTTCCACCTCCAGCGACCTTGTGCCATAGCCCGCTAAAGAAGCCACCGATCGACGACCATACAGATTTCAGCGGCCCGGCAACATCAGATGCCAACCCGACAAAGAATGCCTTAACATCCTTGGCCCCGTGTGTAAGGGACTTTAGAAGTCCGCCCATGATATGCTTGCCTGCATCTAGCGCCCATTGCGGTGGAGACTTGATTCCGAGCGCGCCGAGTATCTTCGATGGCAATCCCTTGAACCAGCCAACAACATCATTCCAGACTTGCTTTACCCCATTCCAGAGCCCTGTAATGATATTCCGTCCTCGTGCGAAAATCCAGTTAAGGGCACCGCTGAAGAAATTGCTAACCCATCCCGGTACCTTACCGAACCAGCCGCTTACATCTCTCCAGACTGCCTCCAATCCATTCCAGAGCCCGGTGATGATATTACGCCCTGCATTAGTGATCCAGTTGATGGCATTCGCAAAGAAGTTAATTATGTCTTGCTTCCATCCGGAGAATAGCGCGAGAGCCCGCTTGATAAGCCGTATGATAGCGCCAATGGTATTGTTGTATATGACGTCCCAGTAATGCGCTACGTCGTGCCGGACTCCATCCCAGATATTTGCTATGTTGTGCCGTATCATCGTGAAGTAGTGCTCGATGTTATGGCCCATACGAATGAGAGCGCCGATGGTGGCTCCGTAGATATCATTCCAGGTTATCCTGACATCACGCAGTATGTCGTCGCCCCATTGCGCAAAGTCGTGACGTATCTCATCAAAGTGAGCGGCCGTATTGTGCCGTAGCTGATCAAGCTGGTGACCTACCAAGTCGAGTATCGAATGCCATATCCGGACTACCAAATCTTTCATCGCATTGAATACGCGAATTGGGATCATCTTGAGGTCATCCCAGGCCTTGCCCCATCGCCCATGGAATATGTCAATCAGGAAGTTTACGATGCCAGAGATCAGCGCCGCACCGATCTTCCAGGCAGTAACGGCAGCCTGAACCGGAACGGATAGGAATGTCCAAATCTGCGGCCAGTGAAACTCCACCCAATCGGCAAAGTCAGTAAGCCAGGCGAGGGCATCTACCATCGCTATAATGAACTGAGCGACGAAGTTTGCGAAATCTGCAAATGCCTTCGGATTCTTGGTTACTGCCCCTGCCATCCGTGAGACAGCCTGCGCAAATGAGTCAACAATGCCTGGTATATCAGGCGTGAGCGCCGTAAGTATCCCAACGAATGCATTGGCTACATCGGTGATAGACTTCTGAACCGTCGGATCGCCGAATGCCTTGAGAAATGCATCGGCAAATTTTTCCATGGGGCCGGCGATAATCCCGGTAGCCGCCTTGAACACCGGCGTAAGCTTGTCCATGACCTTGCCGATGAGGCCGAACACCCTCTGCAAAACCGGAATCATAGGCTCGCCGATGGTGGCGAGGTCGGCCTTGAAGTCCGTAACAAGATTCTGGAATCCTGTACGAACAGCTAGCTGTCCAGGTGTTACCTGTTCCGCGCGGACTTCCTTCAGCTTATCTTGTGCCGACGCAACAGAACCATGAGCACTAGCCACCGCCGCTTGTGCCGACGCCAATTGACTGGCGCTCGCGTGCCCGCCGTGTTGCAATCTGTTGAGGCGATCCTGAGAGCTAATTAGCGAAGCCTGCGCAGAAGCCAGCGCAGAAGCACTGGCCGTACCTGAATTTTGCAATGTATTGAGGCGATCCTGTGCAGACGTAACTCTTAGGTGAGCAGCAGCTAGCTGACCACTAGTTGCACCGCCCCCAGTCTGTAGTTGGTTAAGCCGGTCTTGCGCAGCTACAGCCCGTCCCTGGGCCGCCGCTAGCCTATCCTGGGCTGCGGCAAGTGCACCAGGCGCAACCCCCTTGCCGAGTCCGACCGCCCCCAGAATACCAAGGCCGGCCAGCCCAGTGCCGAGCCCGCCAACAATGAGACCGCTCAGAGACTGGGCCAGAAGAGGTACCGCTGCCGCGACTGCTGCCCCCATGGTAGCCTGTATCGGGAATGGCAAAGCAGCAAATATGCTCGTTATACCGGACAGCTGCTGACCTTGTAGAAGTTGTCTAAAGCCAAATGACGTTGATCGTGCTCCGCCACCGAGCCC
>Ga0318547_10000448_pt1 | contig 12846 bp, 11 predicted proteins | sample GRESIP169b2f20_FD_203515 | JGI IMG/M metagenome (GOLD analysis project Ga0318547, IMG submission 203515) | Tropical soil microbial communities from Luquillo Experimental Forest, Puerto Rico - GRE.SIPMG.169b2f20 | ecosystem: Environmental > Terrestrial > Soil > Tropical forest > Bulk soil...
ACCGTGCTAGTGGCGCGCCGCGCCGAGCTGCTGGACGAGGTCGCGGCAGGCATCAAAGCCAAAGGTGGTGAAGCGCTGCCGCTGCCGGCCGACCTCACCAAAGAAGACGCGATCATCGCGCTGTTCAAAAAGACGGTCGAGACCTTCGGGCGCCTCGACGTGCTGGTGAACAACGCCGGCATCGCCACCCACAGGAACACTGAGGACATCACGCTCGACTACTGGAACGAGGCGCTCGCCATCAACATCACCGCGCCGTTTCTTTGCGCGCGCGAGGCGGTCCGCATCATGAAGGCGCAGCAGCCCCGGGGCGGGCGCATCGTCAACATCGGCAGCGTTTCGGCCAAGACCCCGCGTCCGGATTCGCTGCCCTACACGGTGACCAAGTTCGGCCTGCAGGGCATGACGCACCAACTTACGATGGACGGGCGCAAGCACAATATCGTCTCGTCCATCATCCATCCCGGCGCCACGCTGTCGTCGTTCTCGACACGGCGCGGGCGGACCAAGGCCGGCTACGGCGAGAAGCCCGGCGACGATTACATCATGGCTGCCGAGGACGTGGCCAAGGTCGCGGTGCTGATGGCCGCTCTGCCGGAAGAGGTCAATCTCTACGAGGCGACGATCCTGCCGAACAGCATGCGTTCCTTTATCGGGCGGGGGTAAGACAACGAGTTGATCGAATAGCTATCGAATGTCCGCTTTTGGGGGTAAAGCGGACATGCTCATCATGCTCGCCAATGTCTGCTTTTGACCCAAAGCGGACATCGGCGGCCGGTCTCCGCTGTGACGCACAACGCCATTCCATGATGTGCTAGTGTTTGCTCCCCAATGCGAGGGGGCAGTCCATGAAACGGCGTGGTTTTTACCTATGACTAAAAGTGCGCCTCGCGCAGCGCGGATAATTCGCTTTGAGGATCTTCCACACTGGTTGTTTGCGCTCCTAACCGTTGGCGGCTTCAATGCTATAGCGTTTGGGGGTCTTGTCTGCACGCGCCGATTTGGCCAATGGCTAGGCCTGTACACTGTCATCGACAATGACACGGTCAGCGCGATCTTTTCAGCGGTTCTCGTGATGTATGCAATATCGCTCGGGCTCATCGCCGTCGCGAGTTGGGGGAACTCCTCGGCCGCGGCGGCCGCGGCTTCGGAGGAAGCTTCTCACATCGCCACGGTCTATCGGACTCTAGGCGGCTTTCCCCAGCCGTTGCAGGACAATCTCAAGGATTCTGTTGTTCGCTACACACAGTCCATCATCGAGAAGGCATGGCCCGCACAACAGCGGCGTGGGGTAACGGAGGAAGGCATCGAGATCATCTTGCATCTCTGGAGGCAGATTACCCAGTTTGAGCCAACGACTTCCGGCCAAATCGTGGTTCATGGGCAGGTGCTGGACAATTTCAATAAGCTTGTGGAATTTCGTCGGCGGCGCATCGAAGCGGCGAGTTATGCCGTACCGGGAGCTCTGTGGGCCGTCGTTCTCATCGGAGCCGCAGTTTCGATCTTCGGGTCGTACCTATTCAAGATTGAGAGTTTGTGGGTACACGGGCTCCTGACCATCTTGCTTACGACGATGATCGCTTTATTGGTGTTCTTCATCGCCACAACCGATCATCCCTATAGCGGTTCGAACGCGATCGAACCCCGCGCGTATGAAATCATACTCAGATATCTACAGCGCTATAACTAAGTTGCGACAGTAGTTTTCGCAAAGTCGGCGACTTCCCAGCTATCTCGGCAAAATGGAGAAGGCGCTCGCCGCACGGCCTTGGTTGGCCGGCGAAAGCTTCTCGCTGGCCGACATCGTCGCGTCCCGATGTCCGCTTATGACCCAAAGCGGACATGAGCGGCTCAGAGTTGTTGCTGTGCAAATTGACGGTCCGACCCCATTCCGCCGGTCGAAAATCCCTGCTGTAATCGCGTCCTATTCGGCGTAGTCACGGCCTTGGTGAAGGCAATGCGACGACGCGATGTCATCAGAGTTATTGTTGGTGCGGTAATCGCTTGGCCGGTCGCGCCTCGCGCGCAGCAACCGGCAAAGGTCGCTCACATCGGATATCTCAGCCTCGGACCAGCGTCTGCTTGGACGAGCCGCGTCGATGCCTTGCAGGTCGGCTTGCGCGACCTCGGCTGGATCGAGGGCAAAAACATCGTGATTGAATTTCGCTGGGCCGACAACGTTGACCAGCTTCCTGGGCTCGCCGCCGAACTTGTGCGCATGAAGGTCGACGTGATTTTTGCGCCGTCCTCGACCATGGTTGAGCCCGCGCGCCAAGCGACAAAAACAATCCCGATCGTGTTCGCCAATCATGCAGACCCAATTGGCATCGGGCATGTAGCGTCTCTTGCGCGGCCCGGCGGCAACATTACCGGCTTGTCGGAGCAGACTACCGAGATCGACGCCAAAGCGTTGGAGTTGTTGAAGGAGGTGCTACCGCAGGCAACGCGGATCGGCGTACTTTGGAACCCCACGACGCCCTCGCAAGTCCCGGGCCTGCAGTCAGTTAAGGTCGCTGGTGAAAGGCTCGGGCTTGCGCTCCAAATCGTGCCCGCCGCAACAGGGGAGGAGTTCGACGCCGCGTTGGCATCGATGGCGCGGGAAAAAATCGGCGGTGTTTTCGTCATGCCGGCGCCGGTTATCACCGCCCAGCGTGCCGTCCTGGCCGAGCTTGCGTTGAAGCACCACCTGGCGACGATATTCGGTGCCAAGGAGAATGCGGTGGCGGGCGGACTCTTGAGCTACGGCGTCGACCGCAATGATCTGAATCGCCGCGCTGCTCGCTACATCGACAAAATTCTCAAGGGCGCCAAACCGGCCGACCTGCCGGTCGAGCAGCCCACTAAATTCGAGCTCGTAGTCAATCTCAAGACCGCTCGCGCGCTCGGAATCGAAATTCCTCCGACGCTGCTGGCCCGTGCCGACGAGGTGATCGAATGAGACGGCGTGAATTCATCACGCTTTTCGGCGGCGCGACGGTAGTGGCCTCGCGCCCTCTCCCGGCCTTCGCGCAGACTTCATCGAAGCGGCCGCTGATTGCGGCTCAGCTTGGTGGGTCTAAGACGGAGACCGACCGATTTTTCGGCGGATTTTCCCAAGGAATGCGTGAGCTTGACTACGTCGAAGGCCACGATTACGTGTTGGAGGTTCGCTACGGCGACGGCAATGTGAGCCGCATCCCACCGCAGATCGAGGAGCTGGTCCGTATGAAGCCCGACATCATCCTGTCGGGCACGACGGCTGGCGTGATCGCCGCGAAAAAGCTGAGCAATACCGTACCGATTGTCTGTGGCGATCTAACGAATCCCATCGAGTTCGGCCTGGCGGCAAGCTATGCCCGACCCGGAGGCAATGTAACTGGCGTCTTGGTGACTGTGGAGGACTTGCCAACCAAACTGTTGGCGCTTGCTGTTGAAGTAATTCCCGGCGCGAAGAAGATCGGTCTACTGGTTCATTCCGACAATCCAATACAGCCGGCTCTTCAGCGCAGTTTAGACGCCTCAGTCAATACGCTTGGCGTCGAACTTACTGTATTAGAAATCGCCTCCGCCCAGGATCTGCACGCCGCATTCCAGCGTCTGGCGCGCGAGCGCGTCAAGGTGGTTCTGATGCTACTGGATTTCATGTTCCTCAACGAACGGAAGCGGATCGCGTTGTTCGCCATGGCAGAGCGGCTGCCGACGATGTCCGCGTTTCGCGAGAATGTTGAAGATGGTGGCTTGATGAGCTACGGGACGAACCTGCGTGAGAGTTGGCGGCGTACAGCCAGTTTCGTTGACAAGATTCTCAAAGGCGCCAAGCCCGGCGATTTGCCGATCGAATTTCCGACGAAATTAGAGCTGTTGATCAATCTGACGACCGCCAAGGCGCTCGAATTGACCATTCCATCGACCCTGCTTGCCCGTGCCGACGAGGTGATCGAATAACAGTCTCTGCCGCAGCGCAGAATGTCTGCTTTTGGCACAAAGCGGACATGACGACTGTGCTCTGCGATGTCCGCTTTCGAGGGTAAGGCGGACATTGATTGGACGTGCTCGGATGTCTGCTTTTGACCCAAAGCGGACATTCGGTTGACGCGGCATGCCTCACGACCCAACGGCGTTACACCGTCGCCACGCAATCCATTTCAAGGTCGAACGGCCCCGGCCACGAATGAATGAACATGAAGATGCGCGATGGCGCGTCTTTCGGGAAATACCGGTCATAGACGGCGTTGAAGGTCGAGAAGCGCGCCGGGCCGGGCACACAATAGACATTACATTTGATCACCTGCGTGAGAGACGAGCCGGCGGCCTCTAGACAATGCTTGATCTGCTCCAGCACCAATTCGCATTGTCGCTCAAACGGCTGTGGCTTGATCTCGCCGCTTTCGGGATCAAACGGCGGCAAGCCGGACAGATAGACGAAGCCGTTGGCAATGGTGACAGGATGCGCCACTCCACCCTTGCGATAACGCTCCAGATAGGTCGAAATCGGCTCAACCCTAATGCGCTCGATCATACCGCGCCCTCTCGGGTGAAGTCCTCGTCCTAGCATAATGTTCGTGCGCGATAGTTCGGCCGCGGCCGAACCGCCGCCTCTTTCCGCCCATTCGCCGAAGCATGGCGAGAAGCCGGCCTGCTGGACTGATGCGAAGTCGGCTAATGGCACAAAGCGGACATTCCGGTCGTGCTCAGCGATGTCCGCTTTTGGGGGTAAAGCGGACATCCTATGGACGCGCACCAATGTCCGCTTTTGACCCAAAGGGGACATGAGCGGCCCAGGACTGCTGCTGTGCAAACTGATCCCTGAATCCTATTTCGCCGGTCGCCAATCCCTGATGTAATGAGCGAGTTATCGGCGCGCTCCTGAGCCTTTTGGGGCTGTAATGCGACGACGCAACTTCATTAAAGCAATTGCTAGGTCAGCCGCCGCGTAGCCGCTCGCTGCGCACATTGGAGGCATGGCATGAGAAGGGTTCTTTCGCTTGCGCTCGCCCTTTTCGTTGCGGGCGTTGCAACTAGTATGGCTGAGAACTATCCGTCACGGCCAATCACCATCGTCGTGCCCTTCCCGGCCGGTGGACCGACGGATGCGCTTGGTCGCGTTCTCGCTGATCGGATGAAAAGGGCGCTCAACGAGCCGGTCATCGTGGAAAACGTGACTGGGGCAGCAGGCACAATCGGTACCGCGCGTGTCGCGCGCGCAACACCAGATGGGTACACCACCATTCTCGGACACTGGGTGACCCACGTCGTTAATGGAGCGACCTTCGCGGCTTCCTTTGACGTGGTAAATGATTTCGAACCGATATCACTGATTGCGGATTGTCCGATGTGGTTGGTTGGACGAAATACTTTGCCAGCGAAGAATCTGGCGGAATTGGTCGCCTGGCTGAAGGAAAATCCAGATAAAGCGACCGTCGGCATTGCAGGCGTGGGAGGCGGATCGGATGTCGTCGGAACTTACTTTCAGAAAAATACTGGCACGCGCTTTCGATTTGTGCCGTACCGCGGCGCCGCACCGATCATGCAAGATTTGCTGGCCGGGCAAATCGACCTGACATTCCTGCAAGTCGCAGCTGCGTTGGCTCAAGTCCGCTCCGGGCAGCTCAGGGACTATGCGGTGATGGCCAAAACCCGATGGGCTGAGGCGCCGGATACGCCCACGATAGACGAGGAGGGTTTTCCTGGGCTTTATGCATCGGTTTGGCATGGTTTGTGGGCCCCAAAGGGTACGCGCAAGGAGGTGATCGCTACGCTTGACGCCGCGGTTGTGGAAACCCTGGCTGATCCGGCGGTGCGGCAGCGGCTTATAGATCTCGGTCAGGAAAGCTGGCCGCGCGACAAACAGACGCCACAAGCCCTCGCCGTCCAGCAGAAGGCTGAGATTGAGAAATGGTGGCCCATCATCAAAGCGGCCAACATTAGGGCGGAGTGAAGCAATGACAAATGGCGACGCAAAGCCGACGTGAGGCGAACATCAGCCAAAGATTGGTGAGCGGTCCAAACGACGCAACGCGCGCCCTGGGGGCTGTAATTGCGACGACGCGATTTCATCCAAGTAATTGCTGGATCAGCCGCTGCGTGGCCGCTGGCGGCGCACGCGCAGCAGGCGGCGAAGGTCTGGCGCATCGGGTTTCTAGCCGGCGCGCCACGCGAAGCTAATTCGCGCAACTACGCCAGCTTCGTGGAAGGCATGCGTGAGCTCGGCTATGTCGAGAACAAGGATTTCGTGATCGAATGGCGCTCGGCGAACGAGCAATATGAGCGGTTCCCCGAGCTTGCGCGAGAACTCATTCGACTGAAAGTAGACGTTATCGTCACCGCGGCAGGAGCGGCGGTCCGCAGTTTGCAGGACGCGACCACCACGATTCCGATAGTCTGGGTTTATTCGACTGATCCGGTCGGCAACGGCTTTGTTGCAAGTTTAGCCCATCCCGGCGGCAACATCACTGGCCTCGCCGCTTCCTCCAACGACACAGCTCCAAAACAACTGGAGCTGCTGGCAATGATCGCGCCCAGCGCATCGCGCATAGGAGTCCTCGGCAATCGGAGCAATCCCAATTTTGCGTCGGTCCTCAAGAATGCACAAGTCGCCGGTGAGCGAGTTGGCCTTTCCATCACGCCAGTCGCAGCAGGCAATGTGGAGGAAATCGAGCGCGCGTTCGCGGCTTTCGACCAGCAGGGGATACAGGCGGTCGTCGCCACAACGGACGCTGTTTTCTTTGCGCAGCGGGAGCGCATCGCTGAACTGGCGCTAGCAAGGCGGCTACCGATGATGTTTTCCCAGCGCGAATACGTGGAGGCCGGCGCATTGATGAGCTATGGCGAGAACCTCTCCGATTTCCTCCGCCGCGCCGCCGTTTTCGTGGACAAAATCTTCAAGGGCGCGAAGCCAGCCGACCTGCCGATCGAGCAGCCCACTCGGTTTCATCTGGTAGTTAATCACAAGACCGCAGATGCGCTCGGCCTTACGATCCCGCCGCAGATCTACACCTTCGCCGACGAGGTGATCGAATGAGGCGGCGCGATTTCATCGCGCTTGTCGGCAATGCAGCTGCCGCATGGCCGCTCGCGGCGCGCGCGCAGCAACCTGCGATGCCGGTGATTGGATTTCTCAACAGCGCATCGCCAGATGAGTTTGCTCCTTTGCTCGCAGCGTTCCGCCAGGGCTTGAAGGAAGTCGGCACCATCGAGGATCAGAACGCGACGATCGAGTATCGCTGGGCGGAAGGCCAATATGACCGATTGCCGGCGCTAGTAGCCGACCTGATCCATCGCAAAGTCACGGTCATTGCTGCGACTAGCACGCCGGCAGCGCGGGCGGCAAAGGCGGCGACCGAGACGATTCCCATTGTATTTACGACCGCAGACGATCCGATCCAGTTGGGGTTCGTCGCAAGCTTGAACCGACCGGAAGGCAACATGACAGGCGTGAGCAACTTGCTTGTCTCGCTCGGGTCAAAACAACTTGGATTGCTGCGCGAACTCGCTCCCGGCACCGCCGCAATCGCGGTACTTGTGAACCCGAATTTTCCGGGGACCGAGAGACAGCTAAAAGACGTGGAGGCAGCTGCAGGCACACTTGGGGTGCAACTTAAGGTCTTAAGAGCTGTTACCGAACCTGAGATCGACGCCGCATTCGCGAGCATGGCCCAACTCACTGGTGCTGCTCTCATTGTCGCCGCCGATCCGTTCTTCATCGGCCATCGCGATTACATTGTTGCGCTCGCAGCGCGCCATTCGATTCCCGCGATATATTCGGTTCGCAATTTTGCCGTTGCAGGCGGGCTCATGAGCTATGGAACGGACTTTGCGGATTCGTATCGCCAAGCCGGCATCTACACCGGGCGAATTGTCAAGGGAGAGAGGCCCGCTAACCTCCCGGTACAGCAATCAACCAAATTCGAATTCGTGATCAATCTCAAAGCGGCTAAGGCACTCGGCCTCACCGTGCCACCATCACTGCTCGCTCGCGCCGACGAGGTGATCGAATGAGGCGACGGGAGTTCATCACGCTAATTGGCGGCACTGCCGCGCTATCGGCGTTGCCGCGCGCTGCGGCGGCGCTCGATTACCCGACGCGGCCAGTGCACTGGATTGTCGGATTCCCGCCCGGCGGCGCGACCGACATCATCGCGCGGCTGATCGGCCAATGGCTATCCGAGCGGCTCGGACAGTCATTCGTCATCGACAATCGGCCGGGTGCCGGCAGTAATATCGGCACCGAAGCGGTCGCCCATGCGCCAGCAGACGGCTACACGCTGCTCCTGATCAGCGCGGCGCAGCCGATCAACGTCACGCTCTACGAGCATCTCAACTACAATTTTGTCCGCGATATCGCCCCAGTCGCGAGCATCAGCCGCGAGCCCAACCTGATGGTGGTGCACCCCTCGGTTCCGGTGACGACCGTTCCCGAGTTCATCGCCTACGCCACGGCCAATCCGGGCAAAGTCACCATGGCGTCGTCCGGCAACGGCACCATCGTCCATGTCAGCGGCGAGATGTTCAAGATGATGACCGGGGTGAGCATGCTGCACGTGCCGTATCGCGGCGCCGGCCCGGCGGTGACCGATCTCATTGCCGGACAGGTGCAGGTAATGTTCGCCACGATGCCGTCATCGATCGAATATGTCCGGGCCGGCAAGCTGCGCGCCTTGGCGGTGACCTCGGCGACGCGCTCGCCGGCGCTGCCAGACGTCCCGACGGTGGCGGAGTACGTGTCGGGCTACGAGGCGACCGCGGTCTACGGCTGCGGCGCGCCGAAGAACACGCCGACCGAGATCGTCGACAAGCTCAACCACGAGATCAATGCGATTCTCGGCGATGCCAAGGTCAAGGCGCGACTCGCCGATCTGGGTGGCACGGCGCTCGCCGGATCGCCGGCCGACTACGCCAAGCTCCTCGCCGAGACCACGGAGAAATGGGCCAAGGTCATCCGCGCGGCGAACATCAAGGTGGATTGATCAGGGTATCGCCTTGGTCGCCGCAGCGCCCCGCTTCAGCGCTGCGCCACCATTGTCTGCGGCACAGCCTTGAATTTTGCTGCGGTTGCTCACGTCTATTTATGGCACAAAGCGGACATCTCGGCACGCTCTTCCGATGTCCGCTTTCGGGGGTAAAGCGGACATCGGTCAGACCTTCGGCGACTGTCCGCTTTTGACCCAAAGCGGACATTGGCCATCCGAATTTGGTGTGATGCACAACCGCTCCGGTGGTGTGGTAGGGTTCAAGCGTCGGCCTGAGGGGAACACATGAGGCGGCGTCAATTCATTGTGCTGTTCGGTGGCGTGGCGGCGGCGTGGCCGCTCGCGGCACGAGCGCAGCAAGCAGTCAAGATTCCTAGAATAGGTATTCTCTCGCCCAGCCGCTCTCAGGATGCCAGTCCAAACCGCGTAACTCTGAAAGCGTTCGTGGCAGGGCTGCGCGAACTTGGGTACGCGGAGGGACAAAACATCACCATTGAGCGCGAATTTGCAGAAGCGAATGCCGATCAACTCCGCGAGGCCGCCGCTGCATTAGTCAACCACAAGGTCGACGTTATTGTTACATTGAGTACAACGGCCGCGCGACCTGTGAAGCAAGCGACGACTGTGATTCCCATTGTTGCTATCGGGATGGCCGATCCTGTTGATGACGAATTGGTCGCCAGTCTTGCACGTCCGGGAGGAAATCTTACCGGGACGAGCTTTCTTGGCCCACAGCTGGTGACCAAGAGACTTCAATTGCTCAGTGAGGTCGTGCCGGAACACTCTCACGTGGCTATCCTCTGGCATCCACATGCGTACGGCGATCGAACGATGGACGGCATGGTGAAGGAGGCAGAGCAAGCGGCGCAGGCCTTGGGTATGCAGCTTCAGTTTGTACCGGCAAACACCCCAGAGGAAATCACCGGCGCATTTTCCGGGATTACTGCAGACAGCGCTGATGCATTGTGTGTGTTTCCCAGCCCAATGCTGTTTGCCGAGTACAGCCGGATTGTAAGCATCGTGGCGGAAAAACGATTGCCGACAATCTACGCCGCAAGAGAGGGCGCAGAGCTAGGTGGGCTTATGTCGTACGGCGCCAATCTCGGCGATCTGGCCCGCCAGACCGCCCCCTACGTAGATAAAATTCTCAAGGGCGCCCAACCCGCGGAATTGCCTGTCCAGCAAGCGACCAAATTCGAGCTGGTCATCAATCTGACGACCGCAAAAGCTTTAGGCCTCAAGGTGCCCGCACAGCTCCAACAGCTTGCCGACGACGTAATCGAATAGAGATGGGCCTGATGTTTGCTTTTGGTACAAAGCGGACATTGGCCTCGCCAAAGTCGCGTAACGGGCTCTTGGGAAATTGACAGCGGATCGGCCTCACTCCGCCTTGATGTTGAGGGTCCGGATGAGTTTACCCCACTTCTCGGTTTCGTCGGCGATGAGCTTGCTAAAGTCAGCGGGTGAGAGCGCGAGTACATCGCCGCCTAGGTTGGCAAGCCTCGCCTTAATCTTGGGATCGGCGAGGCCAGCATTGATCTCCTTGTTGAGCTTGTCGATGATCTCGGCTGGTGTGGCCTTCGGTGCGCCGACGCCGTACCAGCTACCCGCCTCGTAACCCGGTACGAACTCAGCCACGGTCGGGATGTCCGGCAACATGTCCGAGCGCGTCGCGGTGACCACCGCGAGGGCGCGCAGCTGGCCGGCCCTGATGTATTGGATCGACGAGGGCATGGAGGGGAACATCACCTGCGCTTGATTGCCGAGAAGATCGGTGAGCGCCGGCGCCGCGCCACGATAAGGCACATGCACCATGTTGACGCCGGTCATCATCTTGAACAGCTCGCCCGCAATGTGGTCGCCAGTACCGGTGCCAGGCGACGCCATGTTGAGTTTACCCGGATTGGCCTTGGCATAGGCGATGAGCTCGGGAATCGACTTGGCCGGAACCGACGGGTTTACCACCATGACGTAGGGATATCGCATGACGCTCGCGACCGGCGCAATGTCGCGGATGAAATTGAAGTTGAGCCTATCGTACAATGTCGCGTTGATCGTGTTGAAGCTACCGACCAGGAGCAGCGTGTAGCCGTCACCGCGCGCGCGCACGACCGCTTCGGTGCCGATGTTGCCGGCAGCGCCAGGCCGATTTTCGATGACAAATTGTTGTCCTAGTCGTTCAGATAGCCATTGGCCGATGAGACGTGCTGTAATGTCTACACCTCCGCCTGGGGCAAAACCGGCAACAAGGCTCACCGGCCGCGACGGATAGGCCTGCGCCCATGCGATGCGCGAGGCGGCCGACAAAGCGGCAGCGCCCGCGGCCAAACACAGAAATTCCCGGCGGGGAAGTTTCATGGGTGATGCTCCACGAATTTGAGCACCCTTGCCCACCAACAATAATATCAAATAGCGGCCTGAATGTCCGCTTTTGGCACTCGCGCTTTTGACTACTTCCGGGCCACCCGTCTGACGCGTTACGATGCCTTGCTCTGACGCCTAGGGGGTGGCCATGCGCCGACACTCCAGACCAGGCGACGAACCAGTTAAAAAGCGACTTCGCAAGACGGTAAAGCCAAAACGGGGCGACCCCCCAAAGGCGGTGCGCCGTCGCAATTCCTCCGCCACCTCCCCAGAAACACAGGTCGCTCGGCTCACACGCCAACTGCAGGCGTCACTTGCTCGGGAGAATGCAACTTCCAAGGTGCTTGAGGTCATCAGCTCTTCGCCCGGAGATTTGATGACTGTCTTCGAGGCAATCTTGGAAAATGCCGTTCGCCTCTGCGGTGCGAAGTACGGCAACCTTATGTTACGCGAGGGCGACGGCTTCCGTGTCGCGGCGATGCACAACGCACCGCCCGCCTATGCCGAGCGTCGCACTGGGGTCGTGAAGCCCAGTCCAAATTCAACTCCAGCCCTCTGGGAGGCCGTGCAAACCAAGCAGCCCGCGCAGATCGCGGATATGACAAAGTTACGAGCATATTTGGGAGGCGATCCACGGCTAATTTCCGCAGTCTCGCTGGGAGGATACCGCGCCGTACTTAGCGTGCCGATGCCGCACGACGATGAGCTGATCGGCTGCATTACTATCTTCCGTCAGGAGCCGGGGGCGTTCGAGGACAAGCAAATCGAATTAGTGGCAAACTTTGCCAAACAAGCGGTCATCGCCATCGAGAACGCGCGGCTGCTCAACGATTTGCGGCAGTCACTGGAGCAGCAGACGGCGACGTCCGAAGTCTTGCGCGTTATTAGTTCATCGCCTGGCGAACTGGAGCCGGTGTTCCAGGCGATGCTGGAGAACGCGGTCCGCATCTGCGAGGCCAAATTCGGCGTTCTGCATCTCAGTGAGGGAGAGGGCTTCCGCGTCGGCGCGATGCGTAATGCACCGCCTGCGTATGCCGAATTGCGGCGGCGCGAGCCGGTGATGGGACGGCCCAACCCCCGAACGGCGATCGGACGCGCGGCCGCAACGAAACAAACAGTACAGATCGCGGATGTCCAAGCCGAACCGGGTTACTTCGATCCGCTACCAGGCTTCAGCGGCACGCAAATGCCTGCGCTCACCGGCGCTCGGACCATCGTCGCCGTGCCAATGCTCAAGGACGATTCGCTGATTGGTGTCATTATTATCTATCGCCAAGAAGTTCGCCCGTTCACCGACAAACAGATTTCACTGGTGCAGAACTTCGCGGCCCAAGCCGTGATTGCTGTCGAGAACGCGCGGCTGCTCAATGAGCTACGCCAACGCACCACCGACCTCAGCGAATCTTTAGAGCAGCAGACCGCCACGTCGAAAGTTCTGGAGGTCACCCAGAAGCGCCGATCGCGCCTCCGCCAGCGCCCGCGCACATAGAAGACAATCCGCGGTCCTTCTGGATCTCGCCGCAGTAATAAAAAC
>Ga0318547_10000451_pt1 | contig 12820 bp, 10 predicted proteins | sample GRESIP169b2f20_FD_203515 | JGI IMG/M metagenome (GOLD analysis project Ga0318547, IMG submission 203515) | Tropical soil microbial communities from Luquillo Experimental Forest, Puerto Rico - GRE.SIPMG.169b2f20 | ecosystem: Environmental > Terrestrial > Soil > Tropical forest > Bulk soil...
CGGCGTGCTGCTCGTGGCCAACGACGCTTTGTTCGACGGCAGCCGCAATCAAATCGTTGCGCTCGCGGCCAGCCATGCGATTCCTACGATCTACGACCGGCGTGCCTATGCCGTTGCCGGCGGGCTCATCAGCTATGGCACGCATTATCCCGACGGCTATCGCCGGCTCGGCGTCTATGCGGCAAAAATTCTCAACGGCGCCAAGCCCGCTGACTTGCCGGTCGAGCAATCGACCAAGTTCGAACTGGTGATCAACAGCAAGGCCGCCAAATCGCTCGGCCTCGACATTTCGGCAAAGCTGCTCGCACTCGCCGACGAGGTGATCGAGTGAGCGGCGGCCGTTGGCGTCATCCACCCGATGAAACTCGTTGACCTGGTCCCCGCCGATCTCGTCACAGATGCGCGTGGCGCCGCCATCGAGGTCGGCGGCATCAATGCGGACAGCCGCGCAGTTAAACGGGGCGACGCGTTCGTCGCGGTCGCGGGTAGCAAGGACGATGGATTGCGGTTCGTCGACCAGGCGCTTGCTGCGGGTGCGGCAGCGGTGATGGCCGAGCGCGCGCCGGCAGCGCCGCTCCCCGCCGGCATTGGCTTCATCAAAGTCCTCAACGCGCGGCGTGCCCTCGCGTTGGCGGCGGCGAAGTTTTACCCGCGCCAGCCGGCGGTCATCGCGGCAGTCACCGGCACCAGCGGGAAAACATCGGTGGTCGCGTTCACGCGCCAGATCTGGGCCGCGCTCGGCGCGCGCGCGGCGAGCATCGGCACCGTCGGTCTCGTTACGCCGACGCGCGAAGTCTACGGCTCGCTCACCACGCCCGACCCGGTCGCGCTGCACCGTTCGCTCGATGCGCTCGCCGGCGAAGGCGTCACCCATCTGGCGATGGAAGCCTCCTCGCACGGGCTCGATCAGCATCGCCTCGACGGCGTGCGCATTGCCGCCGGCGGCTTCACCAATCTCAGCCGCGACCATCTCGATTATCATCCAAGCCTCGAGGCCTACCTCGCAGCCAAGCTCCGGCTGTTCAGCGACCTGATCGCGCCGGACGGCGCCGCCGTGATCGCCACCGATCACGCAGAGGCCGTCCCGGTGGTGGCGGCAGCACAAGCGCGCGGGCTGCGGTTGTTGAGCGTGGGAACGCGGGCCGACGGCATTCGCCTGGTCGAGAATGCCATCGACGGCTTTGCCCAGGTGCTCAGAATTCGCCATGGCGGCCGCGACTACACGACCCGCCTGCCGCTCCCCGGCGCCTTCCAGGTGGAGAACGCGCTTGTCGCGGCCGGGCTTGCCATCGCCACGGGCAGCGAGGACGGCGCCACGTTCGCCGCGCTCGCCCAGCTTACTGGCGCCAAAGGTCGGCTCGAACTGGTCGGCAGCAACAACGGCGCGCCGATCTTCGTCGACTACGCCCATAAGCCTGATGCGCTGGCCAAGGCGCTGCAAGCGCTGCGTCCCTACGTTTCACGTCGGCTCACCGTGGTATTTGGCTGTGGCGGGGATCGCGATCCCGGCAAGCGGCCGATGATGGGAGCGATCGCCGTGCAACTCGCCGATCGCGTGGTCGTCACCGACGACAATCCCCGTAGCGAGGATCCGGCTAAAATTCGCGCCGCCATCCTCGCCGCCGCGCCCGGTGCCATCGAGATCGGCGATCGACGCGAGGCGATCGAGACCTCGATCGCCCAGCTCGGCTCAGGCGACGCGCTGCTGATCGCCGGCAAGGGCCATGAAACCGGCCAAATCATCGGCAAGCAAGTGCTGCCGTTCAGCGACCACGAGGCGGTCGCCGGCGCGCTGGCGAGGAAAAATGGTTAGCGGTGCGCAGTCGGTCGCCGCGAGCCGCGCTGCCGGATGTAGCTGCACATTGCCAGTCGGAGCGCCGGCATGACACCGCTGTGGAGCGTGGAGGCGATGGCCGCGGCGATGGGCGCTGAACGCGCCGGGCCGTTGCCGACAGGCGTCCCCGGCATATCGATCGACAGCCGCACGCTCCAGCGCGGCGAAGCCTTCTTTGCCATCACCGGCGACAATCGCGACGGCCACGACTTCGTGCGTGCGGCGCTCGATCGCGGCGCGGGGCTCGCGGTCGTCGCGGCTGATCGGCGCGGCCGCTTCGTCAAGGATGCGCCGCTGCTCCTCGTGCCCGACGTGCTCGCGGGCTTGCGCGAGCTTGCCCGCGCGGCGCGCGTGCGAAGCGAGGCGAAGATCGTCGCGATCACTGGCTCGGTCGGGAAAACCGGCACCAAAGACGCGCTGCGACTGGCGCTCGCCAAGGATGGCGCAACGCATGTCTCGGTTGCGTCCTACAACAACCATTGGGGCGTTCCGCTTTCCCTTGCCCGTTGTCCCGCAAGCGCCCGCTATGCGGTGTTTGAGATCGGCATGAACCACGCCGGTGAGATTGAGCCGCTCGCGCGCCTCGTGCGTCCGCATGTGGCGATCATCACCGCGATCGAGCCGGTGCATCTTGAATTCTTCGGCTCGCTCGAGGCGATCGCCGACGCCAAGGCGGAAATTTTTCTCGGGGTGGAGCGCGGCGGTGCGGCGATCCTCAACGCCGACAATGCGCAATTTGCGCGGCTCGAGCGCCGGGCGCGCGAGGCCGGCATCGAGCGCATCGTCGGCTTTGGCGAAAGTCCACGCGCCGAGGCGCGGCTGATGAAATGCGCGTTGCAATCCGACAGCTCGACCGTGCAGGCGCGCATTCTCGGCGCCGACGTCACCTATAAGCTCGGTGCGCCGGGGCGCCATCTCGTGCTCAATTCGCTAGCTGTACTGGCGGCGGCCGCGCTGCTCGGCGCCGATCTGGCGCTCGCCGCGCTCGCACTTGGCGAATTGCGGGCGGCGAGCGGGCGCGGTGCGCGCATCGCGCTTGAGGCGCCGGGCGGCACGGTGCTGCTGATCGATGAAAGTTACAACGCCAATCCCGCCTCGATGCGCGCGGCGCTCGCCTTGCTGGCAAACGCCGAGATCGGGCCGCCGGGGCGTCGCATCGCGGTGCTCGGCGACATGTTGGAACTCGGGCCGGCGCGCGCTCTGGGAAGCGTTGCCCTCGAACCGGCGCGGCGGCTATGCCGAGACCGCCGCCGCCTTGGAGCCGCACGTGCTTTCCGCCGTGCAGCCCGGCGATGCGGTGATGGTCAAAGGCTCGCTCGGCTCCCGCATGGGCGCCATTGTCACCGCGCTCAGCAACCGCTATCGCCGCGCGGCGCGGGCCGCCGCGCCCGTGCAAATCTCGACGTGAACGGCTGGTCCCATGCTCTATTGGCTCTCGGAATTCTCGCACACGATCGGTCCGCTCAACGTCTTGCGCTACATCACGTTCCGCACCGGCGGGGCGATGATCACCGCGCTGCTGTTCGTCTTTCTGTTCGGCCCCGCGATCATCGACCGGCTGCGGCTCGCGCAAGGCAAGGGCCAGCCGATCCGCAGCGACGGGCCGCAATCCCACCTCGTCACCAAGAAAGGCACGCCCACGATGGGCGGGCTGATGATGCTGCTTGCTATCCTGGTGGCGGCGCTGCTGTGGGCCAATCTTCTGAACCGCTACCTGTGGATCGTGCTCGCTGTGATGTTCAGTTTCGGTGCGATCGGCTTCTACGATGACTATCTCAAAGTAACCAAGCAGACCCATGCCGGCGTGTCCGGCACGCTGCGTTTCGTGCTCGAACTCGTTATCGCGGGGCTGGCGTGCTACCTCATCGTATCGCTTGGACGCCAGCCGTTCGCCAGCTCCGTCACATTTCCGTTCTTCAAAGAGTTGATCCTGCCGCTCGGGTGGTTGTTCATCGTGTTCGGCGCCTTTGTCATCGTCGGTGCCGGCAACGCGGTAAACCTGACCGATGGGTTGGACGGACTTGCCATCGTTCCGGTGATGATCGCGGTCGGCTGCTTCGGCATCTTCGCGTGGGTGGTCGGGAACGCCATCCTCTCGGACTATCTGCAGCTCCATTTCGTCGCCGGTACCGGCGAGCTTGCCGTGCTGTGCGGCGCGGTGATCGGCGCGGGGCTGGGCTTTCTCTGGTTCAACGCGCCGCCCGCCTCGATCTTCATGGGCGACATCGGCTCGCTTGCGCTCGGCGGCATGCTCGGCACGGTCGCCGTCACCACCAAGCACGAGATCGTGCTGGGAATCGTCGGCGGCTTGTTCGTGCTCGAAGCGGTGTCGGTCATCGTGCAGGTGGTCTCGTTCAAGCTGACGGGCAAGCGCGTGTTCAAGATGGCGCCGCTGCATCATCATTTCGAGCAACTCGGCTGGACCGAGCCGCAGATCGTGATCCGCTTTTGGATCATCTCGGTGGTGCTCGCGCTGGCCGGCCTGTCTACGCTCAAGCTGCGGTGATGATTCCGCTCACCGCGTTCGCCGGAAAGAAGGTCGCCGTATTCGGGCTCGCTCGCTCCGGGCTGGCGAGCGCGAGCGCGCTGCTTGCCGGCGGCGCCGACCTCGTCGGTTTCGACGACAGTCAGGATACGATCGCCGCCGCAGCCGACGCGGGCGTCCCCACTGCCGATTTGCGGCAAATCGACTGGTCGAAAATTTCCGCACTCGTGCTCGCGCCCGGGGTGCCGCTCACTCATCCGGTGCCGCACTGGTCGGTCAAGCTTGCACGGGCCGCCGGCGTGGAAGTGATCGGCGATATCGAGCTGTTCTGCCGCGAGCGGCGTCATCTTGCGCCGAAGGCATCCTTCGTCGCCATCACCGGCACGAACGGCAAATCCACCACCACCGCGCTCGCCGCGCACCTGCTCGCTTGCGCCGGCCGCGACACGCAGGTTGGCGGCAATCTCGGCACGCCGATTCTCGCGCTCGCGCCGCCCGCCGCCGACCGCGTGCACGTGATCGAAGCTTCCTCCTATCAGATCGACCTTGCGCCGACGCTGGATGCTTCGGTCGGAATTCTCATCAATATCAGCGAGGATCATCTCGACCGCCACGGCACGCTCGCTCACTACGCGGCGGTCAAAGAACGGCTCGTGGCCGGCGTGCCGAGCGACGGCACCGCGATCGTTGGAGTGGACGATGCGTGGTGCGCCGCCGCCGCCGACCGCCGCGAACGCGCCGGCAAGCGGGTCATGCGCGTCTCCGTGGCGCGGCCGCTGGCCGATGGTCTTTATCTCGAGGGTGAAAGGATCATGCAGGCAAGTGGCGGCGGCGCGCGAGCCATTGCCGATCTGCATGGGATCGGCTCGTTGCGCGGGCTGCACAATGCGCAGAACGCGGCCTGCGCGGCGGGCGCGGCGCTGGCGCTTGGCCTCTCGGTCGCGGAAATTCAGCAAGGCCTCGCTTCGTTTCCCGGCTTGGCGCATCGCATGGAACAGGTCGGCCGCATCGGCCGCGTGCTGTTCGTCAACGATTCGAAGGCGACCAATGCGGATTCGGCGGCGCAGGCACTGGCCTGCTTCGCCGACATTTTCTGGATTGCCGGCGGCAAGCCGAAGACGGGCGGGATCAGCTCGCTCGCGCGGTTTTTCCCGCGCATCCGCAAGGCCTATCTGATCGGCGAAGCGGCGGAAGGTTTTGCCGTGGAACTCGCAGGTGCGGCACCGCATGTGATCGCGGGCACGCTCGCGCGCGCGACCGAACTGGCCGCCCGCGACGCGGCGGCCGCCAAGGCCGACGAACCGGTGGTGCTGCTGTCGCCCGCCTGCGCCTCCTTCGATCAGTACCGCAATTTTGAAGTGCGCGGCGACGCGTTTTGCGAACTGGTGCGGGCGCTGCCGGGCCTCAAGCCGGCCTGATCGCCCAGGCCGCTGCTCGTCCCCGCGAAAGCGCACGGTTTCTGCTCATGCCCGCGAAAGCGGGCATCCAGGTGTTCGCTGGTCGAGGCCCCCGCCTTCGCGGGAATGAGCGGAGGACGGAGTTCAAGAAATTAACCACCTGTCAACCAACCGCAGGCACGACTGATCGATCCTGGACGCACGAGGAATCGCGATGGTTTCGCGGTTGGAACGAACGGTCTTTGCCAGCTGGTGGTGGACGGTGGATCGCTCGCTGTTGGCGGCGCTGCTCACGCTCATGCTTGCCGGCGTGGTGCTGTCGCTTGCCGCGAGCCCGCCGGTGGCTTCGCGTCTGGGGCTCGAACCGTTCTACTTCGTCAGCCGCCATGTGCTCTATCTGATCCCCGCGCTGGTCGTGCTGATTGCCACCTCGTTCCTGCCGCCGCGCCATATCCGCCGCCTGGCGCTCCTGGTGTTCGTGCTCAGCTTGCTGCTGATCGCCGCCACGCTCCACTACGGCGCCGAGGTCAAGGGCGCGCGCCGCTGGATCGTCTTGTTCGGCGTCAACATCCAGCCCTCGGAATTTCTCAAGCCGAGTTTCGTCGTCCTGGTCGCCTGGTTGTTCGGGGAATCCGCGCGGCGGCCGGAAATGCCGGCCAACATCATCGCGCTCGCCCTGCTTGCGCTCGCTGTGGTCGGCCTGGTGCTGCAGCCCGATTTCGGGCAGACCATGCTCGTGGCGCTGGTCTGGAGCGCGCTGTTCTTTCTCGCCGGGATGCGTCTCATCTGGGTCGTGGGAATCGGCGGCGCCGCCGTGGTCGGGCTGATGAGCGCCTACATGTTCGTTCCCTACGTGGCGCGCCGCATCGAGCGGTTTCGCGATCCTTCCTCCGGCGACAGCTTCAACATCGACCAGGCACTGGAGTCGTTCCAGCGCGGCGGCTGGTTCGGGCGCGGTCCCGGCGAAGGCACGGTCAAGCGCATCCTGCCCGAGAGCCACACCGATTTCGTGTTCGCGGTGGCAGCGGAGGAGTTCGGCATCATCCTTTGCCTCCTGCTGGTCGCGTTGTTTACCTTCATCGTGCTGCGCGGGCTGCGCGCCGCAATGCGAACCGAGGACGCGTCCACCCGCTTTGCCGCCGCGGGCCTTGCGGTGTTGTTCGGACTGCAGGCCGCCGTCAACATGGCGGTGAACTTGCATCTGATGCCCGCCAAGGGCATGACGCTGCCGTTCCTTTCCTATGGCGGCTCGTCGATGATCTCGCTCGCTTACGGCATGGGCATGCTGCTCGCGCTGACGCGCGGGCGTCCGCGGGCTGCGCTTCTTTCGGGTGGCGAGGAATTCGCGCCCGCGGGGAGCCGAGCCTGATGGCCGAAAGCGGCGGCGCCCGGCCGGTGCTGCTGGCGGCGGGCGGGACCGGCGGCCATTTGTTTCCGGCGGAAGCGCTGGCGCACGCGCTCGCGCGCCGCGGCGTCACGGTCGACCTTGCCACCGATGCGCGCGCCGGCCGCTACGGAGAAAAATTTCCGGCACGACAGATGCACGTGATCGCAAGCGCGACGGTGCGCGATCGCGATCCCATCTCGCTCGCCCGCACCGCCGCGATGCTCGGCGTGGGGACCGTGCAGGCGCTGCGCCTGCTTGCCCGCATCCGTCCGTCGGTGGTGGTCGGTTTCGGCGGCTATCCCACGGTACCGCCGGTATTGGCGGCCGCGCTGCGACGAACTCCGACGCTTATTCACGAGCAGAACGCGGTCATGGGGCGCGCCAACCGCTTTCTCGCGGCCCGGGTCAGGGCGCTCGCGTTGAGCTTTCCCGGGGTGCTCGACCATGAGCCGAGGCTTGCGGCCAAAGCGACATTGACTGGCAACCCGGTGCGGCCCGCCGTGATCGCCGCGGCACAAATCGCCTATGCCGCACCGGCGACGAACGCGCCGCTGCGCCTCGTCGTGAGCGGCGGCAGCCAAGGCGCGCGAATCATGGCGGATGTGGTGCCGCCCGCGGTCGAGCGGCTCGCGCCGGAGCTGCGTGCGCGCATCGCGATCGTGCAGCAGGCGCGCGAAGAAGACCTCGCGCGCGTCACCGACGCCTATGCGCGCGCAAACGTCGCGGCGGAGGTCGCGCCGTTCTTCACGGATCTTCCCGCCCGCATCGCCGCTAGCCATCTTGTCATCGCGCGCGCGGGCGCCTCGACGGTGGCCGAGCTTGCCACGATCGGACGTCCGGCCATTCTCGTGCCGCTCCCGCACGCGCTCGACCAGGATCAATCCGCCAATGCCGGCGTGCTGGAGCGCGCGGGCGGAGCCATCCGCCTGCCGCAATATGACTTTACACCGGACCGGCTCGCGGCAGAGATCGCCGCGCTTGCCACGAGCCCGCAAAGGCTCGCCACAATGGCTGCCGCGGCGCGCGCGCAAGGTGTCGGCGATGCTGCCGAGCGGCTCGCCGACCTGGTGTTGGGAATGATCCGGGGGAAATGACATGAAGCTGCCGCGCGACATCGGTCCGATCCACTTCATCGGCATCGGCGGCATCGGCATGAGCGGCATCGCCGAGGTGCTGATCAATCTCGGCTATGCCGTGCAAGGCTCGGATTCCTCCGACAGCGCCAACGTCAAGCGGTTGCGCGACAAAGGCGTGAAGATCGCGATCGGCCACTCCGCCAGCGCGCTGGGCGATGCCGAGGTTGTGGTGGTGTCGACGGCGATCAAGCGCGACAATCCCGAACTCGCCGCCGCGCGCGCGCAACGTCTGCCCATCGTGCGCCGCGCCGAGATGCTCGCAGAACTGATGCGGCTCAAGCGCTGCGTGGCGATCGCCGGCACGCACGGCAAGACCACCACCACCTCGCTGGTCGCGGCGCTGGTCGATGCCGGCGGCTTCGACCCCACCGTCATCAACGGCGGCATCATCAATGCCTATGGCACCAATGCCCGGCTCGGCGCCGGCGACTGGATGGTGGTGGAAGCCGACGAGTCCGACGGCACATTCCTGAAACTTCCCGCCGACATCGCCATCGTCACCAATGTCGATCCCGAGCACCTCGATCACTTCAAGACGTTCGAGGCGGTGCAGGAGGCGTTTCGCGCGTTCGTGGAGAACGTCCCGTTCTACGGGTTCGCGGTGATGTGCACCGATCATCCGGTGGTGCAGCTCCTCGTGGGGCAGATCACCGATCGCCGCGTGATCACCTATGGCGAGAATCCGCAGGCCGATGTGCGCCTCATGGATCTCGAGCATGCCGACGGCCGCTCGCGGTTCTCCATCGTGTTTCGCGACCGCGCCGGCGAGCTGGTGCATGCGATCAACGGCCTGACCTTGCCCATGCCTGGCCGCCACAACGCGCTCAACGCCACCGCCGCGATTGCCGTGGCGCGCGAGCTCGGCATTTCCGACGACATGATCCGCGAGGCGCTGCAAAACTTCGGCGGCGTGCGGCGGCGTTTCACCCGCACCGGCGAATGGAACGGGGTGCCGATCGTCGACGACTACGGGCATCATCCGGTCGAGATCGCGGCGGTGTTGCGCGCCGCGCGCGAGTCCTGCAACGGTCAGGTGATCGCCGTGATGCAGCCGCATCGTTATACCCGGCTCGCCTCGCTGTTCGAGCAGTTCTCCACCTGCTTCAACGATGCCGATACCGTGATCGTCGCCCACGTCTATCCGGCAGGCGAGGCGCCGATTCCGGGAGCCGACCGCGATTCGCTGGTGCAGGCACTGCGCGCCCACGGGCATCGCCAGGTCATCGCGCTCGACGGTCCGCAGGATCTCGCGCGCATGATCCGACGCCTGGCGCAGCCTGGCGATATCGTGGTGTGTCTCGGCGCCGGCAACATCACCCAGTGGGCCTATGCGTTGCCGGGCGAACTCGCTGCGCTCGGTGCGGTCGCGTGAGCGTTGCGTTGCGATCGCAGCCGGCCTTCCCCGATCTCCTCGCGGAACTCAAGACGCGGTTGCCGAAGCTGCGCGGGCGCATGTTGCCCAACCAATCGCTGTCGGAGCTGACCTGGTTCCGCGTGGGCGGCCCGGCGCAGATTCTGTTCATGCCCGAGGACGAGGGCGACCTTGCGTATGCTCTCGCTTGCCTACCTGCAGAAATTCCGGTGACCGTGATCGGCCTCGGCTCCAATCTGATCGTGCGCGACGGTGGCGTGCCCGGCGTCGTCGTGCGGCTCGGTCGCGGCTTTGGCGAGGTGAAGCTCGAAGCGGGCGCATGTATTCGCGCCGGCACCGCCGTGCCGGACGTGAAGGTTGGACGTGCTGCGCAGGAGGCGGGACTCGCCGGGCTCGCATTTTTCCGCGGCATTCCCGGTGCGATCGGCGGAGCCCTGCGCATGAATGGCGGTGCCTACGGTCGGGAAACCAAGGACGCCTTGGTCGAGGCGCGCGGGGTCGACCGGCAAGGGCGCGTGCATGTCTTCGCGAACAGCGATATGGGCTTCAGCTATCGCCATTGCGGCGTGCCGGAGGATGTCGTCTTCACCGAGGCGCTGTTCCAGGGCACGCCGGGCGACCCCGGCGCGATCGCCGCAGAGATGGAACGCATCACGGAAGCGCGCGAGGCGACGCAGCCGATCAAGAGCCGCACCGGCGGCTCGACCTTCAAAAATCCGCCCGGCCACAAGGCTTGGCAACTGATCGACGCGGCCGGCTGTCGCGGACTGCGCATCGGCGACGCTCAGGTCTCGGAAATGCATTGCAATTTTCTGATTAACCTGGGAGGCGCCTGCGCCGCCGATATCGAGACCCTGGGCGAGACCGTGCGGCAGCGGGTCAAGCAGAATTCCGGCATCGAGCTGGAATGGGAAATTAAGCGAATCGGCCAGGCTAAATAACCGCCAAGGCGCTCGACCTCTCGGCCGATCTCCATTTCTATTTGCGGCTGAGCGAATCAACGCCGCGGGTGAGGGCAGCGGCCATGAGCAAGCACGTCGCCGTATTGATGGGAGGCTGGTCGGCCGAGCGCGAGATTTCCCTGCGCTCGGGCAAAGCGTGCGCGGAGGCGCTTGCGCGACTGGGCTATCGTGTGACCCGCATCGATGTGGGCCGTGATATCGCCACCGTGCTCACGACGGTGAAGCCGGATGTTGCACTTAACGTGCTGCACGGCCGGCCCGGCGAAGACGGCACGCTGCAAGGCATCCTGGAAATTCTCGCCATCCCCTACACCCATTCCGGCGTAATGGCCTCCGCGGTGGCGATGCGCAAGGACATCGCGAAGGAGCTGTTCCGCGCCGCGGCGGTGCCGGTCGCCGAAGGGTTGATCGTGTCGCGGTTCGAGGCGGCCAAGAAGCATGTGCTGGCTCCCCCTTATGTCATCAAGCCGCTCGCGGAAGGCTCGAGCGTGGGCGTCTTCATCGTACAGCCCGACCACACGCATCCGCCGCAGGAGCTCACCCGTCATGATTGGCCCTATGGGGACGAGCTCATCGTCGAAAAATACATTCCCGGTAAGGAGTTGACCTGCGCGGTCATGGGCGAGGAAGCGCTCGGCGTGATCGAGATCGTGCCCACGGTGCGGTTCTACGATTACGAGGCCAAATACGCGCCGGGCGGTTCCCAGCATGTGCTGCCGGCGCCGGTTTCATCGTTTGTTTACCAAGAGGTCCGAAGAGTAGCGCTGGCGGCGCATCGCGCGCTGGGCTGCCGAGGCGTGAGCCGTGCGGACTTCCGCTACGACGAGCGCGTCGAAGGGACTGGGGGACTCGTCTGTCTCGAGGTCAACACGCAACCCGGCATGACCGAGACGTCGCTCGTGCCCGAGCTCGCAGCACATGCGGGCATCAGTTTCGATGAGCTCGTGCGATGGATGATCGAGGACGCCTCGCTCAATCGCTGAACAGGTTCGCACGCTGGCGCGCAGCGCGCGCCATCACTTGCTCCCAACCGGCCAACACGTTTCCCAGCAGCCAACCGCTTCCCTCAACACAGATCGTGGATCGTTGGTGGTTGCTGCAGGCGCGCCTGCCGCGCGGCCTCGGCATTGCCGGCGCCGCTCTCGTGATTGTTGCGAGCATCGCCTACGGCGCGGTCAAGGGCGATCACGTCCCGGCCATTGTCGACGCCTTCAACGATGTGCGCGATCGTGTCGCCAACGCCGCCGGCTTCCGCATCGTGTCGATCGCGCTTGCCGGCAATCACCACGTCAGCCGCGACGAGGTTCTTGCCATCGCCGGCATCACCGGCACGACGTCGCTGCCGTTCGTGGACGTGGAACTGGCGCGCGAACGCCTCAAGAACAATCCGTGGATCGGCGACGCCAGCCTGCTCAAGCTCTATCCCGGCGAGCTGCAGATCGTGATCAAGGAACGCGAGGCATTCGCGCTCTGGCAGAAGGACCGGCGCGTGACCGTTATCGCCGATGACGGAACCGTGCTTGAGCCCTATGTGGCGCCGCGGCTGGTGCAGCTGCCGCTCGTCGTCGGCGCCGGCGCGCAGACCAGGGCCAAGTCGTTTCTCGCGCTGCTCGAGCGGTATCCCAGCCTGCGCGATCTCGTCTCCGCCTCGATCTTCGTGGGTGAGCGGCGCTGGAACCTGCGCTTGAAGAGCGGCCTGGACGTTTGGCTCCCCGAATCCGGAGTGGGTGCCGCGCTGGAGCGGCTGGTCGCGCTGGAGCGTGAAAAAAATCTGCTGACCCGCGACATCGTGGCGATCGATCTCAGGATTGCGGAGCGGCTGACGATCCGGCTTTCCGATGGCGCCGCGCAGGCTCGTGCCGATGCCCTCAAGGAGAAATCGAAAAAGAAGGGAGGCAGCGCATGAGCGCCCTCCAACTCGGTCTCGCGCCGAAGATGAAGCCGCTGCCACCCAAACGCTCGGTGCTCGTGGCCGCGCTCGACGTGGGGACCAGCAAGATCGCCTGCATGATCGCCCGGCTGCGACCGCGACCGGCCCAGGACGCCTCGTCGCGGCGCACCCACACCGTGGACGTCGTCGGGTTCGGGCACACGCTGGCGCGTGGCATGAAAGCCGGCACGGTGGTCGATCTCGCTGACGCGGAAGCCGCGGTGCGGCAGTGCGCCAATCTTGCCGAGCGCGCGGCAAGGCTGCAGCTCGACGCGGTCATCGTGTCCATCTCGTCGGGCCGCCCCGCGAGCGAGCTG
>Ga0318547_10000456_pt1 | contig 12770 bp, 8 predicted proteins | sample GRESIP169b2f20_FD_203515 | JGI IMG/M metagenome (GOLD analysis project Ga0318547, IMG submission 203515) | Tropical soil microbial communities from Luquillo Experimental Forest, Puerto Rico - GRE.SIPMG.169b2f20 | ecosystem: Environmental > Terrestrial > Soil > Tropical forest > Bulk soil...
CCCGGGGCGCGCCGCGTCAGGCGTGTCCCCGATTCTCGCCGCGAAACGCCGCGCCGGCGCCCGGCCGTGGCGCCGGCTCGACGCGCGCCGTTGCGGCGGCTCAATTGGCCTCGGCGGCCCAGCTCTGGCGTACGCTGCGCAGGAAGCGCTCGATGCGGGCGAGGGTGTCCGGCTTCGGATTGTCGATCTGCAGCAGCTTCAGGCTGTCCCAGAAGATCGCGCAGCCGGTGGCGCGCTCGAGCAGGCGGTCGAGGTCGGCGCAGGGGCCCAGCGGGCCGGTGGCGTCGTTGGGCTGGTACCAGGACGGCGGCATCGCGCCGAAGACCAGCCACAGGGCGCCGTCGGCCGTGGTGCGCGCCTGCGGCTCGCCGGCGGGGTCGAACCCCGGCAGCGGCAGCGCCTGGGTGAATTCGCTGATCGAAGGCACCTCGGCGCGCCGGTTGTGCGGCAGCATCTTCATCAGCTTGAGCAGGCGTTGCTCGCCGTCGAGCTTCTCCAGCAGGCCCTGGTGCAGCGAATGGTGCGGGTGGATGCTGCGCGCGCTCGGCGTGGCCAGCATCGGCATGATGGCGTCGACCAGCGCGCCGGCCTCGGGCACTTGGCGCAGGAGGGCCAGCTGCTCGGGCGCCAGCGCCGTGCCGACGCGCCGCAGCAGCGCCGCGCGCAGGCGCGCCGAACGCGCGGGCGGGCACGGCGGCGCGGGCAGGCTCGTGGCGAAGACGCGGAAGTGGTCGGAGCGCCGCACCGAGTCGATGGAGACGCGGCCCAGCGCCGTCACCGTGATCTTGAGCGTGCCGTCGGGCAGCCGCGTCAGCGACGTGACCCGGGCCAGCGTGCCGACCGTGTGCAGGTCGGTGGCGGTGAACTCGAGCGTGCCGAACTCGCGCTGGCGCACCACCACCAGCTCCTTGCTGCCGGCGACGGCCGCCTCCACCGACGCGCGCGACAGCGCCCGGCCCACGAACAGCGACGTCTCGCTCCCGGGGAAGAGCGTCATGTCCAGCAGCGGCAGCATCGGATAGTCGACGGCGGTCGGCATGGGGTCGGCGTGCGGCGTGTTCAGCGAGGGGCCTGCGTTTCCTTGCGGATCGCGGCGACGGTGGTCTCGACGACCAGGCGGGTGCCCAGCTCGCCGAGCTCGGCGGTGGCGCGTTTCGGGTTGCCGGTGACGCCGGCGGGGTAGGGGCCGGCCAGCTTGTCGGTGCGCACCAGCGCGGGATCGACCGCGAGCGCAAGCGCAGTATCCGCCAGACCGGCGTGCGAGCCCAGCTCGGCCTCGGAGACGCCGTGCGCCTTCAGCGCCGCGACGTAGGCGGTCTGCGTGATGCGGTAGTACTCGGAGGGCGCATGGGCGCGGCAGGCGGGATCCTTGGCCCACTCGCGGTTGAGCCGCTCGGCCACCTGCGCGAGGTCGGACTGGTAGCCGCCGTGGTCGCCGAGGAAGACGACGTCGCGGAACCCGTGCTGCTTGAAGCTGCGCGCGGTGGATTCCAGCAGGCCCTCGAAGACGGCGTCGGGCACCGAGATCGTGCCCGCGTACTTCATGTGCGCCGCGGGCGGATGGATGCTGCCCTCGGGCACGTAGGCGATGGTGGGCGCGACGATGGCGTTGCCGAGCGCGTCGGCGATGCGGTCGGCCAGCACGTGGGCGCGCACGTTGTGCTTGCCCAGCACCATGTGCGCGCCGTTCTGCTCGGTGCCGCCGATGGGCACGATGACGGTGGTGGCGCCGTGGGCGATGCGCTCGCGCAGCTCGACGCTGGTCATCGCCTCCAGGTCGTTGGCCGCCAGGCCGGCCGGCAGCGCCGCGCGCGCCGCGGGCAACGACAGCGCGAGCAGCACCGCGGCCGCGGCCGCGAGCCGGTGCAGGGGCGGGCGGCTCACGGCGCTCATGCCCGGCGCACGCGCAGCAGCTCGTCGACGAGCAGGCAGATCGCGCCCAGCGTGATCGCGCTGTCGGCCAGGTTGAACGCCGGGAAGGTGTAGGCCTGGTGCCAGTGCAGCGAGATGAAGTCCACCACCGCGCCGCGCGCGATGCGGTCGATGACGTTGCCGATGGCGCCGCCCATCACCATCGCGAGCGCGAACGAGAACAGCTTCTGCGCGCCGTTGCGGCGCAGCAGGACCACCATGAAGGTCGAGGCCGCGACCGCCAGCGCGATGAAGAACCAGCGCTGCCAGCCGCCGGCGTCGGCCAGCAGCGACCAGGCCATGCCCGTGTTCTCGAGCCGCACGAGGTCGAGAAAGGAGGTGACGACGCGGCTCTCGCCGAGCCGGAAGTCGCCGACGACCAGCGCCTTGGTGAACTGGTCCAGCAGCACCACGGCGAGCGCGATGCCCAGCCACAGCCACATCGAGGGGCTGGAGGCGGCGGAGCGGGAAAGGGAACGGGTGACCATCTGGGACGCGGGAGAGGGTTCGGAGGCGCGGGCGCCGTGCGCGGGATTGACTCCGCGCAAAAACATCTACTGTAGCCGGTGTCGAGGGCTTCCTGACTGTTAGCAAACGTATGAAAAAAACGCCGTGGCGGGATCGCCGCGACGGGCCGCCGCCAGGCGATGACAAGAATCTTTGCCTGCCTTCACCTGTTTTCGGCATCCGGCGCGCGCCATCGAGCCCGGACCCCGATGGACGACGAGGCGGGCCTCGCGGCGCCGCCTCGTCGTTTCTGCGCGAAAGCGGGTTCAGGCCACGCTGCGCACTTCGCCCGTGCCGAACAGGTTGCTCGTACAGCGGCCGCAGATCGTCGGGTGCGCGGGATCGGCGCCGACGTCCGCGCGCCAGTGCCAGCAGCGCTCGCACTTGGGCGAGGTCGACGGCGTCACCGTGACCACGAGCTCGTCGCCCTCGACCACCTTGACGGCGGACGTGATGGTGACGAACTTCAGGTCGTCGCCCAGCGAGGCCAGCAGCGCGCGGTCCTCGGCGTTGGCGGCGATCGCCAGCTCGGCCTGCAGCGACGAGCCGACGCCGCCTTCCTTGCGCACCTCCTCGATGGCCTTGTTGGCCGCCTCGCGGATGGCGTGCACGCGATCCCACTTGGCGATCAGCGCGGAATCGCCGGACTCGAGATGCCAGAAGGTCTCGGCGAAGATCGAGAACGATGCGCCGGGCGCGAACACGGGGAACGCCTCCTCGGCCGTGAAGCTGAGCATCGGCGCCATCCAGCGCAGCATCGCGTGCGTGATGTGCCACAGCGCGGTCTGCGCCGAGCGGCGCGCGAAGGACTTGGGCGCGGTCGTGTACAGGCGGTCCTTGAGCACGTCGAGGTAGAACGCGCCCAGGTCTTCCGAGCAGTAGATCTGCAGCTTGGCGACCACCGGGTGGAACTCGTAGACCTGGAAGTGCTGCAGGATCTCGGCCTGCAGCTGCGCCGCGCGCGCCAGGGCGTAGCGGTCGATCTCCAGCAGGTCGGGCAGCGGCACCGCGTCCGTCGCCGGATCGAAGTCGCTGGTGTTGGCCAGCAGGAAGCGCAGCGTGTTGCGGATGCGGCGGTACGAGTCGACCACGCGGGCGAGGATCTTGTCGTCGCCGGCGATGTCGCCCGAGTAGTCGGACGCGGCCACCCACAGGCGGATGATCTCGGCGCCCAGCTTGCTGCAGGTCTCCTGCGGGTCGACGCCGTTCTTGAGCGACTTGCTCATCTTGCGGCCCTGGCTGTCCACCGTGAAGCCGTGCGTCAGCAGGCCCTTGTACGGCGCGCGGCCGTACAGCGCGCAGGCGATCAGCAGCGACGAGTGGAACCAGCCGCGGTGCTGGTCGTGGCCTTCGAGGTAGAGGTCGGCCTCCGGGCCCTGCGAGTGGAAGCCCGGGTGCTCCGGCGTGCCGGCGTGGGTGCCGCGCAGCACGTGGAAGAAGGTGGAGCCGGAGTCGAACCACACCTCGAGGATGTCGGTGCTCTTGGTGTAGCTGGGCGCGTCGGCGGCGCCCAGCATCTCCTCGACCGTCACGCGGCTCCAGGCCTCGATGCCGCCCTGCTCGACGATGTCGGCGGCCTGGTCGAGGATCTCCATCGTGCGCGGATGCAGCTCGCCCGTGTCCTTGTGCAGGAAGAACGGGATCGGCACGCCCCAGCTGCGCTGGCGCGAGATGCACCAGTCGGGGCGGCCCGAGATCATGTCGCGCAGGCGCGCCTTGCCATTCTCGGGGTAGAAGCTGGTGTGATCGATGGCCTCCAGCGCGAGCTGGCGCAGCGTCGCCGGCGCCTTGTCCTTGGTGAAGACGCCGACGCCTTCGTCCATGCGCACGAACCACTGCGCCGCGGCGCGGTAGATCACCGGCGTCTTGTGGCGCCAGCAGTGCGGGTAGCTGTGCGTGATCTGCGAGGTGGCAAGCAGGCGGCCGGCGTCGCGCAGCGCGTCGACGATGGCCTGCTGCGCCTTCCAGATGAACTGGCCGCCGAACAGCGGCAGCTCCGGCGCGTACACGCCCGAGCCCTGCACGGGGTTGAGGATCTCGTCGATCTTCATGCCGTGGCTGACGCACGAGTTGAAGTCGTCGACGCCGTACGCGGGCGACGAGTGGACGATACCCGTGCCGTCGTCGGCGGTGGCGTAGTCGGCCAGGTAGATCGGCGCCAGGCGGTCGTAGCCCGCGTCGACTTCCGCGAACGGGTGGCGGAAGCGGATCTCGTCCAGCGACTGGCCCAGCGTCGTGGCGACCACCTTGCCGGTCAGGCCGTAGCGCTCCAGGCACTTGTCGACCAGCGCCGACGCCAGCAGCAGCAGGCCGCGCTCGGTGTCGACCAGGCTGTATTCCAGCTGCGGGTTGAGGTTGAGCGCCTGGTTGGCGGGGATCGTCCAGGGCGTGGTCGTCCAGATGACGACGAAGGCGTCCTTGTCCAGCCTGGGCAGGCCGAACGCGGCGGCCAGCTTCGCCGGTTCGGCGCACTTGAAGCCGACGTCGATCGTGAAGCTCTTCTTGTCGGCGTACTCGATCTCGAACTCGGCCAGCGACGAGCCGCAGTCGAAGCACCAGTACACGGGCTTCAAGCCGCGGTAGACGAAGCCGCGCTCGATCACGCGCTTGAACGCGCGCAGCTCGCCGGCCTCGTTGGCGAAGTCCATCGTGCGGTACGGATGCTCCCAGTCGCCGATCACGCCCAGGCGCTTGAAGTCGACCATCTGCTGGCCGATCTGCGCGGTGGCATAGGCGCGGCTCTTGGCCTGCATGTCGTCGCGGCTGAGCTTGCGGCCGAACTCCTTCTCGATCGCGTTCTCGATCGGCAGGCCGTGGCAGTCCCAGCCCGGCGCGTACAGCGCGTCGTAACCCATCAGCTGGCGGGTCTTGACGATCATGTCCTTGAGCACCTTGTTGACGGCGTGCCCCATGTGGATCTGGCCATTGGCGTACGGCGGGCCGTCGTGCAGCACGAACAGCGGCTTGCCGACGCGGGCGGCGCGCAGGCGCTTGTACAGGCCTTCCTTCTCCCACTGCGCGACCCAGCCCGGCTCGCGCTTGGGCAGGTCGCCGCGCATCGGGAACGGGGTGTCGGGCAGGTTGAGCGTGGCGCGGTAGTCGGTCGTGGTCTTGTCGGTGTCGGCGGTCATGGCGGGAGGCGCGTCAGGCGGCGACGCGCGAAAAGCGGTGGCGTGGAAGCCGGGGCCGTCAGGGCGACGGCGAGGAGTGCCGGATGACCGCGTCGCTCTGAACGCCGGCGGTCATTGGTGGGCTCAGGCCGAGGCGAGCCCGCCAATAATTCGGTCGCGCGTGGCCTGGCGCCGCGTGGCGGCGTGCCAGCGGCAGGTGGCGAGACGGAGGCTGGAAGGCAGCGACATGGCGTCCATTCTACCGGCGCCGTGCCTGCCGCGCCGGCGCGGGCGCGGGCGCGGCCGCCGGCGCGGGGGCGCCCGCGCGCGCGACGCGGCGCGCGCGCGGGAGCGCCGGCACGGGCGCCGGGTGGTCGACCGGGGTCAGCGCCACGCTGGCCGGATCCAGGCACTGCCCGTCGGCCCAGCTCGCGACCATCTGCTCGCGCACCGTCAGCAGGTCCTTGCGCTGGGTGCGCAGCGTCGCGAGCATGTGGTCGATCTCGACCAGGCGGGTGTCCAGGCGCTGCAGCATCTCGTCGTGCATCTCGTCCTTGGGCCGCGCGCCGCGCGTGATCAGCCCGGCGCGCAGCGTGTCCAGCGTGAAGCCCAGCGCCTGCGCCAGCTGGATGTAACGCAGCCGCTCCACGGCGTCGGCCGAGTAGCTGCGATAGCCGTTGGCCGAGCGCTCGGCCGCGGGCAGCAGGCCGCTCTGCTCGTAGAAGCGGATCGCGGACGGCGCGAGACCGGTCGCGGCGGCAAGTTCGCCGATCTTCATGGGGGCTCCAGAAAGTGCTTGACCTTCAAGCTGACTTGAATCCTAGCATTGCTGCACTTTCCAGTCTTTCAAGGCCCCGCCACCATGAAATCGCCCCAGTCCCTGTCCCCGCCGCTGTCGACGCCGCTCTCGCTGCCCAACGGCGCCGTCGTCCCCAACCGCGTCGCCAAGGCGTCGATGGAGGAGAACATGGCCGACGCCGGCCAGGTGCCCGGCCCGGCCATCCGCGCGCTGTACGCGGCCTGGGCCGCGGGCGGCGCCGGGCTGATCCTGACCGGCAACGTGATGATCGACGGCCGCGCCATGACCGGCCCCGGCGGCATCGCGCTGGAGCGCGACACCCCGCGCGCGCCCTTCGCCGCCTGGGCGCGCGAGGCGCGGGCCCACGGCGCGCAGGTCTGGATGCAGATCAACCACCCGGGCCGCCAGGTGTTCGCGGCGATGAAGGGCGAGGCCTGGGCGCCGTCGGCGGTGGCGCTGGACCTGGGCAAGCACAGCGGGCTGTTCGCCGCGCCGCGCGAGATGACCGAGGCCGAGATCGCCGAGGTCGTCACCCGCTTCGCCGACACCGCCAAGGCCGCCGAGGAGTCCGGCTTCACCGGCGTGCAGATCCACGCCGCGCACGGCTACCTGATCTCGCAGTTCCTGTCGCCGCTGGCCAACCGCCGCACCGACCGCTGGGGCGGCTCGCTGGCCAACCGCGCGCGCCTGCTGCTGGAAGTGGTCAAGGCGGTGCGGGCGCGGGTGTCGCCCGGCTTCTGCGTGGCGGTCAAGCTGAACTCGGCCGACTTCCAGCGCGGCGGCTTCTCCGAGGACGACGCGCGCCAGGTGCTGCTGTGGCTCAACGAGCTGCCGGTCGACCTGGTGGAGCTGTCCGGCGGCAGCTACGAGGCGCCGGCGATGCAGGGCCGCGGCGCCGACGGCCGCACGCTGGCGCGCGAGGCCTACTTCCTGGAGTTCGCCAGGGATCTGGCGGCCGTCGCGAGGATGCCCGTCATGACCACCGGCGGCATCCGCCGGCGTGCGGTCGCCGAGCAGGTGCTGGCCAGCGGCGTCGCGATGGTGGGCGTGGCCACCGCGCTGGCGCTGCGACCGGAGCTGCCGAACGCCTGGTTCGCGGGCAAGGAGCTCGATGTCACGCCCGTGCCCGTCACCTGGAAGGACAAGGGCATGGCGGGCCTCGCGAACATGGCGCTCGTCAAGCGCCGGCTGCGCGCCGTCGCGGCCGGGCAGGGCGCGCCGCGCGCGTACTCGCCGCTGTTCACGCTGATCGCCGACCAGATGCGCACCAAGGGCCTGGTCAAGCGTTACCGCCAGTGGGCGGGTCGCTGATCGGAGCGGGTCAGATCTCGAAGTAGTCGCGGGCGTCGATGACGTCCGCCGCGATGCCGGCCTGCAGCGCGTCGAGCGAGTCGTACTTGCGCTCCTCGTGCAGCCACTTCATGAGCTCCACGTTGATCAGCTTGCCGTAGGCCGACTCCCGCCCCAGCGGATCGGGCCACGACAGGCAGTGCGTCTCCAGCAGCACGCGGCCGGCCTTCTCGATCGTGGGCCGCACGCCCAGGCTGGACACGGCCGGCAGCGGATAGGGCGTGAGCCCGTGCACGCGCGAGATGAAGATGCCCGAGGCCGCGGGGCGCGCCTCCGGCATGCGCAGGTTCAGCGTGCGGAAGCCGTCGCCGGCGCCGCTGCGCGTGGCGCCCAGCTCGCGCCCCAGCTTGAGGCCGTGGGCGACGCGGCCCGTGACCGAGTACGGCCGGCCCAGCAGCGAGGCCGCCTTGACCATGTCGCCGAGCGCCAGCGCCTCGCGCACCGCGGAGCTGGACACGCGCAGCCCGTGCACCTCGTAGCTGAGCATGCGCGCGACGTCGAAGCCCAGGCGGCTGCCGGCCTCGTCGAGCATCGCGTAGTCGCCGGCGCGCTTGGCGCCGAAGCGGAAGTCGTCGCCCACCAGCACGTAGCGCACGCCCAGGCCCTTGACCAGCACCTGCGTGATGAAGTCCTCGGGCGGCAGCGAGGCGAGGTGCTCGTCGAAGCGCAGCAGGATCACGTGGTCGATGCCGCAGCGCTCGAGTTCGGCGGCCTGGTCGCGCAGCGTGGCGATGCGCGCGGGCGCGAGCTCGGGCTTGCCGGCGCGGCGGGCGAAGAAGTCGCGCGGGTGCGGTTCGAAGGTGAGCACGCAGGCCGGCACGCCGCGGTGCTGCGCCTCGTTGCGCAGCAGCGCCAGCATCGCCTGGTGGCCGCGATGCACGCCGTCGAAGTTGCCGATGGTCAGCGCCGTGCCGCCGCGCGCGAGGGCAAGGGTGGCAAGGGAAGCGAGGCCGCGGTGGATCTGCATGGCGGGATTATCGACTGCGCGGACCAGCGGCTTGAAGGCGTGATGGCTGGTGTCGTTTCGTGCCCGCAATTCCATGAGCAGGTATTTAAACTACGTCTTTGAGTTTTTACTTGATCCATGTCTTGTGTAATTACTTTTTATTGAGACGGGAATGTATTTGCGAAATTCATAGGTAAAAATCGACTCGAATACCGTGGATCGGGGAGTTTGTCCTCTTGTTGATCGGATCTTCGGGTATTAAAACTACCTGGACAGCGAGAAAGGAAGCGGCACGGCTCTGCAGGAGCGCCTCCCCCCGCGCGCCTGGCGCGCACATCGTGACGATCAATAAAGACGACGGCGCCCGGCCATGACCGGGACGCCCGGAGACAAGCCACCATGCGATTCCATCCTTCCCGCCGGCTGCGCGAGCGCGCGCTCGCCGCCGCCCTTGCCGCGGCCTTCAGCGGCAGCGCCTTTGCCCTCAATCCGAGCGACACCTCGGTGCAGATGTTCGAGTGGAGCTGGAACGACCTCGCCACCGAGTGCACCCAGTTCCTCGGCCCGCAGGGCTACGGCGCGATCCAGATCTCGCCGCCCCAGGCCGCCAAGGTCACCAGCACGTGGTGGGGCGTGTACCAGCCCGTCAACTACGTCAACCTGACCAGCAAGTTCGGCACGCCAGCGCAGCTGCAGTCCATGATCGGCACCTGCCACGCCGCCGGCGTGCGCGTGTACGCCGACGTCGTCGTCAACCAGATGGCCGCCGACTCCGGCACCGCCACCGACGGCTCGACCTGGAACTCGTCCACGCTGACCTACCCGTACTTCAGCTCGAACGACTTCCACGCCGCCTGCGACATCCAGTCCTCCGACTACAACTCGCCGGCGGGCCGCTCCAACGTGCAGACCTGCCGGCTCTCGGGCATGCCCGACCTCAATTCCGAGAGCAGCTACGTGCAGGGCCAGGTCGTCAACTACCTGAACGCGCTGCTGACGCTGGGCATCGACGGTTTCCGCATCGACGCGGCCAAGCACCAGGCGGCGACGTCGCTGCAGGCCATCATGAGCGCGGTCAAGTCCGCGCACCCGACCACCAACCTCGGCGAGTCCATCTGGGTGACGCAGGAGATCGTGCCCGACGGCGAGGTGTCGCGCTCCGACTACTTTCCCATCGGCACGATCAACGAGTTCCAGTTCACCTACGCGATGCACGACGCCTGGCGCGACGCCAACGGGTCCACGCCGTCGTCGATCCCGACCATGATGGGCACCTGGAACAACTGGGGCGGCACCTGGGGCTTCGTGCAGCCGACCAACGCCACGGTGTTCGTCAACAACTGGGACACCGAGCGCAACGGCAGCTCGCTGGACGCCAGCAACTACACCGGCGCCACCAACGACACCCAGGGCTCGCACCGCTACGACCTGGCCAACATCTTCATGCTGGCGCAGGGCTACGGCGAGGCGCAGCTGCAGTCGGGCTTCCGCTTCACGAGCAGCGACCAGGACCGCCCGAGCGCCAGCCCGTACTCGAACGGCGTCGCGCAGATCAACGTCAACTGGGACTTCGTGCACCGCTGGGGCGACATCTACCCGATGGTCAAGTTCCGTTCGGCCGCGCGCAACCAGGCGCAGGCGAACTGGGTCACCGGCAACGCCAACCAGATCGCGTTCAGCCGCGGCAACGTCGGCTTCGTCGCGCTGAACAACACGACCTCGTCGTGGACGCAGACCTTCTACACGGGGCTGCCGGCCGGCACCTACTGCAACATCGTGCACGGCCTGGCGAACTCGGGCGCGACGGCCTGCACCAGCGACTCGGTGACGGTCAACGCCAGCGGCTACGCCACCATCACCGTGGCGGCCGACGGCGGCTCCACGGTGCCGGCGGTGGCGATCTACACGGGCCAGACCGTGTCCGGCTCGGGCGGCGGCTCCACCACCTGCGCGGTGACATTCACCATCGCCAACGCGAACACGACCTACGGCCAGAACCTGTACGTGGTCGGCAACCAGACCGCGCTCGGCAACTGGACGCCGGCCTCCGGCTTCGCGCTGACGATCCAGGGCTCCGGCGCCAACGTGCCCTGGAGCGGCACCGTCGCGCTGCCGGCCAGCACCGCGCTCCAGTACAAGTACGTGAAGTGGAACGGCTCGACGGCCGTCTGGGAAGGCAACCAGTCGACCTCCAGCGGCAACCGCGAGGCCACGTCCTGCGCCGCCGGCTCGTCGATGTCGCTCAGCGACGGCAGCTTCAAGAACTGACGTCGGAAGAACGTCGTTGGGCGAGGCCGGCGGACGACGCGTCCGCCGGCCTCTTTCGCCTCAGGCCGCCAGGTAGCGGTCGACCAGCTCGCCCAGCGCCTCGCGCGTGAAGGGCTTGCTGAGGTAGTCGTCCATGCCCGCTTCGAGGCAGCGCTCGCGCTCGCCGGCGGCGGCGCTGGCCGTCAGGGCGATGATGGGCGTGCGCTGGTTCTGGCGCAGGCGCGTCTCGCGCGCGCGCCAGATGCGCGTGGCCTCCCAGCCGTCCAGCACGGGCATCTGGCAGTCCATCAGCACCAGGTCGTAGGCGATCTGGCCCATGCGGGCGAGCGCCTTCTGGCCGTCGACGGCGAGCTCCGCGTTGACGCCCATCTGCTCCAGCATCCCGCGCACCACCAGCGCGTTGACCTCGTTGTCCTCGACGACGAGCACGCGGCCGGGCCGCGCCACGGGCGGTTCCGCCGCCGCGCCGGCCGCGGCCAGCTCCTCGCTGAGCGACGGCCGCGGCGTGGGCGTGCGCGGCGTCGGCCGGAACGCGATCGTGAACTCGAAGGTGGTGCCGCGGCCGGGGACGGAGCGGCAGGTGACGTCGCCGCCCATCGCACGCGCCAGCCGGCGCGAGATCGTCAGGCCCAGGCCGGTGCCCGAGCGCGCCGGCGCGGTGCTGGACGGCCCCTGCTCGAAGGCGTCGAAGATGCGCTCGATGGCGTCGGGCGGGATGCCTTCGCCGCTGTCGCTGACCCGGAAGCGCAGCAGCCCGTCGCTCATGGACACCGCCAGCCCCACGCCGCCCTGCGCGGTGAACTTCAGCGCGTTGCCGATCAGGTTGTGCAGCACCTGCTTGACGCGCGAGGCGTCCATCAGCGCCGCGGCGGGCAGCCCGAGGTCGAACACCACCTCGAAGCCGAGGCCGCGCTCCGCGGCCACCGGCTGCAGCAGGTCGGTGACGTCGCGCACCGTCTGCGCGATCAGCGTGGGCTGCGGGTCGAGCACGATGCGGTCGAACTCGATGCGCGACAGGTCGAGCAGGTCGCCGATGACGGTGACCAGGTGCTCGGCGGAGTGGCGCAGCACGGCCAGCCGCTGGTGCTGCAGCGGCGACAGCGGCTCCACCGCCACCAGCTGCGTCATGCCGATGATGCCGTTCAGCGGCGTGCGCAGCTCGTGGCTGACCGAGGCGAGGAAGCGCGTCTTGGCGGCGTTGGAGTGCTCCGCGAACACGAGCGCGCGATGGCGCTCCTCGGCGATGGCGGCGTTCTCGAAGCGCAGCCGCATCGCCTCGGTGAAGCGCTGGTGGCTGTTGCGCGCCTCCAGGAACAGCAGCGCCGCGTAGATCACCAGCCCCGCGGCGGTATAGCGCGAGAGCAGCGTCGGGACCATCGCCTGCTGCTCGATCAGCGGCCCCAGCACCAGCACCAGCGACGTGCCCGCGGCCAGGCGATCGGCGGACAGCGCGATCGCTCCGGCCGACGCGATGCCCACCAGGCCCGCGAGCAGCACGCCGTTGACGGCGGGGTCGGCGGTGGGCATGCACAGCACCGCCAGCAGCCCCCACGACACCGAGTCCAGGACGGCGCCGACGAAGAAGCGGGTCTTCCAGCGCCGCTGCCGCAGCGAGCGGTGGCGGTCGCGCAGGAACATCCGGCCATCGACCAGGCGCGCCGCCGTCAGCACGATCTTGACGGCCAGCCACGCGACCAACAGCGGGCGCGGCACGCTGGACGCCAGCAGCGCGCCGGTCAGCACCGTGTAGGCGAACCCGCCGAACAGCATCGGCTGCGTGATCGCGTAGAGCGTGTTGATGCGCTCGAACCCGATCTGCCGGTCGACGGCGGCCGGCGCGGCGCCCGCGTCAGCGGGGGGCGCGGGGACAGTGCTGGAA
>Ga0318547_10000457_pt1 | contig 12754 bp, 13 predicted proteins | sample GRESIP169b2f20_FD_203515 | JGI IMG/M metagenome (GOLD analysis project Ga0318547, IMG submission 203515) | Tropical soil microbial communities from Luquillo Experimental Forest, Puerto Rico - GRE.SIPMG.169b2f20 | ecosystem: Environmental > Terrestrial > Soil > Tropical forest > Bulk soil...
TCACTAGATTGTCCAGCTCCGATTCCAGATAAGCGATAAGGCTACGACGCAGTTTTTCCAGATCGACGTTGCACGCGCGCATGACCGCGGCAGCGTCTTGGTCTTCGATCAGCGCAAGGAGAAGATGCTCGAGCGTCGCATATTCGTGGTGCCGCTCATTGGCTAGCGCCAAGGCCCGGTGGAGCGACTGTTCAAGACTGCGCGAGAACGTAGGCATTTCCATTTCTCATCGTTTGTATTGGACGGTTCTCCCAGAATCACTTCTTCTCCATGATGCACTGCAAAGGATGCTGGTGTTTGCGGGCAAAGTCCATAACCTGCGTCACTTTTGTTTCCGCCACCTCATAAGTATACACACCACACTCACCGATGCCGTGCTGGTGCACATGCATCATTATCCGATGCGCCGTCTCGTGATCCTTGTTGAAGAAACGCTCGAGGACGTGGACCACGAACTCCATCGGCGTGTAGTCGTCGTTTAAGAGCAGCACGCGATAGAGGTTTGGCCGCTTGGTTTGCGGCCTTGTCTTGGTAACGACCGCGGTCCCGGGCGAGCCGTCGCCTTTACGCTTGCGATCGTCGTCCGCCAGACGGGCTGGCACATGGATAGTAACGTCAATCAACAGCATTGGTTCGTTCGACTTCCGCACTGCTAGACCATCGACGACCGGCGCATTACCGGCCGCTTGCCAACGGGGAATCCCCACCCAGCGCGTAAAATTAGCGCGGATCACGCGCCGAATCGATAGAGCAACATCCAAGGTGGAGAAGCCTATCAACCGCACGCGAACCATCACCGCGCAATTTCCAAGGGCTGGTTCCAAGTGCTGGCGAACCGGTGAGATAGGCTTGCCATCGCAGAGCACAAGGTCAGCGGCGACATGTCGGCACCGTCGAAATCGCGGCGCCGCGGCGCGATCGTCATGCCGTCTGTCGCAGACCAGGTTCGGTCACAGTCAGTTCGCCCGGATACGTTGGCAAGACTGTCACCGCATTCCGACCAGGAGCTGTCGCGCAACTCCGCCTCGCGCAGCCGCCGTTGGGGAGCGCTCCAGGCCAACGCTTTGGGCATTAACCGGTTTGCCTTGAAAAGGCCTTTTGCGGCAGGGATCATTGAGCATGATGCGTTGCACAAAAACGCAGCCACGGGGGGCGGCGCGGAACCTACTTAACCGTTTCGCAACCGCGTCTTCCTAACCTGCTTGACCGTGTTGTTGGGGTAACGGGGCTTTGTCCGTCTCCGCGCAGGAAGCGGAAATTCGGCGCTTTGCACGCCGAGCACCGTCCCCGAGCAGTAAACCGTAAGGGGCCGCCTACGGGGTGGGCGCAAGTTCAGGGACGGGGTTAGCAATGGGATCGGTGGATTTCGAGGCCCGTTCTGGGCTTCGTTACTGCCTGTTGGCCAGCGCCGCGGTCGCCGCGGCCCTTACCGTCACCGGCGACGTCGCCGATGCGCGGCATCATCACCATTCCCGCGCGCATCACACGCACGCCGGACACGGTCACCGTCACGCTCGGCTCGAAGATTACTCGCCACCATTTTCCTCGATTGTCGTGGACGGCAATAGTGGCGCCGTGCTGCAAGCAGCCAGCGCGGACGGTTTGCGCCATCCCGCGTCGCTGACAAAGGTGATGACGCTATACATGCTGTTCGAACGTCTCGAATCCGGCAGGCTCAAGCTCGATAGCCCGCTGAAAGTCTCCGAGCATGCGTCCGAGCAGGCGCCGACCAAGCTCGAACTCAAGACGGGTCAGACGATCACGGTCGAGGATGCGATCAAAGGCATTGTGACAAAGTCGGCGAACGATGCCGCGGTCGCCGTCGCTGAGAACCTCGCCGGCGACGAGGGGACCTTCACTAAACTGATGACGCAGAAAGCGCATGCGCTTGGCATGGCCCATACAATCTACGTCAACGCCTCGGGTTTACCGGACGACGATCAGGTCACCACCGCGCGCGATCAGGCGCTTCTGGGGCGCGCGATCCAGGAGCGGTTTCCCCGTTATTTCAAATATTTCTCCACCGAATCCTTCGTCTATCACGGCGAAGCGATGCGCAATCACAACCATCTCTTGGGAGCCGTCGATGGCGTGGACGGCATCAAAACCGGCTTTACGCAGGCATCCGGATTCAATCTGCTGACCTCTTTGCATCGGGACGGCCGTTATCTCGTCGCTGTGGTGATGGGCGGTCCGTCGGCCTCCGAGCGTGACGAGCGCATGCGCGAACTTATCAGCGCCCATATCAAGGAAGCCGCCGTGCGGCGCAGCGCGCCGATGATCGCCGAGACGGCGGAACGCCGCGAGGAACTCGCGGCGAAAGCGCCAGCGGCCCGGATCGATCGTGCCGCAACGGCGAGCGCCGATTCACGGGCGCCCGCGGGATCCAGTGATCCGATCCGGCCACTCCTGGTGAAGACTATTTCCTACCGAACCGCTCCAATACAGACCGCTTCACTGGCGCCGATGCCGGCTTTAGTGCCGGTCCCCGCAATTGCGCCGACACCGGCGCAGCAATCGAGCGCGGCGCAGCCGGCTTCGCCCAGCCAAGCGGCGACGCCGCCGGGTCCGCCCAAGCGCGCCGAGATCGCATCGAGGACGCCTACTGTTGAAATGACAACGGCGCAGGCCGAGCCGGTCATGCCGACGCGGGTGGTCGCCGAGCCGGCACCGGTGAAATCCGCTGACGCGACCGCAGTGCAGCTGCAGCCGGCGCAGATTGAACCCGCAATGACCGAGGTCCACCCAGCAGCAGCGACGGCACAACCTGTCTCCGTTTGGTCACCCCCATCGGCTCGCGTGCATGGTGGCTGGCTGATCCAGATCGGCGCTTTCGACGACGAGGCGGAGGCCAGACAGCACCTAACCGAGGCCCAGATCAAGGTTCACGCCGCCCTGGCCGCCAAAGATCCATTCACCGAACGGGTGCAGAAAGGCGACAAGGCGCTCTACCGCGCCCGCTTTGCCGGGTTCGACAAGTCGACCGCGGAAGCCGCCTGCCGGGCGCTCAAGCGCAGCGACTTCGAATGCATGGCCGTGAAAGATTAATGGCGCTGAAAGACTAACAAGAGCCCTGCCAAACGGGCCAGGTGGTTCCACAGATCACCATCCAAAAACGGGAAGCGCGACGGAGACAGCAAGGCCACGCGAGGTCCGCAACGAGTACCTCAGCGATGGTTTCGAAGCAGCACGTCCTTGGCCTCATTGATGCGGGCCGCCAGATACGTCGTCCCCCCTTGGTCGGGATGCACTTTCTTCATGAGCGCCCGGTGGGCGTGGCTGATCTCCTCGGCGCTCGCCCCGGGCTCAACGCCAAGGATCTGATAAGCCTCCTGTTCAGTCATTTTGCCGCCGGCCGCCGGCCTGGCGCCGGCGCGCGAATTCGCATCACGCTGCGCGTGCTTACGCCAGCCGGCATTCCTGCCGTCAAGATAACCGGCCAATAGGTTAAGCGGCCAAGGCAACGCCTCGCCCATGAGGTAGATGCCGAAAAGCACGAGCGCCGCGCCCAATCCCAAATCGCCGCGCACGAGCAGAACGACGCCAATCAGCAACGCTAGCGCACCACTCAGGCGCTGCTGGCTCGCTTTGAGGATTCCGCTATTGCGCGAGCGTTTTGCCGCCCAGAGCAAGAAGAGAAGGACGGCCACGCCGACGAGCACAGGCATCCGATACTTATAGCGATTTCAAAAGGGATGGCGACGACAGCCACAGGCGCGCCAGGTCACTCCGCGAGCAGGTCGTAAGTGTCGAGGGGTTTTCCGGCGACCGCGATCCATTCCGCCCGCGCGGCCGCGCGACGCTTGCCGCGTTCATCGATTGGCAGCCGCAGTGCCTCGATTAGAACCTTGACCTCGTCGCGCGCAGTCACGTGTGAACTGGTGGGTCGCAAACCGAGTGTATCCTCGTTGAGGTCGTCGAGTGCCGTCAGCCCGCGCGGGAAGAATTCGCGATACACCACCCGCTCGGCAAAGCCGTCAACGGTGCGGAAACCGAGCTGTTTAGCAAGCCCGTCGACCCCCTCCCCGACCAGGCGGCGGTTGCGCGAACCTAAAGTCGAGAGGCGATTGCGCACCACCACCCAGTCGGTTAGACCGCCATCGACCAGGCGGCGCTGGCGACGGGATTCACGCACCATCTCGGCGTAGTGGCTCACTCCCGCTACTTCGAAAGAGAGCGGATCAATGGTGCCAAGCACGTCGAAATCGACAAAACTGTCGTTCAATGGCGTGATCAAGGTGTCGGCCATCGAATGGGCAAGACGCATCATGTAGGAATCGGTGCCTGGCGTATCGATAACCACAAAGTCGTGGCTTTGCTCGACCGCGCTCACCGCCTGGGCGAAAGCGGCGAATTCTTGTGCCTCGATTTCATCGAGCCGGATACCGCAGCCGCGCGCAATGCAATAATGCACAGGGATTTCCAGCTTAATCCCGCTGCGCGCCGCCCATTCGCGGCGGTTGTCGATATAGTGGGTGAAACTCTTTTGCCGTGAATCGAGATCGATCGTGGCAACCCGCTGGCCGGCTTGCAGCAGTGCGACCGCGACATGCATTGCCGTGGTCGATTTCCCGGAGCCACCTTTTTCGTTCCCAAGGACGATGACATGCGCCGAGAACGGACGGCCGAGCTCCGCCTGCATCAGCATAGGACGCAACCCCTGCGTTGCGGCTACTTTCTGGATTTGCAACGCGAGCGGTCAAGATACAGCATCTGCCGAAATAAGTTAATCGTAAATGAAAGAGTGCACCGGCAAAACGTGGCCGCTGTGCTCACGCTGCAACGTCATCATGAAGATTCCCAAGCAAATTAAACATCGTCCGCGTGTCATCCGCACGATACCGGCGCTGCGCGCCGCGGTTGCGAATTTCCGCGCGCGAGGCGCTAAAACTGCTTTGATACCAACGATGGGCGCACTGCATGAAGGGCACATTACCTTGGTGCGCCGGGCTAACAGCCGTGCCGATCGCGTGATCGTCTCGATCTTTGTCAACCCGACCCAATTTGCTCCCGGCGAAGACCTCAACACATATCCGCGCACTTTTGCCGCCGACATCGCGGCGTTAACCGAACTCCAAGTTAATCTCGTCTGGGCGCCCTCAGTGCAAACGATGTATCCGGACGGCTTTGCCACACGGGTCGTGCCGGAGGGGCCCGCCAAAGCCGGCCTGGAAGACGCAATCCGTCCGCATTTTTTCGCCGGCGTCGCTACTGTCGTCGCTAAGCTGCTGATTCAGTGCGAGCCCGATATCGCGATCTTCGGCGAGAAAGACTACCAGCAGCTCAAAGTCGTCACTCAGCTCGCTCGCGATCTTGGCCTGAAAACCCGCATTGTCGGGGTGCCGATCGTGCGTGACCGCGACGGGCTGGCACTATCATCGCGCAACCGCTACCTCACCGCTGTCGAGCGGCAAACCGCGCCGATGCTCTATCGTGTGCTCAAGGAATCCGCCGTACGGATCGCAAACGGCACGCCGGTTGCCAGAGTGCTCGAGGACGGACGCCAGGCGATCACGCATGCCGGCTTGAAGCTCGATTATTTTGAAGCACGCAATGCCGAAACGCTGGCGCCGCTTACTGTATCGACGCGCGAGCGGATCCGGCTCCTTGCCGCAATACGGATTGGCACAACCCGTCTGATCGATAATGTCGCGGTGTAAATCGAGAGGATTTTATTTCGGCAACGCCACCTTCATCGGGTCTTTGACGCTTGGATAGGTCTCGAATTCCTCACTCCAGAGCTGGCCGTCGACTTTCACCACTTTGCGAATGTAAATATTGCTGACGATGTCGCGGGTGTCCGGATCGATCGAGACCGGCCCGCGCGGGCTTTCAAAAGCCATGCCCTTCATCGCCGCCATCAAGGCATCACCGTCGGAATTGCCGCCGGTCTTCCTGAGCGCCTCATAGATTAAGTGCAGGCCGTCATAGGCGCCAAGCGAGACGAAGTCCGGGCGGAAGCTGTTGGCCTTTTGCATCGCCACCGCGTAGGCCTTGTTAAGCGGGGAATCGTGCGCGGCCGAATACGGCCCGGCGGTGATCATGCCGAGCATCTGATCGCCCATATTGTTGAGATCATCGTCGTCGGTCAGATCGCCCGGCCCGATAATCTTGATGCCCGACTTGCCCAAACCCCGTTCGGCGAATTGCTTGGCGAAGATCGGCGCTTGCGTGCCGGGAAAGTAAATAAAGGCGGTATCCGGGTTCATGTCGCTGATGCGCTGCAAGAACGGCGCGAAGTCCGGATTGGCAAGCGGGATGCGGATCGCCTCGACGATCTCGCCACCCACCTGCTTAAATCGCGTCGTGAAAGCCGTTTCTGCTTCGACGCCCGGCGCCCAATCGTTGACCAGCGTGACCACGCGCTTGCTGCCGTTCTTGGCCGCCCATTCGGCGAGAATCCAGGACTGCGGCGACAAGATGAAACCCGCGCGCACGAAGTACGGAGACTTCGTCGTCGTGATCGAGGCCCCCGAACTCATCACCAGCGTGACTTTCTTCGCCTCTGTGGCGAGCGGTGCAATGGCGAGTGCGGTCGGAGTGATGCCGATGCCGAGAATGTCAACCTTTTGGTCGACGATCATCTCCTGAATGAGGCGACGCGCATTGTCGGCAACACCGCCGTCATCACGAATGATGAGCTGAATGTGTCGCCCAGCGACGGTGTCGCCCTGCTGCTGCATGTAAAGTTTCAACGCGGCTTGCAATTGCCGGCCCACGGCGTTGAAGCCAGCGCCGGTCAGCGGAATGCTGATGCCGATTTTGAGCGGCGTGTCGGCGACCGCGGCGCGGACCATGAATCCGCTGATGAATCCGCCTGCAGCGGTTCCCACCATACCCTTGAGCATTGTTCGGCGCAGCATGTCGTTCCTCCCCCCTTTTCGTCGTCATGCCCGCGCCCAATCGCAGACATCCGCGTTTTTCTTTTCTGGCGTGATAGCGATCAAAGAGGTTGATGGCCGGAGCAAGTCCGGCCATCACGCCTGAAAGATCATTCCGCCGCCTCGAGATGCGGAATCTGCGGCCGCGCGCCCTCCGCCTTGCCGGTGATCGGCGGCTTGGGCAAGCGGGCCTCGCCGGCCTCCATCACGAATGTATGTTCCAGTGAATACCACGGCGCTTTGACATCCGCCGCTCGTGGGCAAGACTCATCGTGGCGAATGTAATCGCCAATCAAATGGCGCGTGACGCCGAACTGAACATCGGTCTCGATGTTTTTGTCGTCGGGCGCGTAGAGCTGCGAGATCAGCGTCTTGAAGCCGGGCTTGTGGACCAAAAAATGCAGATGCGCCGGGCGCATATTGTGCCGGCCCTGCGCGCGCAGCAATTCGCCGACCGGCCCGTCAATCGGAATGGGATAGCCCGCCGGTTTGACGCTGCGGAAGCTGATACGGCCGTCGGCATCGGTCGTGAACTTGCCGCGCAGGTTCATGTCGGCCTGGACCGGATCCTGGTTTTCGTAAAAGCCTTCCGGCGAGGATTGCCAGATATCGACCTCGGCACCTGCGATCGGTTTGCGGTTCGCGTCGCGAAACCAGGCATCGACAAACAGTGCCGGACCGGGCGTCGGCGAGCGCACGATCGAGGCGCCATTTGCAGTGCGGGGAGAATTCATGCGCCAAAACGGACCGAGCAGATTGGCGTCGGTCTCGATCTCACCGTTCTTGCCGTTGTTGAGGAGGCAGATCAAAGTCGAAAACCCCAGCGAGCCGGACATCAGGACGGCTTCGTTGTGGGTCTCGTTCGTATGCTTGCCGAGCGCAACGATATAGCCAATCGCCGCCTGAAATTCCTGCTCAGTCAGTTTCACCTCGCGGGCAAAATCGTGCAGGTGACGCACAAATGCGGACAAGACCTCGCGCAAGCGCGGGTTTTTAGTACGTTCGAGCTCGCTCAATACCGCGTTGGTGACGTCCTTCTCATTTTCAATGATCATCATACGGCTCCGCAGCGGCCAGGCTTGAACCGTCCGCCGCTTTTGGCGCGGACTTTACGTGATCGCTTACGACTGCGCCATGCGGCAATTCGGGGGAATTGTCCCAGCGCCAAGATCACATCAGCCCGAGCTCCCGCAGCTCGCGCCGTAAACTCTCCGGCATCGCTGCTGCGCCTTTGACGGCTTTGTCGAGGTCGCGCGGGGCGTCTTTCGGAGCAAGGTAACGCCAGCCTTGAAACGCCCGATGAGGGCGGGGTTCGACCAGCACAACTTTGGGATCGAGCACCACGCCGCAGCGGCCGATGCCATCCTTATCGACAAACGGGCGGATGGCGCGTACGCGCTGGCGGCACATGATCTCACCGCGAATAACCCAATACAGCGATCCGCCCGCCACCAGTTCCGCCGCCCGCTTGGGCACCATGCGGGTGCGGTGAATGTGTTCCGCCTTCTCGCCATTCCGGCGTTTGGCCTTGAGCTTTTCCTTGATCCAATCCTCAAGATCGCGAACGGAATCGCAGCCGACGCAAAGCTTGATGAGGTGGACAGCCATGTCTCTCTCACTCTGAGGATGTCTCAAGAGGCTCTAGCACCAAAATTGGGGCGCCTTCCACGACCTGGGCGCCGGTACTCACAGGAACCTCTTTCACCACGCCGGCAAACGGCGCGCGCAGCCTGTGCTCCATCTTCATCGCTTCAATGACGGCGAGCCGCTGCCCCAAGGCGACGCGATCGCCGGCCTTTACCAGAAGCTCCAGCACGCGACCATGCATGGGTGCCTTGATCACACTATCGCCGCCGCGTGCGTCGGCAGTAGTCGTTGAAACGTCCCTGAGCCCGACACGGGTCTGACGGCCGCTACGCAATACATAAGCATGCGCGTCGGATTGGAAGACGCGTGCGTCCTTGGCCGGTTCAATGCCGCCAATAGTCAGCCACATGCCTTCTTTTCCATAGGCGACCAGCGCCAGCGCGTCTTCGCCGTCAACCGTGATCGGCAACGACAGTTCGCGCCTGCCGCCGAGCTGAAATCCGTCGTGTGCGGACCAAGGGGAGTATTCGTCCGATGTCTCAGTCTGTTCGCTTGCCGCCTCCTCCTTGGCGGTCGCGGCATTGAGCAATTGCATCGCGCCGGCCGCTGCGGCCGCTAGGTCGGGCTGGTGTAGCGCCGCGCCCAAAATGGCGAGGTTGCGATCGATAAAATCGGTATCGACCTTGCCGTCGCGAAAAGCCTCGGCCCGGCACAAATTGGCGAGAAACGGAACGTTGGTTCGCACACCTGCGATCAGCGTCGCATCGAGCGCCTTCGTAAGCCGCTCCAGTGCCGCTTCCCGCGTCGGCGCACGAGCGATGAGCTTGGCAATCATCGGATCATAGAATGATGACACTTCGCCGCCGGCTTCGATGCCGCTATCGACGCGGACCTTGTCCGGAAATTCCAGCGCTACGATTTTTCCGGTGGCTGGCAGGAAACCGTGTTCGGTATCTTCGGCATAGACGCGCGCCTCGATCGCGTGTCCGTCAAAGCGGACCTCGCCTTGTGTCAGCGGCAACTTCTCGCCGGCCGCAATCCGGAACTGCCATTCGACCAGATCGAGGCCGGTAATCTCTTCGGTCACAGGATGCTCGACCTGGAGCCGCGTGTTCATTTCGATAAACCAGAATGCCTCACGCCGCAGTCCGCGAGTCCCATCGGCGACGAACTCGACCGTCCCGGCGCCGCGGTAACCGACCGCTTTCCCCGCCGCGACTGCGGCATTGCCGATGTCCTTACGAAGCGCCGCCGTCATACCCGGCGCCGGGGCTTCCTCGATGACTTTCTGGTGGCGTCGCTGCAGCGAGCAATCGCGCTCGCCGAGATGAACCGCATCGCCATGAGCGTCGGCAAAGACCTGGACTTCGATATGCCGCGGCGAGGAAATGAACTTCTCGATGAGGACGCGGCCACTTCCGAATGCCGATTGGCTTTCGCGTACGGCGCCTTCAAGCGCAGCATCGAAGTCGGCGTGTTTGTCGACGCGCCGCAACCCGCGACCGCCGCCGCCCGCTGCTGGCTTGATCAGGACCGGATAACCAATTTGGTAGGCTTTTTCCCGAAGGAACTTCGCGTCCTGGCGTTCGCCGTGATAGCCGGGGACAACCGGCACACCCGCTTGTTCCATGAGCTTCTTGGCATGGTCCTTGAGTCCCATCGCCCGAATGGCGCTCGCCGGGGGACCAACAAAAACGAGGCCTGCGCGCGCACAGGCCTCGGCAAATTCGGCATTTTCCGACAAAAAGCCGTAGCCAGGATGGACGCTTTCGGCTCGAGCGCGCTTGGCTGCTGCAATCATATGGTCGATCGCAAGATAACTTGCGCGCGGCTCCGGCCCACCAATCAGGTAGGCCTCGTCGCAAAGCCGCGTGTGCAGCGCGCCGGTATCGGCTTCGGAATAGATTGCGATCGTGCGCAGGCCGAGGCGTTTGGCCGTGCGTGCGATGCGGCAGGCGATTTCGCCGCGATTAGCGATCAGGACTGAGCGCAACATCTCGCCGCATCTGAGCGGGTAACGGCCGGCCGTTCAACTCATTGCTCGCCGGCGCTCGCCTGCGGGTTTGGCGGGGAGGATTGCGGCTGAAGCGGTGTGGTTCCGGGCGCCCAGACCGGATCGGCCGGTGAGGACGGGGCCAAGGAAGCCCCGGACGCCCCGGGCGTGGAGGACAGAGATGAGGGCGGCGATGCTGGCTGCGCCGGCGCATTGCCAGTCTTGCGCCCCGACGAGCGTGCTGACGCGGTGCCCCGCATTTTGGCATCGGCTGCCACGCTTGCCGAAGCTTTTGGCTCCGGATTCATGATGCTGACCGCTGGAATTGATGCGGCGCTTGGAAAGTCTGCGTCGATCACGATTTTCTTCTGGCCTGGACCTGCCTGATTAGGACCTGCCAGTTGGCTCGCCGGCAGCGCCGCAGTGGTCGGCGGAGCGGCTTCCGCTAACGGAGTGTCAGGCGGCTGACCCCACGTCGGCATATAACGTTCGACATATCGATCAAGCGGTTGTGCGCTTAGATTAGCCCGCACCCGCTCCGCATCGCGTAAGAGCGCCAGTGTCGCGCAATGTCCGCTGGTGCAGCCGTCATGTAACGCCAGGACATGGGCGACAAAACCGAATCGATCCGCCTCAAGCGAATGGCGAAGCGGCAGCAAAACCAAATCCAAATTGCCGCCGGCTTTGGTGTAGGCAACGATATCGGACAGCAGCGCTAATCGCGCGGCGACATAGGAGGATGCCGCTGCCACAATTGCGGGAGCGGCGAACAGCGCTTTTTCACACGCCGCCTCGACATTCTCGCCCGCCATGCTGTCCAGGCAAGCAAGCGGTGAACCTGGCGCGAGCACCTGAGCCGTCAACTGCGTCGCGCGTATTTCGAGGTTGCGGCGCTCGGCGCTTTGGTCGCGTCCAGACGCGCCAGCGAGGAAAGCCCAGGCGAGGATGGCGCCAGATGTTGCGCCGAAGCCGACCACCGCAAAGCGCGCAATGATTCGCGAACGCGTCCAATCCAGTGCCAGCGCGCAGACAAGCACCAACAAAGCCGCGGCACCGGACGCGACCCAGAAACGTAAGTGTCCGATGTCCGGATCAATACCGAGCATCGCATGACCCAATGTAGGACGACGTTGCGGGGCGACCTTGTCGCATCCCAACCCGAACGCAGTATGGCGCAGCCTCGCCGCGCGCGCCAGCCGCAGCTACGAGAGTCTAATGTTCGACCTCGAGCTGGCTCTCTTTTGCCACACGCTCAAAGGCCTCGCCCGGGTTCTTGATGCGGTACTGGTAATCGTCACCGTCGGATGGCAGCAGCCTCACGACTTTGTAGCTGCCACTGGCGCCGGGGCGGCTGATTGGGCTTGAGGTGTAAAAGACGGTCTGACCGACATGGAACTTGTGCGTCCGCAGCGACTGACTAAGCGCGGCGACCTCCGCAACCGTGACGGTCGAGACCTCCGCAGCCGTAATTTTTTGCGCTGACGGCACGTTTAGCCCGTTAATCGGCTGCGATTTCCGGGTTGAACGCCGCGAAGCTGTCACCTGAGCCGCCGCGGCGCGTGCGGAGACCTGGCGAGGTGTAGTTTTTCGATTTGTTTTCGGGGCGGCCGGCTTTGGCGAACGCTTGTTTTTCACTGAACTCTTATTCATGGAACAACTATAGCATCCCAAAAGCTGCCGGAGCAAAGGGTATAATCGCGACAAACCGTGCTGGCGCCGTTGAAAAACCAGGCAGTGCAGTAACTCAAAAAATTGTGATCTGTCAGTGTGATGCGGGAATGAGCTGTCCTACCCTGGGAGGTGAGCTAGACGCCCTCTTGCCGTTGCCAGCGGCCGTTCTCGTCGGCCTTCCAATAGGTGACCTCGGCGCCGGTCCTCTTGGCCTCATTCCACCGCGCGCGAGCCATTTCAACGGCTTCGGGGTCCTCGCCGTCGAATAGCAGCACGATCCGCTCATAATTGCCCACATCGGCTGCCAAATTCGCTCCGTCGACCAGGAAACGCACGGCCGCGCCGTTCGGATTTTCGGCACTCGCGGTCAGCACGATGGGCTGTTCCGTCGCTTCAGGATCGCGCGACATGCCATGTGGCAGAAATGCATCGTCGCGCCAGGTCCACAAATGCGCGTCTAGCGCCTCGACGCGCTCATCCGACGAAGCCTGAACGACTACGCGCCAGCCCCGTTCGAGCGATTTCTGCAATAACATGGGTAGGACCTGCTCCAGCGTCTGTCCCTTGAGGTGGTAAAATAGGATTTCGGTCATTGCGGCTTTGGTTCAGCGTTCATAGTGAT